>Ga0182012_10003592_pt1 | contig 16467 bp, 8 predicted proteins | sample 612S2SmetaG_FD_120486 | JGI IMG/M metagenome (GOLD analysis project Ga0182012, IMG submission 120486) | Permafrost microbial communities from Stordalen Mire, Sweden - 612S2S metaG | ecosystem: Environmental > Terrestrial > Soil > Wetlands > Permafrost | place: Sweden: Stordalen | collected...
ACACCTATGGCCAGACCCATGTTTCGGTTTCCGCCGCCGGAGCCGTGCAAATAACCGGCGGCACCACTGGCAATGAGGCGCTGCTCCCGAATGGCACGATGGTCACGTGGGGCAACCAGAACACGACCGGGGTCATCAGTCCCCCGGCCTCGGCCACCAACCTCGTGGCCATTTCCTCCCGGGGCGGCAACAATCTGGCTTTGAATACGAATGGCGCGGTGTTCGCCTGGGGGGCCGCCAGCACGTTCCCGCCATCCTTGACCAACGCGGTGGCCATTGCGGCGGGCGGATTTCATGGCCTGGCCTTGCTGGCCGACGGCAGCGTGGTGGCCTGGGGCCACAACAACTTCGGCCAGACGACGGTGCCGGCCAACGCCACCAACATGGTGGCGATTGCCGCCGGCGACTACCACAGTGTCGCCTTGCGGGCCGACGGAACGCTGATCGCCTGGGGTTTTACCAACTACAGCCAAACCGCCTTGCCGGCGTCCCTCCCCGGCATTGCGAATCTGACGGCCGGCAGCATGCACAGCGTGGCCGCCATTGGACAGAACCTGACCACCAGGGTCGTCCGCAACGGCTCCGCCTGGCTCACCGCCGGAAATCTGGGGACGGGCTTGGGAACGTTCCAATGGCTGTATGATGGCACGGCCATTGCCGGGGCGACCAATTCGTCGCTCGTGCTCAATCGGCTTCAGCCGGCCAATTCCGGCATTTATCAAGTGGTGGTTAGCAACGCTTTGCGGGTGGTGACCGGGCCGGCCGTGAACGTGACGGTGCCGGTATTCGGATTCGATTTGTCCGGTTTCGAGCACCAAGCCGGGACGGGAACCGTGCAACTGCGCCTGGTGGGTGCGTCCGGGTCGAATTCAGTGGTCATTTACGCGTCGCCGAATTTAACGACGTGGCAGCCAATTTATACCAATCCTCCCACCGTCAAACCCAGCTATTTCACCGACACGCCGCCGACCAACCCGCCGCAGCGGTTCTACCGCGCCATCGAGCAGCCGTGAGATGGAAAATCCAGGCCGATTTAAGCAGGTTTAATCAACCAGGTAAGCCCAGGACATTCTTGCTGGATGCGGCGATCAGAGATTGACCAAAAATGCCTGGGAACACTAAAGTGAAGGACCATGGGTTATGAAAAACTATAAAAAGGGAGAGAAAGCCTTCACGCTGATCGAACTGTTCGCCGTAATCACCATCATCGCCGTTCTGGCGGCCATTCGGCTGCCCGCGCTGGCGGCGTCCGAGCACAATGCGCAAAAAGTCAACTGCATCAACAACCTCAAGCAGATCGGCATTGCGTTTCACGTGTGGGAAGGCGCCAACGGTGACAAATATCCCATGCAGGTTCCAGCTTCCCAAGGCGGGTCGCAAGATTATCTGCAACACTGCAATAACAATTCCGACCACTCACTGACGACTGATCTCTCCCTGAGCCCCGGGGAGACGTTCATGGTCATGTCCAACCAATTGTCCAGCCCGAGCGTCTTGCATTGCCCGGCTGATACTTCCCCCGGTCGCAACGTGGCCGCCAAGTGGAGTTATGGGAGTGTGCTCGGTTTCGGCAGCTTCAACGGTGTTGGAAACGTGCCGGCGCAGGCGAGCACCCGAAGTTCCATCAGTTATTTCGTGGGCGCTGACGCCACGGAAGCCGATCCCCAATCCATTGTTTCCGGGGACGGCAACATCGGCAGTTGCGCCGGCAATGCCGCCGCGGCCGCGACAGCTTATTGGGCGAGTGGCACCACCACCACCAAGCAAATTGACTCGACCGCCTTCGCGGCCAGCCCCTATTGGGGTTGGACGGCGAATGATTTGCACCAGAAGACCGGCAACCTGCTCATCGCCGACGGCAGCGTGCAATCCCTCACCGAAACCGGTCTGCGCACCCAGTTAAACATGGCCACCAATTCCGTGGCCTATCCGGCCATTAATTTCATCTTTTGATCAGAAACCGGCACCGTTATATGAAATCCAAGAGTATTCCCGGCGGGGCCGCCATGGGGCTGGTCCTGTTGCTGGCGGTCCTATGGGCGGGCACACTGCGAAGTCAGGCGCAAACGGTCAACGTCATCGCCTGGGGCACCGGCACCCATGGACAGACGAACGTTCCGCCCAGTGCGACGAATGTGGTGGCCGTGGCGGCGGGGTGGAATCACAGCATGGCGTTGCGGGCCGACGGGTCCGTGGTCACCTGGGGCACCATCGCCAGCACGCCAGCGGGGGTCACCAACATCATCAACATTGCCGCCGGGGTGCTGCATTGTCTGGCGTTGCGGACCGACGGCACGGTCCTGGCCTGGGGGGACAATTCGCAGGGCCAGCTCAACGTGCCGGCCACGCCCACCAATGTGGTGGCGGTGGCGGCGGGTAATTTTCACAATCTGGCCTTGCTGGGCAACGGCACCGTGGTGGCCTGGGGAAACAATACTTACGGTCAGACGAGCGTCCCCGCCGGGTTGACGAATGTGGTGGCGGTGGCGGCGGGCATGTGGCAAAGCATGGCGCTGCTGCAGAACAACACCATCGTCAGTTGGGGCGCCCCGATCACCCCCTATACCCAGGCCACTTTCTATCCGGCCGGCCTGGCCACCAACGTCATGGCCATAGCGGCCGGATCGTCCTTTGATCTGGTGTTGCGGGCGGACGGGAGTTTGTTTGCCTGGGGGGTGTATCCTTGGAGCTACTACTACGGCTCCACCTACCCCATGAATCCGCCGCCGATGGCCACCAATGTGGTCGCGATGGCGGCGGGCACCAATTTCAACCTATGTCTGCGGAATGATGGCCGGATCTTCGCCTGGGGCCAAGGCACGGTCACCAACACCCCGGCGGCGGCCACCAATATCATTGCCATTGCGGTGGGGGCCACCCACGCGTTGGCCGTCAAAGGTAACGGGGCGCCGCAGATCATGGGGCCAACCGCCTGGCAGACGCAGTGTCCGGTGGGGAACCGGCTGCCTTTGTCGGTGCTGGCGGTCGGTCAGGGGCCGTTGACCTCCCAATGGTTGACCAATGGTGTCCCGGTCCCGGGGGCGACCAACTCCGTGCCGGGGCTTTATGGGGTGTTGGGCAATGACACCATCGCCTATCAGGTGGTGGTCAGCAATACAATCGGCAGCGTGACCAGTGCGCCGGTGCAAATCGCGATTCCCGGCGTGAATATCTGGGGCAGTGATGTGATTCATCAATGTGATTTCCCCACCGGCTTGGGAAGTCCGCTAATCATGGCCGTCGGCGAATATCACAGTCTTGCCTTGATGACGAACGGCTCGGTGGTGGCCTGGGGCAGAAATGATTTTGGGCAGACGAATGTGCCGCCGGCCGCGACCAATGTGATCGGTCTGGCGGCTGGGGGCAACCACAGCCTGGCCTTGTTGAATGATGGTTCGGTGATTGCCTGGGGACTCGATACTGATGGGCAGACCGATGTGCCGGCCAACGCGACCAATGTGGTGTCCATCGCCGCCGGCTACGCTTACAGCGTGGCATTGCGGGCCGATGGCAGCATTATTGCCTGGGGCAACGATGATTACGGTCAATGCTCGGTTTCCTTCCAAGCCAGCCAGGCCATCGCGATTGCCGCCGGGTATTGGCATACGTTGGAGCTGTTGCCCAACGGCCAGGTGGTGAGTTGGGGGTATCAAACGACGGTACCGGCGTCGGCGTCAAATGTGGTGGCGATTGCCGCTGGTTGGGGACACAGCCTGGCCTTGCGCAATGACGGAACCATCGTCAGTTGGGGCGACAACACTTACGGTCAATCCACGGTCCCGGCGGCGGCAACGAACATCATCGCCATTGCCGCCGGTTGGTATCACAGCCTGGCCTTGCGGTCGGATGGCGCGCTGTTTGCCTGGGGTATGGGGGCCTATGGGGTCACCAATATTCCCAATGGCATCACCAATGTCACCAGCATCGGCGCCGGTGAGGGTTTTTGTGCGGCCGAGGTTCAAGCGGGTGGCCCATGCTTTTTGCCGGCATTGGCCACCTTGTCCACAAGCCAGGGCGGGCAGTTATTTTACCGGCCAACCATTCAAGGTTCCCCGCCCATGACCTACCAATGGAGCCATAACGGGGTGGTGATGGCGGGACAAACCAACAGCTATTTATGGATCCCGACCGCTCAAGTTTCCGACGGCGGAAGTTATGAATTGATGGCCTCAAACCAATATGGCGCGGTAACGAACACAGTTGTGACCTACACTATTTCGGCAAATCCGACATCCTATTCAGCGGTGGGCGCATGGGGCGGCAGCGCATACAGCAGCGATTCTGAAATACCACCCGGCATCACAGGTCCGGCGGCGATTGCCGCCGGTGACTATCACAACCTGATTCTCCAGAGCGATGGCACCATCCTATCCTCCGGGGATGATGTATTTGGCGAAACCAACATTCCGCTGGATTTGACCAATGCGGTGGCGATTGCGGCCGGCTATTACTTTAATGTGGCATTGCGAGCCGACCACCGCGTTGAGGTGTGGGGCAACAACTCTGATGGACAGACCAATGTGCCGGCTTCGGCCACCAACATCGTTGCGATCGCGGCCCGCGCCGCTCATTGCCTGGCCCTGCGGTCGGACGGCACGGTGGTTGCGTGGGGCAACGATGATTATAACCAGAGCGATGTCCCGGAGCCGCTGACCGACGTGATCGCCATCGCGGCGGGTTATGAGCACAGCCTCGCCTTGCGTTCCGACCATTCGGTAATCTCATGGGGATCACAATACCTGGTCCCGGCGTCCGCCAATAATGCCATCGCCATTGCCGCCGGTTTTGAACACAGTCTGGCCTTAAAGCCGGATGGCACCATCGTGGCGTGGGGGGATAATTCATCCGGCCAGTGCAACGTTCCGGCTTCGGTTACCAATGCCGTTGCCATAGCGGCGGGTTGGGGGCACAGCATGGCGCTGTTGAATGACGGCGATATTATCGTCTGGGGACGGACGACCGGTGTATCCACCAGCACAAATCTTGATGGATTTATCCAGGTCTCGAACATCCCTCCCGGGCTTCATAACGTGGCGCAGATTGCCTGTGGAGAAAACCACGATTTGGCCATGGTTACTTACGGAGCGCCGCAGATTGAGGTGGCAATGCCAGCCATGAATCCCCATGTTGGGGGCCAATCCATCCTGGTCGCCAGCGTCGGGGGAACGGGTCCGTTGGCCTGTCAGTGGTATCAGGGCGCCGCCGCCATTTCCGGAGCCACCAACCGCTGGCTGCAAAACACGAACGTCCAACCCGCGGACGCCGGAACCTACACCTTGGTGGCCAGCAATGCGGTCAGCCAAACAAGCAGCGCCCCGGCGGTTTTTACGGTGGCGGCAACGCCCTACTTTTTGACGCCCCTGCCGGCGCAACAAAACGCCCTGGTGGGAACCCCATGGGGTTTGACCGTTGAGCCGGAAGGAGAGCCACCGGCGGCCTTTCAGTCACAACTGAACGGCGCAAGCATGACGGACAATGGACGAATCAGCGGGACGGCCTCGCCAAGTTTATTTTTTAATCCGACGGCTTATGAGGACAGTGGTTGGCTGACCATGGTGGTCACCAATAATTTTGGCGCCTACACCGGACTGGTGGCCAACGTGGCGATCACGCCGGTGACCGGGTGGGGTGATAATTCTTCCGGCCAGTTGCAGGCGCCGGCCACGGTCACCAATGTGATGGCCTTGGCCAGTGGCGGCGACCACAACCTGGCCTTGCTCACAGACGGCACCGTGGTGGCCTGGGGTGATGATTCAAACAATCAAAACAGCGTGCCGGCCGCCGCCAATCAGGCGGTCGCAATTGCGGAAAGCGACACCCACAGTCTGGCGTTAAAACCGGACGGCTCGGTAATAGCGTGGGGTGATAATTCATGCGGCCAGACAACCGTGCCGGCAACGGCGCAAAATGCCGTGGCGATTGCCGCCGGCTCAGGATTCAGCCAGGCATTGATGCCCAACGGAAGCATCATCCAGTGGGGATTATCCCTCCCCCTGCCGGCCACCTTCACGAAGGTGATGCTGGTTTCCACGAAGGGGACTCACACGGTCGGATTGCGGGCGGACGGTTCTTTGGCTGAGGCGAATGGTTTCGTGGGGATTCCGCAGCATTATACGAATATCGTTGCCATTGGTGCCGGTGAGTATGACAGCCTGGCCTTGCAGTCCGACGGTCATCTGGTTGCCTGGGGAAGAAATGATTACGGGCAGACCAACATCCCGGCGGCGGCCACAAACATTGTGGCGATTGCGCCCGGGGAGGATCATTTTGTGGCGTTGCGGGCGGATGGGGTGGTCATTGCCTGGGGTGCCACGAACTTTCTTCAAACCCAAATCCCGGTCTTGACCCAAAGTATTGGCTTAATTTCGGCAGGATCGGTTCACAGCCTGGCGGTTTTGGGGCAGCCGTTCCAAAGGATGGTGCAGGGCGGGGAAACCGTTGTATTTTCGGCGGGATCGCCGGCCAACCGGCTGGCGACCTACCAATGGGAATTTAGCGGCACCAACATTCCCGGGGCCACCAACTCAACTATTACTCTGGAAAATGTCGGTTGGACCAACTCGGGCGTCTATCGGGTGGTGATCAGCAACCCTTTGGGCCAGGTGACGAGCCCGGCCATGACCCTCGCCGTGCCTCAGTTGGAACTGGCTGCGGCCGGTTTTAACCTGGGCCCCACCAACGGTGCTTTTCAAATTCGGTTGACGGGATCCTCAGGTTTGAACCCGGTGACCCTCTATTCATCTTCAAATCTCTTTGATTGGCAGCCAATTTTCACCAACCCACCCACCACCAGGACGATTAACTTTACAGACCTGCCGCCAATCGTCCTGCCGCAAAGATTTTATCGGGCAAGCGAACAGCCGTGAGCAGAGCGGTGATGAACCGACAGGGCTGGGGCCTGTTCCCCCACACCTCGGCCCGGGAAGGTTCAATTATTTGCGAGCCCGATTGAAACCCGGGCGTTCGACCAGGCGGCAAGATGCCGCCAGCTTCCGCCTTCGTTAAAGCTACGGCGGACAAGACGGCAGGCGGGACGTCCGCCGTCGCCAAGGCTATGGCGGACAGGCCCGCCGCTACAAAAAAGCCGGTCCGTCCCCGCTGCAGCAATTTAAACCGATAGATGCGTATAAGGGTGCAGGGAGGGCCGCCGAACTCCAGATGCTGCCAATATCCTTTCCTTTGGTAATCTGTTGGGACAGCACTTGGGCTGATTGGGGAGGATGAGACATAGGGGACGCAGGGGACATATTATTCCCAATACACCACGGCGGTTGAACGGGGGGCGACCTTGAGCGGCGCACCCGGTTTTATTTTTTGGCCGGTGACCAGCTCCTTGGCTTCGCCAGCTCCAGCAGGGATGTCCAATGTGAACGTCTGGTCCGTGGTCAGGTTCATGCCGATCAAATAGTTTCCCCAGTGCAGGGTGTAAAAGTCCGCCTTGCCGGCATAGACGCTTTCGTCGCCGGGGCGAACGGTTACGCCGGCCGGAAGCCGGGCGAGGGGCAGTTTTTCGCCCGCGTGGGCCGAATGCAGTTCCTGCGGATAGCGCGGCCCGCCGTTGCCGAAACCAAAGGTCGTCCAATCCGGCCGGGTGTAATCCTGGCCGCTGGGTTCAAATTGGGCGTCTTCGTACACGACGGCGATTTGATCGGTGCGCGGCGTGGTGAAATGGACCCGGGCCAGCGAGTTCACCGCGTAGCGGGAGCGCCAGTACAGCGAGACGTACAGCAGGTCGTCGCCGTTTTTGACCGCCACCACGCCGTCCTCTTCATCACTGAACACGAGGTCCGGCCGGCCGGGCGTCATGGGCAGGCGTGTGGGCTGCGGCGGTTGGGCCAGCACCCGTTCGTATTGATCCGGCACACCCAGCAACCCGGCGGTCACCCGCACGCTGCCGGCCTGGGCCATCTGGCGTTCCAAAGAGATGAAAAACTGGTGGTCGTCGAACATTTGCCGGGCATAGCCGAGGGCCATCGGGTCAAGCGTGACGGCGGCTTCATACAGCGTGGAAGCATCCCAGGTGGGGCGCTCGCCGTAGGTGACATCGCCCGGGTAGTGGCCGCCGTCCCGCCAGCCGACCACGGCTTCGATGCGCATGGCCCGGAATCCGTCGGCGTCGGTGCCCGGATAACGGAACACCGCGCGGGCATTGGCGATCTTTTGCAATTGCGCCTTGATTTTTTCATCGCCGGGCCGGCCGGGGGCGGCGCGCGTGGCGTCGTAGAGGGCCACCACCCAGTCGGTCACCTCCCCGTAATAACCGACATAGCCGAGCTCCTTGGTCAGTCCGTGCGCGGTCAGTTCCCAGTAATTGGGGCCGACGTTCCAGTCGTCCGCTTTCGTTTCGGGCAAGGTACTGCCGACCGGGTCGCTGTCGCGCCACGGTTCCAGGCCGACCGATTCGTAGAGATAACGGCGCACGACGTTTTCGGCCAGCGCGTTGGCGGGATCCACCACTTCCAGGGCGCGGTTGCAGAGGTAAATCCCATAGTGATCGTTGATCATGCTCTGATTGGTGTAAAGCCGGCGATGCCGGCGGTGCCAGTCACGGCTGACCATGAACATTTCGGCATAGGCGGTCCGCCGGGGAAGCGGTTTGCCGCCGTCATCCAGGGATTCGTCCAGCACCGGACGAAGCGGGGCGGCCAGCAATTGCAGGGCATTGGCCGCCATGCCCAGGCCGAACCAGTCCGGGTTGTAGGTGGCGGGGTCCGCCTCCGCCAGCTTGGGATTTTTGCGGTACGCGGCGAACAGCGCATCCAGGCTTTTCAGCACCTGCGCCACCGCTTGCGGCTGCTGATACGCGGCCGTCCATTGGACAAAATAGGCGTTGGCCAGCAGTTGCATCTCCGGCTGGTTGAGCGGGGTGGGGGAGGCGAGCAACCGCTTCACCTCGCCGTCCACGCGCGCCTTGAGCTGGTCCATGACTTCCGCGCCCGGACCGGTGCGCACCGGCGGGTTGGGCGGCGCGTTCCCTTGAATTTCCGCCGAGGGCGGAAGGAAGCAACCGTTGGTGTGCGAGTAGATTTTGTAAATGCCGCGGGTCGGGCCGGCGAGCGGCTTTTGGAAGGTGGCGAAGTCGGCGGCGTAACCCCAAGTGGGCCCGTAGCTGCGAAGCTCACAATTTACATTCGTATGACCGTGCGTCAGGGACAGCGGCAGCGGCGTGGTGGTGTAGCAGAAACGTCCGGGAAAGGGCGCCTCTCCACCGCCGATGTCCAGGATGTCAATATCGCCCAAGTGCCGGTAGCCGACCTGCTTGCCCTCGCAAAAGAGCACGAGTTGGTTCTGGGTGGCGTCCGAACCCCAGAACCGGGCGGTGGCGTAATTTTGTTGCTGCGGATCCACCGCGAGCGCGAAGGTGAGCCGTCCGCCCTCCCACGCGGGATCGGTTTGCGGCAGCAGAATCCGGGCCGGTTCGCCCAGCCCGCCCCGGATGACTTCACTGTGGACGCCGGTGACCGCGTGCTGCGCCTCCGAACCGGCATCGCCGAACGTGAGGGTGTCCTGGAGGTTGATTTGACCGGCTGGCAACCATCCGCCACCCGGGCCGGTCAACATGGCCGCCGCCAAAAGGGGCCACGAGTGAACCCATGCCAAGCAGCCGCGATCCGGAGCGGGGATCATTTTCATGTTCCCATAAACTACCCAAATCACACGGATTGGCAATCCGCCATGAGGTGACCGATATTGAAGGGAATTTCCCTTCAGTCCGTCAGGAATGGGCTATTCCAGAAGATGAAATGCAGCAATAACGAATAAATGAACCTTACACGCCAATCATGGCACGCGGGATGCCAAAAACTTAAACGCGGGACATTCCTTTTTGTCTGCGAATGTTTCAGCAAGTCCCCTCGGACCCGTCCATCGTGCCGCCCACATACCCCGCCTTGCCGTTGATTTCCGAGACCGCCGGCGCGGTTTGGGCGATCAACGAATCCGCCCCGCCCAATACCAGGAGGAGAGTCAAAATGGGAAACGCCTTCGGCCTTCCCAAGACCGGGTTACGCAACAGCGGGCTAATTCCAAGGTTTGCCTTCAAGCAGAAATGATTATGCAGCCGGCGATGTTGCCTGTCAATCTTAAGACGCCGACAGGTTGATCCGCCGGCAACCGATTGCGCACTTTTTAACCGGCGAAGGCGCATCCGCGCACCGCCCCCGCAACGCCGGTCCCGCGGTCGCGGGACCGGCTTGCAGCCGCACACTCACCTTACGGGCGTGTTGCCCAAAGCCAAAAACGGAAAAAACAGCGCGCATTCCATGAGTCGGGCACACGGAATACCCAATAATTTTATCGGTTTAAACGTTGCTGTGCCCGAGGACGGGCCCACTCCGGGACTTGGGCAACACGCCCTTACAGGGGTTCCTTTGCTGACCACTGTTCTGATGACTTGGACGTCCAAAGCCGGCTGCAAGCCGGCGCTCCGTGTAGGGGGGAGTGCCGAGATGCTGGGTGGCGTCAACGTGCTGGGTGGGAACGTCACCAACCTGGCCGCGGCGGCGGCGCACGGGCTGCCGTTCATCCCCGCTGCGGTTCTGTGAACGGGAGCATAGCCCCGGTTTATGGAAGAAATCGGTATTCTCTCACGCAGGCCGGGTCATTTCAATGACTGGACATAGGCCACCAAGGCGGCAATCTCCGCCGGTTGGAGCTTTCCGGCGAAAGCGGTCATTTCGCCCGCTTTTCCCTTGCGGATGCGGTTGGCAATCCAGTCGTCGGCCAGCCCGAGGTCATGCAAGTCCGGGCCATCGTCGCCATGGGCGGTGGCGCCATGACAATGCGCGCAATTCTTCAGAAAGAGGGTGGGGGCGTTGATGGCACCGGCATTGGGGTCGGCCGCCCCGGCGGGGGGCCGGGCGGCGTCTGCGCTGCGGACGTCCGGGTTATTGGTTTGCGCATGGGAAATCAACCCGGACGCCAGCAGCGCGAGGGCGGTCAAAGACTTGGTGATCATTGAGCGGATCAGCCCAGCGATGAATCCACAACGGCCAGCGAAGTCCGCCCCTCGACGTAGCTCACATCGGTGATGCCGAGGTAATCATTCAGCTTGCCGGCGTCCACCTTCATGGGGCCGGGTTTCGGGGCTTTGCCAGGCTCGGGTTGCGGGAAGGCGGTGGACATGGCCGTGTGAAAGGTCATGCGGCCTTCCACCTTTTTAACCGTCTGATGGATGTGACCGTTGAGAACGGTGACCGAGCCGAAACGTTTCAAGCAGGTCAACGCCTGCGCGCCGTCATCCGTGCCCCAACCCCATTCGGGATACACCATCCAGAGCGGAATGTGCGCAAACACGACGATGGGCGTTTCGCTGGAGCGGTCGGCCAAATCGGCTTGCAGCCAGGCCAACTGGTCCTGACCGAGCGCGCCCAGGCCGTTTTGCTGGATGTCCACCACGTTCACGAGCCCGATGAAGTGAACGCCACCATGGTCGAAGCTGTACCAGCCCGCGCCCTTGGTGTTTTTTCCGAAGCGGTCGAGGTAGGATTTGCCATTGTCCCCGGTGACATCATGTTCGCCGGGCACATAGAGAACCTGCCTGGTTTTGATGGATTTCATCAACTGGTCCACGGTGTCGAATTCATCCGCGCCAGCCAGGTGGGTGAGGTCGCCGGTGTGCAGGACAAACTCGGGCGCCTCGGGCAAGGCGTTGATACGGTCAATCGCCTGCTTGAGCGTGCCGACCACGTCTTGGTTGATCCCGGCTTTGTTAAAGCCGATGTGCGAGTCGCTGATCTGCACAAAACTGAAGCTGGCTTTTTTCATCAAACTGTCCATTTCGGCCGCGGCCGCCCGCCGGGGCAACAGGGCCGAGCCGAGCACGCCGCCGGCGACGGTCCAGAGCATGCCGGTTCCCGCCCAGGCCATGCAGGACAAAAAGCCCCGCCGGTCAACGCCGTCGGTTTCGGTTATTTGGCCGGGTGGACGGCATCCGCCGTCAACCGAGCTTCATGGTTTGGGTTTGTTTTTTGGTGGTTGTTGGGCATAGGTTTTAGATTTGTTCAATGCTCCAGACCCGGCGGGCGCGGCAATTATTCCCGGAGAATGAGAAAATCTTCCCGGGAATAAAATGGAGTCAAGAATGGTCTTGTTAAATGGTGGCCGGAAATTAGATTGTTACAGTGGACGAACGCGAGCGATTGAAATTGTTTGAGCAAACGGTGTTGCCGCATCTGGACGCGGCATTTAATCTCGCGCGCTGGCTGGCCGGCAACGACCACGACGCGCAGGATGTCGCCCAGGAGGCGGGCCTGCGGGCGTTCAAGTTTTTCGGAAGTTTCCGCGGCGGGAATGCCCGCGCGTGGCTGCTCACGATTGTGCGCAACACCTTTTACAACTGGCTGCAAAAAAACCGGCCGGCGGAGATCGCCGGCGGTTTGGATGAGGAAGCGCTGGCGGTGGAGGACGCTTCCATGAATGCGGAAGCCCTTCATTTACAACTCGCGGACGGAGCGACGGTCCGGCGCGCCATAGACGAATTGCCGGTCGAGTTTCGGGAACTCATTGTTTTAAGAGAGATGGAAGGACTCAGTTACAGAGAAATCGCCGATTTGGCGGAAGTGCCCATCGGCACGGTGATGTCGCGCCTGGCACGGGCGCGGAAACTTTTGCAAAAACGCCTCGCCGGCGAATTCAAACCGGGAGGCCGGATATGAATTGCACCCAAGCCAAGCCCTTGATCACGCTTTATGCCGACGGCGAACTGGACACCGCGCGGTCATTGGAACTGGAGCGGCACCTGCAGGACTGTTCCGTCTGCGCCAAGGAGTGGCGTGATTTGCAGGGTCTGCAAGAGGCGGTGCGGCAGGAGGGGCTTTATTTTCCGGCGCCAGTGGAACTGCGGCGCAAGCTGCTGGCGGAATTGCGGACTCAAACCCGCCGCCCGGCCGCGACAAATATATGGTCGTGGAAATGGCTGTCTGCCGCCATGTCCGGCGCCGCCATAACCTGCGTGGCCCTGTTGGTGGTCAGCGTCTTCAACCAACCCCCGGCCGGTGACCGGTTGACGCCGGAACTGGTGTCCAGCCATATCCGTTCCCTCATGGCCAATCATGCATTGGACGTCGTGTCCACCGACCAGCACACCGTCAAACCGTGGTTCAATGGCCGGCTCGACTTCTCGCCGCCGGTCAAAGACCTGGCGACGCAGGAGTTCCCGCTGATCGGCGGCCGGCTTGATTATGTGGGCGGACGCAGCGTGGCCGCCTTGGTTTTTCGACGTCACCAGCATGTCATCAATCTGTTCATCTGGCCCGTCCATGAACCGGACACCCAACCCCGCTCCTTGACGTCCAGCCAAGGTTACCATGTGATCCACTGGTCCGCCGCCGGAATGACGTTGTGGGCGGTTTCGGATTTGAACCCAACAGAATTGATGGAATTCGCCCAAGACTATTCCGGGAGCGCTCAGCTTACGGCGCCTTGATACTGCCAGGACGGTGGGATGGCGACACTGGATTGCCCTCGTCCTCGGGGGCAGCAAGCTCCGCAAGCCCTGATACCTCCCCATTTTTCAAGGGTGATCGTCGCACGCACGTTGCTGCGCCCGAGGACGGGCGCACCCCGTTTTCGTCGTGCATCCCACCGGCTCCGCAGTAATGATACCGGGAACAGAAAAATGCCGCCGACAGACGCGCCCTCTGATTCCATTGAAAAGATTTTCCTAAAGGGTTTTCATCAACCCGCCGATTAGCAGGAGTGTATGACCAACCATTGATGGTGGGATTTTTTCGGTCAGGACTTTGGAGGTGACGGCCAAAGCCATAAATCCACCATTGCTCCCCTCCCGGGGAAATTGGTCTTGAACTGCGTGTTGTCTATTCATCAAACCCAATGCGCAGTGAGCAGTTGTTAGAATAACAGAAATCTATGAAAACCAGCTTATGGGCCGTTATCAATAAAGCCATTTACCAAGTGTGCACCACGATTCCCGCCGTTACCCAGGCAGATGCATCAGCCGGCTGCCGCCCTGATGCGGGGCTGCGGTCTGGCCGGACGAAGCTCCGCACGAATTGCGCCCGGATGGCGCTGGTGGCGGTTTTGTTCGGGTCCAATGCTTTTGCCGGCAGCCTTTACTGGGATATGAATGGCACGAGCGCCGGCTCGGGCGGTCCATCGCCTTCGGGAACTTGGAACGCCGGTAATCCTTATTGGAGCACCAGTTCGGCCGGCACCGCGACCCCCGGGTTTTGGGCCAACAATGACACCGCCATTTTTTCCGCCGGCACGGATGCCACCGGAAGTTACACGATTACTTTGGGCGGAACTCAGACGGCGGACGGAGTGAGCTTTGCATCCGGCGTGGCCACGCTCTCCGGCGGTTCGCTGGCCATAAGCAGTCCGGGTTTGATCACCGTCAGCGCTTTGCCGGCGAAAGGCATTATTGCCTCGGTCATCACCGGTTCCGCCGGCCTGACCAAAGCCGCGTCCGGCGAACTGGTGTTGCAGGGCGAAAACACCTTCACCGGCAACCTTACCAATAAAGGGGGCACCCTCACTCTAAACAATGACCAGGCGGGTGGTGCGGGCGCCATTGTCCTGAACCCCATCCTGCCGGTGGTGCTGCATAGTTCCCAATTGCAGACCACGCTCACCAACAATATTTCCCTGCTGGGCAGCTCCTCGACGATCGAGGCGGACGCGGACACCAACAATACGCTGGTTTTGAATGGCACCCTCAGCGGGCCTCACTCGCTCAACATCAACGGATTGGGCATGGTGGTCCTGGGTGGAAACTCAGGCTTCAACACTTTTTCCGGCGCCCTTGAGGTCAAACAAGGCACCCTGGTGGCGGCCAAAGATCAAGCTTTGGGCGGCACGGTCAACAGCGCCATTGTGGACAACGGGGCCACGCTAGCCTTCCAAGGCGGATACGAATACACCGCCAGTCAGGGGTCGAAGATAATCACCCTGAATGGCGCGGGGGTCGCCGGCGGAGCCGCCTTGAACAACCTCAGTGACGACAATATTTTTGACGGAACGGTTGTTTTGGCCGCCAACAGCAGTGTGGGGGCCAGCGGCGGAAGCCTGGCGCTGAATGGCCCCGTTACGGGTGGCTTCAACCTGACCATCGTCGGATCCGGTGAAGTGGACCTGGAAGGAACAGGCAACACTTATCTGAACACCCTGGTCAGCCAGGGAACCTTGGGCATCTTTGGTTCATCCGTGGCCGGCACCGGTCTGGTAACCGTCAACGCTGGCGCCACGTTTGGAGGCAACGGTGGCGCACCGGGCGGGGTCACGGTCTCGGGAACCATCGCCCCGAATACAACTTTGAATTCCGGTTCGGAAATCTGGAACGGCGGGGCGGCTTTTGCCTGGGCAATCAGCGATGCCATCTACGGTTCGGCGGGCTCGGCCGACGGTTGGGACTTGCTCACCATCAGCGGCAACTTGACAATCAATGCCACCTCGGGCAGCCGCTTCACCCTCCAGGTGAATTCATTGGACCCGGATCTCCTCCAGCCTGGCGACGCCAGCTTTGACAACACGCAAGAGTATATCTGGCCCATTGCCACCGCGAGCGGCGTCATTTCCGGTTTTGATCCCACGGCGTTTACCATTGACACCTCAGGGTTCAGCAATGATCCGGGCAACGGCGCCTTCATCGTCCAACAATCCGGCACCAACCTGGTTCTCCATTTTGTCCAGAAACCCGCCATCGCCACCGGCCCGGTCAATCAGGCCGGCATCCGGTTCGGCACCGCGACTTTCAGCGTCGCCGCCACCGGGAGCGGAACCCTGCACTATCAGTGGTTCGATGGCAGCGGTGCTCCCGTTGGCTCGAATTCTCCGAATTGCACCCTCACCAATTTGACATTTTCCAATGCCGGAACCTGCAGCGTCGTCGTATCCAATCTTTCCGGTTATACGGCAACGGCCACGGCGACTTTGAGTGTGCAACGAGCCGTACCGGTCGTTACTTGGAGCAATCCCGATGACATCATCTACGGCACGGCCTTGAGCGGAACGCAACTGAACGCCTCGGCCACTGCGGCGGGCACTTTTGCCTATACGCCGGCCGGCGGCACGGTGCTTAACGCCGGTTCCGGCCAAACCCTCAGCGTGCAATTCACGCCAACCTCCACGACGGATTATTACACGCCAGCCCCCCAGACGGTGGCCATCAACGTGGCCAAGGCCGGTCAGACGATCACCTTTGGCGCGCCGGCCTCGAAGACCTTTGGCGACGCGGCTTTCACCCTGGGGGCGACGGCGGATTCGGGCTTGCCGGTGGCTTACACCAGTTCGGATCCGACCGTGGCAGGGGTGAGCGCGGGGACAGTGACGATCTTGAAAGCGGGCACGACAACGATTACCGCCAGCCAGGCGGGCAACACCAATTATAACGCGGCCAGCTCCGTGGCCCAAGGCCTGACCATTAACCCGGCGGCCACGGCCTTCGCGGGCTTGAGTTCGCTGACCAACAGCTACGGGCTGACCAACGTCCTGCTGACCGGCACGGTC
>Ga0182012_10003593_pt1 | contig 16456 bp, 15 predicted proteins | sample 612S2SmetaG_FD_120486 | JGI IMG/M metagenome (GOLD analysis project Ga0182012, IMG submission 120486) | Permafrost microbial communities from Stordalen Mire, Sweden - 612S2S metaG | ecosystem: Environmental > Terrestrial > Soil > Wetlands > Permafrost | place: Sweden: Stordalen | collected...
CAGCAATCCCGGTCCGCCGCCCATCATCCGGCTGGCCTCCATTGAAGAAATCCGCGAAGACATCCGTCGCCAGCGTTCCTCCATCATGGACGACCCGCTCTACACCCAATTCGACGACGATCCCTTCAGCGATCTCCCTGAATCCGAGGTAGATCAGTCTTAGAATGTAGCAAAAACAAGGGGGACACTCCGGGCACCGTCAATAATTGCCGCCACACCATCCCGGCAGGCGTGTCCCCCTTGTTTGCTCTCTTAGATGACTGCCTAACGCGATACTGGAAACGTGATCTCTCATACCCTGCTGACCATTGCAACCGATGGTAAGGGACTGTATTCTTTCACTCACCAAGTCGCCGATTGGCTTCGTAAACAGCCGGTCAGGAATGGCATGCTTCTCTTGTTCATCCAGCACACCTCCTGCTCGCTGGTGATTCAAGAGAATGCCGACCCCGACGTCACGCTCGATTTACGAGATTTCTTCGAGCGCCTGGTGCCGGAAGATGTTCGGCAATACCGCCATACTGCCGAGGGTGCAGATGATATGACTTCGCACATTCGAGCATCTCTGACGAACTCGAGCTTAACCATCCCAGTCATCGACGGTCAAATGGCTTTGGGAACTTGGCAAGGGATCTATGTATTCGAGCATCGCGCCGCGCGTCATCGCCGCAAAATAGTTGCTCAAATCATTGGTGAATAAAAAAAGGGGACCGCAATGGGCCCCCATCCATGGAACGAGTGGACCGTTCCTAGAAGACCAGCTTCAAGGCAAGTTGAATTTGTCGCGCCGGTAAGGTAGCGTTGAAAACTCCGAAGCCACTCGAATTAGAGTTCGTGCTGCTGACACTCGAAAAATTAGTTTTGTTCAGCAGGTTGAACGCCTCCGCGCGGAACTGGAGGAATCGGCCTTCAAGTATCTCGAAGTTCTTGTGAAGCCCGAAATCCGTTTCAAATATGAAGGGAGTCACTACGTTATTGCGCGGCGTGTTGCCAAAAGGTTGTGTGTAGTTCGGAACACTGAACGCCGCCGGATTCAGGTAGTTCACCGGATTGCCAGTACTCAGATACAGTGGCTGACCAGCCACCAGGTTTGGACGCTCACTTACCAGGTTGCTAACCTGTTGTTGGCCAGTGGCGGCGTAGCCGATATCAAGCGGTAGACCCGAAGTCATTGTATTGATCATGTTCAGAGACCAACCACCGATCACGTAATCGAGAGGTTTGTTGCTGATATTGAAGCGGCGGCCCTTGCCAATGGGCAGATCGTATAGCACCGACAACGTGTCGTTGATCGGCTGGTTGTAGCTGGAGAGTCCTCGTTCAAGTTGGTGGTTGTAGTAGTTGATCCGCGAGTTATCGCCGTCGTAATTCTCAAGATGGCCGGGGGCGTTGTCAATCGCCTTCGACCAAGTGAAGGAATTCAAGAAGTACAAACCATTAGAATTCTTCTTCTCAAGTTTCATCTGCAGGCCTTCGTAGCTGCCGAAGCCGCCATCATAGGCTATTTCAATGTCGGTGAAACCCTTGATCGGACGGCGCGAAATAAGAGGCACGTTCTGGCCTTGTTGATTGGGCAAAGCTTGGTTCGCATCGGAGAGAATATTCAAACCAACACTATGGTTCCCCACATAGGCGATATCGAACAGCAGGTTCTTCGCTAGTTCTTGTTGAATGGTGAAGTGCCAGCTCTGCACGTAGCCGTTGCGATTGCTGCCCGGAATATAGCGGACCTCGGAGATCGCGGTAGAAAAGTTCGACGGGTCAATCAGTCCGCTTGGAAAGCCCTGCGCTAAAGATCGAAAACAGGTCCCCGCAGTAGCCGAGGCGCTTGCGCAAATGCCTAGGCTTGGCGCTTGGTTGATCGACGAGTTGATGATGAATGGGCCATTGTAGGCAAGTAGATTCTCGCCGCCAGCGCGATTGAAGAGTACATAGCTAATTCCGTAGGCTGAACGGATAACAGTCTTGGGAAGCACTTGATAGGCTACGCCGAGTCGCGGAGCCCAGTCGTTCGGATCGGGATGCACCAGAGCCCGATTATAGAGGCTGCCGCTAGAAGCGTAGATCAAGCTCTGCGTTATCGGATCGAAGTTGGCCAACTGGTTGTTGCTGGTGTATTGCGGTGTCGCAAATTCGTAACGCAAACCCATGTTTAGCGTGAGCTTATTGTTCAGCTTGAAATCGTCTTGAATGTAGCCAAAGTACATTCGCTGCCGATAATGCGCCACTGGGTTGTTATTGAGAGTGTAGTTGTTAGGTGCACCGAAGATGAAGTCGGCAAGGCCATAAACATCCTTCGCTGTCGTGCTCAGACTGTTCACACAAGAAGGTGTGGTCGCGTAGCAGGGGTCGCTGAAGTATCCGGTAAACGATAGCTGGCCGTACTTCGGATTGAAATCGCTCACGTCCGTGTCGATGACCTGCATCTCGAAGCCCATCTTCAAACTGTGCCGGCCCAGCAGCTTGGTGTAGTTCACTTTCGGGTCGTAGACCAGCGGATATTGATATTGCGGGTTGCTGCCCTGCCGCCCAAATTGCGAGAAGCTACCAGCCGAGGCGGTGATCAGTCCACCCGCATACGATGGGTCGAGCGGCTCATTGGGAATGGTGAATCCGGCAGTCGGCTGACCAACGGTTGAAGGCAGCTTGCCGTTGTGGCTGTAGTTCCCTCCAAGGCGGAACTCCAGAATCGAGCTGGGGCTGATAGTCCAGGTAAAGCCTCCGACACCTTCATAGGTCTGAACATAGACGTTGCCGTTAGCGTTCCCGCCCGAGGGACCAGGAATGTTTGGCGGGCTGAAGATGCGCGTATTGAGTTGGCTATAGCGCCCAAAGATGCTGATCTTGGGAGTCACATAGTAGTCGGAGCGAATGTCTCCCTTGTCGTTATAAATCGTGTCCGAGGGAGCCGATTCGTAGTTATTCGAAAGACCCGGTAGATTCGGCGCCGGCAGAGAAGTCAGCGACTTGGCAATCGGGCCAAAGTCGGATGAGGGAATAACACCGTTCGAGTAAACCTTGCCGGTTAGAGGATTGGTGATCGAGAGCCCGTAGGCGCTGAAATCGCCATTGTCCATCGCAACGGTGGGAACGGAGGCAAACTGCAGTGGATGGTAAACGCGCCGAAAGCCTTCGTAATCGCCAAAGACAAACAGCTTGTTCTTAACGATCGGACCACCGGCCGCCGCGCCGAACTGGTTCTGGTTAAAAGGAAGTGTGCCGTTCTTCGGCTTGAAGAAGCCAACCGCATTCAATACCGTGTTGCGGTTATATTCCCACAGCGAGCCATGAAGCTCGTTGGTACCGCTCTTAATCGTCGCGTTGATCACGGCCCCAGCGGCGTGGTCGTACTCGGCACTATAGTTGTCGGTTTCGACTTTGAACTGTTGGATCGCATCGGGGCTCGGCTGCATCACCTGATTCGAGAAACCTTGGTTAGAAGTACCGTAAGCATTGTTATCCACGCCGTCGAGCATAAAGTTGTTTAACTCGCTGCGTTGGCCGTTCACATTGTAGGAAGCATCTCGGCTCGAGTCGGCGCTGTTTTCGAGTGGCGACTTGGCAACGCCAGGAACCAGCAGCGTGAGATCCGCATAGGCGCGGCCATTTAATGGAAGGTCGGCAATCTCGCGCGCATTAATCAGTTGGCCTCTCGAGCTGTTGTCCGTTTCAAGTAAGTTAGCTGCGTCGGTAACGGTGACGGATTCCGAGACGTTGCCGATTTCGAGTTTAAGGTCCACTCGCTGGCGGGCATCCACCGCCAGATCAAAGGCGCTCGTCTCCTCGGCTTTGAAGCCCGTCATTTCAGCGCGGACTGTATACGAACCCAGCCGCTGGTTGACGAAAAGGAAGTTACCGCCGGAATCGGTCTTGCCCTTTTGTGAGACACCGGTTCGTAGATTGGTAAGGGTAACCGAAGCGCCCTGAATAGTGGCGCCAGAAGGATCTGTAACGGTTCCAAGGACAGTAGCGGATTCAAACTGTGCCGACGCCACGAAGGCGGAGGCAGCACAAAGTATCAGCAGCGTAGAGAAGCGCTTCGCTAGTTTTGCAAAATGCATAGTATTGGTGGTTCCCCGTGGTCAGGTTCCACTACCTTCGCAAGCTAGTAATTCAACTTGACTACAAAGGGAAGAAAATTGGACAACTCGTTTTGCATTCATTCGGACTTGATCTCGTGAAGAAATTAAACCTATTGCAATGGCTGGAGCATCTTTCGCTCGATGTTCGTTATGCCCTGCGTGTGCTCTGGAAATCTCCCGCGTTCACGCTCGTGGCATTACTTACGCTCATGTTCGGCATTGGCGCAAACGTCGTCGTTTTTGGAGTGTTGAATTCGGTTCTGTTGCACCCGCTCGATGTGAGCGACCCAGAGAGTCTGTACCAGATCCGCCACAAGCCTTGGATGAGTGGACGTCTCCTAACTAACTCGTATCCCGCGTTTGAGGATTTCGAGCGGCGCAACACCGCGTTCAGCGGATTGGCCGGCGTCTATGGATATTCTGCTGGACGCCTGTTCTGGCGCAACGCAATCGTGAGCGTCCACGGCGATGAGGTAACCGGTAACTATTTCGATCTTTTGGGCGTGCAACCGCAGGCAGGACGGTTCTTTCACGCCGCAGACGAGCGTGGCCCGAATTCAGCGCCTTATCTCGTATTGAGCGATGGGCTGTGGCGCAGAGTGTTTCAAGCTGATCCGAGAATCGTCGGCACGACTGTGGATTTCAACAACCAACCGTTCACGGTGGTTGGTGTGGCTCCATCGGCTTTCCATGGCGCCGAGCGGTTTGTGTGGCCCGATTATTGGATGCCCATGGTGAACTTGGGACCCGATTACCTCCAGAGCCGGACGGCCATCGTAGTTACCGTTATTGGCCGCCTTAAGCCTGGCGTGACGCCCCAGCAGGCAACAGAAAATCTGAATACAATTGCGGCACAGTTGGCGAAGGAGTATCCGGAGACCGACGACGGCTTGCCGCTGCGGCTGGTTCACCCAGGACTATGGGGAGATGAGGGCGACGTCATTCGAGGATTCCTCTGGAGCGTGACCGTGCTCGCGCTGCTCGTTCTCGCGGCGGCATGCGCGAACTTGGCGAGTCTGTTTGCAGCGCGCGCGTCCGACCGAACTCGCGAGCTTGCGGTCCGAGTCGCTCTCGGATCGAGCCGTCAGCGGCTCGTGAGGCAACTCCTAACTGAAGCGGTTTTGATATCGCTGCTAGGTGGAGCAGCGGGATTGGTCGGCGCAGACCTGCTGCTAGGAGTGTTGAACCAGTGGCCGCAGGCGGCCGAGGTACATCTTGCAGCTAATCTGGATGCGCGTGTCTGCCTGGCAGGTCTTCTGTTGACCCTGGGAAGCGCGTTACTGTTTGGCATGGTTCCCGCGCGGCACGCGTGGCAGAGTAGCCCATTGCAGGCAATGAAAAGCGGACCGCTCGATGCCGTGAACCCGCGTCGCTTTTCACTACGTGACCTGTTGTTGGGCTTACAAATCGCCATCTGCACGCTGCTTATCACTGCATCATTCGTGGCCGTGCGAGGTCTGGTTCGTACGCTCAATGCTCCACTGGGCATCCAGCCGCAGGGCGCCATGTTAGTAGAGCTGGAGAATGCGGGCGACGCAGCCAACGAGAAGGCGTTGCTGGATGCGGTGCGCAACATCCCTGGTGTAATGGCGGCTGGTGCCGTGAACCGCACTCCCATGACTGGCGGCCTCCATGGGATTCCGATCTTCCGGCCGGGTATCACGGAGTTAAAGCTGAAGAACTCGGCACTGGCAACATACGTGTTTCAACTGTCGCCGGGATACCTCGACGCGGCCGGAACTCGGCTCCTTAGTGGGCGCGACGTCTCATGGCACGACACCGCCAAGTCACCCTTTGTGGCCATCGTGAATCAAACCTTCGCAAACAAATTGTGGGGGAGAGCATCCGCGTTGGGGCAGCACTTTATTGTGTACGGCAACTTGACCGAGGTAGTGGGTATCACGGAGAACGGCAAGTACCATGACATGGCCGAGTCGCCGCAGCCTGTTGTCTATCTGCCGTTGACGCAAAGCCCGCAGGGAGATACCGTTTTTATCGTGCGGTCGCGACGCGCGCCCGGCGAGATGGCCGGCGCGCTACAGCGCACACTGAGCAGCATGGAGCCGAACACACCCATCACGGTGCAGAGTTGGTCCGACCAACTGGAGTCCCAGTTATTCCCGGCGAAGGCTGCGACCGTGGCGCTAGGCGTTATGGGCCTGCTGGCGGCGATGCTGTCAGTTACCGGAATCTTTGGGATGGCTGCCTATAGCGTGAGCCGGCGGATGAAGGAGTTGGGCATCCGAGTCGCCTTGGGCGCGCGTCAGAAGGAAGTGATCGGCGCGGCAGTGGGACGGCCCCTGGTATTGCTCGGAGTCGGATCGTTACTAGGACTGCTGTTGGGCATCCTCGCCAGCAGGTTGTTGGAGCAGATTGTTTATCAAGCGAATCCGCGTGATCCCGCCGTAGTCGTCGGCGCAGTTTTTAGTATGGCTCTGCTCGGTCTCGTCGCTTCGGCCCTCCCAGCGCGGCGAGCCCTTAGTATTGATCCAGCCCAGCTAATGCGCGATGAGTGAGGGAAACTCATGCTCGTCGCCAAGCATCTCCCAGCGCTGCAATGCAATGGGAACGTTTCCGTTAGTCCAAACGAAGTCGTTGAAGTTGAGTAGTGAAAACTTACTGCCTTGTGAGCGACGCGCGTCCGCCAGCAGTTGCATGATCTGGAGTTTCCCGATCTGATAGCTAATCGCTTGTCCTGGTGTACTCGCAAACAGAGCGGCTTCGCCCAGTGCGCTGGTGCGGTCCATGGGAACTGTCTCGGCAAGGTAGTCGGCGCCCTGTTGCAGCGTGAACAACCCGAGCGCCAGCTTTACGTCTACCTCAACACGGAGTGCGCGCAAGCGCATAAAGCTGTAGATGATTTCGCGCGTTCTCGGTTTGTTATCGAAGAGACCGGCTTGCAACATCATCTCTTCGGCATAGAAGCCAATGCCCTCATTGGCGCCGGAGTCATAGTAATGACGGCGAATAGGATCTGGATGAGACCATCCCAAGGTGAGTTGGAAATAATGCCCAGGAACTCCTTCGTGCACTACGATGGGTCTCGGATCTTGTGCGGTCGAGAGGTAAAAGAATCCGAGATTGGGACTCGGAACTCGAATATAACTTGTCCCGTCTTGGTCGAGCCTCGATGGTCCGGTGAGATCGTCAGTTACTCCCAGATCCTCCAGGGGAGCCAGATAATCGGGCAATGGCAAATTGCGGTAATGCTTCATCCAACTCGGAACCGTGAGTAAGTGTTGTTTTGTGAGAAACCCGCGGATGTGTTCTTCATCTACGGCCTCCTGGGTGACTTGCGCCGCTTCCGTCGGGAAGAGGGGAAGTGGTGGCAACTCTGCATTGCGGTTTCGCTCATAGCTTTCAAACGCGAACGAGCGGCTCAACTCCAGCCGGCTCATGGTGAGTAGGTCTTCCGGTGAATATGGAAGAAGTGCCACGTTGCGCAAAAAGAAAAGATACTTCTCTCGGCCAATAGCCGTCTCTTTGGGCATCGCGGGCAACCGCGATTCAAGCCACGCCCGATACTCGGTAAGAGCTGGAATGGCCACCGCCAATGCTCTTTCAAGGGCCACATTATTTTCGCCAGTCAAGTGCGGCGCAAGTGCACGTTGCATCGTTTGCAAGCGGGCCGGCAGGTCTTTCAATGCGTCGATTGCCAGCAGGGCGAACGGCTGGCGCATTTCAGTTAGATTCTCTCGCGCCGCGCGAACGGTAGCTGGGATTGATTCGATCCGGCTGACGATCTGCCTCTGCCGCTCGGCCGAAAATGGCGGAGGAGGCAGAAGGAGCACATACATCGCGCCCAACGTCTGGTCCACATAAAACTTTGGATTTCGCCTCCAACCTTGTTCGATATCGAGTTCCCAACGAACTCTCGCGAGAGCTGAACCGATTAGGCGATAGTCTACTTGCACTGGAATGGGCGAACTCGCGGTGGGTCTTAAATCCTTCCAGCGCCGTTCGAAATCAGCGAGTTGTTGCCGCCGCTGCTGCACGACAGCTTGCGACCAATTGACCGTAAAGTCCGACGGCCTCTCAATACGAGGCATGTCGTCTTCGCTGAAGGGTTGCTCAACGGCGCGCGATGCCCAGAAATTGTCACTCAGTTGACTCAGACTATCGACAGAACTTGCATGGCCAACACCGGCACAGACCAACAGTACCAGCGCGCAGCTTCGACTACTTATTCTGGGCATCATTCTAAATTATGTTCGCATCTTAACCGGATTTTTTCCTATGCGTCGTATCTTTTGGCAGCCGTTGCGGTAATACCCAGCAGAGAGTCAAATTTGACAGTCGAACAAGCATTCGAAAACTACCATAAAACGATTTACCGGTTCGTTTACAGGTTCGCCGGGCGCGGTGACGTGGCGGAGGACATTACTCAGGAGTGCTTTCTGGCAATTCTGAAAGATCCGAAACGCTGGAATGAACGTCGCGGAGATTTTCGAACCTATTTGTTTGCGATCGCCCGAAATCTGGCGATCAAGCGGTACCGGGATGAGCACGGAAACCTTTATGCCGACGACGACAAAGTTGATTTAGCGGCGCGCGGGCAAACGAATCAGGAACTAAGCGTAACGGTGGCTCAGATGGTTTCGCAACTCCCAGATCTGCAACGGGAGGTGCTGATCCTATTTGAATATGAAGGGTTTTCATTGAACGAGATCGCAGTCATTGTGAATACGGACGTAGGGGCGGTGAAAGCGCGACTGCATCGCGCCCGCGAGCGGTTGCGGCGGGCCTTGACGCCGCATAGAAGGGTGGGAACGCATGAGAATGCATGAAGAAGATATTTTGACCGAAACGGAGTTAAATGAAATGCTAAATGTCTGGAATGTTCCGGATGCGCCGACGGAAGAATTACGAGCGCGGATTTTCTTGCAACGAGAGTTGCCAGAGCGCTCTAAGGTAGAGGTGCCCAGCATCTGGGGCGGCTATGCGTGGATGCGGGGAAGGTCGGCCGCTTTGTCGGTTATCATTCACGCGGCGGCCTTTGGCTTGCTGCTGGTGAGCCTTCAGAACCCAGTGGTGCAGAAGAGAGTGCGGCAGGTGACCGACATTTACTTCACTCCACTGAGGGCGTACGAACCTAAACTTCCCGCTGCCACGGACGAGGCAAGTGGTGGCGGCGGCATGAAAGACAAGCCCGCAAGGCATGGCGCAGCCCCCCAATTTGCCAGGAAACAGTTTGTTGCGCCGGCAATGTCTATTCCGAATCCAAAGCTTCCTGTAGTTCCGACCATCAATGCACCCGCACCGCAGATTGCGTCTGATGAATACGGCGATCCGCTTAGCAAGTTTGATCAATCTGGATTGGGAGTGGGTAGTGGAACAGGACTTGGTAACGGTGCTGGAGACGGCTATGGTCCGGGGCGAGGAGGCGGTATCGGCGGCGGGGCATACCGGATTGGTGGCGATGTAAGTGCGCCGGTATTGATATCGAAGACCGAGCCGGAGTATTCGGAAGAAGCCCGCAAAGCTAAGTATTCTGGTAGTGTCTTGTTGACCATTGTTGTGGATCAGCAGGGCGTGCCGCGGGATATCAAGGTGACGCGCCCACTAGGTTTGGGACTGGATGAAAGAGCGATCGAAGCAGTGCGGAAATGGCGGTTTCGTCCAGGAATCAAGAATGGAAGGCCTGTAGCAGTCCAGGCACAGGTAGAAGTAAGTTTCCGGTTACTTTAAAGAAGTTTGTTGTCTGGTCTTCAGCCATGTAGACTTCGGCTATGAGCACCGATCAAAACAGGGAACTCCGCGAACAGCTACTAAATGCGATGCGCGGAGACCAATCGCACATTGATTTCGAATCCGCCGAGGGTGATCTTTCAGCGGAGTTGGCAGGCGACAAACCAGACGCTGCGCCGCATACTATATGGCAATTGTTGGAACACATGCGCATCGCTCAGCATGACATTCTGGAATTCTCACGTAACCCGAAACACAAATCGCCAAAGTGGCCCGAGGGTTACTGGCCCAAGACCGCGGCGCCAGCGAGCAACCAAGATTGGGAGACGAGCATCGCCACATTTCGCAAGGAAGCGCAGGAGATGGAAGACTTGATCTCGGACCCAGATCAAGATCTGTTCAAGCCGATCGAAGGCGGCTCCGGGCAGACACTGCTGCGAGAAGCGCTGGTGCTCGCCGCTCACAACTCATATCATCTGGGCCAGATTATGTTCCTGAAGAAGATGCTGCTTGAGAAACTCAACTGATGAGGCGCGGACACTAGCGAGGCAGCGCTACATCGTCGACTCTTTTAAATTCCGCCAGCAATCGAATGTGCTCCAATACGCGTCGATGGACGTGATGGACTACTGCATCTGACCACCATCGCCAGTACTCAGCGGGCCACAAGCCGTGTTGATACCAAGAAGTTCCAACGATTAGAGTCCGGCCACCAGTGAGCGGACTCAACTCAAACTGCCCAGCCTTTCCGATGTAATAGCCGCTGAGATGTTTTGGGTAGATGGGCCCGTACAGCCCCGCTTCCCTCATTGCGGGCGGTGTCGCTGTCACGACGAATCGCAGCAGGCGAGGCTCGTCCCAAACAACAACGCGTTCCTCAACTGTCCCGGTGGATAAGTCACAATTCCTTGGAGCGCCTACGCCAGTCCCTACGATGCGAGTTCGAATCGGATACGCTATTCCCGTGCGAAGCATCCAATCCGGTTGGGCTGCGATATCCGGGAAGGCTACGACGTATTTCCAGACACGCTCTGGCGTCGCGTTCACAACCATTCTGGTGGTTACGGAGTAGACCGGGGGCTGCGCGTTTACATCGAAGAACATGGTTACAGGAACGAGTAGACCCAAGACGGCAGGCCTTTTGGGATTTGATGAAGTGCGACTCCAAAAAGCGAGTAGAGCCCCCGCCATTGTGAGAGGTATCACAATCGGCGCTGCCAAGACGACGCAGATAAATCCTTCGAGACCTAGTAGCAGGAAGAGACTGCACTCAAGAGCGCCAATTATTACCGCCATCCGAATCGCCTTGCTCACCGCGACAGGCTGAAAACTCCAAGTGCCCAGTGCGCCGGTAACAAGTGGAATCATGACGAAAAGAGTCCATCCGTAGGTGCCGCGCTTGGAAAGAAACACCGCCCCTGCCGCTAGCAAGCCAAAGCACACAATGCTGATTGTGATTCGCAAATTCTTATTCATGGTCGCTCCCCCCAACGATTTCGATCAGTTCTAAAACAGGCTTGCGCAAAGGCCGCATAAGCGGTAACGACGACAGGCGGACCAGAGAAGCGGCAATCTTACAAGCAAGGGGCAGCAACTTTTCAGTGCGCTGCTCATTCGGCGAATCATCTGTCACCCAGAACAAAATGATGCCCATTTGAAAGAACCATAAGGTCTTTGGTAAGTGCGGGCTTAGATCGCGTGGGACGCGCACGCCAGATTTTTTGACCACATGCTGAAACCACGAGATATCCAGTTTTCGAACTCGTTTGGTCTCTGCGCTGAAAGGCGACAGCGGATGCTTCGGGTCGGCGCCATTCCGCAGAAGCGCCCGGAGCACATCGCGATTGGGTCCGAAATGTGTGAGTTTGACGCGAATCAACTCCCGCAAACCGTCTTCGAGATTCTTTATGTGCTCAAGCGCAGCAGCAAGCTTTTGTTGCATTTCGTCACACGACCGCTCGTAGAAATCCATGACAATCGCGTCTTTGGAGGCGTAGTAATAGTAAGCGGCGCCGGTAGCGACTCCAGCACGTTCCGCGATTCCACGCATGGTTGCCGCGTCAAATCCCTGCTCATGAAATAACGCCAGCGCAGCGTCTAAAATCTTCCCCTCTGTATCCTCAGCTTTGCAATCCTTCATATCTGAACACGTTCAAATAATAGTTTTGTTCAGCTTTGGGCGAATGTCAAGAAGTTTCTGAACGTGTTCAAAGTATGGCGCCGAGTGAGTGCTCTGGCAGAATAATCGGAGATATGTCCGACTTACAAAGCGAGCACTCATTTGAAGCTTTACTTGAGGCCCTGCTTGATTCTTGGGACCGCAACAACGCCATAATGGTCAACCTGCTTCACTCTTTGCCAGAGGGAGGTCTGGAGGCTCGGGCGATGGAAGGCAGTCCATCGATCGGACAGATGTTCACACACATTCACTATGTGCGTCTGGTGTTTGTATCAGAAGACGCCCCTGAGTTCGTCGTTGAAGTTCCTCAAGGGGAATGGGTGATTGAGCGTGACCTGGATCGGCTGACGCAAATGCTAAACGACAGCGCCAAGGTTGTGCGGGACGCCGTAACGAGCAGGGTCAACAGGGGGCGCGATATGGAGCTTCACTTTGACCATCCGATTCTAATGCTGCAACACATGATCTGGCACGAGGGCTACCATCACGGCCAAATCAAGTTGGCCCTAAAGTTAGCGGGGCATGCCCTTGCCGATAAAGAAGTCGGGCGAGTAACTTGGGGCGTTTGGATGAGGAAGAATCAATCCGCACCCTTGTCGTATTGCATCGCACCCGCCAAATTTCCTTCCGGGTCTTCAAAAAACAAGAGCTGACCGACACCGGGCAGAGTGACGATCTGCATGACGATTTTGCCGCCGTTCGCCTCGATCAGGCGCGCGGTTGCATGGACATCTGGGACCGAGATGGTGCACTCAAATCCGCGTAATTCGACGCCGGGTATTAGTGCACGGCGCTGTTGAAGTGCGCCCAAAATAGGCTGGACTGGCACGGGCCCCATATCAATTTGGAAGAACCCTGGAGGTCCGTAAGGCGAGAAGGTCCAGGTGAAGACGTTTTCGTAAAATTGGCGGGCGCGCGGCAGATCGTCCGCGTTGATTGAAAAGTGTGCGAGGTGTGGCATGACAGAAGTTTACTCTCGCGGACCTCTTGCAGCATTACGGTATTCTGTCAAGAAATGTCGAGTTTTCGCCATGCTGACGAGCCGGAGACGAGGATTCGCAGCTTCGCCCTCACGTTTGGCGCCGGTCAACGCTCGATGCCCAATCATTTAGCTCCTCCCCATTCTCCAGATTGGCACCAACTAATCTATGCAGTGCGCGGAGTGGTCCGGGTAACGAGCGAACGGCAGTCTTGGATTGTTCCGCCACATCGCGCAGTGTGGATCCCTGGCGGTCTGAAATCGTCGCTTCAAATGCACGGCGAGGTAGCATTGCGAATGTTGTACGTCCGCAGCGGGCCGCGCTCACTTTTGCGGGAGTGCGCGGTAGTAAATGTCACTCCTTTGCTCAGAGAACTGATCGTCCGCTCTAACTTAATCGGCGCCCTCGACTCCCGCAAGCCAGAACAGGCGAGACTGGCAAGGGTAATTATTGACGAGCTGCGAGACCTACGGGCTATTCCACTGCAACTGCCGCTACCTGCCGACCCGCGCGCCGCTCGCTTTGCGGCGCTATCAGGCGAACACCTTCAGGTATCGGTATCGCTGCCAAAGCTCGCACGGCAGAGCGGAGCAAGCCGCCGCACTCTGGAACGGATATTCCACGAAGAGACGGCGCTAAGCTTGGGCGCATGGCGGCGCCGGCAACTGGTACTCGCAGCCTTAACGATGCTGGGATCAGGCCAGAGCGTGCGCTCCATCGCAGACGAACTTGGCTACAGCAGTGCGAGCGCCTTTATTGCGATGTTCCGTAAGGAGCTTGGCCAGACTCCAGCGCGATATTTGGCAGCGATCGCCCCGCGCTAAAGTATCCACGTTACTGCCAACCAAACACCAACTTTTTCAATTCCACAAGGGCTGCTGTTGCCACCGGATTCACCCATTCAAAGTAGAGCGCGTGAGAAGAAACTAAGGCGGGCACAAGATAACCAAAGGCCATTCCGCAGGCGCGCGGCGCAAGTAGCTTCACCGGCCCATTCGATCCAGCCCAATTCCACGCGTGGCACAGAGCCATAGCTCCATATAGAAACATAGCGCCAGTCGCCAATTTCAGAATCAAATGCGGCGAAGGAGTAGCTACCCGGCGCTCATCTTCCAAGATCCCAAATACGAGAACAGCGCAAGATAAGAGCAAACCAACCAAAAAAGCGATCGGAAGGGAAAGCGGCCGCGAATAACCAACCACGGTGCGAAGTTTATGGCCTGAAGGGCAAATTGGCTCGGGCCTGCGATACCGCCGCGGGTAACGCTGCCACCCGCGCGGTGGTCGAACAAATTCGGGATCAGCCACCTCAATGTTGCATTTTGGGCAGATGAACACAGATCTCGTATCGGAGCGTCACAATTCAAAGATGAGACATTTTGTCTTCATAACCCTCCTAGCAGCGAGCGAACTATTTGCCCAAGACCAGTCGCCGGTTTTTCACGCATCGTCGGAACTGGTGCTGGTGGACGTGCAGGTAGTGCGCACCAAGACTGGGGCACCCGCACCCGCGCTCCAGGCGAGCGATTTCCGAGTCTTCGAAGAAGGCGTTCCGCAGAAGATTCTCCATTTTTCGCGTGACGAATTTCCGCTATCGGTTGTGCTGCTGTTCGATCTCACTGATAGCGTGCGCCCGATGTTGCAGCGCCTGGCGGAAGGGGCCGAGACAGCGCTCGAAAATCTACAATCCAATGACGAGGTCGCAGTGATGGTGTATGCCGGCCACGCCAGCGTGGTGGACGGGTTCACAACGGACCGCACTCGAACCGTGGAGGCGATTGAGAGGGCGGCCACCATGAAGTTTAACGAGCCGGCTTATTTCAACGAGGCGGTGTATCGAGCGGCGCGCAAGCTTGGACAGAACAGCAGCCCGTCGAACCGGCGAGTCATGATTTGGCTAACTGACAACATCCCGAATACTCCAGAAGCCAAGGGCAATGCCATCCACAGTGAAGCCGATGCATTTCGTGCGTTGCATGAGGAAGCTGTAGTCGTCGCTCCAATTCTGTTGCGGAGTCCACTTTGGGCCGCAGTTGCGCCGATGGTCCGGGCTGCGCAAGCAACACAGGGAAAGTCACTGGCTCCGGGCGACGCCCACAAGTATGCGGAACTAACAGGTGGCGAAGCAGTTGGTCTGCGCGGCAAACAACCGGAGGAGCGTCTGGCGAAGTTGATCGAAGAACTTCACGCACGCTACACCGTCGGCTATCGTCCGTCGGATGCGCAAGCGGCTGGGACGTTCCGCAAGATTCGCGTAGAGCTGGTTCACTCCCAGAACTTGCGGCCAAGGGAGTGGACCGTTCTTGCGAGGCAAGGTTATTACGGCAAGTAATTAGGCAGGTTAGTTTGGCTTGCTCCGGAAGCGAGCGAGTAGGTCAGGCCGACGCGATCTGGACGTTGGCTTCAGCAAGCTTCTTCGCGGTGACTTTGAGCAAACCATTTTCGAATTCGGCACGAACAGTTTGGGTGTCAATCGGTTCGCGAAGATCAATCCTTTGAAAAATCCTTTTGGCGCCTATGCTTGCCAAGTGGTTTTTGGAGTGTCTATGTTTCGGTTCTGCAATAACGATGAAAGCATTCGGCAGCGCGACCACCTTCAATTCCTGCTCATGGTGCCCTAGTATTGAGGCGTTCAGGAATACCGATCCATCTCTCGATTCGAGCTTCGAATGAGGAATCTGCAAAATTTCTTCTTCGGCTCTCACCCAATTTTCCGAATCGTTCCCGTGTGTTTCGCCGCTTTTTTCGAACATCTCGAATGCGCGTAAGCGGATGCGACCGTTGATTGTGTTTTCTTCGTTGGTCAGATCACTAATTTGGCTGGGCGTTTCAGGTCTCTCTACGATGACATGTGGCATTCAATAAATATCCTTCAGACTTATCGCTGCACGTGCAACTCCACATCTTGCGGCGGTGCAATTTGGCCACCGGTCCACTGACATCACTGGGCCTAGTGACGATATGCCGCCATCCGGCCAAGTGACGTCGGAAGCGAGTGCCGGGGGGGGTTATGCAGCCTCCTTTTGCGTGGTCTGGAAGCGAGCGAGCAGGTCAGCGGCGGAAGGAATGGGTTGTTGGCGGTCGGCAGCGGCGGACATTGCTTGGTAACAGTGCTCGATTTCAGGAAGTGAAAATTCGAAGCCAAAGGAGGCGGGGTCGAATGGCATGTTGATCTTTTTCGAGTCCCACATGATGCCGATGGCCCTTAACATTCGCTCCTGGGTATCCACTTTTTCCTTGTTCGCATCTTGCCGCTCTTGCTGGAGAGTGCGGAGTTGGGCGATGTCAGACTTCTGTTGATTGCGCAGGCGGCGATCTTGGAGGGCGAGGTTGTTGAGATCGCGGCGATAGGCGAGGAAGATCTCACCTTGGATGAGAGTTTCGCGGACGGCGGGGTCGGTTTCCTCAGGATGGAGATGGGCGAGTTTGAGGCGGCCGATGGCGTAGATGCTGGCTTCGAGCGGAGCGATGCGGTTGATGCGCCATTCGGCATCGGCAATGCGTTGGACGAGATTGCGCTCTTGAGC
>Ga0182012_10003594_pt1 | contig 16456 bp, 19 predicted proteins | sample 612S2SmetaG_FD_120486 | JGI IMG/M metagenome (GOLD analysis project Ga0182012, IMG submission 120486) | Permafrost microbial communities from Stordalen Mire, Sweden - 612S2S metaG | ecosystem: Environmental > Terrestrial > Soil > Wetlands > Permafrost | place: Sweden: Stordalen | collected...
CACGAGGCCGGCGATCACGAACCGCAGTCCGACGCCCGTGACCGGCGGCAGGCTATGCAGCGAAACCTTGATACCGAGCCACGTGGTGCCCCAAATCAAAACAGTCGCCGCATAGGCGGCGATAACGGCGACGGTGGTGGCGTGGGCCCGCAAAAAAGGGCCCACCGGTAGGCGATGGGTCACGCAGAATAAGACACGCCGCGAGCGAAGACGGTTGCGCCTTACGCGCCCGCTAGGTAGGCGAGCGGCGTGACGCGGCCGCCGAACAGCGCGGGAACGCCGACGCCGTACGCGTCGGCAAGGCGCTGTAATTCGTCCTCCGCAAGCGCGCCCGTGCCGTTCTCGGCCGCGGCGAGCCGCTCGGCGTCGACGCCCGCTTGGGTCGCAGCCTCTTCGACGCCGTAGCCGAGCCGGACGCGGTGGGCGATCAGTTGCTCCGCCACCCCGGCGAGCAGCGCGGCGCGCGCGTCGTCGCCGGTCACATGCGGAAGACGCCGAAGTGCGTCGGTTTGGGCGGCGCGCAGAGCGCGGCTTCCAAACCGATGCCGAGCACGCGGCGCGTGTCGAGCGGATCGATCACGCCGTCGTCCCACAGCCGCGCCGACGAGTAGTACGGATTGCCCTCGTGCTCGTACTTGGCCAGGATCGGTTCCTTGAACGCCTCCTGCTCCTCGGGCGTCATCGGGTTGCCTTTCGCCTTGTCGGCCTCCATGCGTACCGTCAGCAGCGTGGACGCCGCCTGCGAGCCGCCCATCACGCTGATGCGCGCGTTCGGCCACATCCACAGTTGGCGCGGCGAGTAGGCGCGTCCGCACATCCCGTAGTTGCCCGCGCCGAAACTGCCGCCGATGATCACGGTGAACTTCGGCACGTCGGCGCACGCGACCGCCATGACGAGCTTCGCGCCGTCCTTGGCAATGCCGCGATTTTCGTACTCCTTGCCGACCATGAAGCCGGTGATGTTTTGCAGGAAGACCAGCGGCGTGCCGCGCTGCGCGCACAGTTCGATGAAGTGCGTTCCCTTGAGGGCGCTCTCGCTGAACAGGATGCCGTTGTTGGCGAGGATGCCGACCGGATGGCCCTCTATGCGGGCGAAACCGCAGACCAGCGTGCTCCCGTAGAGCGGCTTGAACTCGTGGAAGAGCGACGCGTCGACGAGCCGGGCGATCACCTCGCGCACGTCGTAGCCGACGCGCGGGTCGGCCGGGATGACGCCGTACAGTTCCTCTTCGGGATAGGCCGGGCGTTCGGGCGGCGCTTCGTCGCGCGGGCGCACCGGCGGCGGCGCGAGGTTGGCGACGATCGAGCGTACCAGCGCGAGCGCGTGCTCGTCGTCGGTAGCAAAGTGATCGGCGACGCCGGAGATACGCGTGTGCACGTCGGCGCCGCCGAGTTCTTCCGCGGTGACGATCTCGCCGGTCGCGGCCTGCACGAGCGGCGGGCCGCCCAGGAAGATCGTGCCGTAGCCCGAGACGATCACCGTTTCGTCAGACATCGCAGGCACGTACGCACCGCCGGCCGTGCACGAGCCCATGACCGCGGCGATCTGCGGGATGCCCTCGCCCGACATGCGCGCCTGATTGTAGAAGATGCGTCCGAAGTGATCGCGGTCGGGGAAGACGTCCGCCTGCATCGGCAAGAACGCGCCGCCGGAGTCGACGAGATAGATGCACGGCAAGTGGTTCTGCTGCGCGACCTCTTGCGCGCGCAGATGCTTGCGAACGGTCAGCGGGTAGTAGGTGCCGCCCTTGACGGTCGCGTCGTTCGCGATGACCACGCAGTGGCGGCCCTCGACCGTTGCGATCCCGGTCACGATACCGGCCGACGGCGTCGCGTCGCGGTAGACGCCGTCGGCGGCCAGCGCGCACAGCTCGAGGAACGGCGTCGCGGGATCGGCCAGCCGGTCGATCCGCTCGCGGGCCGTCAGCTTGCCGCGTTTGCGGTGGCGGGCGACCGATTCGGGGCCGCCGCCCAACTGAACCCTCGCGAGCCGTTCCCGCAGGTCGGCCACCATGCCGCGAATTCGGGCGGCGTTGGCGGCAAAGTCGGCGGACGACGCGTCGATACGCGATTCCAGCAGGTTCATGGGTACGTCTTAGACGGCGGTTAGATTGTGCCCGCCGTCCGCGAATCCAGGCACCGGACGGCGTTATCATACCACCACGTCTCGAGGAACCGCGTTTGGAACCCACCCCATCGTTTCGCCCGGCCGGCACGCTGAACGTAGCGACCGCCCTCGCGCCCTACACCGGCCCCTGGGACCCGCGCCTGGCCGCGCACTTGCTGCGCCGCGCCGGTTTCGGCGGGTCGCCGGCCGACGTGGCGCGGCTTGGCGCGCTGACGATGAACGGCGCCGTGGACGCGATGCTGGACTTCTCGCAGGTGTCCGGCCTGCCCGACCAGCCCGCCGGCCTGCCCGACACCGGCGCGTACCTCGCGATGATCAAAGAGACCGCCGCAGGCGTGAAGGCGGGCGACCCGGCGGCAGACATGCGCCGCCGCCAGGCCACGAGCGTCTTCTCGCAGGCCGGCAACATGGCGCTGCAGCGCTGGTGGTTGGCGCGCATGGTGAACACGCAGGCGCCGCTGCAAGAGAAGATGACCCTGTTCTGGCACGGCCACTTCACGAGCGAAGTCAACGTCAAGGGTATCTACGCCACCGACATGCTCGCGCAGAACCAACTGTTCCGCAGCATGGCGCTCGGCAACGTCCGCGCGCTCACCGAGGCGGTCGCCCGCGATCCCGCGATGCTCAAGTACCTCGACGGCGCGCGCAACGAGAAAGCGCATCCGAACGAGAACTTCGCGCGCGAACTGATGGAGCTGTTCACGCTCGGCATCGGCAACTACACGGAGCAGGACATCCGCGAGAGCGCGCGCGCCTTCACCGGCTGGACGGTCTATCAGGAGCAATTCTATTCGAACCCGCGCCAGCACGACGACGGCGTCAAGACGTTCCTCGGGCGGACGGGCAACTTCACCGGCTCCGACATCGTCGACATCATCTTCCAGCAACCGGCCGCCGCGCGCTGGTTCGCGTCTAAACTGCTAAACTTCTACGTCTACAACGATCCCGAGCCGGCGCTGATCGACGCGGTCGCCGCCCAACTGCGGCACAACGGCTACGAACTCAAGCCGGTGCTGTCGGCACTGCTGCGGTCCAACGTGTTCTATTCGCCGCGCGCGTATCGCGCGCTCGTGAAGAGCCCGGTCGAGTTCGTCGCGGGCTCGTACCGGCTCTACGGCCTGCAGCCCGACGACGGCGCGATTGCTGCGCTGCGCAAGATGGGCCAGATCCCCTTCCACCCGCCGAACGTCAAGGGCTGGGACGGCGGCTTGTCGTGGATCAACAGCCAGACCTTGATCGCGCGCGAGAACTTTCTGAGTTCACTGATGACGGCCAAGGGCACCGGTTCGTGGCTCGACGACGCGATGCCGAAGGACGCCCGCGACGCCGCGCAGCGCCTCTCGTCCACGATTCTGCAAGACGACCTGTCGCCTGCGGGAGTCGCACGGCTGGTCGCGTACCTCGACGGCGAAGGGACCGCGGCCGGCCAGATGTTCTCCGGCGAGAACTACCCGGAGCGGATCCGCGGCGCCGCCTACCTGGCGATGGCGACGCCCGCCTACCAACTGAACTGAGGGCTGCACAGCGATGAACCAACGTGCGATGAACAAGATGAAGCGGGGCCGCTTCTTGCTCGGCGCCGTATCGGGCCTCACGGTCGCGGCGAACGCGGACTCGCTGTTCGCCCGCGCGCTCGCTCAGCAGCCGCTCGCGGGCGCCGGTGCCGGCGCTGCCGGGCGCATCCTCGTCGTGCTCAACATGCAGGGCGGCAACGACGGCCTCAACACGATCGTGCCGCACGGCCTCGAAGCCTACTACCGCTACCGTCCGACGCTCGCGGTCTCGCGCGGCGAGGCGCTGCGCATCGACGATACGATCGCCTTCAACCCGGCGATGCGTTCGCTGAAGGACATGTACGACGCGGGCAAGGTGGCGATCGTCCAGGGCGCAGGCTATCCGAAGCCCGACCATTCGCACTTCCGCTCGACGCAGATTTGGCAGACGGCGGCGCCGGAGACGTTCGAAAGCACGGGCTGGGTGGGGCGCTACCTCGACCGCTCGGGCGTTTCGAAGAAGGACCTGTTCTCGGGCGTCGCCATCGCGCAGGTGCTGCCGGAACTGATGGTCGGCAACGCGACCGACGTCCCGGCGATCTCCGACGTGCACGGCTACGGCCTCTACAGCGACAAGCGCGCGGACTCGCGCGGCACGCTGAGTTCGCTCGTGTTCGACCAGCGCGCCGGCCTGACGTCGCCGTACCTGCAGCGCGTCGCCGAGATCGAGGCGCACGCGCAACTCGGCTCCGAGGAACTCCCGCGGCTGGTCTCCGGCTACAAGACGACGGCGTCGTATCCGGCCACCGCGCTGGGCCGCAGCTTGGCGCTCGCGGCGCAGATCGCCGGCAGCAACTTGGGAACGCGCGTGATCTACGTGCAACACGGCTCGTTCGACACGCACGTCTCGCAGCGCGGCACCCACGAGCGGCTGCTGCGCGAGATGTCCGACGCGCTCAAGGCGTTCTACGACGACCTGGCCGCTCACGGCCTCGACGGCAGCGTCCTCACGATGACCTTCTCCGAGTTCGGCCGCCGGGTCGCCGAGAATGCCAGCCACGGCACCGACCACGGGGAGGCCGGCCCGATGCTGCTGATCGGCGGCGGCGTCAAAGGCGGGGTCTACGGCGAGCACCCCTCGCTCGACCGCCTCGACGCAGGCGACGCCGTCTACACGACCGACTTCCGCAGCGTCTACACGACCGTGCTCGAACGCTGGCTCGCCCGCCCCGCCCAGGGGATCATCGCCGGATCGTACCCGACCCTCCCGCTGCTCGGTTAGCGAACGGGCGGCGGGCGCCCGGCCGCTAGCAGGGACGAAGCGCCTATAGAGAAGATACGCACCTAACAGGGCCGTGCCTGACTGCGGCCCACGGAGATGCGCTATCTTGGATTACTACGAAGGGCAGACGGCCTCGCTCACCCGCACGATCAGCGAGGCCGACGTCGAGGCATTCGCGTGGGTGACCGGCGACGCCAACCCGGTCCATCTCGATGAGGAAATGGCGGCTCGCACCCGCTTCGGCAAGCGGATCGCGCACGGAATGCTGGTCGGCTCGTTCATCTCGGGCCTGCTCGGCTCGCAGTTTCCCGGGCCGGGCACCATCTACATGAGCCAGACGATGAAGTTCCTACGGCCCGTCTACCTCGGCGACACCATCCGGGTCGTCGCCACGGTGATCGCCTACCGGGCCGATAAGGAGATCCTCACCCTGCGCACGGAGATCTTCAACCAGGGCGGCGACGCCGTCCTGAGCGGCGAGGCCGTCTGCCTGGTGAGCGACGTCGTTGGGGTGCCGGTCGCCGCTCAGAGCGGGGCGTAGGTTGACGCGGAGGTGCATCTATGTGTAAAATGCACATAGCAGGGTGAAGGACACAATGGAAGGCCGGGACGGCTTGGGCCCCTCCGGCGATCGGTACGAGGACCACGGCAAGGCCGAAGCGGGGCTACCCCCGCGGGGCACTCCCAAGAACTATCTCATGGCGTGGCTCCTCGTGATGCTCAAGGATCTCAATCTTCACGGATACGAGATCATGAAAGAGCTCAAAGAGAACTTCGCCGTCGTCTCCGATCCGGGGACGGTGTACCGAGCGCTCCGGCAACTCGAGCGCGACGGCTACATCTCGTCCTGGTGGGATCCGAAGGAGCAAGGTCCGGCGCGCCGGGTCTACACGCTCACCGGCGCCGGGAACGACGCGCTGAAGCTCTGGAGTGCGGCCCTCGAGCAGTACCGGACCAACCTCGATGCCTTCTTCTCCCTGTACACGGGGACGTGGTCGAAAGACCGGCCCCGGCACACCGACGAGGAGCAGACTCATGAAGAACCTAGACACTAACGCCAACGCCAACACGCCGAGCTACGTGGAGCTTTCGGGCCAAACGTACGCCCTTTGGATCGATGCCATCTCGGCAGCGAACCACCGGTACCTCGGTTATGTGAAGTCGCTGTACGACATCGGCTCGCGCCCCTACGCTTCGAGCGCCGTCGAGACCAACGTGCGCGAGAACTTCGAGCGCGCCCACCAGGTCGTCGAACTCACCGTCAACGAGCTGCAGACGACCGGCCAGAAGACGGCCGAGTTCTCCGAGAAGCTCGCGACGCACACGGCCAAGCTCCAGGACTCCTGGATGCACAGCCTGCGCGGCCTGCTCAAGACCGGCATCTCGAACATCTCGTACGTGAAGGACACCGCCGAAACGTCGCTCGACGGCTTCGCCAAGCGCGTCGACGAGATGCAGTCCCGCGCGACGACCGTTAGCTCCAACTAACGACTCGCGACCCAAACGTCTCCTAGGGGGAGAGCACGAGCCCACCGCTTAGCGGTGGGCTCTCGCATTTTTCCGCCGCCGATAGGGGCGATTCGCACTAAGGAAGCCGTGGCCCGGCCGTGCAAGCGAAGAGCCATGGCAACGCAGGCTCCCTCCAACCATCCCGACGAGACCGCCCCCCAGCCGCTGCTGGGCCGCATCGCGGTCGTCACCGGTAGTTCGCGCGGAATCGGCGCGTCGATCGTCGAGGAGCTCGCGCGCGCGGGCGCCGGCGTGGTCGTCAACTACGTGCGCGGCGCCGACGCCGCCGCCGAGGTCGTCAAGAAGATCGAAAGCTTCGGCGGGACGGCGATCGCCGAATCCGGCGACGTGTCCGATTACGAGAGCGTCGCCGCGATGTTCGCCCGCATCAAGGAGCGCCTCGGCCCCGTCGAGGTCCTCGTCAACAACGCGGGCATCCTGCGCGACCGCACGTTCAAGAAGATGTCGATCAAGGACTGGCACGAGGTCATCCAGACCAACCTGACGAGCGTGATGAACTGCTGCCACGTCGCCGCCCCCGACATGATCAACGCCGGCTGGGGCCGCATCGTGAACATCTCCTCGTTCGTCGGCCAGATGGGCAACTTCGGCCAGGCCAACTACTCGGCGGCTAAGGCCGGCATCATCGGCTTCACCAAGACGCTCGCGATCGAACTCGCGCGGAACAACATCACGGTGAACGCGGTCTGCCCGGGCTTCGTCGAGACCGAGATGTGGAACTCCGTGCCGCCGAACATCCAAGAGAAGATCCTCGACCGCATCCCGATGCACCGCACCGCCCGCCCCTACGAGATCGCGCGCGGCGTGCGCTTCTTAGTCTGCGAAGCCGACTACATGACCGGCCAGTCGTTGAACATCAACGGCGGGATTTACATGGGCTGGTAGCGTGGTGGTTGGCGACGGGCCTGCGGCCGGCGCGGCGACGTGCCGGGTCGGGGACGCCCCAATTTCACATCGTGTGAAATCGGGGCTCGATCGTCGTCGCTCCCGGCCATCCTGGCCTCCGCTCCTCCTAAACGCCCCTCTCCGGCACGTCGCCGCGCCGGCCGCAGGCCCTCGATGTTCTCGGGCAGCGGCTCGTGCTCGACATGACTTCTGCTGCCAGACATGACGTCTGCCGACTTTGCCACCATTCGGTTTCTTGGGACGGGCGGGGCGCGGTTCGTCGTTTCGCGGCAGATTCGTTCGTCGGCCGGGATGTGGCTGCGGTTCGGGGAGACGCAGATTCAGGTCGACCCGGGGCCGGGGGCGCTCGTGCGAGCGCTGTCGGCGCTGCCGCCTTGCGTCCCGCAGGAACTCGATGCGATCGTGCTGTCGCACAAGCATCTCGACCATGCGGGCGACGTGAATGCGATGATCGAGGCGATGACCTCGGGCGGGTTCCGTCCGCGGGGGGCGCTGCTGGCGCCGCGCGACGCGTTCGAAGGCGAGCCGGTGATCTTGCCGTACGCGGCGCGGTTCGTGCCTGAGCGGCACGTGCTGGAGGAACACGGCGGGCCGTATCTGGTCAACGACGTCGAGGTGTTTGCGGGGATCCGGCACCATCACGCGGTCGAGACGTACGGCGTGCACTTTCGCTGGCGTGGGGCGACGGTGTCGTACATGCCGTGCGGGCGCTACTTCGAGGCGCAGGTCGACGACTACAAGCGGTTTGCGCCCGACGTGCTCGTCGTCAACGTGCTGTTCTATCGCGAGACGACGCGGGCCGACCACCTCACGTTCGCCGAGGCGCGGAGCATGATCGGACGGATTCGGCCGAAGGTCGTCGTGATGACGCACTTCGGGACGAAGATGCTGGAGCGCGATCCGCACGCTCTCGCCCGCGAGTTGGAAGAAGAGTTCGACCTGCGCGCCTATGCTGCCGACGACGGCTGGACTTTGGACGTCAGCAACGAGGTTGCCGCCGCGTTACGTTAGGGCGCTGGCGTTGCCGGCGCCGCGGCGGGGCGGTGGTTCGGGTGTGGCGGTTGCTGGCTCGCAGACAGCGGCTCGCGCGGCTCGTCGGGTAGCAGATGGGGCGTCATGCCGCGGTGGAAGACTTGCTTGAGCGGGTTCCATTCCTCCGGCACGCGCCGCGCCGTCAACGCGCCGTCGTAGAAATAGACGTTACCGGTCGTCGTGGCCGCGCTGACGATCGGGCCGCCGCTGCCGACGACGACGTGCTGGCCGCCGTCGGTCACCTGCGCTTGCCGGTCGAACGAGTTGTACAGGCGTCCGCTGGTGGTGTGGCCGCCGAGGTCGGCCGGGCCCGAGACGCCGATGCCGATGCTGCCGTGCTGCGTTTCGAAGCGCGCCAGCCCCGGCTCGAACGTCCCGTCGTCGTACACGATCGTGCCGTTAATGCTACTGACCTCGATCTGCTTGGCGTGGCATGCGTCGAAGACGGCGTTGCCGGAGCCGGTCCGAACGCGCAGCCGATCGAACGACGATGCGTGGGCGATGACCGGGCCGCGCATCACCTGTACGAAGCCGTCGCCGCCCACGTCGTCGAGGCGCACGTTGCCGAACCGGACGCGCGCCACGAACGTGCCGCTGCGGTAGTCCTGAATCGAGACGTTCCCCTTGTTTAGCTGGACCGTCACCAGTGCGGCGGTCCTCGGCACCGTCACCGTTACGTCGGTGTCGTGGCCGCGAATGGAGACCAGCGGTCGCGGGCCCGGCGGGATCGTCGAGACGACGAAGCTCTCCGGCGGCAGTTCGAGCACGCCGCTGGCGCCCGGCAGACGCCCGGCGAAGACCGGGATGGCCGACTGCGCCTCACTGGACTCGACCTCCGACTTCTTCACGTCGAGGTCGGTGGTGTCGTCGATACGGACGGCCTGGCGGTCCCACGTGCGGACGTTGACCGTGCCCGAGCCGAGCGTGATGCGGACGATCGGGGAGGCGCCGACGTCGATCGTGTTCTGATCCGCCAATGCGACGGCCGGCGTCAGCGCCGGCACGCACACCCCGAAGGCCACACACAACCACAGGCCCCTAGGTGCGGGCCGCCGAGCGAACACGACTACAGCGTACCCGGCGGGCTTGCGGGGGTCATTGAGAAGAGATAAATGCTCGTTCGCTCGGCTGAGGGGGCGGTGCGGCGGCCCGGGCCAAGCGTGGGAGGGTGACCCGGAAAATGGTCCCGCCGTCCTCGCGGCGGGAGGCGGTGACGGTGCCGGCGTGGACGTGCGCGATGCTCCGCACGATCGCGAGCCCGAGCCCGGTGCCCTCGACCGCCCGCGAGCGCGACTTGTCGGTGCGGTAGAAGCGATCGAAGACGCGCACGAGCGCCTCGTCTTCGATGCCGGGGCCGGTGTCGGCGATCTCGACCACGACGTGCTCGGGCAGTGCGAGCACCCGCGCCCCGATGGAGCCCCGCTCGGTGAACTTGATCGCGTTGTCGATGAGGTTCGTGAAGAGCTGGCGCAGCAGGTTCGGATCGCCCATCACGGTAGCCGCGCCGCCCTCGGGCGCGTTCAGCGAGACGGCGAGGCCCTTCTCGTGCGCGCGGTTCGTCGCCGCGCGCATCGCGTCGCCCACGACGTACGCGACGTCGACGGGCTCGCGGGGGATGTCGTCGCCCGACTCGGCCTTCGCAAGGGTCAGCATGCCGTTGACGATGCGGGCGAGCCCCGCGCTCTCCTCGATGATCGCCTCGAGGCTCTCCGTGCGGACGGCCTGGTCGCGGTCGCCCCAGCGCTCGAGCAGTTGGGCGTTCGAATGGATGACGGTGAGCGGGGTCTTGAGTTCGTGCGACGCGTCGGAGATGAATTGCCGCTCGCGCGCGAACGCGCCCTCGAGGCGGGCCAGCATCGCGTCGAACGTCGCGGCGAGCCGGCCGACTTCGTCGGTGCGGTCCTTCCAGCCGAGGCGCCGGTTCAGTTGCTCGGAGCCGATCGACGAGATCGCGTCGGTGAGCTCGGCAATCGGCCGCGTCGCGCCGTTTGCGAGGACGATCGAGGCTCCGACGACGGCGATCACTGCCAGCGCGAAGACTACGATGAGGAGCGTGCGCGTGCGTGCGAGGGTCTCGTTGAAGACGTCGAGCCGCTCGGCGACGCGCACGACGATCGCGCCCCCGCTCGGCACGCGCAGGCGCTGGTCGCGGACGAGGACCTCGCCGAGGACCGTGCGCTCGACCGTGTAGGTCGTGCCGAACTGCGCGTCGGACGGCCGCCGCTGGAACGTGACGCTCCCCATGTTCGACGACTTGCCGAGCGTGTAACCTTGTGCGTTGTCGACTTCGACGTAGGTCGTCGGTGAGGCCCAGTGCTCGAGGTTGCCCGGCAGCGCCAACTGTTCGTCGATCGGGAACGCCTCACCGATCGCGAGCATGGGGCCCGAGCGGTCGACGATGCCGGCGATGTTGTCGCCGACGCGGTCGACGCGCGCTTTGGCTTGGTCGAACAGGATCGACCGCAACTGGACGAAGAGGACGATCGAGACGATCGAGATGACCGCGAGCAGCAGCAGGGCGTACCACGTCGCGATGCGCGCCCGCAACGAAGACGGCCAGACGATCCGGCGCAGCCACGAAACCGGAGGGGCCGCCCCCACTCGTCTCTAGTCCTTGAGCGAGTAGCCGACGCCGCGGACCGTCTGAATCAGCTTATCGTCGAAGCCCTCGTCGATCTTGCCGCGCAGGTAGCGGATGTAGACGTCGATCAGGTTCGAGTCGCCGAGGAAGTCGCTGCCCCAAACGCCGTTGAAAAGTTCGTCGCGCGTGTGCACCTTGTTGCGGTGCAGCAGCAGGTACTCGAGCAGCGCGTACTCCTTCGCCGTCAGCGCGATCGTCTTGCCGCCGCGCTGTACTTCGTGGCGGTCGCGGTCCATGACGAGGTCCTTGGCGGTCAGCACGTTCGACTTCGGATGGCGCTCGCGCAGTCGCGCACGCACGCGCGCCAGCAGTTCCTCAATGGCGAACGGTTTGGTCAGATAGTCGTCGGCACCGGCGTCCAGGCCGCCGACGCGGTCCGGCACGCGGTCCTTCGCGGTCAGCATGATGACCGGCACGCGACTCTTGGCGCGCAGCCGTTTGCAGACTTCGACGCCGTCCATCTTCGGCAGCATGAGATCGAGGATGACGAGATCGGGCTCCTTGAGCGCGCGCTCCAGCCCGGCGAGGCCGTCGAAGGCGACGTCCACTTGGTAGCCCTCGTGCTCGAGCTCGAGTTTGAGCACGCGCGAGATCTGCCGGTCGTCCTCGACGACGAGGACTTTGAACGGCCGCTCCGTGCTCTCGGCGACGGCGTCGGTCACCGGCGCGACGCTCCCGCCCGCGCGCGCTGCGGCAGGCTGACGAGAGAGAGCCACACGGCGGTCGAGCCGCCGAGCGCGAGCCAGACGAGCGTCGTCGGGTCGGACGCGAACCGGGCCAAGACGTAGCCGACGGGCGCGACGATCGAGCGGAAGTGGTCACCGCCGGTCAGCGTGATCAGGAACAGCCAGGTCGCCAGCGCGAGGACGACGCCGATGCCGACCACTTCCCAGCGCCGGAACATCGGTCCGGGCAGGGCGGCGATGCCCGCGAGGATCGACGTCCGCAGCCCGTCCGGGAGCGGTTCGAGCGGAAGCGCGAAGAGCGCGCGGTCCAGATCGTCGTCGTAGGTCATCGTTCGGTCACCTCGGTGGTGTCGGCGTGCCGGGCGTCGGTCCCTTCGGCGAGCCGCTTGCGGAGGAGTTCTTTCGCCCGGAACAGGTGAGTCTTCACGGTCCCCATCGGTAAATCCAGCACGGTGGCGATTTCGTCGTACTGGCGGCCTTGCAGGTGGTAGAGGGTGATGACGATGCGATATTTCTCCGGGAGGGCGTCGATCGCGGCACGGAGCCGGAGGGATTCGTCCCTGCGCACGGCCAGCAGTTCCGGCCCGGGCGTCGGGTCGGCGCGATCCGGCAGTTCCGCATCGCTATAACGTTTTCGGCGCGCCAAACGGTCGCAACAGGCGTGATAGGTGATCGCGAGGATCCAGGTCGAGAACTTGCCGGCCGGTTTGTAGGTCCCCAGGCTGCGGAAGGCCTTGAAGAACGCTTCCTGGGTCACGTCCCTGGCCTCTTCAGCATCGCGCATCGTGCGCAGGGCCAAATTGTAGACGGCGCGGTCGTAGCGCTCGACGAGCGTCCCGAACGCCTCCGTCCGCCCCGCGAGCGTCGCCGCTACGAGGCTGGGGTCGTCGGGGTGCTGCGCCGGCGCGTCGCTCACGCGCGGACGTTCCGGGGCCAGAGCGAACGCCACGTCCCCACGTACGGAGCAGCGGGGCTGCGGGTTTCGCCGCGGCGGGGCGAAACACGCGGGCTCCCCGGCCGTATCTTCGGCGTACCAAATCCGCAGGCTCGAATGCCAGGGAGCACCAACGTGATCATCACCATCCGACCGTCCGACTCAGCGCGAATCCGCCTTCCGCGAGATGAGAGCGGCTTCCCGGCGTCCCCGGCCGGACCGACCTTTCCGGGCTGGGGCCCAAGGATCTAACGATGGGCGACAACGACATCGCCGCTCTCGCCGTCGTGTGCATCTTCGGGCTGCCGGTCCTCGCCTGGATCGCCGTCCGGCTGATGCAGCACCGCGAGCGCCTCGAGATGATCCGGCACGGCATGAACCCGCCGCCCGGCGCGTTCGGCAAGGCCTTTTCCGGCGCCGCAGCGGCGGCGCCGCCGCCCCGGCCGGCGCGGATGTCCGACGACGATCCGCAGCGGATGCTCCGTAAGGGAATCGTGGTCGTCGCCGTGGGCTTCGCCCTGACGATCGGGCTGGGCTTCATCGGCACGCTGCCCGACTCGGGCCACTACACCTACGGTCCGTGGCTGCTCGGCGGGTTGATTCCGCTCTTCGTCGGCCTGGCGCAGGTCGTGATCGCCCTGCTCTCGGGCGCGACCTTCGGGCCGCCCGGGCGCGGCTACAGCCCCTACGCCGGCGCGGACCAGCAGCAGCCGTCGTCGGCGCCGCCCCCGAACTACGAGGGGCCGTATGCCTACCGGCCGGGCCCCACGCAGGAGCTGCAGCGGCCCGCTCAGCCGCCCGACCGCCGCTGACGGCCGCCGCGGCCGCGCCGAAAACAAAGAGAATCGGGACGCCTGGGCGTCCCGATTCTCGTATTTCAGTCGTACGATTGCGGAGTTATTTACAGGTTACCAGCGCCATCGCCCAGCCGTTGGCAGTTTTCGTCCGCACGAGATAACCGTCCGGAGTGCGATCGTAAATCTGGAAGCCCGCTCTCAGCGCGTCGGCCAGCGATTTGAAGACCATGAGACCTGCCATCTGCATCCCTCCTTTCTGCTTCGATCCTGTTCTATCGTTATTAACGGCCGTCGGCCGGAATTGTTCTTGTGTTGAGATGACGATAGGATGAGCGTAGAGGTAGAACGTTACGACCCGGTTAGCACGGGCCGAGGGGCGGATTTCCCGTCCGAGGCGGGAAACCTTCGCGACATGCCGGTTGCCGAGACGTCCGCGACGCTTCATACGGCGACCGTTATTGACCGGCGGACGCCTGCCCAGGACATCGTCGTCAGCGGTCTCTTTGCCCCGTCGTTGGCTGCCCACGCGCGGCCCGGCCAGTTCGTCATGGTCGTTCCGCCGGCCGGCTCCGCCGTTTCGACCGCCCTCGGCATCTACGAGGCCGCGGGCGATCGGGTCTCGCTCATGATCGTCGTCGTCGGCCCGCGAACCGCCGAGTTGGCGGCCCTCCAGCCGGGCTCGGAAGTCTCGCTCCTCGGACCGCTCGGAAACGGCTTCGACCTCGACGGGCTCGGCGAAGACGTCGCCATTGTGGCCGGCGGCGTCGGCCTCGCGTCGCTGCTGCTCGTCGCGGAACGCATCGCAGCTGCCGGCGGGCGCGGGCACTTGTACTACGGCGCGCGCACCCGGGAAGCGCTGGTGGACGTCGACCTGTTCGAACGCTTGGGCATCGAAGCGACGCTCGCCACCGACGACGGATCGTGCGGGCACCGCGGCTACGTGACCGAGCTGCTCGGCGCGCGCAGCCACTCCGGCATCGCCGCGTGCGGCCCGTCGCCGATGCTGCGGGCGGTCGCAGGCGTTGCCGCGCGCACCGGCATCCCCGCCCAGTTATCGCTGGAAGAAGCGTTCGCGTGCGGCGTCGGGGCGTGCTGGGGCTGCGTCGTGCCGCTGGATCGCAACAGCGCGCAGGCGCCGGCGTTTCCGCCTGCGGGCGCCGGCGAGCGCCGCGACTACGTGCACGCGCGCATCTGCGCGGAGGGCCCGGTCTTCTGGGCGCACGAGCTTCGGTGGTGAGCGGAGCGCAGGCCGCGCCGGCCGGCCACCCGGACCTTGCCGTCACCATCGGCGCGCTGCGCCTCGCGGCGCCTACGCTGATGGGCAGCGGCTGCTACGGCTCCGGCGCAGAGTACGCGCCGTTCGTCGACTTGGCGCGCATCGGCGGCGTGGTGTTGAAGAGCGTGACCCGCCTGCCGCGCCTCGGCAACGACACGCCCCGGCTCGTGCCGACGCCCGCCGGCCTGCTCAATGCGATCGGCCTGCAAAATCCCGGCATCGACGCCTACCTTGCGAACGACGTAGCGAAGTTTGCCGACCGGCCGTGCGCCGTCGTCGGCAGCGTCGCCGGCTTCAGCGTCGACGACTACGGCTACGTGACCGAGCGGCTGGCGGCGCGCGACGAGATCGACGCGATCGAACTGAACATCTCGTGCCCCAACGTCGGCAGCGAGGGCGAGACGTTCGCGTGCGATCCGCGACTCGCGGCTGCCGCGACCAGAGCGGCGCGCTCGGCTACCGGCAAGACGCTGATCGTCAAACTCTCGCCGAACGTCACCGACATCGCCGCGATCGCGCGCGAGGTCGAGGCCGCCGGCGCGGACGCCCTCGCCGTCGTGAACACCGTGCGCGGCATGGCGATCGACGTCGACGCCGTTCGCCCGCGCCTGGCCAACGTCAGCGGCGGCCTATCGGGGCCCGCGATCAGGCCGATCGCCGTGCTCGCCGTCTACGAGGTCGCGCGCGCCGTCCGTATTCCGATCGTCGGCCAGGGCGGCATCGAGACGGCGCGCGACGCGCTCGAGTTCATCCTCGCCGGTGCGAGCGCCGTATCGATCGGCACCGGAAACTTCACCGACCCACGCGTCCCGCTGCGCGTCGCCGAAGGCATTCACGATTACCTGCACAAGCGCGGGCTCGCGAGCGTCGGCGATATCGTAGGGCGCGCGAACCCAGGCTTTGCCGGAGGACATGCATGACGGGTCACCCGCCCACGCTCATCGTCGCGCTCGACGTACCCGACTTCGCAGGGGCGCGCGCGCTCGTCGAACGCCTCGGGCCGCTCGGCGTGATGTTCAAAATAGGTTTCGAGTCGCTCTACGCATACGGCGACGAGATTCACGCGCTGCTCGCCGATGCGCCGGGCGGCTACTTCGTCGACGCCAAGCTGCACGACATCCCGCGCACGGTGGCGGCCGGCATGCGCGGGCTCGTGCGGCCCGGCGTGCGCATCGTGAACGTGCACGCGCTGGGAGGCGTGGAAATGATGGCGGCCGCCGTCGAAGCCGCTGCCGAACGCGCGGCCGAACTCGGCATCCCGGTCCCGGACATCTACGCCGTCACGATCCTCACGAGCATCGCGCCCGAGGACCTGCGCGAACTCGGCCTCGTCGGGGGTCCGGGCGAGAACGTGATCCGGCTCGCCGCGCTCGCGCGCGACGCGCGCTGCGCCGGCGTCGTCTGCAGCGCGCACGAGGTGCGCGACCTCAAGTCGTTCTTCGGTGCGGAGTTCGGCGCGCTCGTCGGCGGTATCCGGCCGGTCGGTAGCGCGCTGGGCGACCAGCGGCGGGCGGCGACGCCGCGCGAGGCCGTCGATGCGGGCGCCGACTACCTGGTCGTCGGGCGGCCGATCACGGCGGCGCCGGATCCGGTCGCGGCCGCGCAGGCCATTCTCGCGGAGATGCGAGCCTGAGCGGCGCGGACCTGATCGCGGAACTCCGCGCGCGCGAGGCGCTGCTCGAGGGGCACTTCCGGCTCTCTTCGGGGCGTCACAGCGACCGCTTCGTGCAGAAGTTCCGGATCCTGGAGCA
>Ga0182012_10003596_pt1 | contig 16446 bp, 16 predicted proteins | sample 612S2SmetaG_FD_120486 | JGI IMG/M metagenome (GOLD analysis project Ga0182012, IMG submission 120486) | Permafrost microbial communities from Stordalen Mire, Sweden - 612S2S metaG | ecosystem: Environmental > Terrestrial > Soil > Wetlands > Permafrost | place: Sweden: Stordalen | collected...
TCGCCGGAGACGGCCGTCATCGTCATCACCGCCGTGGATGACACCGAGGTGCCGATTGAGGCGCTGAATGCCGGCGCTTTTTACTACATCCGCAAGGGGCCCAAGCTGCTGGAAGACGTGCTGACGGCCGCCGCCCTGGCGCTGGACCGCGGGAAACTGCGTCAGCAGAACGCGGCGCTGAAGCGCGACGCGGCGCAGCGCAACAGCCTGGACAACCTGATCGGCGAGAGCGAACCGATGCGTGCGCTGAAGCAGACGATTCGCACCATCGCCACCACCAACAGCACGGTCATCGTCAGCGGAGAGAGCGGCACGGGCAAGGAACTGGTGTCGCGGGCCATCCACACCTGCTCGCCGCGCTCAAACGAGCCGTATGTCAGCGTCAACTGCGGCGCTTTTCCTGAGACGCTGCTGGAGAGCGAACTGTTCGGCTACGTGAAGGGTGCCTTCACGGGCGCCACCAGCAACAAGCGCGGACTCTTCGAACTGGCCAACGGCGGCACCATCTTCCTGGACGAGGTCAGCGAGACGACGCTCGGCATGCAGGTGAAACTGCTGCGCGTGTTGCAGGAGCGCTGCATACGCCCTGTGGGCGGCGGGCAGGAGATGCCGGTGGACGTGCGCGTCATCGCCGCCACCAACAAGAATCTGCGGCAGATGGTGCAGGATGGCCTCTTCCGCGAGGATCTCTACTACCGCCTCAGCGTCATTCCCGTGGAGGTGCCGCCGCTGCGCAATCGCGGCGACGACGTCATCCTGCTGGCCAATCACTTCCTGAAGAAGTTTGCGGTGCAGATGAGCAAGGACGTGGTGCGCCTGGCGCCGGAGAGCCTGACGGTGATCAAGGGCTACGACTGGCCGGGCAACGTGCGTGTGCTGGAGAACACGATTGAGCGCGCGGTGGCCATGTCCTACGAGGAAGAGCTGAAAGTGGAGTTACCCGAGCAGGGCGGCGGGCAGATTACACCTCCACCAGCGGGCGCGGCGCCGGGCGCGGTGGGCGTGGCGCTGCCGTCGGATGGCATTGACCTGGAGCGCTACATCGCGGACGTGGAGAAGAGCCTGCTGCAATCGGCGCTCAGGCGCTCGAACGGCATCCAGACCAGGGCGGCCGAGCTGCTGCACCTCAGCTATCGCAGCTTCCGCCACATGATGAAGAAGTACGATCTTTCGTAGAGTGCACCGGCAGGCTTTATACTGAATTCATGTGGTATATCCTGCGTTTTGTCTGGAACGCGACGCGCGGCCATCGCCTGGCTCCCTGGCGCAGCCCCTACGTCAAGTGGCGGCTGGAGACCTACACAGGGCTCAAGATGGAGAAGATCGGCCTCTGGCAGATCGTCAACATCCTGCTGCACGAGTACCGGCAGATGTGGCGCTTCCTGCTGTGGACGGCCAAGATGGACAACTACGCGCGGGTGAAGCCGCACAACCCCAGCACCCAGGACTGGGGATAGAATGCGCAGGGCGCCGGTCTTACGGCGCCCGCAATGTTCCGCATCTCATTTGATTTCGGCTGAAAACTAAAACTCCACTGTCACTTCGGTGCCACGTCCTGCCTTGGCCAGTTGCGCGGCCGAGCCGCGATTTGCGGCAATCTCCAGGTAGCCCATGCTGTTAAGGATGGTGAAAGGCTCGCCGGGCTTGCCCTCGGCGTAGGAGGCCTGTAGTCCGCTGACGGTGGCCGCACCCACGGTGATGCGAAGCTCGGCTCCGGCGGCGAAGATAGCGGGAGCGTTGGCGGGCGTGAGGTTGGTGATGAGGTTGCCGAAGCGGTCGGTCTTGAGGATGACACCTTTGAGCGCGCGCTCGCCCGTGGGCTTGGGGCGGGGCAGGGAGAAGCGCTGATAGTCGGTGATCTCTTCGCCGAACTTGGCCGGTTCCACGCCTTTGCTGAGCCAGCCGGCGCAGGGGGCGAAGACGTCGCGGCCGTGGAAGGTCTGACTGATGGGCTGAAGGAAGTAATGCTCGCTGGTGATGTGGCGCACCAGAACGCGCTCCTCCCGGTCCATGACGAGCGAGAGCACGCCGTTATCCGGCGCCAGAAAATAATGGCGCGTGGTGGTGACCAGCAGGGGGCGGCGCGCGGAGCCCACGCCGGGATCCACCACGACGACGTGCGTCGTGTCCGGCGGATAGTAGCTATAGGCCTGCGCCAGAGTCAGGGCGGCATCCAGCACATCGAAGGGATTCACCGAGTTGCACAAGTCCACCACGTTGGCCTGCAGGTTGACGCCAAGGATGACGCCGCGCATGGTGCCCACGAAGTGATCCGAGACGCCGAAATCCGTTGTCAGGGTGACAATGTTGTTTGCCGCCATTCAGGCCTCCCAGCGGTTTGCCGGTGGCAACCGCACAGGCAATTCTTGCACGAATGGGGCGGAGCTGCCATGTGCAAGCCATGCACGCGCCGCGATGCTAGAATCCAGTTCTATACCTTCCGGGCAGGAGCCGCCACCAAGTGTTCACCTTTGTCCTGATGCGAATGATCGCCGTAGTACTGCTGGTGGCGGGCAATGCCTTCTTTGCCGCCGGCGAGTACGCGCTGGTCAGCATCCGCGACACGCGGGTGGAGCAGATGATCGCCGAAGGCCGCCTGGGCGCACGCACCATCCGCAAGCTGCACAACAAGCTGGATGAGGTGCTGGGCGGCATACAGATTGGCGTGACCATGGCCAGTCTGGCTTTGGGCTGGCTAGGCGAAGAATCCATGGCGCGGGTGCTGCTGGTGCCGCTGGCAAGGCTGCCGCACGCCGCGTTGTATGCGCACGCGCTGGCCGCAGTGCTGGCCTTCAGTTCCATCACTTACCTGCACGTCATCCTTGGCGAGGTGGTGCCAAAATCCATCGCGCTACAAAGGGCGGAGCAGGTGGCGCTGGCCGTAGCCGGGCCGCTCGATGTCTTCATCACAGTCTTTGCTCCCATCACGCGCATGATGGCCGCCAGCTCGCGATGGGTGCTTTCGGCTTTCGGCTGGCACTCCATCCGGGAGATGGGAGTGCATACGCCGGAGGAACTGAAGTTGAGCGTCACGGCTAGCCATCGTTACGGACTACTCACCTCGGCGCAACAGGAGTTACTGCATCGCGCGCTGGATCTTGACGCCGTGACCGTGCGCGAGGTCATGGTGCCGCGGCCGGACATCTTCAGCCTGCCGGCCGAGATGCCGTTGGAAGAAGCCGCCGCAAAGGTCGTCGAGGAGCAGCACTCGCGCATCCCCGTTTACGACGCGGCACGCGGGCCGGAGGCCATCGTCGGCGTTCTGTACGCCAAGGACCTGATGCGCTGGATGCACTACCGCCTGCGCCGCACGGGCAACGAGCCGCAGCCATCGCCGCTGCTGCGAGACATCATGCATGACGCGTTGCTTGTGCCGGAGACCAAGCCGCTGACCGACCTGCTGGAGGAGTTTCAGCACCGGCGCCGGCACATGGCTGTAGTGGTGGATGAGTTCGGCAGCACGGTGGGTGTGGTGAGCGTGGAGGACGTGCTGGAGCAGTTGGTGGGCGAGATGGAAGACGAGTTCGACGTGGCGCAACCAGCGTCACGGGGCGAGGCGGACAGTCTGCTGCTGGAGGCATCGCTCAACCTGCGTGATCTGGAGACACAATACAGCTTGTGTCTTCCGCGCGACGAGGGCTTTGAGACGTTGGCCGGCTTTGTGCTGGCACAACTGCAACGCATCCCACGCGTGGGAGATAGCTTTTTGTACGGTCAGCGCCGCTACACCGTGGTGGAGATGGAAGGCCATCGTGTGGGCAGTGTGCGGGTGGAGTTGCTGCCTGCCGCCGGCGCCACGGCCGTCACTGCCGGGAGTCGCGTGTGAGAGCCATTCGCTACCTGCTGACGCGGCTGGCATACATGGTGCCCGTGGTGTGGCTGGTGGTCAGCGTCGTTTTTCTGATGATCCACCTGGTGCCTGGTGATCCCATCCAGGCGATGCTGGGCGAAGGCGCGGCCGGAGCCGATGTGGCCGCCGCGCGCCACGCCTACGGGCTGGATGAGCCGCTGCCCCTGCAGTACGTACACTACTGGCGCGGAGTGCTGCACGGCGACCTGGGCCGCTCCGTGCGGCTGAACAAGCCGGTGGGGCAACTGGTGGCCACGGCATGGCCGTCCACATTGCGGCTGGCGCTTTGCGCCATGCTGGTGGCCGTGCTGCTGGCCATTCCGGCGGGTGTGAGGTCGGCCACGCGGCGCAACCTTTGGGACGACCGCGCGCTGAGCTTCTTCAGCCTGCTGGGATTGTCATTTCCGAACTTTGCGCTGGGGCCAATACTGATTCTTCTCTTCGCCATCCGGCTGGACCTTTTGCCCGTATCTGGCGCGAGCGGCGCGGGCGCGCTCATATTGCCGGCAGTGACCATGGGCCTGTCGCTGGCGGCCATACTGACGCGCATGGTGCGCACCAGCATGTTGGAAGAGCTGGGTCAGGATTACATTCGCACGGCGCGCGCCAAGGGCTTGAGCGAGAGCCGAGTGGTGTACGGCCACGCTCTGCGCAACGCGCTCATTCCGGTGGTTACGGTACTGGGCCTCCAGTTTGGAGCCCTGCTGGCGGGCACCATCGTCACCGAGACGATCTTCGCCTGGCCCGGACTGGGACGGCTGACGATCAACGCCATCAGCAATCGCGACTACGCGCTGGTGCAGGGTTGCCTGCTGACGATCGGCCTGACCTATGTGGCCGTCAACTTCCTCACCGACCTTGCGTACTCCGCGCTGAATCCGCGGATACGGCAGTAGGAGCGCGGCATGGCGAAACCGAATGCGACCGCGCGACTGCTGCTGCGTAACCCTCTGGCGGTGGCGGGCCTGGTGTTGATTGCCATCTTCCTGCTGTGCGCCGTCTTCGGGCCAGTGCTCGCTCCGCAGGACCCGGTGCACATAGCCCTGACGTCGCGGCTGCAGGGGCCATCGGCACAGCACCTGTTTGGCACGGATGAGTTGGGCCGAGACATCTGCTCGCGCATCCTATACGGCGCGCGCATCTCGATGCTGGTTGGCGTGTCGGTGGTGGCGGGATCTCTGGGAATCGGGATGGTGGTGGGCTCGCTAGCGGGCTACATCGGCGGCTGGGTGGACCGGCTGCTGAACGTCATTGTGATGAACGCCTTCATGTCCTTTCCTGGAATTCTTTTGGCCATTGCCTTTGTGGCCTTCCTCGGGCCGGGGCTGTGGAACTTGATTCTGGCGCTGGTGATTGGCGGATGGGTAGGCTACGCCAGGCTGGTGCGGGCGCAGGTGCTGGCCGCCCGCGAGCGTGAATACGTGGAGGCCGCGCGCGCACTGGGCGCCAGCGACTGGCGCATCCTGGTGCGCCACATCCTGCCCAACATCATGCAGCCGGTCATTGTGCAGGCGGCTATCGGAATGGCCGGGGCCATCCTTGCCGAGGGCACGATGAGCTTCCTTGGCCTCGGTGTGCCGCCTCCAGTGCCAAGCTGGGGAGCCATGCTAAACGACGGGCGCTCGCATTTGTTCGACGCGCCTCATGTCATCCTGTTTCCGGCAGCGGCCGTCATGCTGGCCGTGCTGGCCTTCAATTTTGTGGGAGACGCCCTGCGCGATCTGCTCGACCCACGCTCGCGCATTGAGGCCGGGCTGTAGAGAGCGAAAGGAGCATCGTGCGCCGCGCGAGCAAAACGCCCTCCCGCGGGAGGGCGTTGTCGCATCCACAGTTTGCTCAGTTGTGCGGCACAAACTTGGAGCCGGGCGCGCCACTCAGGGAGTAGTAAAGCGTCTCCAGATAGATATCAGCCGAGACGAAGGGGCCCGCAAACTTCTTCCACGGATCGAGCAGCTTGGCCTGTCGCATCTGGTCGAGCGTCTGCCCCTGGTCGAGCGCCTTCTGCACCACGTCGCGCGTCTCCTTCAACATCTTCACATAGGTGCGCACATCGTCCAGGGTGGAAACCGGGCCATGGCCGGGGATGACCTTCACATCCGGCGGCAACTGCGCGATCGCCTTCTCGACGCCCTCGATCATGCCGTTGATGCTGCCACCGCTGTTGACGTCAATGAAGGGGAAGCCGTAGGTGATGAAGTCGTCGCCCATGTGGACGACGTTCGATTGCGGAAAGTAGATGACGGAGTCGCCGTCCGTGTGCCCGGCGGGGAAGTGCAGGGCGCGAATGTCTTCTCCGTTCAGGTGCACGGTGACGTCATGCTCAAAGGTGATGATGGGCAGAGCGTCCTTGGGCGCGGGCTTGTTCTCCATTGTCATGCTGCCGCCGTTGCCGGCCTTGCCGCCTGACTGTAGACGCTTGCGCACGTTGTCCTGCGCAAGGATGGGTGCGTCCTTTTGGAAGAGCGCGTTGCCGCCGGTGTGATCTCCGTGATAGTGCGTGTTGATGACGAAGCGGATGGGCTTATCCGTGACCGTGCGCAGCGCTGCGCGAATCTTGTCGGCCAGCGGCGCGTATTGATCATCCACCAGCACGATGCCGTCCTCGCCCACGCTGGCGGCAATGTTGCCTCCGGCGTTTCCCGTCGCGGCGTCAAGCATGTAGACCGTGCCGGCAACCTTGGTAACGCGCAGTTCGACCTTGCTGAGGTCCGGCTGTGCAAAGCAGGCGGCGGTGAGCGTCAGCAGAACCGCCAGGCAGAGAATTCTATTCCTGAGCATGATCTTCTCCCTGAAGTGGTGACAGAGTTGAACCAAATTCTTTAAACAGCGCGTAGCAATCAGGCGCATCCCTCGGATAGGATGCGCTCCTGCTTTTAAGGCTTCAACAAAATCCCGTCAGTTACTGATCGTGGCGCTTGAGCGGCGGGCGGTCGTCGTCGTTCTTGCTGGGGTTGCCCGGATCGTCGCCGGGATGATTGCTGCGGCGCAGGCTGGGGCCGCGTTCCTTGTCCTGATCCACGCGGCGGCGATTCTCGATGGCCGCCAGGCGCGCCTTCACGTCCTGGAAGTCGCTGGTGTCCACAATGTACTGCGGCCGGGCGGGCAGGACGGTGGCGATCTCCTTTTGCGTGTGCTCCATGCGCGCCGGAGTGGGGGGATGCGTCTCAAAGGCCTTGGCAACCACGCCGGGCTTCTTCTTTTGCAGAGCCTGAATCTTTTCAAAGAACTGCGGGAAGGCCTGCGGATCGTAGCCGCTGGCGTACATGTACTGCACGCCCAGATAGTCGGCCTGTGCCTCAAAGCTGCGCTGGAACTTCATGAATGTGACGGGCACGGCGATGCCGGCCGCCGAGTACAGTCCATAACCCAGAGGACCGCCCAACAGCAGCGGAAGGCTCGCGATGTTTGCCATGTTGCCGCGCGTCTGCTGCCGGGCAGCGTGGCAAGCGGCGACGTGGCCAATCTCATGGGCCATGACGCCGGCCAGTTCGGCCTCGTTGTCAGCGGCAAGGATGAGGCCGGTCTGCACGAAGAAGTATCCGCCGGGCAGGGCGAAGGCATTCACCGTGTCGTCATCAATCACTTTGACGGTGAAGGGAACCTTGGCGTCGGAGTTGCGCACAAGATTCTGCGCGATGCGGTTGATGTACTCGTTGATGACGGGATCGGTAATGACCTTGGCGCTGCGCTCCACCTGCTGGGCGTAGCTGCGGCCAAGGTTGACCTGCGACTCCAGCGAGTACCAGTTGCCCAGGCCCTTGCTGCAGCCCACGTTGCGGTTGCCAATGGCGGAGACGTCGTCAATGTGGCCGTCGTGCGGGAAGTCGAAGTCGCCCTTCTCCTCTTTGGCGACGCCGTCCTTCTTTGCGTCCTTAGCGTCGCTGTCGGAGTCGGCCGCCTTGGAGTTATCCACCAGCACGGGTTTTTCGGACGAACTCTTGTCGTCGGCAGGCTTGTCCTGCGCCCAGGCTCCCAGGCAGAGAAGGGTGCTTAGTGCGACGAGCCGTGCCAAGCGCAGCGTTTTTCGCGGGTGCCTGTTCATCGTTGCCTTCCGGTCACTGGCCGTAGGTCCCTATTGTAGAGCTTTGCGCGCAGAGTGGGGATGCCCAATGTTGGCCCACTGTTATCGCCGCTTGCAGAGCGTGCGTGGGTGGCGCCAGCGCAGATTGGGAAGGCCCTGCAAAGATGGTCGTCAAGCCCTGCCGGAGTGGGTGGGTCCGCACAGCAGGGGGCGTCGCGGCAGGTCATTCTGCGCTATACTTCGCTAAGCCCGGGGAAGTTTTTGGCCCGGAGGATTTGTCAGAGGGATGGATGGCTTCCAAGGTAGAGAGTCAGTTGGCGTTTGAAGGTTCTTCCAGCAGCTTTCAGGCGCTGGAGGAGAAGATTTTCCGTGCCATAGAGATGCTGAAGGCGGCACGCGTCGAAAAGGCCGCCGCCGAGCAGGAACTCGCAGCGGTGCGGGAGCTGATGGAATCGCAGTCCGCAGAGGTTGAGGCGCTGCGCAACCAGGTACAGGGCTTCGAAGAGGAGCGCGCCCAGGTCCGCGAGCGGGTGGAAAAACTGCTCGGCGACGTGGACGCATTGCTCGACCAGGAATAGTCCTGGGGAAAGGCGTCCGATGGCAGAAGATAAAGAGAGCATCCGCGTGGAGATCTACGACCAGGGCTACAACCTGCGTGGCAGCGATCCTGAATACATTGAGAAGCTTGCAGCCATGGTGGACGCCCGGATGCGTGCCATTTCGCAGCACTCTTCCACGGTGGACGCCGTGCGCGTGGCGGTGCTGGCCGCGTTGAACCTGGCCGATGAATACTGCCAACTGCAGCATCGCTATGAGGATGTTTCCGGCGACTATGACAGCCGCGCCGCGCACCTTGGCAGCGCGCTGGAGATGGCCATGGAGGAAGTCCAGGCAGGACGCCGCTGCGGCTGAGCCATCGGCCGGGCCATTGCGGAAGCCCAGATAAGGCTCGAAGCCGGTGAAAATTTCCCGGCGGCCGAAACTTTCAGCGCCGGGAGGGGTTCAGATGGGTGTCACCCGTATTGGGGCGATCTGGATGGTGGAAGTCGGATGCCGGATAAACCGGCGATAGCGGCTTTAAGGAACATCCAGCCGGCCCCTGGGCAATGATAGTCAGGCTTTTTGATGAGGAGCGTTTTATGTTGCAGAACAAGTTGATGCGGACGATCCTGATGGGCGCGCTGGTGGCGGCCCTTATGGTGCTGGCGCTACCGTCGCCGGCCTTTGCGGCCCCGCGGGTGATCGTGGGCGTCTATGGTGGCTATGGCCCGTATTGGGGCCCATGGGGCGGCTGGGGATACCCTGGTTACGGCTACTACGGAGGTCGGTCGTTGGGTGAGGTTCACGTCAAGAGCCCCAACGGCGACGCGCAGATCTTCATCAACGGGGCATTTGCCGGCCGCGCCAAGGACATGAAGCACTTCTACCTGCGCCCTGGCACCTACTTCATTGAGCAGCGCAATGGCGCCGAGGTGCAGAAGGTGAAGGTCTATGTAACAGCGGGTAAAACCCTGAAGATTGAGTTCGACAAGAAGGCAATCCCCGGCCAGAACGAAGCCGAGATGCCGCCGCCACCTCCCGCGGCAACCCCTGCTCCGGCTCCTGTTCAGCCACAGTCGAACTAAAGCGACAGTTGACGGTTACAAGAAGCGGGCCCTGTACAGGGTCCGCTTTTCTTTTGCGTGATGGATGGAACTACTGGTCGTCGCTGCCCGGAGCGGCATCCCAGGCGTGGCCGAAGATGGAGAACGACTGCGCGGCGGCGTGCTTGGGGTGGAAACTGACGCGGGTAGGTTTCTTCTCCCAAGTGGGCGCATCGCATTCGCTGTCCGGCTCGGGATCCTGCTGGGTGCGGCCCAGTTCCTTGTGCAGCACGGGCTTCTTGCGGCCGAGCTGCATGACCACCGCGCTGAGCTTTTCGCCGGCGTCGTTGACGCCGCAGTAGGCGACGTAGTCGCGGAACCAGGTGGCCTGCGAGTAAAAGGGATCGAACTCCACCAGCGCCACTTGCGAGACGTGGCCGGTCAAACGGTCCACCAGCAGCCAGCCGCCGCGCTCCCACACCCAGCTTGGAACCTTGCCCTCATCCTGCGGAAGGTTGTTGTTGAGCCGATAAGCGCGGCGCACGACGAAAAGCCGCTCGGTCACTTCGTGTGCCTCGCCGGTGACGAACTCCCTCATCTTGCCATCCACCATCAGGGAGCGCACGTGGATCGTGGTGCTGGCGTCCTCCTCGGGACCAAGGAAGAGTTTGACCGTCATGCGATTGCCGTAGCTGATGACGTGGGGATGCGGGTGAGCGGCGGCAGCCACCACGGGCGACGCGAGTGCGGCGCAAGTCAGCGCGGCCCAAAGGGGACGGAAGCACTTGTACATCTTTTGGGATAGAAGCATGGCAAAAGAAGGCTAGCGCCGATGGTGGATTTGCGCAACGCCAACCGTTCGAATCGCAGCAGGAATCGCATTCGCTCGTGGCGGAAATTGATACCCGAGGGCTTTTTTCTAGGTGGGCGGCGGCGCCTCCATTACAATCAAAATAACGACCCATAGAAAGCACAATAGAAGCGGATTCATGTCCAGGATGTACTCCATTATTTTGCCCGCCTTCAACGAGGCTGCGCGCATCGGCCCGGGCCTCGAGAAGGCACTGGCCTACGTTCGCCGGCAGGGCTGGGCGGTGGAGATCATCGTGGTCAATGACGGCTCCCGTGATGACACGGCCAATGTTGTGCGCGGCTACATGGCGCATGCTCCCGAACTGCGGCTCATCGAGAACCCCGGCAACCACGGTAAGGGATACAGCGTGCGCAATGGCGTGTTGCACGCGCGCGGCCAGGTGATCCTGTTCAGCGACGCCGATTTCAGCTCGCCGGTGGAAGAGGCTGCCAAGCTGATTGCCGCGCTGGATGAAGGGGCCGATGTGGCGTTCGGCTCGCGCTGGCTGTTGGCGGAGACGCAGACCAAGCGGCAGAGCCTGCTGCGCCAGTTTGTGGGCCGGGCTTACAACCTGCTAATGCGCGTCACCCTGGGACTGCCCTACAAAGACACCCAGTGCGGCTTTAAGGCCTTTAGCCGGCAAGCCGCCGAGATCATCTTTACCCGGCAGCAGATTGAGGGCTGGGGCTTCGATCCGGAGATACTCTTCATCGCGCGCAAGTTCAAGCTCAAGCTGACCGAGGTGCCGGTGGAGTGGGCGAACGACGATCGCTCCAAGATCAACCCGATCGTGGACGGCGTGAAGATGTTCTTCGAGCTGTTGCGCATCCGCTGGAACGACCTGACAGGCCGCTACGCGCAGCCTGCGCTCAAGTGGACGGACGGCGAGTAGACGACGCCTCTGCCCACTTCCCGGGTGGAACAAGCCCAGCGGGATAATTCCTTAGAAAATTCTCAGCAAACGCACGCGCTAGCCGACGTGGGCCTCCACGGCCTCGGCGGGCATAGTTGCCGCCGGAGGGGCCGCGGCCATTGGCTTATGCGGCAACAGACGCACCGCGCCCTCGGCATCCACGGTGAGCACAAAGCTGCGTGCGCATTCCTTGCAGAGCCAGAAGTGCTCGACGGGCCGGTTTCGACGCTGCGTTGCCCCCGTAGGGGCCGGCCGCAGCCGGTAGAAAGGCAATTCGACACGAAACAGACGGCCTTCCTTGAGGTAGCGGAAGGTGGTTGGGCAATCCGGATTCAGACATTTTGAGAGCATAGGGATGAGGCGGGCCGTGCTCCGCTGCCATCAAGATAAAGCTTCTCCGGCAAGGATGAATCTGTTTATCTGCAGCGATTGCGCGTTCTCACTTCAAAGGAGGAAACGCGCCTGAGGTGTTCCACTTCGGTCGCCGTGTATTGGAGAAAACGCCGCATTGGCGCCGGTGGAATCCTTGCAGCACACCTTTCGCCAGCGGCAGGCAGAAACGCACGGCGATGCCGGCCAGAGCCCCACGCATAGACCGCGCCCACCCAGGGCGGTAAGATGTTGGGATTCCTGCGATGGACTTGCCTGGAGATGGAATGACCTGGGGAAAAGCCCGTACCGGCCGTTGGATCATCCTGAGCTGCGCACTGGCGCTGATGGTGAGCTGTGAGAGCTCGCGCACGGCCTTTGCCCGCCTTACCGGCCAGCTTGTGATTGGCGGCGACGCCGTACTGGCCGAGGCCCAGCCGCAACAGGCCTACCGGGCGGCGCTGGTGGTCACCGGCGGCGAGGCTCCCTACCGCTGGAGTCTGCGCGACGGCTGGTTGCCCTCAGGCCTCAGTCTGCAGCCGGATGGCACGGTGCGCGGCACTCCGGAGGTTCCTGGCGAGTTCTACTTCACTGCGCAGGTTGCGGACGCAGAGGGCCACAGCGCATCGCGACAGTTCGAACTGCGAGTACCATCGCGCGGACTGGCCATCGTCACCAGCAGCAGCGACCTGCCATGGGCGACGGCCGGCGTGGATTACCTCGTCCGGCTGACGGCCTGGGGTGGTGCGGCACCTTATGCGTGGAAGGCCGTCACGCCGCTGCCGACGGGACTCAAGCTGGATGACGATGGGATGATGGAGGGCGCGCCCGTGCAGGGCGGAGACTACCAGTTCACCATCCAGGTGACTGGATTGCAGCAGCAGAGCGTCCGGCGCGATTTCCGTTTGCACGTCAGTCCCGTGCAGGTGGATCACTTTGGCGGCGTGCTGGCCATGCGCTCGCCGCGCGGAGCCGACGGCCACTGGCGCACCGAAAAGATTGGCGACCGCTGGGTGCTGATCACACCCGAAGGGCACGCCTTCTGGATGCTGGCCGTGTGGGGCGTCACCGGCGACAGCCACGTGGATGAGCGTGGCATCAAGTACGACGACTGGACGAAGCAGAAGTACGGCTCACTGGCCGCTACATTTTTGCAGGCCAACCGCCGCCTGCGCTCCTGGGGATTCAACTCGATTGGTCCGTGGAGCTATCGCATGGCGCATCCATACGACGCGGAGCCTGAGTGGGGCGGCGTGCAACCGGTGAAGTTCCCCTACACCACGCGCGCCGCGGGATCCGTGGAGAAGGGTCGCGATCATGGCATCTTCAAGAGCTTGTTCGCGCGGGTAGATAGCTCGGTGTTGAAGGAGATCTCCAGCGCCGCGGCCTTCCCCGACGTCTTTGACCCGGCGTGGGTGGCGGAGACGCGCCGCCAATACGCGCACGACGAAGACCTGCAAGCCAAGTCGCGCTCGCCGTACTTTATCGGCAGCTTTGCCGATGACACCGATGATCTGGGCGGCTTTGGCGGTGGTCCGGATTTTGTAACCGACCCTCCCGGCAAGATGCACGTGCACCTGGCCTATCTGGCGCTGGTGGCCGCGCCCACCCAGGAGACGAATCCCTACAGCAAGCCCGCCGAGCAGCGCTATGCAGACACACAACTGCACACTAAGTTCGCCCTGCGCGACTTTCTGCGCCAGCGCTACGGCACGATTGAGGCTCTGAACGCCGCCTGGGGCGCGAGCTATACGACTTTTGATAGCGATGGCGGCTGGCCCAAAGGCAACGGCCTGCTGGACGAGAACGGACGGCGCTCACACAGTTGGCTGGGCAGCGGCGATCCCGAGCTACCGAAGGACTCAGGGGCCAATCCGCGTATGGTGGCCGATCTCGACGAGTTTCTCTACCGCATCGCCCGGCAGTACCTCAGCGTGCATCGTGACGCGCTGAAGAGCATTGCGCCGCACGCGTTGTTCTTCGGACCCACGAACATCGGCGGGTGGGGTGCGCCGGCGCGCGCGCCCATCTACCGGGCGGCGGGCGAGTTGCAGGATGTCATCAGCGTGAGCACCGATTGCAGCCAGGCGCAGCTCGATTTCATCACCCGTGCCGCGGGCGACGTGCCGCTGGTCATCTGGGAGGGGATGCTGGCGAATCCCGACAGCAGCCGCTGGCGTCACCGCGATCCTGACGTGGCCGAGGCCAGTTGGTATTTGCCCACACAGCAGGCGCGCGCCGAACACTATCGTCAACGGGCAAATTTGCTCTTCAACGGCCGCTCCTCGGTCACCGGCAACAAGCACTACATTGGCCTGCTGTGGTGGTGGTGGATTGACATGATTGGCGAACAGAAGAACTGGGGCCTGGTCACCTTGATGGACAACGCCTACGACGGCATGGAGGCCACGCGCGGCTATGGCATTGATGCGTGGGGCTATCGCACCGGCGGAGAGGAAAAGAACTACGGAGACTTCCTGCACCCGGCGCGGGAGATGAACTTCTCCATCGTGGAGCGGCTAGCCGCCGGAAAGTAAGCGGTTACGCGGGCGCCGGATTGAGAGTGCCGGTGCGCAGACGGCGCAGGATGAAACAGCACTCGGCCAACTTCGGCGCCTTGTCCTCGTTGAATGCGGCGGGTCATAATGCTGGCAGACTCATGTCCATGAAATTCTGCGAACTTTCATTTCCTTCACGGCTTCTGCCTGCGCTGGCAGCCATTGTCTTATGTTGCGCGCCGTTTGTGCACGCACAGGGCAACTACGAAGTGCAGGTCTACGGCTCAGACACCATCGCGCCGGGCCACACCATGGTCGAACTGCACACCAACTTCACCGCCGAGGGAACGACGACGAAGATTGGTGGCGTGCTTCCCGATCAGCACCAGATTCACGCCACGGTGGAGATCACGCAAGGCTTTAACGACTGGTTTGAGACTGGTTTTTATATCTTTACCAGCGGTGCATCGGGGCAGGGGTACAAATGGGTCGGCGACCACATTCGCCCGCGGGTGCGCGTGCCGGAGAAGTGGCACTGGCCCGTCGGCGTCAGCCTCTCCACTGAAATTGGTTACCAGCGGCCGATCTTTTCCGCCGACACCTGGACCTGGGAGATTCGCCCCATTGTGGACAAGCAGATGGGCCACTGGTATGCGGCGTTTAATCCGGCTCTGGAGCGCAGCTTCCACGGTCCAAGCGTGCATGAGGGCGTGGGTTTTTCTCCCAGCGCCAAGGTAGCCTACTCGTTGACGCGGCGGCTGAGCGCGGGCCTGGAGTATTACGGCTCGCTTGGCTCCATCACGGGCTTCGATCCCATCCGGCAACAGCAGCAGCAGTTTGTGCCCAGCATTGATTACGACTTCGGTCCCAACTGGGAGTTCAATCTCGGCGTAGGGCTGGGCGCGACGCGCAGCACTGATCACATCCTGGTCAAGGCTATCCTCGGACGGCGCTTCCGCTTTGCCACGCCGCACATGCACGCCAAGCCTTTGCCGGAGGCTCTATGATGACGTGTCTGCATCGTATTGCCGGCGCGCTTGGATCGGCCACGCTCGCGCTGTGCCTGATGGGTGCGGCTACGGCGCAAATGCTGCCATCGCATCTTCCGCATGGGTTGAATTCGGTGCCATTTCCTGAGGAGAACCATTTCTCGCAGGCCAAGGCCGAATTGGGCAAGCTGCTCTTCTTCGACGGGCGGCTGTCGCCCAAGGGAATCTCCTGCGCAACCTGTCATGATCCAGCGCGCGGCTTTGCGGGCAATGTGGCGCTCAATACAGGCGCCAGCGGGAAATTGGAACCACGCCACACGCCGACGGCCATCAACCGTGCCTGGGCTCCGGCGCAGATGTGGGACGGCCACCTGCCAACGCTCGAGGTGCAGATTAATAACGCCGTGACGAATCCGGACGAGATGGGCTCTTCGCCGCAGGAGGTGGAGCGCGCATTGCTCGCGATTCCCGGCTATGCGCCGCTGTTTGAGCGCACCTATGGCGATGCGGCCATCCGCTACGAGCGCGTGGCAATGGCCATTGCCACCTACGAGCGCACGCTGGTCAGCGCCAACTCCGCCTACGACCGCTACCTGGCGGGAGACAAATCGGCGCTGACGAAGAGTCAGAAGGCGGGACTGGAGTTCTTCAACCACAAAGGCGAATGCGCCGAGTGTCACTCCGGTCCGAACCTCACCGACGAGCGCTACTCCAACACAGGCGTCGGCTTTGATCGCCAGCCCGATGCCGGGCGCAAGGCGGTGACGGGCCGCAAGAGCGACAACGGACGCTTTAAGACTCCCACCCTGCGCGACGTCGCCCGCCGCGGCCCCTACATGCACGACGGCAGCATCAAGACGCTCGACGAGGTTCTGGAGTTTTACGCCAAGGGCGGAGTGATGAACCAGCAGCTCGACATGCGCATTACGCGCTTCTACATGGATGAGCGGATCAAGCGCGACTTGCGCAGCTTTCTGGAAGCGCTGAACGGCGAACTGCCTCCGGGCGCGGCCACGCCGCCAACGCAGTTGCCGCAGTAACTCGCAGGCGCAAGGATGTACTAAACGTGATGCACGGCCGAGGTCATCGCCGAAACGCATAAGGACTCGTCCTAGAAGGTCCGAATGCGCACGCCCGCAGGAGATTCAGGCTCTTCGCGTAGAAAAAGTGCCCCATCGTAAGGGAGGGGCAGATCCTCTGCACGTCTCCTCGCTGTGTCGGAGGCGTACAAGCCACACCTCCTGCCCGGCAGACGCCAAAAGGCTCACGCCCGTGGAGTGTTACGCGGGAGCGAACTGAGCAAGCAGCTTCGCTTAGCTCACAAGATAAGGCGTTCCTACGCGGCATTCTCATCTCTGGCGCTTTGGGCA
>Ga0182012_10003601_pt1 | contig 16415 bp, 13 predicted proteins | sample 612S2SmetaG_FD_120486 | JGI IMG/M metagenome (GOLD analysis project Ga0182012, IMG submission 120486) | Permafrost microbial communities from Stordalen Mire, Sweden - 612S2S metaG | ecosystem: Environmental > Terrestrial > Soil > Wetlands > Permafrost | place: Sweden: Stordalen | collected...
CGTCCATCGTGGCGGTCTACGACACCGGTGAGGCGGAAACACCCGCCGGGCCGCTGCCCTACATCGTCATGGAGTACGTCGACGGCGTCACCCTGCGCGACATCGTGCACACGGACGGTCCACTACCTCCCCGACGGGCCATCGAGATCATCGCCGACGCCTGCCAGGCGCTGAACTTCAGTCATCAGAACGGCATCATCCACCGCGATGTCAAGCCGGCGAACATCATGATCACCACGACCAATGCGGTCAAGGTGATGGACTTCGGCATTGCCCGCGCGCTTGCCGACAGCGGCAACAGCGTCACCCAGACCGCAGCCGTGATCGGCACCGCCCAGTATCTGTCACCCGAACAGGCTCGCGGCGATCCCGTCGACGCCCGCTCTGATGTCTATTCGTTGGGCTGCGTTCTTTACGAAATGGTCACCGGTGAACCGCCTTTCACCGGAGACTCACCCGTCTCCGTCGCCTACCAGCATGTCCGAGAAGACCCGATTCCCCCGTCACAACGGCACGAGGGCATCTCCGCCGACCTCGATGCCGTCGTGCTCAAAGCGCTGGCCAAGAACCCGGAAAACCGCTATCAGACCGCGGCAGAGATGCGCACCGACCTGGTCCGGGTGCACAACGGTGAGGCACCCGAGGCGCCCAAGGTGTTCACTGACGCCGAGCGGACCTCGATAATGTCGTCCGGATCTTCGAACCTCGCAGGACCGCGCACCGATCCACTGCCACGCCAGGCCCTGGAAGACGGCGACAGTGATCGCGGTGGTTCAGTGGGCCGCTGGGTTGTGGTGGTCGCCGCGCTGACGGTGCTGACAATCGCTGTCGTCATCGGCTTCAATGCGTTCGGCAGCGGTACCCGCGACGTTCAAGTGCCCGACGTACGAGGCCAAGTCTCGGCCGACGCCATCGCAGCGCTGCAAAACCGCGGCTTCAAAACGCGCACCCTGCAGAAGCCCGACTCGACGATTGCGCCCGACCACGTCATCAGCACCGACCCCGGCACCAACGCGTCGGTGAGTGCGGGCGACGAGATCACCATCAACGTCTCCACCGGACCCGAGCAGCGCGAAGTACCTGACGTCTCCTCGCTGAGTTACGCCGACGCGGTCACCAAGCTGAAAGCCGCCGGATTCAGCAAGTTCAAGCAGGCCAACTCGCCGTCGACCCCGGAGCTGCTGGGCAAGGTGATTGGCACGAACCCGCCGGCCAACCAGACGTCGGCAATCACCAACGTCGTCACCGTCATCGTCGGCTCCGGGCCCGAGACCAAGGAGGTCCCCGACGTCGGGGGCCAGACCGTCGACGTCGCGCAAAAGAACCTCACCGTCTACGGCTTCACCAAGTTCAGCCAGTCGGGGGTGGACAGCCCGCGGCCGGCCGGTGAAGTGATCGGCACCAACCCGCCCAAGGGCCAGACGGTTCCGGTCGATTCGGTCATCGAGCTGCAGGTGTCCAAGGGCAACCAAATGGTGATGCCCGACGTGACCGGGATGTTCTGGACCGACGCCGAGCCGCGGTTACGCGCGCTTGGCTGGACGGGGGTGCTGGACAAGGGCCCCGACGTCGACGCCGGTGGCTCCCAGCGCAACCGGGTGGTGTATCAGAACCCGCCGGCCGGCACCGGCGTCAACCGCGACGGGATCATCACGCTGAAGTTCGGTCAGTAGCCGCGGGATCTGCCGGCAGATACGGCCGCACTGCGGCGTAGACCTCGTTCTCCAGCCGGCGGACAAGCGTGTCGTCGCGCACCCACCCGCAGTAGGCGAGCCAGTTGGCCAACATCCGGTGCCCACCCTCGGTCAGGATCGACTCCGGATGGAACTGAACCCCGTGAATCGGCAGCTCGGTGTGACGCACCGCCATGATCACACCGCTGCGGGTGTGTGCTGTGACCTCCAGCACCGCCGGCAACGACTCCGGCAGGATTGTCAGCGAATGGTATCGGGTCGCGGTGAACGGATCCGGGAGCCCCTGCAGCACACCGACGTTCGTGTGAAACACGCTGCTGGTCTTGCCGTGCAGCAACTCGGGTGCGCGGTCCACGGTAGCGCCGAACGCGACGCCGATGGCCTGATGCCCCAGGCAGACCCCGAGCAGTGGAGTACGCGCCGCGGCGCAGGCACGCACCAGGTTGATCGATGCACCCGCGCGTTCCGGGGTGCCTGGACCCGGGCTCAGCAGAACGCCGTCGAACCGCGCGGCGACATCAGCGTCGCCGGCCGAACTGCCGTCACCGCCCTCATTGGACAGCCGGGGGTCGTCATTGCGCCACACCTCGGCCTCGACACCGAGCTGTCCTAGGTACTGCACAAGGTTGAACACGAAGCTGTCGTAATTGTCGACAACCAAGATCTGCATCGGATCAGGTTACCGGGGCCTCACTGCGCTTCAGTAGCCGATGGGACCGGCCGGCTGTGCGTAATGCATCCGGACCGGTTCGGAGTAGCCGACGATCTGCACGTCAGGCTTGACCTCTTCGCGATAGCCGAGGCCAAATCGAACCACATATTGCTTGTAGAGGGTCACCAGGGGCGCGGCGGCCAGAGCCGCTTGCATTGCTGCGGCATTGCCGATAGCGGTGATCGTGTAGGGCGGACTATAGGTACGCCCGTTGAGTAACAAGGTGTTCCCGACACAGCGCGGCACCGAAGTCGCGATGATCCGCTGGTCCTGCATCTGGATCGCCTCCGCGCCGGCACTCCACAATGCGTTGAGGACGGCCTGGATGTCTTGTTGGTGTACCACCAGATCGTCGGGCGACGCATCGCGCGGGAAGCGCCCATTGGCGTCGCGTTGCGCGTCATCGAGCGTCACCCCAAGGCCCGGCCCGTGCACGGGGTCCATATCGGCCTCACCGGCCAACTCGGCCGACCGCCTCAGCATGGCCGCCAGGGCGGCATCGGGAGACCGCCCGTGTACGGAGTCGATCTTGTTGGCCAGCTCGTCGCGTTCGGCGTTGAGGCGGCTAACCGTCGACTGTGCCTCACGGACCAGGTCGACCAGACGCGGCGCGTCACTGCGGCGAATCTCGGTGCCGCCGGACACGCCATGCGTCGCGGCCAGCAGCAGTCCGGCCAGCAGGCACACCAGTGGGACGCCGAAGCGCCATGGCGTGCGGCGCGTATCAACCATCAGCTCTCCGTTTCCTGGTCACCGGGCCAGGTGAGCTAGTCTCGTAGCCAAGTCAGCCCGCAGCTGCAATCGTTATCGTTGCACCCGTACCGCTCACTGTGTTGTTCAGGTAATCCCGAGTAGTCCCGAGGTAACCCGAGGAAATCATGCCCAAGTCCAAGGTCCGCAAGAAGAACGACTTCACCCTCACCACCGTGAGCCGCACGCCGGTAAAGGTGAAGGTCGGGCCGTCGAGTGTGTGGTTCGTTACGTTGTTCGTCGGTCTGATGCTGATTGGGCTGATTTGGTTGATGGTGTTCCAGTTGGCCGCCGTGGGGAGTCAGGCCCCGGCCGCGCTCCATTGGATGGCGCAACTCGGCCCGTGGAACTATGCGATCGCGTTCGCTTTCATGATCACCGGCTTGTTGCTCACGATGCGTTGGCACTGATCGAGATCACTGCCGTAATGAATTCATCTTGCGGTCATTCTGTTGTTCATCCAGCAACCATATGGTCACCCAATCACACGCGTGTGATTTATCCCCACTGTTGATAAAGCTTGTGGATAACTGCATCGGTAGTGGTGGGAGGGGCTAGATACCGCATGCAGCAAACAGCGTGGGAGCCGCCCGCGGCGGGAATCGCTGGTTGCGGCGCCGTCGGCATTTTGATGGCTATCGCGTCTGTGACGCTCGTCACAGACGCGCCGGGGCGCCTGCTGGCCGGCATCGCCGCACTGGGTCTGATCTTGTTTGCCGGCCTATCGTGGCGCGCGCGTCCAAAGCTGGCAATCACCCCGGACGGTCTGGCGCTGCGGGGCTGGTTCCGGACGCACCTATTGCGGCAGCCCGGCATCAAGATCATCCGGATCACCGAGTTCCGGCGCTTCGGCCGCAAAATTCGGTTACTGGAGATCGAAACGGCCAGCGGGGGGTTGGTGATCTTGTCCCGCTGGGACCTCGGGACGGAGCCGTTGAACGTGCTCGACGCGCTCACCGCCGCCGGTTACGCCGGTCCTAAAGCACGCTGAACCCCGACCGGCCGGGTGGCTCGAGGTGGTTTAAGAGATCGTGATCGACTCGATAACGACCGCGTCGGTGGGACGGTCATTGCCGTCGGTGGCCGTTGTTGCGATCGCGTCGACGACCGATTGTGACTCCGGGTCGGTCACCTCACCGAAGATGGTGTGGCGACGGTTCAAGTGCGGCGTCTTGCCGACGGTGATGAAGAACTGCGAGCCGTTCGTGCCCGGACCCGCATTGGCCATCGCCAGCAGATAGGGCTTTTCAAATTGCAACTCGGGGTGGAATTCGTCGGCGAACTTGTATCCGGGGCCGCCACGACCCGTACCGGTTGGATCGCCGCCCTGGATCATGAAGCCCTGGATCACCCGGTGGAAAACCGCGCCGTCGTAAAACGGTCCGGACGGGCCACCTGATGCGTTCTGGGTCGAATACTCCTTGGTGCCCTGCGCCAGGCCAACGAAGTTGGCGACGGTCTTGGGCGCATGGTTTCCGAACAAGGCGACCTTGATGTCGCCTCTGTTGGTGTGCAACGTGGCGGTGGCAGTCTGAATGGGGCTGTTAGTCACGAGATTAGAGTCTGCCATTACGGGCGGGCGCGTTTGCAGCCGGTGTCACTCGGACAGAGTCTGCATGCCGAGAACACCGGGTGCGCGCGCAACAGGCCCGCCGGCCTCCGGATTGCGGCAGCCTGTAAATTTCACGAGCTGGTGCAGAAGCAGGCGCGAAGCGGCGTAAAAAGCACGGAAAGGCGGCAGATGACGGCGAAAGCGGAATCCCGGTTGAGCCCCCGCGGGCGACTGGCCCGTGGCCTGACCTACTCGGCTGTAGGACCGGTGGACGTCACTCGAGGGGTTGTCGGGCTCGGAGTCCACTCCGCGCAGGCGACCGCGTCGGAGCTGCGTCGCCGTTACCGGCAGGGCCAACTGGCACGCGAGATCGCGGCGGCCCAGGAAACGCTCGCCCGCGAGCTGGCTGCCGCACAGCAGGTGGTCGCAAACCTGCCGCAGGCACTGCAAGAGGCACGGCGGTCGCAACGCCGCGGAAAGTGGCCATTGGTGATCGCGGGAGTCGTCGTCGCGGCGCTGGCCGGCGGTGCGGCAGCATTCACCATCATCCGGCGCTCATCGACCCCGGAGCCGTCACCTCGCCCACCGAGCGTGGACGTACAACCGCGTCCCTGAGTGGGTTTACGGGTGCGGCTCCTGCGTGAAGGCCAGCGAGATGTATTTGGTGGAAATAATCACGCCCAGCTCGGTTGCGTCCATCGCTTCCATCAATTTGTCGACGTGAGCCTCGTCAACTTCGATCGCCGCATAACTAGTGCCGTAATCGAACACCACCGGCATCGAAGGATGCAGCCACACGGTACGGTGCCCGGCTGGCTTACCTGCGTCGTTCAGGTCGAGGCCGGCAAATGTCACCGGGAACCCGCATCCCTGCTGGAACCGCCTGATACAGGCAACTTGCAGTGGGACGATTTGTCCGATGCTGGCGTCGGGCACCCGGGTGAGGACGGCGTCGCCGATGCGTATCTCGATCACAAGGGCGATGGTAAACGGCGCTCGCCCGGCCGACACGCATGAACCTGTGGAGCCTTCCAATCTTGTGGAGCCTAGGGGAATCGAACCCCTGACACCTGCCTTGCAAAGGCAGTGCTCTACCAACTGAGCTAAGGCCCCTCGTCCGGACCGGGTAGGTGACCGGATACATCAGCGGCCACATGCCAGATCTCGACGCCGCGTCGTGATCGCACCACCGCCGCGACCACCACGGTGGTCAATACCAACGGCAATGCGAGCCTCACACAACGTCTTGACGGGCACATGGTTGTGGGCCTAGGAGGACTCGAACCTCCGACCTCTTCGTTATCAGCGAAGCGCTCTAACCACCTGAGCTATAGGCCCATACTCGCGTACGGCCGAGCGCCGAGATTACCGCAATCGGCGCCCCACCCCCAAGAAAGCGCCGCTAATCCCGGTCGGCGAGCGTCACTTCGATACCGCCGATCAGATCGGTTGCCAGGTTGTAGACGAACGCGGCGATGGTGGCCATCGCAGTCAGCAGCACGATATTGACCAGGCCGATGAGAACGGCGCCGCCGAAGATGGTTCCGCTGGAGACGAGTTCGCCGCCGCTGCCGCTGGTGTTGTTCAGCAGGTCACCGACGTTGCTGTTCAGCTTGGCCCACACGCCCATGCCACCGAGCACCAGGTACAGGAAGGCGACCGCGATCAGCCAGACGAAGAACAACGCCACCGACAGCATCAGCGACACCTTCAACGTGCTCCATGGATCGATCCGGCGGATTTGCATGCTGGCCCGAACCGGTCCCGGGGTGCGCCGGGACACCTGAACCCGGTTTTCACGCCCTTCGCGGGATTCTGAGGTCACCGAACGGCCCGCCGAGCTCGAAACCTCCGAAGTGCGGTCGGGGGCAGCCTTGCGCTGCGAGGCCCGCGGCATTGGCCCGGACAGATCGGGCAACTCACTGGCGTAGGCCTCAGCGGAGGTGCTGTCGCCGCGTGCCGACGCAGTGTCGAACTCCTGCGGCACGGCCTTCGGAGGCGCGGTCGCACCAGCCCCCGGCGCAGAGGTTCCGGAGATAAAGCGGTTCAGCCGGGCGTCAACACCGGCGGATGGGCCCGGTGACGGGACGTCGGTGGGTGGTTCTGAGTATTGGCGCGTTGACTGTGCGGCCCGGGCCGCGCCCCGCTGCCATGGCGGCGAGTCCCCGGCGTCCTGACTGTGGCCAGCATGGTTGGGGGCGCCCGGCTCGTTCGGTGAAGTCACACCGACTCCTTACGTGTGTACCAAGGCCGCCCGGGCGGTGGCAGTCGTTTGTCTGGTCGGGCTGAGTCTAAAGTCTAAGGTGCCCGACTCCTCCTCCGGCCGCGGGCTAGGTACCCGAATCGTCCGCATCGTCGGCTTCGTCGCCCGTTTCTTCGGCGTTGCGGGCGATAGCCAACAGTGTGTCGCCTTCACCGAGGTTCATCAACCGAACACCTTTGGTCTGGCGTCCCGCCTTGCGGACTTGGCGCGCCGCCGTCCTGATGACACCACCGATGGAGGTGATCGCGTACAGCTCGCTGTCGTCGTCAACAATCAACGCTCCGACCAGCCTGCCACGCCGGCGGTCGAACATTACGGTCAGGACACCCTTGCCGCCGCGGCCCTGCACCGGGTACTCCTCGATCCCGGTACGTTTGGCGTAGCCCCCGGAGGTGGCGACCAGCAGGTACGTGCCTTCGCGGACCACGTTCAGGGATAGCAGCCGGTCGTCTGTGTTGAACCGCATGCCCTGCACGCCGGAAGTGGCGCGGCCCATCGGCCGCAGCGCCTCGTCCGTCGCCGAGAACCTGATGGACTGGCCGTTGGCCGAGACCAGCAGCAGGTCGTCGGCCGACGAGCACAGCACCGCACCGACCAACTCGTCGTTGTCGCGCAGGTTGACAGCCACGATTCCGCCGGAGCGGTTGGAATCGAAGTCGGTCAGTTTGGACTTCTTGACCAGGCCGTTGCGGGTAGCCAGCACCAGGTACGGGGCGTCCTCGTAGCTCTGGATCTGGATGACCTGGGCAATACGCTCCTCGGGCTGGAAAGCCAACAGGTTGGCGACATGCTGACCGCGCGCCGTTCGCAAGGCCTCCGGGAGCTCGTAAGCCTTGGCGCGGTACACCCGGCCCTGGGTCGTGAAGAACAAGATCCAATCGTGGGTCGAGCACACGAAGAAGTGCCGGACGATGTCGTCTTGCTTGAGCCCGGCGCCCTGCACGCCCTTCCCGCCCCGCTTCTGGCTGCGGTACAGGTCTGTCTTGGTGCGCTTGGCGTATCCGGTCTCGGTGATGGTGACGACGACGTCCTCGCGGGCGATCAGATCCTCGTCGCTGACATCGCCGTCGGCCGGAATGATCCGGGTACGACGGTCGTCGCCGTACTTTTCAACGATCTCGCCGAGTTCGTCGCGCACTATCCCACGCTGACGCTCGGGTTTGGCCAGGATGTCTTCCAGGTCGGCGATCTCGGCTTCGATCTTGGCCAGGTCGTCGATGATGCGCTGCCGTTCCAGCGCCGCGAGTCGGCGAAGCTGCATATCCAGGATGGCCTGGGATTGGATCTCGTCGATGTCGAGCAGCTCGATCAGCCCGGCCCTCGCGATCTCGACGGTCTGGGAGGCCCGGATCAGCGCAATAACCTCATCCAGCGCATCCAGGGCCTTGACCAGGCCGCGCAGGATGTGGGCCCGTTCGTTCGCCTTGCGCAGCCGGTAGGTGGTACGCCGAACGATGACATCCAGTTGGTGCTCGACGTAGTAGCGGATCAGCTGGTCCAGCCGCAGGGTGCGCGGCACCCCGTCGACGATGGCCAGCATGTTGGCGCCGAAGCTGGTCTGCAGCTGGGTGTGCTTGTAGAGGTTGTTCAGCACCACCTTGGCCACCGCGTCCCGCTTGATCTCGACGACGATGCGCACGCCGACCCGGTCGCTGCCCTGATCTTCGACGTTGGAAATCCCGGCCAGCCTGCCGTCGCGGACCTGCTCGGCGATCGAGGTGATGAAGTTGTCGTGGTTGACCTGATACGGCAGCTCGGTGATGACCAGCGATGTCCGGCCGCGCGAATCTTCTTCTACCGCCACCACTCCGCGCATCCGGATGGAACCGCGGCCGGTCGTATAGGCATCCGCGATGCCTTGCGAGCCGACAATCAGCCCGGCGGTGGGGAAGTCGGGGCCTTTGATCCGCTCGGTGACAGCAGTCAGCGTCGCCTCTTCGTCAGCATCGTAATTCTCCAGCGCCCAGAACACCGCCTCAGCGAGCTCGCGCAGGTTGTGTGGTGGCATGTTGGTCGCCATGCCCACCGCGATGCCGCCGGAACCATTGGCCAGCAGGTTGGGGAACCGGCTGGGCAACACCGTGGGTTCTTGCACCCTGCCGTCGTAGTTGGGTACGAAATCGACTGTTTCCTCATCGATTTCACGCAGCATCTCCATTGCCAGCGGGGTCAGCCGCGCTTCGGTGTAGCGCATCGCGGCCGGTGGGTCATTGCCCGGCGAGCCGAAGTTCCCCTGACCATCGACCAGCGGATACCGCAGCGACCACGGCTGCGCCATCCGCACCAAGGTGTCGTAGATGGACGCATCGCCGTGCGGGTGGTAGTTGCCCATCGTCTCGGCAACCGAACGCGCCGATTTAGCGTGGCTGCGGTCCGGCCGGAACCCCGAGTCGTACATGGCGTAGAGCACCCGGCGGTGCACCGGTTTAAGGCCATCGCGCACTTCCGGTAGCGCGCGGCCGACGATCACGCTCATCGCGTAATCGATGTAGCTGCGCTGCATCTCCTGCTGAATGTCAACCGGCTCGATCCGGTCGACGGAATCGTCACCCGGTGGCAGCGTGGTGTCAGTCATCTATTCCTCGTTTGCATCTCATGTCTAACGCGGGTCCGACTTCATCAGACATCCAGGAAGCGAACGTCCTTGGCATTGCGGGTGATAAAGCTTCGGCGGGCCTCGACATCCTCGCCCATCAAGATGGAGAACAACTCGTCAGCGGCCGCGGCGTCGTCGAGGGTGATTTGGCGCAGCACCCGGACCGATGGGTCCATCGTGGTTTCCCACAGCTCCTTGGCATCCATTTCACCCAGACCTTTGTAGCGCTGGATGCCGTCCTCCTTGTTGATCTTCCGGCCGGCCTTCAGCCCCGCCTCCATCAGACCGTCGCGCTCGCGATCGGAGTAGGCGAACTCGGGTTCGGAGCGCTGCCATTTGAGCTTGTACAGCGGCGGCTGCGCCAGGAACACGTGTCCGTTCTCGATGAGCGGTCGCATGAACCGGAACAACAGCGTCAACAGCAACGTGGAGATGTGCTGGCCGTCTACATCGGCATCGGCCATCAGCACGATCTTGTGGTAGCGAAGTTTGGTGAGATCGAACTCGTCGTGAATCCCGGTACCCAGGGCCGTGATGATCGCCTGGACTTCGGTGTTCTTCAGCACCCGGTCGATCCGGGCCTTCTCGACATTGATGATCTTGCCCCGCAACGGAAGGATCGCCTGGAACATGGAATCGCGGCCGCTCTTCGCCGAGCCGCCGGCCGAATCACCCTCCACTACATATAGTTCCGACTTTCGCGGGTCGGTAGAGCGGCAGTCGGCCAGCTTGCCGGGTAGTCCACCGATATCGGTGGCGCTCTTGCGGCGCACCAACTCACGTGCCTTACGTGCCGCGATGCGCGCCTGAGCTGAGGATACTGCCTTGTTCACAACCACTTTCGCGTCGGCGGGGTTGGCTTCGAACCAGTGCGAAAGTTGTTCGTTGCAGACGCGCTGAACAAAAGACTTGACTTCGGTGTTGCCCAGCTTGGTCTTGGTCTGGCCCTCGAACTGCGGTTCACTGACCTTGACCGAGATAACCGCTGCCAGGCCTTCCCGGATATCGTCACCGGTGAGGTTGGAGTCCTTCTCCTTCAGCAGCTTCTTGTCCTTGGCGTATTTGTTCACCACGGTGGTCAAGGCACTGCGGAAGCCCTCCTCGTGGGTACCGCCCTCGTGGGTGTTGATCGTGTTGGCGAAGGTATGCACCGACTCGGAATAGCCGGCGTTCCATTGCATGGCGATTTCGACTTCATGGCCCGGCCCCTTGCCGGAGAAGTCGACGATGCTGCTGTGAATTGCGTTCTTGGTGCGGTTGATGTGCTTAACGTAGTCGACCAAACCGCCCGGGTAATGGAACGTGCGGCGCTTAACCTTATGCGGGGCAGCAGATTCCGCGGCTTTCTCCTCAGCAGACTTGGGCGCTTCGGCGGTATCGCTGACGACCTCGTCGACGATCTCCTCTTTGGTCACCCGTTCGTCGGCAAGGTTGATCGTCAACCCCTTGTTGAGAAAAGCCATCTCCTGCAACCTGCGGGCCACCGTCTCGAAGTCGTATTCGGTGGTCTCGAAGATGTCACCATCGGCCCAGAATCTGATGGTGGTTCCGGTTTTCTTGGTCGCTTCACCTTGTTTCAGGTTGCCGGGCACGGCGTGGTCGTAGACCTGCGACCACTCGTAACCGTCTCGGGAGATGTCGACTTCGAGCAGCCTCGACAAGGCGTTGACCACCGACACACCAACACCGTGCAGGCCACCACTGACGTTGTAACCACTGTTCTCACCGCCGAACTTGCCGCCGGCGTGCAGCTGCGTCATGACCACATCGACGGTAGGCACTCCGGTGGCGTGGATTGCGACCGGAATGCCTCGTCCGTTATCGACGACCTCTACACCACCGTCGTCAAGTAGCCGGACATCGACCTGCGTGGCGTAACCGGCCATCGCTTCGTCCACCGAGTTGTCGACCACCTCCCAAATGAGGTGGTGCAGCCCTCTCTCGCCAGTCGAGCCGATATACATGCCGGGGCGTTTGCGGACAGCCTCGAGGCCCTCCAGAATCGTGATCTGGTCGGCGCCGTATTCGTTTTGTGCCTTCTTCTTCTGGGCAGCCACGTGCGAATGCTCTCCTTGGGGTTGCATGCGAGCGGTCCAATCACCGCATCCGGCGCATCAGTACACTCTACCGTGATCGACCGTCCGCACCGATTTTCTGGCCGCGTTTCCACCTATCTGGTCGCGCCGTGCGGACGATTTCTTTATTCCCCGCCCGTCCCGACGTTCATGGCGCCGGTTCGTTTCGTTCTAGCGGCTCTGAGCGGTCGCTCGCCCAGGGCTGATTCTTGACCTAAACGGGCTGCTGAAAGGCCTACCCATAGGTGTCGCGAGGCCCCCTGCCGGAGATATGACGTGCCCCCTTGCGCCACGACGGCGCCGCCGGACCGGTAATTTTCAACGACGTCACCACGCCGTTGCCGACGGCCGCGGCGATCTTGGCCAGCAGTTGCGCCTGAACCATCCGCAACTGGGTGGCCCAGGCGGTCGACTCAGCTGCCACGGTGAGCACTCCGTCTTTCAACGAAGTCGGAGTGGCATGGTCGGCGATCTGCTGCCCGACCACCACCGACCAGTGCCCGAGCACCGTGCCCTCGGCGACATGGGCGGACCAGCCGCGTTTTTTTGCCAGATCTCGCGCCACCTTGCCCAGTGGCTGGGGGTCACGAACATCAGGACCCGGACCGGACCAGCTACGCCGTTGTCCTGCGACGCGCCGCGGAACAACCGGCCCGGCACGCCCACGGCCGGCGTCCCTTCCTTGCGCGCGCGCAGTGGCACGGGCCTCCTCGAGTGTGCGTCTGACCAAGTCCATGCCCGTCAACTCGCTTGGTTGTTCGGCCCGGTCCGAGTCGCTCATAGGTTCACCTCCGATACCCGTCCAGAGTCATCGTCGCGCAAATCAATGTGTATCCGCTTTGCGTCCCAGCCCGCAGGAATGTCTGCTGGGACCGCTGCGGTCACCAGGACCTGCTCGGCCGCTTCTGCGACGGCAGCCAATGCACGCCTGCGGGCCGAATCGAGTTCGGCGAACACGTCATCAAGCAACAACACCGGTTCACTGCCGTCTGCTCGCAACAACTCATAGCCCGCCAGCCGCAATGCTATCGCGAATGACCACGATTCCCCATGGCTGGCAAAGCCTTTCGCAGGTTGGTCGCCGAGTCGTAACTCCAGCTCGTCACGGTGCGGACCAACCAGGCACATCCCGCGCTCCAGCTCGGCATCGCGCCGCGCCGACAACGCGGCCAACAGGGCAGCCTCCAAAAATTCAGGGTCGGCGCCGTCACCACCCGCTGTGTCCCAGGGGCCGAAACCATCGCTGCTGGGCCGATACGCGACCGACGCCGGCCGCGATCCAGGTGCCAGCAACTGGTAAGCCTTCTCCAGCTCCGGCGCCAACTGGTTGACCAAATCAATGCGAGCAGCCATCAATTGGGCGCCATGTTCGGCCAAGCGGCTATCCCATACGTCGAGAGTGTCCAGCGCGCCGCGATCGCTTCGGTGTCGGGCCGCGGACAATGACTTCAACAGTGCCGTGCGCTGCCGCAAAACTCTGTCATAGTCGCCACGCACCGCGGCCATCGTCGGTCGGCGCAGGATCGAAAGATCGTCGAGGTAGCGGCGACGGTCAACCGGATCCCCACGAACCAAAGCCAGGTCTTCGGGAGCAAACAGCACCGCCTGTAACACCCCGACTACCTCGCGGGTGCTACGGACCGGTGAACGATTCAAACGCGCTTTGTTCGCCCGTCCCGCCGCGATCTCCAAGTCGACCGCACATTCCCTACCCTCGCTGACAACGATGGTCGAAACCACCGCGCGGGTGGCGCCCGCTCGAATCAACGGCACGTCCGTACCAACCCGGTGTGAACCCAAAGTTGTCGAATACCACAGCGCCTCAATCAAATTCGTCTTCCCAAAACCGTTAGGACCGACGAACACCGTCCGCCCCGGTTGCAACTCTAGGTCGGCGTGAGCCCAGGAGCGGAAGTCGCGCAGTCCCAAATGGCGGACGTACACCTAGCCTGGCAACCGAACTGGCATCAACAGGTAAACGTAGTCCGTCGGTAGAGCAGCAAAGGGGCCTTTGTGATTGGCAGAGCCGGTCGGATGGCCGGCATCCTCAGACGCCGGCCGCAGCAACGCGGGCTTACCCGGAGTCGTGAAACCAAAGGACACCCGCTCGGAGTGCACCGAGCCAAGTCCGTCAGTCAGATACGTCGGGTTGAACGCGATGGTCAACGGCTCGCCGATGAAGTCGACCGCAAGATCTTCTTCGGCTCGGCCCACATCGTCGGCTCCAGCGGAAAGCCGCAGTATGCCGTCGGCGAATTCCATGCGCACTTGCGCGCCCCGGTCTGCTACTAAAGCAACTAGTTTAATAGCCTCGGTCAACTCGGCCACGTCGATAGTGGCCACTGCGGTGTGCTCAGCCGGCAACAGCTGCCGAAACTTCGGGAATTCCGCGTCTAGAAGTCGGGTGGTGCTCCGCTTCCCATTCCCGCTGATACCAAGCAGGCCATCTTTTCCGATCCCCCCGCCAGAGCCCAACGACAGCCGAACTTCAGAGCCGTCGGTTCCAGCCTTGGCGGCTTCGGCCAGTGTTTTGGCGGGTACCAGCACCGCGGCTTCGATGTCCGACGACAACGCAGACCAGGTGAGCTCGCGAACCGCCAGGCGAAACCTGTCAGTGGCGGCCAAAACTACCGTCTCACCCGAGATCTCGACGCGGATCCCGGTGAGCATGGGCAACGTGTCATCTCGACCTGCCGCGATCGCGACCTGGCCGATCGCCTCGGCGAACAGATCTGACGGCAGACTGCCGGTCTCTTCCGGGAGCGCCGGCAGGGTTGGGTAATCCTCGACGGCCATCGTCGGCAAAGAGAATCTCGCGCTTCCGCAGGTCAGTGATACCCGGTTGCCGTCCACATTGAAGTCAACGGGTTTATTCGGCAACGCCCGGGTGATGTCTGACAACAACCTTCCGGAAACCAAAACACTTCCAGCAGAAGCGATTTCGGCTGCAACTTGCGCTTCGGCAGAAACTTCGTAGTCGAATCCGGAGATCGTGAGACCGTCATCCGAGCCGGTCAAGAGGACACCAGAAAGTACCGGCACGGCGGGCCTGGTCGGCAGATTCTTCGCTACCCATGACACCGCATCGGCGAAGGACTCCCGCACCAGACGGAACTTCAGATCAGTGAGGCCAGCTTTTGTCGTCGCCACGTCCATTAGCGTCCCTTCACCCTGAGCACGAGTTCAAATCCAGTGGCCAGCCGCCCCGCCAGTGTGGGGTCCCCTGCGACGAGCGCCGATGCCGTGTCATGCGCCACGACGACCGCAACAGGAGTCGAAGAACAACCGTAGAGCTTCTGCGGCCATCTTGAAAGCTAATCGCATGCACCGACAAACCCGGTCAACGACAGGCTGTCCGGCGGGATACCACGCCACGTCCCCAAGGCTGTTCTTCAAAGAAGAAATGATGAAGAGATCTGAATAACAGTATTAGAGGGTGTGCATTCTGGGGATATCGCGGCCTTGGTGCTGCTAGGGGAGGGATCGGGCTGTGGATGACAGAGTCGCTAGCTGTGTGCGCGGTGTTTGGATGCTGGGGATGACGGATGGGTGTGTACGCAGGCTCGCATGTTGCGCCCTTGTTTGGCCAGTTGTGCACAAGGCTGCGCACACCAACTCTGGTGTGACTGGTGTGACGGGCGTGCGATAAGTTTTTTCGGAATTAAATTCCGGCAGCTCCGGCAGCGTCAGCGCTTGGACCGCTGACGGATGCGAGTGGTGAGTTCCTTGACGTGATCGAATACCTCACGTCGCTGGGCCATCTCAGACAAGATCTTGCGCTGTGCGTACATGACCGTGGTGTGGTCGCGTCCGAATGCCTGGCCGATCTTGGGCAGTGACAGGTCGGTGAGCTCGCGGCACAGGTACATCGCGATCTGTCGAGACTGGGCCAGCGCTCGGGTCTTGCCAGGCCCGCGCAATTCCTCGACGGTGGTGTCGAAGTATTCGGCCGTGGCCGCCATGATTGTCGCCGCGCTGATTTGCATGGTGCTCGCGTCGGCGATGAGGTCTCGGAGCACGATCTCGGCCAGGGCTTTGTCGATTGCGGTCTTGTTCAGCGAGGCAAACGCGGTGACCCGGATGAGCGCACCCTCGAGCTCGCGAATGTTCCGCTCGATGCTGCTGGCGATGAGCTCGAGTACATCGTCGGGCACCGCGAGGCGCTCCATCTGCGCTTTTTTGCGCAGGATGGCGATGCGTGTTTCCAGTTCGGGAGGCTGTACGTCGGTAATCAGCCCCCACTCGAACCGTGTCCTCAGCCGATCTTCCAGTGTGGCGAGCTGTTTCGGCGGCCGGTCCGAGGAGATGACGATCTGTTTGTTGGCGTTGTGCAACGTGTTGAAGGTATGGAAGAACTCTTCCTGGATACCTTCTTTGCCTTCGATGAACTGGATGTCATCGACCAGCAGTACGTCGACATCCCGGTAGCTGCGCTTGAAGGCAACCTTGCGGTCGTCGCGGAGCGAATTGATGAAGTCGTTGGTGAATTCCTCGGTGGAGACGTACTTGACTCGCATACCCGGGAACAGTCGTTGTGCGTAGTTGCCGGCGGCGTGCAGCAAGTGTGTTTTTCCGAGCCCCGACTCGCCCCAGATGAACAGTGGGTTATAGGCACGCGCCGGCGCTTCGGAGATTGCCAAGGCGGCAGCATGGGCGAACCTGTTGGAGGCGCCAATGACGAATGTGTCGAATGTGTAGCGCCGGTTGAGGCTAGTTCCACCACCGGCCGACGCGTCGGCAGCGTGTGGCCGACCGGTGAAGTAGGTGGGCCAA
>Ga0182012_10003602_pt1 | contig 16413 bp, 17 predicted proteins | sample 612S2SmetaG_FD_120486 | JGI IMG/M metagenome (GOLD analysis project Ga0182012, IMG submission 120486) | Permafrost microbial communities from Stordalen Mire, Sweden - 612S2S metaG | ecosystem: Environmental > Terrestrial > Soil > Wetlands > Permafrost | place: Sweden: Stordalen | collected...
GCGACACCGACCAGGGCACGCAGGCGCTCGTGGTCGCGTACGTTGCGCCACGCTTGAGCAACGTGGGGGCGCAGGGTGTTCATCACGCGCCGGTCCCGGTCGGAGAAATCGCGCTCCCCGTCTCCGAGCACCACGGCGAAGACCATGGGTGCAGGGGCGGGCAGGGTCACCGACATCTGGTACTCCATGCCCATGGGCCCGTACAGCTGCTGATAGAGCCGGGTGGCATGGAACTGCTCGGTCGTGGCCAGGTCACTGACCCGCCACGCCGAGCCGTCCCCGGTAGAGAGCAAATGCCGGAGCAAGGGGTTCTCGTCGCCCAGTTGGCCCAGCAGCTGCGCCGTGTTGGCGGGGAACGCGAACGAGGACGGCTCGTGCCACCACACGAACCGTCCGACTGTCGGGTCGACCTCATTGGCGGCCACCACCATGCAAGGCACCAGGGCCAGGACGCCGCCCAGGGTCAGCGACAGGAACTCATCGCGGCTCTGCGCCTGGCAGACCTGCTGGACGACGTCCAGCACTTGTTCCAGCTCGCTATTGGCTAGAGCCATGACGGCTATGGCCCGCTCCCCGACAGGAAGTAGGCCCCAACGACCACGGCGGTCGCGAGCACCCACATAACCAAGACACTACGTCTGTGGCACTTGCTTGGCGTGACCTAGCCCGCCGCGGGCGACGACCGGTCCGAGGCCATAGGAGCGCCCGGTGGTGTTCACCGCCTTGGGCTCAGCCGCTACACCATGAACGCCATGCCGCGGCCCCGCTCGACGGTCAGTACCGCGGTCGTGCCCGGCCAGGCCGCCGCAAGGATCGCCGACAGGTCACGATCACCAGTGCCTGGCGATAAAATCCGACGCCTAAGGGGGCTCCCTGGGGGGCGCATGAGGCTCATTCTCTGGAGCGGTGACGACATCCGTCCTGGTGTGGACATTCTGTCAACCGGTCCCCAAAGAGATCGCCGAAATAGAAGCCGGTAGCGCCGACTGGAGCAACGATTTCATCCCTGATATTGGGGCTCTTGCCGCTCAGTTCCCGGCCCGGGCCCATGTCAACCCGGCCCTCAGCGTCGCCTACGTGGCGTTCAACACCAGGGTGGCACCATTCAACGACCAGCGCGTGCGCCAAGCCTTCAACCTGGCGGCCAATCGCGCCGAGCTGGTGGACATGTTGGGCGGCCCTGACGCCGCCAGCCCGGCGTGCCAGATCTTGCCTCCCGGCGTCCCCGGTTACCGTCAGTACTGCCCCTTCACGGTCGACCCGAGCCAAAGTGGAGCCTGGGTCGGCCCCGACCTTGCCGCAGCTCGAAAACTCGTTGCTGAGTCTGGGACCGAAGGCATGCGGGTAGTCTTCTGGTCACCACCAGGGGCTGGGCCAACAAGTGGCTTCGCGGTGTCGGTACTGCGCCAGCTGGGTTACCGAGCATCGATGGTAACGCCGTCGCTCAACACTTTCTTCGAGAAAGTAAACGACTTGCGCCGCAACGTCCAGGTGGTGGACGGAGGTTGGTATGCCGACTACCCGTCGGCGTCAGACTTCTTCGACCAGTTTTTCCGGTGTTCGGCGTGGAAACTGGCTGACCCCGGCGCGGTCAGGAACGGCTCGTTCTTCTGCGAGCGGGGCCTCGATCATGAGATGGATATCGCGGACCACGAGGAGCTCACAAATCCGCCCCAAGCGGCGGCCTCATGGGCGGCGGTAAACGGGGTCCTGCTCGACCAGCTTGAAATACGTCAGCGTTAGGGACAAACGTCTCGCCGGTCCCTCCGGCGACGATGCCGGAACTTTCCTCGAGCCGTGCCATGATGAGCTGATAAGCGCGTCCCCGGGCCAGTTCCCTTGGCGCACGGCTGTAGCGCTGGCCGAGCGCCTCGGCACGCCGCTGGTCGACTAGTCGCGGCGGCCCAACCACCAGCGCTGGCGTTCGTACAAGTGCCAGAAGACAAAGTCACCAAGAACGGGGTGCACATCGACGTCACTCCCGCTCACCGGAGCCAGGAGGACGAGGTTGACCGGCTCGTAAACCTTGGAGCGTGCCGCGTCGACATCGGCCAAGGCACGACGCCATGGGTCGTCATGGCGGGCCCCGAGGGCAATGAGTTCTGCGTGATGCCGGCAATCGGTCCTGGAGACCAGGTCGAGCCGGTATGACGGCCATGGCCTCGTAGCCGGTGCGGCTCATGATGTGCGCGTACGCGCTCGTGTGAGGAGGCCCCCGCCTGTCGACGGGCCCCATGTGGGGGGCCGGCACCGGGACGGGGGCCACAGGTCTTCGGGTTTCAGATGTCGCTGTCAGTTCCTAGGTGGCTACCTCCTCACCACGGGAGCGTGAAGTTGTGGCCGTCGTAGGAGAGCCCGAGGCCGCTCGAGGTCACCGAGACAGTGGTGGTCGGCACGTTGAACGACACTGCGCCGACGTTGTCTGTCAGGCCACCGCAGGGGCTGATGGCCACGTCCTGCACGTTGCACCACTCGCTCACGCCGAGCGAAGCGGAGGCCGAGCCGGACACGCTCGCTGACACGCCGGCCGTTCCCAGGCTTACCGTGATGGTGCCGCTGAACGACCCGCCCAGTTCGAGCAGGCCGAGGTTGACCTCGCCGGGGCCGAGGGAGAGGGTGGCGCCGAGCGTGATCGAGAAGGTGCTCGGCGATGCCACCAGGTTCAGCGTCACGGGTGCCAATGAGATGTTCCCCACTTGGATGTTGGACACCTGGCCGTTGAAGCTCAGGGTCGAGGTGCCGGGGCCCAGCTGGGCCGTGAAGCCGAGCTCGACGCCATCGATCGAGCCCTGCACGGCCAGGCCCTAACCGGCCGGGTAGGTGGTGGTGCCGATGGTCACGGCCGACGGCGCGATGGTAAGGCCGGCGTAATCGACCTGGAGCAAGTTGGCGTAGCTGGGCTCGGCGATGCTCAACGGCTCCAGGGCCGGGGCGGAGGAGCCCTGGGTGCCGATGCTCACAGACAGCATGATGGGGTCCAGGTTGAAGGCGAAGGCGATAGGCGCCCCCTGCTGGTAGCCGATGAGGCCGGCCACGTCTACGGGAAGGCTGCTCACCGTGCCGGTGAGGCCGATGGAGGGGAAGGGGATGGCCCCCCAGCCGATACCGACCTGCAAGCTGGCGTCCGAGACGGTCAGGCCGGAGATCCCGAAGGCGTTGGCCCAGTTGGTGATGGTGAAGCTGCCGTCCAGCTCCAGGCTCGACACGGTGATCTGACCGGTGAGGCCGATGCTGTCGGTCGAGCCGCTGCTGTCGGGGTCGGGCACGGTCAGGGTGCCGGCCGCGTCGAGGCCGAAGCTGGCCGTGCCTGCGTTGATGGTGAGCTGCAGCCCGACCTGGTTGAGGGCCAGGCTCGTCCCGTTGGAAGAGAACAGCTGCTGGCCGCCGGCGCCGGCGTCCCAGCCGACATTTAGGGTGTAGGCCCCGGTGCTGAAGTTGGCCGTGCCGGTGGCCGTCAGGCTGCCCCCGGGCGGGGTCAGGCCTATCGAGCTGAAGAGGTTGCTCGCCGCCGTGGGCAGGGCCACGTCGAGGGCAAAGTTGACGCCGGGGACCAGGTTGACCGCCCCCACGGCGGGGTCGCCGGTGCTGAAGCCGTTGACGGTGCCACTTGAGTAGTAGATGTAGCCCATGGCACCTGCATTGCCGAGCCACTGGCTCAGGTCGGCCTCGGGGCCGGCCACGAAGTTGCCGGCCCCCTCGTAGTCAAGGTCCACGTTGCCGGTGAAGGTGCCTCCGCTGGGCATGGCCACGGACAGGCGGGCCTGGCCGTCGACGGTGTACGAGCCGCCCCCGGTAACGGTGATCGACGGGTTGGTCACGGTTACCGGGCCGAGGCCGAGCGTGCCGGTGAAACCGGCCGAAAGGGCGAGCTGGCGGGCAGTCACGTCGTAGCAGCCGGTGGCGTTGGTGGTCCCCGCTCATCGGGCTGAAACTGGCACTGCCGTTGCTGGGGGCGAGATCCAGGTCGTAGCTATAGGTGCCGTTGGCATCGCCCAGAAAGCCGGCCACGGTGCCCGAGAAGCTGGCGCCTCCGAACGGTTCCCAATTGTTCAGCGTGGCCGTGGCCGAGGCCGTCCAGTTGGAGGTGCTGACCAGGTTGGCCGACACGGCCATGGAGCTCATCTGGGCAATCCCGTTGAGCGTGCCCGAGAAGCTGAGGCCGGCGTTGGCACCGGTGCCGAGGCCGACGGTGACGTTGGACAACTGGGCTCCAGGCAGGCCCGGGAGGCTGATGGGGGCCATGGTGCCCTGCACCTGGGAGCTGATGGTGTCCCCGTTGGCGCCCGGGGTGCCCGAGACCGCGCCCGACAAGGTGATGTCCGGCGAACCGGCCAGGGACAGGTCCTTCACCGTCGCCGTCCCACTGAAGGAGCCGTCCGAGCTGATGCTTGCATTGAGCGAGCAGGTGGCCTGCGCCTGCTGGCCGGCGACGGGGAACGAGGCCTGGGCGGCCAAGCCGACAGCTGTGCCCGGGCCCACCGTGACGCTGGCGCTGTCCAGGACGGCGCCCTGGGGCAGGCTGAAGAAGGGGAACGACTGGGGGGCGGTCAGCTCGGCCACGTAGGTCCCCGAGGTGGCCCCCGGCGCCAGGGTGATGTCGTTGTTCACGCCGCTGAAGCCGGCCTGGCGCAACAGCTCCTGTACCGCCGCGCCAGCAGACCAGGTGGAGGTGCCTGACGAGCTGGCCGTCACGACGTAGGTCCCGGGCAGGCTGAAAGTGACCGACGGGCCATAGTTGGCACTGCCGCCAAAGGCCGCCGACACGGTGTAGGAGCCGGGCCCGGGCACCCAGGCGCAGGTGGCGACGCCGTTGACCGGGGTGGCGCTGCAAATGGTCGTGGTCGCACCGGTGCTGGTGCCGGTGCTGGTGGCGGAGAAGATGACGGTGCCGGCGTTGGGCCCGGCCGCGCTGGGCCCGGCCACCTTGGCCGTGAGCTGCACCGGTTTCCCGGGGTCAGGGCTGGGGACATTGGCCCCCAGGGTGCCGGTGACGGGCGCCTGGTCCTCGGTGTACATCGTGGGCCCAGACCCGGGGAGCGTGCCGTTGCCGCCGCTCCAGTTGGCCGTCACCGTGTAGGTGCCGGCGGCCAGGGCGGCCGAGGTGCAAGACACCTGGCCGCTGGCGGGCACGGTGTTGGTGGAGCACAGCGTGAGCGGCGTGCCGGCCGAGTTGGTGGCGACAAAGCTCAGGGTGCCGCCGCTGAAGTCGGCCGAGGGGCTGTCGGTGAGCTGGGCCGTCCAGGTCACCGGGGCACCGAAGTCTGCCGACCGGGGCGGCGAGGCGAGGCCGACCTTGGTCCCCACCGGGCTCGAAGTGAGCGAAGAGCTGGTGGCCGAGGACTGCGCCGTGGTCTGGTCGCCGGGCTGGTATGACGCCTGCACGCTGAAGCTCGACCCCGGGGCCACGCCGGCCGCGTCGAGGGCCGCCGCGCTCAGGTCGCAACTGGTGCTCACGCTGGGGCCGGCCGGGCTGGCACTGGCCGCCACGTTCGGGCACAGCGCCACCACCGGGCCGCCCGTGGCGGGCACGGCGGCGAAGTTGACCATGCCGTCCACCTGGGCGAAGCTGTCGGTGCTGGCGACCGTGGCGCTCGATGCCAGCGACCACCGGGGACGACATAGTCCGAGCCCCCGCCACCACCTCCGCCGTCGCCGGACTCGACGTGGTTGTTGCCGCCACCTCCGCCGCCGCCGCCGTACCAGCCGCCACCGCCACCACCGCCACCGGCGGAGCCCAGGTCCTGGGTGCGGCCCTGCCCGCCGTTGCCCCCGTGGAACCAGGGGCCGTTGGAGCCGTTGGCGAAGGACTGGTTGCCACCGGCGCACCCTGAGTCCCACAGGACCGGCTCGGTCTCTCAGTACTGGCCCTCCTGGCCGCCGACGCCGTCGTAGGGCCCGTGGGTGCCGGCGCCGCCACCGTAGCCGCCGTACTGGCAGCCGTCGGTGCCTGAGCCGTTGCCCCCCGCAGTGGGCGACTGGCCGCCGCTGCCGCCGCTGCCGGCACCCCAGCCGATGGTCCCGCCGGAGCCGCCGCCACCGCCGGCCACCGCCAGGTAGGCGTAGGCGCCGGACGTCGTGTCCAGGACCGACGAAGATCCCCCGCCGCCGGCCCCGGTGGCCCACACGGTGCCGTCGTTACCGCCGCTACCGCCGTTGGGCCACCCCCCAGCGCCCCCGGCGGGGCTGCTCTGGCCCTGCTGGCCTACATCGATCGTGAGCGCATCGCCCGGCGACACGGGGGCGATGCTAAAGAGGTCGCCTCCCAGGCCGCCGCTGGCGGCACCGCCCGTAGAGGGGCCGTCGCCGTTGCCCCCTTGAGCACCGGCCACGTTCAACGCCACTTGGGTGACACCGCTCGGCACGGTGAAGTTCACCGGGCTGCCGGTGTAGCTCCAGGTACAGGTCACGACCATGCTCGTGTCGGGCTGGGAGCAGCCTGCGGGCACGTTGTATGCGGGCACGTTGTATGCGGGCACGTTGTATGCGGGGGCGCCGGTGCTGGGCCCCGATGAGCTCGAAGTTGACTGGGTGGTGGCGGCGGAGGCCGCGTCAGCTGTGGCTGTCAAGCTGGCGGCGATACTCGTGGTGGCCAGGACCGCCAGCGCCACGCCTTTTTTCGCTACTCCTCGCGCTCTGTCCCGGGACATCGCTCTTCCTTTCACGGCGGCGGCTGCGCGGATGACACGGCCGGCAGTACCAGACGTGAACGCTGAGAAGATGCTCGTGGTTTGCATTCGATGTCCCTCCTAAACAAGATAAACAGATGTAGATGTCCTGTTTAGCACGGTCGGAGGGGACGTCAAGAGCCGCCGTCACCACCAGGGTGGAAAGAAAAACCCACCACGGCCGGTGCAGGTCGCGGCCAGTCACTCTCGCCCCCGCCTGGGAGTACGCGCCGAGGGCGAAGGACAAAACCCCCCGGGCGAGGCCTCAATCCGCCGGGCGGGCCCCTAGCCGTCGACGGTCGGTGTTCCTCGGGTTATCGATGAGCTCATCGATCGTGCTGCTGCGGAACTGTTCCTCGATCGCAGCTGTGGCCCGGTCCAGCCGTGTGTGCATCGGGCACAGCCGCCGGGCGTGCGCCGGCAGGTTGAGCGGGCACCCAGTCAGCCGTTCGATCGGGTCCACGGCCTGCACCACGTCATAGACCGTCGTCACAGACGGGTCTCTGGTCAAAGAAAACCCGCCTCCCACCCCACGATGGGAGTTGACCAGCCCAGCCCGGACCAACTGCTGCAACACCTTCGACAAATAGTTTCGCGGGACCTGCATCGCCTCCGCGATCTCGGGCGCCGTCTGGAGCACTGCCTGCACCTCGACTGCTGTCCCCGCCGTCGCCTGCACCGTGGCCAACTGGACCATCGCCCGTAACGCATACTCGGTGGTCTGCGACAGAAGCACCACGCCACACTACCCAATCAGGACACACACGTCCGCTATAAGACATGGAGCGCTGCGACCGGCCAAAGCCCGGGCGACCCCTGCCACCGAGCGGTCGTCGGACGAGCGCCCCGCAGCCGCCAGGACTTCTCGGAGCGTCCGGTCGCGCTAAGCCCGGGCGGTGCCGGCCGGGCCTAGCTCGCATGCTCGACGGGAAGGCCGCTACTTGTACCCGTGGCCCACACCGGTGGTGATCAGGCTGGGCAGGCTGTGGTGCATCAGGGAGCCCCAGGCGTTGGAGCACACGTCGTAGCACTCGTGTTCGGGGAAGAGGCCCAGGTGGGCGAAGTGGACCGCTGTTTGGGCCCCCTTGCGGTCGATCTCGAAGGTGATCGTGGTCCCGGTCCATTCGGACTGGTCCTCGACGAAACTCATGTGATTGTCGAGGACGAGCCACACGACCTTCTCGTTGGGGACCAGCTCGACGACCCGGAGCTTGCAGGTGTGGATGTCAGGCACCCGGTAGGTGAACTCGTCACCGACGGCCGTGTTATCGCCTTCCACGTTGGGCCCCCACCATTCGCGGACGTTGTTGATCGCATCGAATACTTCTTTAGGGGTTTGGTCGACGGCGAATGACGTGATGTAGTCGTTCATCGGTCTGTCCTCCTCACGCGGCCGGGACGAAGGCGGCGTACTGGTGCTCGAGGCCCTTGGCCACGCTGGAGCGCCAGCTGTGGGCGAGGGCCCGCGAGGTGGCGTCGGGGAAGATGTCTTCCTCTCCGGCGTCGATGCCGTCGAGGACGACGGGGGTGACCCGCTCGTCTAGATGGGTGATGGGCTGGCGGGAGCCGGCGTAGACCCGCTTGGCCCCCCTTCTCAGGGCCTCGTCGACGAGGGCCTGGCCGATCCCTCGGTTGCCGCCGGTGATCAGAACGGTCTTGCCTTCAATGGTCATCACTGTTGCCTCCTCGGCTGGTCTGCGGTTGGACTTTGGCGGATGGGCGAGCATCCTCCTGTACAACTGGCCGAGCCGGGAAAAGTCGTCGCGTGCCGTCGAAAAATTTCGGGGGACGGGTCAGCCCGCGAAGACGCGCGGCAGTCCGAACACGGCGAACAGCCCGGGATCGAGAAAAGCATGGATAGCGAGAATGCGCCCGTCGGCACACTCAAGCACCTGGATGCTGAACGCCTCCAGTTCTCCTGACTCATGGCCCGGGCGGTAGACGGCAAGCGCCGGGCAACCGTTGGCGGCAACCGTGACCACCCGGTCGCGACCCCCTTCGCTCTGCATGGCGGCCAGAAAGCGACCGATGTCGTCGATGCCCCGCAACCAAAGCTCGAACGGCGGCATGGTCAAAGTGGCGTCCTCGTGAAGCAGTGCGACCAACGCACCCACGTCGTAGCGTTCGAACGCCTCGACGTACCGACCGAGAAGCTCGAGGTCGAGTTCACGTGGCTGAGCCGGAGCGGCGTCGAGATCCGCCTGGTCCATAGTGGCGCGGGCCCGGCGAAGAGCGCTGTTCACAGCGTCGGTACTGGTCCCGAGAAGCTGGGCGACTTCCTCGGCTTTCCAACGGAGAACGTCGCGCAGTATGAGCACGGCCCTCTGGCGAGGCTGCAGGTCTTGCATGGCGGCGATAAACGCCAGCCGGACCGACTCCCGCTCCACCACGGCGTCGGCGGGGTCAACGTCGGTCGACGCGATCAGGTTGTCCGGGACGGGCTGCACCCACGTTGCTTCGGGCCGGGGCGTGCCCAGTGCGAGCTCATGCGATGCGTCCCATCCCTGCCGGCTACGGGCGGGAGCAACCGATGTCGGTAAGGCGCGCCGGTCCCGGCCCTTCAACATGTCCAGGCAAACGTTGGTGGCGATCCGGTAGAGCCAGGGCCGCAGGCCGGCTCGGTCGTCGAGATGGGACAGCCCACGCCAGGCGCGGATGAACGTCTCCTGCACCGCGTCCTCGGCGTCGTGAGGCGAGGCCAGCATCTTGTAGCAGTAAGCGGTGAGTTGTCGGCGGAAAGGCTCGAGTTCCTCGAAGGCAGCCGCCTCGGGCGATAGGACGGGGCTCACCGTCTCGTTCTACACCAGTTGCCACCGCGAGCGAGCGGTTGCCTGCCGGTTCAGCAAAGGGGCGTTCGCTTTCGATATTGCCGCCGTAAACCGCTTGGTCGACCGAAGCGCTGCAGACGCCGGCTTTGTTGGCAGTTTGGAAGGTGGGCGAGCCGTTATTGAACCTGCTGCTGTCGAACGCGCCCTGAGCGTTGGGGTCGGGAAAGCTCGGGAGGCCGTGCGAGGGCATGCAGTTCGCCCATCTCACTTCAGCGGCCAGCTTCTGGGCAGACAGCGGGGGAGCCTGGGCCGCGGTGGGCAAAAGGGACCGGCAGGCCTGGTCGGCTGCTCGGGGGGTCGGATTGCTGGGTCCCAGGGCGCTGTTCGGGCCACCGTGGACCTGGAAAGCGACACCGCCACCAGGAGGCGTCGTAGGGTCAGGGAAGTTGGAGACGCCGCGGCCCCGCATACATTGCGCGTAGGCGAGGCCCTGGGCCAATGTCGACGTGCAGTTGGTCTTGTTCGGCCCGGGCCCAACATGGCCCCCAGGAAACGAAAATGCAGTTCGTGGCCAACGCGTCCCACGAACTGCGTACGCCGCTGGCCACCATGCGGGCGTCGCTCGACGTGGCTATGGCCAAGGGAGGGCCTGTGCCCGCGCCGATGGCGGTCCTGGACGAGCGCCTCCGACGGGAACTCGACCATGTCGACCGGCTGCTCGACAGCTTCCTCAGTCTGGCTCAGTCTGGCTCAGTCTGGCTCAGTCTGGCTCAGTCTGGCTCAGTCTGGCTCAGTCTGGCGAGGGGTGGCGGGGGAGGAGGCCACAGTCTCGCTCGACGAGGCCGTGGTCGCTGCTATCGGTAACCGGTCGGGCGCCATCTGGAACATGGGGCTGAGCGTCGACCAACACCTGTGCCGAAGGGCCTGGGCCCCGGGCAGCCCGACGCTGCTGGCCCATATGGTCGACAACATCGTGGATAGAGCTCGACCTCTTGCGCCACTCCGCTTCCCGTGACGGCTACCAGGTCACGGGCTGAGCAGGCGAAAAGCGGAGCAGGCGAAAAGACTTCGGTCGTGCTACGCGTCGCGGCGGACCAGAAGGATGGTGCCTAGTGGGATGGACCGCCTTCGCCTCAAGCGGCGCGCCCACCTGCGGAGCGGCTCCGAGGAACCCGGTGACGATCCCCGGCCGAACGGTGGAGGGGCAAACTAACAACATGGTGGTGGTATGGTGAGGTGGTCAGCGTTGCTCTGGACCCCGGCGGCGGATGCAATTTTGGCATGCCTACAAGAAGGGTGCTGGTGCGATGCCTATTTGGGCCATATTGGTCGTTGTACCTGTGGCCGTGCTTCTAGGTACCGTCCTTCTCGCTTCCAAAAACGGGGCCAGTGGGCGCCCGCATAGCTCGGCGGCCTTGTCGGAGACAGAGGGAGACTATAAGGCCCGTCAGGACCTCATCCCCAAGCTTGAGGAAACTCTAAAAGTCTACACCTTCAATCGACGCGAGGGCCCCGGCAATGTGGCAGTTGCATTTAGCGGTGTGCCGGGCACCAGGGCGACCGGCGACCAAATTCCGTGAGGCATTGGGCGACCTCCGAAGAAGGGCCCACCGCCAATTTGGGTTTCACCAAACTAGAAAGACCGCTGTCGGAGCGGCTTTTGATGGCTGAATTAATTTCGAGTGTCGGGCCCGGGGCCGGTAACGGCCCGGCTAACTGGTAGTATTAATTCCACCCTCTCGGGAGAGCCTTAGCTTGGGACGGCAGTCGCCGTTGGGCAAGGTTCGATACCTCGACCGAGCCACAGCGAGGAGCTGGCGCGTGAGCGTTGCCGCACGATCTTTTCCATCTGTTCTGGCGCGCCGCGCCGCCAAGCGTACCTTCGGGATTTTGAGCACTTACCCGCCGACACCTTGCGGCCTGGCCACCTTTACTGCCGCCCTGGCGGGCGGCTTGGAGGCCAACGGGGCCGAGGTGGGCGTGGTGCGCGTGGCCGACGGGACCACGTCGTCTGACCCGAGGATAATGGCCGAGCTGGACAACGGCGTGCCCGCCTCGGTCCGGGAGGCGACGGCCGTCCTCAACGATTGCGACACCGTGATCGTGCAGCACGAGTACGGCCTGTACGGGGGGACGGACGGTGACGAGATGCTCGACATCCTGCGTCCCCTCTCCGTCCCCTGCATTGTCGTCGCCCACACGGTGCTGCTCGACCCGACCAGCCACCAAAAACAGGTGCTGGAGGAGATTTGCGAGATGGCCAGCGCCGTGGTGGTGATGGCCGAGACGGCCCGCAAACGGCTGTGCAGCCGCTTCGACGTCGACGCCACCAAAGTGACGATGGTCCCTCACGGGGCCACGCTGGCCTCTCCCGACTACCGCCCCGACCGCTCCGGGCGCCCTTTGCTGCTCACCTGGGGCCTGCTCGGCCGGGGGAAAGGGATCGAGTGGGTCATCGACGCCATGTCGGACCTAAAGGACCTGCGTCCCCGGCCTCGTTATGTCGTCGCCGGCCGCACGCACCCCAAGGTCGTTTCGTCGGAGGGCGAAGCCTACCGGGAGATGCTGGTGGCACGGACCTGGGCTCAGGGCGTGGCTCCCTCGGTGACCTTTGACGCCACCTACCGGGACGTACCCTCTCTCACCCGCTTGGTGCAGGACGCCACCGTAGTGGTGCTGCCCTACGACTCCCAGGACCAAGTCACCTCGGGCGTGCTCGTCGACGCCCTAGCCGCCGGCCGGCCCGTCGTGGCCACCGCATTCCCTCACGCCGTGGAACTGCTGTCGAGCGGAGCGGGAGTGGTCGTCCCTCACCGCGACGCCACCGCCCTAGGCGCGGCGTTGCGCCACATCCTTACCGAACCCGCGGCGTGCGCGTCCATGGCGCGCGAAGCGGCTCGTCTCGCCCCTGGCTTCGCCTGGACGGCGGTGGCCCGCCGGTACGCCGCCCTAGCCGACGGCCTCGTCGCCGATGCCCAAGCCGTGACGGCGTGACCCCCGTTCCGAGTTTTGAGCACCTGGAACGGATGACGGACCGCTACGGGACGTACGAACACGCCGACGGCTCCGCTCCTCGCCCCGAACACGGCTACTGCACCGATGACATGGCCCGGGTCCTGGTCGTGGCGAGCCGCGAGCCTGACCCCAGCCAGCCGGTGAGCGACCTCGCCCGCCAGGCTCTGCGCTTCGTGGCCGACGCCCAAGGCCCCGGCGGCGATTGTCGTAACCGCCGCGACAGACAGGGGCAGTGGCGGGGCCCTTACGAGGTGGGAGACCCGTGGGGCCGGAGCCTTTGGGGCCTCGGCACAGCTGCCGCCCGCCATCCTCGCGAACTGGTGCGCCAGTTGGCTCTCAGCTGCTTCGAGCGCGGGGCTCAACGGCGGTCACGATCGCCCCGCTCCATGGCGTTCGCCGCCCTGGGGGCGTACGAGGTCCTCGCCGTCTATCCCGGCCATCGCGCTGCTCTTGACCTGCTGGCTGACAGCATAGGGGTCGTGGGCGTCGGCGCGACCAGCACATCGTGGTCATGGCCCGAGCCTCGCCTGGCCTATGCCAATGCCGTGCTCCCAGAGGCTTTGATCGTTGCCGGTGCCGGGTTGGACCGGCCTGAGCTCGTGCATCATGGCCTCCACCTCTTGGCCTGGCTCTTGGACCACGAGACATCCGACGGTCACCTATCGGTGACCCCCGTCGGAGGCTGCGGGCCCGACGACCCACGGCCCGCCTTCGACCAGCAGCCCATAGAGGTGGCGGCGCTGGCTGACGCGTGCTCTCGGGCCGCCACGCTTACGGCCGATGACCGCTGGAGCGCCGGGGTCGCCAGCGCCGTCGCCTGGTTCATGGGCGACAACGACGCCGGCCTGGCCATGTGGGACCCCGCCACCGGGGGCGGTTACGACGGCCTTCGCGCCGATGGCCCTAACCTCAACCAGGGGGCCGAGTCCACCTTGTCGCTTATCTCAACTTTGCAGCACGGCCGAAGTCTGGTGGGGGCCGGCCGGTGAGCTTCCAAGGACGAACAGACGGGATGGTGACCAGGGAGGCCCTGCGGCTGCATCCCGATGCCCGACGGGTGGTCACCGTGGCGTTCGTCCCAGGCGAAGAGACGCCCGGCGGGGACTCGCGCGCCATTTCGGTCACCGAACGCATCCTGGCCATGGACGAGGCGGTCGTCACGGCCACACTTGCCGAGGTGAAGCAGCGGTTCTCCCATAGGCACCGGGACCTGGAGGCGGCGTGGAGGAAACACTTCGCTCTGGCCGCGCACCATTTTGAAAAAAGCGCCGACGTCCCCGCGGAAACGGCGTTGCTGATCGGAGCTTATTTTACCCGGGAAGTGTCGGTCGAAGCTGCAGCCTTGTTCAACCCCTCCCTGGTCGCTCACCCCGACCAGACGGGGGTGGCCGCGGGCGAGGTCCGCTTCGTGATGAGCTTGCGGGCCCTAGGCGAAGGCCACGTGTCATCGATCGAGTTCCGCACGGGCATCATTGATGCCGCCGGCGGCGCCCATCTCGACGACCCGGGCCCCTACCTGGAGATAGGCCTGGTCTCGCCTGGCCCCTACAAACGGCGCATCTTCCACACCAAATTGGCCGAGCACGGGTGTGACAACAACGCCGCCGCCCTTGTCCTCGACCGCCTCGACCCTCACTTCGGGGCCTCGCAGCTGCAGGCCGCCATCGCCGGCCTGCACCCCGATCTCCTGTCCCGTACCGCGGTCAGGAGCGCCGTCGAGCAGATCCGCAGGGTGGCCGCCAATAATTACACAGTCGAGTTCCCGGCTCGTACGACCATTTCTGAACGGGTGCTGTGGCCCAACGGCCCGAGCGAGCTGCATGGCATGGAGGACGCTCGTTTCGTGCGCTTCGTCGACGATGACGGCACTGTGACCTACCGGGGCACCTATACCGCTTTCGATGCCTCTCTCGTCGCCCCTCAGCTGGTCTCGACCACCGACTTCAGTACTTTCGCCGTCTCCCAGCTCTCGGGGGCGTTCGCCACCAACAAGGGATTGGCCCTGTTCCCCCGCAAGGTTGGCGGGCGGCACCTAGGTTTGTCGCGCTGGGACGGAGAGCGGTTGGCCGTTACGGTGTCCGACGACGGTAGCGAGTGGGCAGAGGCCACCACCCTCGAACTACCGGTGCAACCCTGGGGCCTGGTCCAGGTGGGCAATTGTGGCTCCCCGCTGGAAACGGACGAGGGCTGGCTCGTGCTTACCCACGGCGTCGGACCTATGCGCAGTTATGCCATCGGCGCCCTTCTGCTCGACCTCGACGATCCCTCGCGGGTGACCGGGACGCTCCCGGGCCCCTTTATAGTGCCCAATGAGGACGAACGAGAGGGTTACGTCCCCAACGTCCTGTACTCCTGTGGGGCGCTGCTCCACGGTGGGTCACTTGTCCTGCCCTATGGGTTCTCTGACAGCGGCGTCCGCTTCGCCCTCATAGACCTGGCCGAGCTCGTCAGCCGGATGGTGCGCAGTTGAGGCCCCATTGCTGCCGCCATCACCACATCTCTCATGTCACGCACGTTGGCGTGATCTGACCTGAGCCCTACGGTGCCTGCCGTCGCCCTGCACGGTGGCCCCGGCAGCGGCGGCACCCCCGGGCGACGCCGTTCGTTCGACCCCGAGGCGTACCTTTGGTCAAGGCATGGCCCGGGTCTGACCGGAAAATCCCTGGGGTGAGGTGAGCGCGACGGTCTAGCCCGCCAGGTGGGGCTGCGGGTAGAGGCCCGCTGGGCTTGCCGACCAGCGCGTTGGTCGGGAGTGGCGGCTTATGCGGCGGGGGTCAGGGTGACGTGGTGGCCGAGGGCTTCGAGTTGATTGACGAGGTTGCGGGTGCGTCTTTGCATGTCGAGGCGTTTGGTGTAGTAGTCCGGGCCGAGGTCGTTGAAGGTGGTGGTGGGGTCGGCGAGGAGGTGGAAGATGATGACCAGGACGGAGCGCTCGATGGCGGCGAGGGCTTTGGCTTTGGGCATGCGTCTGATCAGCCGGCGGTAGCGTTGGCCCAAGAAGGTGTCGGTTTTGGCCGCTCCTGTGGCCATCTGTCCGAGCGCCGCTTTGAGGTAGGGGTTGCCCTTGCCGGTGGCTCCTCGGCCGGTCTTGCGGCCCGACTGCACGGTACGCGGTGACACCTTGGCCCATGAGCACAGCCGCCCGGCGGTCCCAAAGACGGTCATGTCCAAGCCGATCTCGCCGATGATGGCCCGGGCGCTGTCGGGCCCGCCGCCCGGTATGGCCGAGATCCGCTCGACGGCCGTAGAGAACCGGGCCGCGGCGGTGGTGATCTCGCCGGTGGCAGCATCGACGGTGGCTTTCTCAACGGAGGTGCGGTCGTCAGGAGCGGGCTGGGGCAGAGTTGTGATGGCCTCGTCGAGCAGGCTGGTGAGTGTTGTGATACGCCGGCTCAAGTCATCGATTTGGTCCAGCAGCAGGCGGGCCAGTCGGGCGTGGTGGTCGGTGAAATGGCCATCGGCGGCTTCTTCCAAGGCGCCCAGGCGGGCCCGGGCCTTTCCTTTGGCCAGCCCAGCGAGCCTCTTAAGACGTGCCAGACGGGACGCCAGTAAACCCTGGTGGCCTCCATTACCACCTGGGTCACCCCTTCTGCGGCCAGCCAGTCCTTCAGCTGGACCAGCTCGGCGGTGAACGTCGAGAACTCTCGGACCACCTGCCTACGCTTGCCAGCCTCTCCCGGGGCCCGGACACAGGCCATCACCGTCTCTTTGTGCACGTCCAGCCCGGCGATACGGGCCACCACCACTTCCATGGTCATCACCCTCCCAGTCGTACGTTGCGGGGCGTGCCGCCCAGGAGGGCCTCGTGGCGATCAGAAAGACTCTGACACTCGTGCTCGAAGCAACAATCCAGGGTGCCTGCAGGCCCCCGACGCCAGTCTGAGCTTCGGGCTCACCAACAGCACCAAGAGCCAGCGGCGTTCGCCAGGGCGGCACCCCAATATTTCATACTCCACGGGTGGCGC
>Ga0182012_10003603_pt1 | contig 16411 bp, 11 predicted proteins | sample 612S2SmetaG_FD_120486 | JGI IMG/M metagenome (GOLD analysis project Ga0182012, IMG submission 120486) | Permafrost microbial communities from Stordalen Mire, Sweden - 612S2S metaG | ecosystem: Environmental > Terrestrial > Soil > Wetlands > Permafrost | place: Sweden: Stordalen | collected...
ATAATCTGGGCCGAATCGGTGGGAGGATGCACGAACACTTCTGCAAACGCAGGTTTGCCCATCTTGCGATAGACTGCGTCGAAAAACAAGGTGCCCTGCGAATACGGGAACAAGAGCGATTGCTGAATGTAGAGCGGCGAGTTTTTAAGTACGGGATATTCCGCCATAGAAGCTTCGCCGGACTCAGACACCGACTTCAACATTTCAGGCGTTGGTATCGCTGGCTGTCCATTGTGCTTGAGTTCATACGCAATCATGAGCCACGAAGCCTGCCCTTCAACAACGGCCGTGTGCGCCAAGTTCTCGTCGTCGTTGGAAGGAGTATCCTCCATGAAGTTTTCCAGGTCAAAGTATTGATCTGCCAAGGCATGCGACAACTCATGCGCGAGCGTGGTGGTTTCACCTATTTCCCCAGAATCGGCCAGCAAGAACAGTTTCTTCTCGTCGTAATCGTAAAAGGCGGCGGCTTGTTCGGTTAATAACTCGATGGTAGATTTCTTGAGGTCGAAATCCTGCGGCACCAATCCGAACATTTTGAGCGAGAGTTCATCAGCGCGAATTTCCTCCGGCTTCAGCGTCTTCTTCATGCGCTTGCTGAGGAACTGGCGCAACTGGCGCTTGGTCATTTGCCCATAGGGGACCGAATGCTTTTGCTCCAAGCCGGTTATTTCCGAAATCGACTTCACAATGGAGTCAATTTCGGCAAAGGCCGGATCTTTGGCCGTTTTGTCGCGTCCTGCGGCAAAGGGCAGGCTCAACGCTAGCAGGCCTGCGACAGCTGTTATGCGACGGAACATTTATGGGAGGGTCACCGCTAGCTATAGAGTAATCGATGAGAGACTGAGAGACATTATGATTCTGGAAGTTGCCGATATACGCATTCAAGCGGGCCGCCAAACTGAATTTGATGAAGCCATTGTGCGCGGCCTAGAACAAGTAATCTCAAAAGCTATTGGGTTCAAAAGTTGGAAAGTGACGAAAGGTATTGAATCACCTGAACGCTATTTGCTGATGATCGAATGGGCGACTTTGGAAGATCACACCGTGAAGTTTCGCCAATCCCCGGCGTTTCAGGAATGGCGCTCGATTGTGGGCCCATTTTTCGCCGGCGCTCCCGTTGTGGAGCATTTCGAACGCGTTGGCTAATCCGATGCTATTCTGAAATCGCCTACCCCCGCCGAAACATTTCATGGACTTTTTGGAAGGTTTAAATCCGCAACAAAGAGAAGCGGTTGCACACGTTGAAGGCCCGTTGCTGCTACTGGCAGGCGCCGGCAGTGGCAAGACGCGCGTCATCACGCATCGCATCGCGCATCTAATTGAGGCGCATCATATTCCTGGTCCAGCGGTTTTGGCGGTCACGTTTACTAACAAAGCATCGCAGGAAATGCGCGACCGCGTGAATCATCTGTTGGGCGATTCATCCAGATCGAAGACACCGGTCGTTTCAACATTTCACTCGTTTTGCGTGCGAACTCTACGGCGCGATGGCGGTTCGCTTGCCGAGATCCGTGAAGGCTTCACCAGGCAATTCACGATTTACGATGCCGACGATCAAGTGTCGCTCATTAAGTCGATCTATAAACAGCTCGGTTTGGATGAGAAGTTTATGCCGTACCGGGGTATGTTGTCGCGCATCAGCCATGGCAAGAGCCACGACGAATCGCCGCTCGATTGGTACAAGGCTGCGACCGACCCCAAGCTGACCCGGCAAGCAAAGATTTACGAAGTTTATGAAGAACGGCTGCGCCAGGCCAATGCCATGGACTTCGATGATCTATTGCTTGAAACCGTGCGCCTGCTAAAGCATGACGATGCCTTGCGGTCTAACTACAACCGCAATTATGAATTCGTCATGATTGACGAGTATCAAGACACGAACGCCAGCCAGTACCAGTTGATGAGGCTGCTCACTGAGACCCGCAAGAATGTCTGCGTCGTTGGCGATGAAGATCAATCGATTTATGGATGGCGCGGCGCGGACATACGCAACATACTCGACTTCGAGCGCGATTATCCCAATGCGGTCGTCATCAGGCTGGAACAGAATTACCGCTCCACAAAGAACATCTTGGAAGCGGCCAGTGCCGTAGTGGCCAACAATAAAGAGCGCAAAGGCAAGTGGCTTTGGACCGACGCCGAAGTGGGGACAAAAATCGGCTTCTACGAGGCTCCCGACGGCGAGAATGAAGCGCTCTTTATCGCCGACACGATTGAAAAAATCATCTCTCGCAGCCCGCTCGACCGGGTCGCAGTTCTGTACCGGACCAACTTCCAATCGCGGCAGATTGAAGAAGCTCTCCGGCGGTATGGGCGCAAATATCTCGTGGTGGGCGGTTTTAGCTTCTATCAGCGCGCCGAAGTGAAAGATCTGTTAGCTTACCTGCGCATACTGTTAAGCCCCGACGATTCCATCGCCATGCTGCGAATTATCAACACGCCCGCGCGCGGTGTCGGCAAAGGCACCATCGATGAAGTAGAAAAATATGCGCTGCAAAATGGCATGAGCGTCTGGAAAGCTTTGCCTAAAATGATTGAGGCGAAAGTCTTCCCGACTCGCGCCGATTCCGCATTGCGATCGTTTGTGACCATGGTCGAGCGCCTTACAGATATCGCGAACGAGCAGCCGGTGCATGTGGTGTTGCGCGAGATTTTAGAAAAAACCGGCTATGAGCACATGCTGAAGAGCGACGTCTCGCCGGAAGCAGAAACGCGTTTAGCCAACTTGGAAGAGTTGATTAACGCCGCAGTGGAAGCAGCCGAGCGAGGCGAAACAGCGGCTGAGTTCTTAGACCACGCGGCGCTGGTTTCCGATGCCGACGGAGTAGACGAAAAGGCTGCGGTTTCGCTGCTCACGATTCACAACGCCAAGGGGCTGGAATTTCCGAACGTCTTCCTGGCCGGCATGGAGGAAGGGCTGTTTCCGCATAGCCGGTCGCTAACTTCGGCAGCCGCCATGGAAGAAGAGCGGCGGCTTTGTTACGTGGGTATGACACGTGCCGAGAAGCGCCTTTATTTGACCAGCGCGCGCTACCGGAGACGCTTCGGCGGCGGGCAACCCGAAGTTTGTTTGCCGTCGCGGTTTCTAAAAGAAGTGCCCGCCAGTCTGTGCGAGAGGCTTTCTCAGCATGCGGGGCCACGTGCAGACGAAGTTGACCTCTATTCGGAACAGTTCGAAGTGCGTGATTCGGCCAAGCGCAATATGTATAACGGCAAGACTTATAACTCTGTCGATAACATAGCCCAGTTTTTTGCCGAGCGAGGCATGCCGCCGCCATCCGGCTTGACGCGTCGGCCGGAGCAGAATAAAGTTGCCGCAGCGCCGGCAACTCCAGATCCACCGAAGCCGCCAGTGACGCCACAGCGGCCAGTGACAACGCCTCCGGTTGCACAGCAGCCCGTGCCATCTCCGCAAAGAACGGTCTCCCCGCCGCGAAACCTGTCTCCCAGAACCGCCGCACCTACTGGCATCATCAAGAGCGGCGCCGTAATCCAGCACCCGAAATACGGGCGTGGAACCGTCTTACGACGTGAAGGGGATGGCGACGATGCGAAACTAACAATTAGTTTCCCCGCTTATGGGTTGAAAAAGATCGTAGAAAAGTACGCAGGTATAAAAATTCAAGAATGAACACAAAGACAGTAGAAGATAAAGAAGAACGTAAGAAGCTTAAGCGCGCCGCCCGGAAGAAAGCTGCTCCGAAGGCCAAGAGAGCTGCGGGAGTTGCCCGCGGGGCCAATAAGAAAAAGGTCAAGAAAATTGCCAAGGGTCAGCGTAAACGTTAGCTAGCGTAGACTCATTTTTCCTGCGCCAAACCTGCGTCTGGTCTCATTAATCGCTATACTGCGCATTAATGTCATCTCTATTAAAAACGAAAGACATCGATTCGCTGGTAGAAGACGCGGATTCCTCCAAGGTCAAGCTCAATCGCACGCTTGGCCCTTGGAGTCTGATTGCCTTTGGCATCGGCGCGGTTATTGGCGCGGGAATTTTCACCGTTACAGGCACGGCTGCAGCTGGCCAGCAAAGCACGACGCCATCCTTGTTGAACGCTCCCTTGCTTGATCTGCTTCTGCATGGGTCGGCAGCAACAACGCTGGCGGGACGTCCTGGTGCTGGCCCCGGCCTCGCTTTGTCATTTATTCTGGTCGCCATCACCTGCGGCTTCGCTGCGCTTTGCTACGCCGAACTGGCGTCGATGATTCCCATCGCCGGCAGCGCCTACACTTACGCCTACGCCGCGCTGGGCGAAATCTTTGCGTGGATTATAGGTTGGGATCTCATTCTTGAGTATGCCGTTTCGAACATGACTGTGGCGGTGGGATTCTCGGCTTATATCAACGAGTTGGTGAACAACGTCTTACCGTTCAAGCTGAGCCACGCCATTATTGCCGACATGAAGTTTACCGGCGCAATCTTCAACCTGCCGGCGTTCATAGTAGTGATGGCATTAAGTTGGATTCTCGTCCGCGGTGTGAAAGAGAGTGCCAGGGCAAATAACACCATGGTGGCCATCAAACTAACAGCTGTGCTTCTCTTTGTTTTCGGCGCTGCACATGCCATCAAGGCCAGTAATTTGCATCCCTTTTTCCCCAACGGAGGGGCAGGCGTTCTAAGCGGCGCGGCGATTGTTTTCTTCACTTTCATCGGCTTTGATTCCGTGTCCACTGCCGCTGAAGAATGCCGGGACCCGCAGCGCAACATGCCCATCGGGATCATTGGAACACTAGTCGCCTGCGCGCTTCTCTACACCTCGGTTTCACTCGTTCTCACTGGCATCGTCAACTGGAAGACTTTGGACAATGCCGCGCCCGTAGCGAACGCTTTAGCGGCGATTGGTATGGATAACTTGAAGTTCATAGTAACCGTGGGCGCGCTTTTGGGCATGCTCTCGTCGCTACTGGTTTACCAGTATGGGCAGGCGCGCATCTGGTTTGCCATGTCTCGCGACAAGCTACTACCAGGTCTCTTTTCAAAAGTTCACAAAGAATTCAAAACGCCGCACGTCAGTACATGGTTAGCGGGCTTGGCGGTAGGCATTCCCGCAGGCATTATGGATATCGATTTTTTCGCAGACCTTGCAAATATTGGAACCTTGTTCGCCTTTGTATTCGTATCCTGTGCAGTAATGATTTTGCGGCGCACCCAACCCGACAGGCCGCGTTCCTTTAAGGTGCCCTTTTCACCGGTAACGCCAATCCTGTCGGTGGTCTGCTGCTTTGGATTGATGCTCGGGCTGCCGCTGCTTGCATGGATCGGCTTCGTAGTATGGCTAATCATCGGACTCACAATTTATTTCTTGTACAGCAACAAACGCAGCTTACTCCAAGAATCCGCATAGTTCGAATCAAATGAAACCGCCGGCCACCAAACAGTACATTGCGCTTGGAGTTTTGCTGCTGTGGGCGCTCATCGCGCAAGGAACTTATTCCGGCTTCCTCATTTACCGCCAGGCCCACGTTAACGAATCCGGCTACGTACCGTTCATTTTTTCGGAGTACAGCTTCGTAATTCAAACCGTATTGCCTGGTTATGCAAATACCGGAATTAAACAGGGAGATGAACTCGTTGCCCTAAACGGCGTCAAGTTGCAAGGCTTCGGGCAATTATCCGCCCTTAGCGACAAATTGTCTGCTGGGAAAAAGGTGGTTCTGACTTTAAAGCGCCCGTTGGGCAGACAGAGCCAAATTTTGGATGTTCCGCTCGTAATCAAGCGGCCGCCCGCGCAAACGTTAGGTTGGCTTTCCATTGTGGGTCTTTTTGTCATCATCCCCGCAATCGGCCTTGCCGCCGGTTTTTTCATCGCGTTTGCCCGGCCTCGCGACCCGCTCGCCTGGATCACCATGGCGATGCTGGCATCATTTACTCAACTAATCGCTACACCCATCTCGTGGTCCATTTGGGCGCCTTGGCGCGAAATATCCCTTCTCTATCGTGCTGCACTCTCCAACACTTGGCCTCTTTGGATGCTGCTCTTCGGCCTCTACTTCCCGCTTCCATTCAATTTCGTACGCCGTCACAAGTGGATAGTGTACGCAGTCTCCGTCATTCCAGTAGTTCTAGTTGCGCTCGATGCTTATGGCTCGCTAATGCAAGGGTGGCACATCGCGGAAATCCGCTGGCTATACGCGCTGAATCAAGCAATTCTAAAGCCCGTCGTTTTTCTATTCATCGCTTACGTCTCGGCATTCTTCGTTTGCCTCGGCGTAAAGCGTAGTAGACTCACCACCGCCGACGCGCGGCGCCGGCTTCGCTTGATGAGCGTTGGTTGCGGAGCTGCACTCACACCGATGATACCGCTCGCTCTAGGCAACATTGGATTAATTCCAATGATGCCGCCCTGGCTGGCGTTGATTTGCCTTTTATGGATTGTGTTGTTCCCAATTACCATTGCTTACGTCATCGTGGTGCAGCGCGCAATGAATGTCCGCATGGTGATCCACAGCGGTTTGCAATATGCCCTGGCCAGTTCCACCATAAAAATATTGCGAATTGCGTTGATTGGCGGAGTAGTTACCCTTACCGTCTACTTCAGTCAGAGGAGCGAGGCCCTAGAAGGGATCTTGATCTCCGCTGTCGGCATAGCCGCAGCGATTTTGCTTAGCCGGCTAGCCAACTGGCTCGGCCGCTGGACCGACCGGCGGTTCTTCCGCGAATCTTACAACGTGCAACTTATTTTGACCGAACTAGGTAGTTCTGTGGCAAGTATCCGCGATCCAAATCGTCTGGTCGAAACGGTGGCAAATCGCATTGCCGACTCGCTGCACGTTCCCCGCGTGGCTTTCTTACTGCAGCAAGGTGGATTATTTCGCCCTGCCTATGCCCTAGGCTTTAATGGCGCCGCACCTTCTGTTCAGTTGCCTGAAAACGCATCCGCTATTCGCACGCTTAAGCGCCTCAATGGCCCTTCGAAAGTTTATTTTGACGATCCCCAATCCTGGGTTCATGGCGCAAGCGAACCAGAGCAGACAGCCCTGCAAACATTGGAAACACAAGTACTGCTGCCGGTAACTCTAGACACTAAAATTTTGGGCATCATCAGCCTAGGCGCGAAGAAGTCTGAGTTGCCTTATTCAAAAGCGGATCTTCAACTATTGAGCGCGGTGGCAGCGCAAACGGGTCTGGCCCTCGAGAATGCGCACCTAACCGAAAGTATCCGCCGCGAAGTAGCATCGCGCGAGCGCCTCAATCGCGAGCTTGAAATTGCCCGCGATGTACAGCAGCGCTTGTTTCCGCAGAAACTACCGCAAGTGAACGGCCTCGATTTCGCAGGCTACTGCCGCCCGGCGCAAGGTGTCGGTGGTGACTACTACGATTTCATTCATTTAGCGAATGGTTCCTTAGGTATTGCCGTTGGCGATGTCTCGGGTAAAGGTATCGCCGCCGCGCTCATGATGGCGAGCCTGCAGGCTTCGCTGCGCGGGCAAACCATTAAGCCTTGCGAAACGCTTTGTGAAATGATCCGGCACATCAACAGCCTGGTTTATGAAGCCTCTGCCGCTAGTCGATACGCTACGTTCTTTTACGCCCAATACAACCCTGAATGCCGCAAGCTTCGCTATGTGAACGCCGGGCATAATCCTCCTATGCTGCGCCGCCAAAGCAGCAATGGCTACCAGTTTCTTCGCTTGGAAGAAGGTGGCACTGTCATTGGACTCTTCCCCGACTTTCCGTACAAGGAAGCCGAAATAGAACTCCAGTCTGGCGACATTCTGGTCGCCTATACAGACGGCATCAGCGAAGCCATGAATCATGCTGACGAAGAGTTCGACGAAGAGCGACTGATGGACGCAATTCGCACTTGCCCGGACAGGTCAGCCGCTAATATCTCAAACTACATTATGGAAAAAGTCGACGCCTTTACTGCTGGTGCCGACCAACACGACGACATGACCATCGTCGTCGTGCGCTTACTCTAATCACCATCGTGATACGCTCCGAATGCGCCAAGTTCTTTCGCACGTTGCCTTGGCGCACTAGAAAATCCCATGGAAAATTTCAACCTTCTCGTCATTAGCATTCTTTTTCTTGCTGGCATTTGGGTATTGCGCTGTTTAAACATTATGCGCGAGTATGAGCGTGCCGTCGTCTTCCGCTTGGGCCGCGTACTTAGAAAAGCGAAAGGCCCCGGCGTCGTTCTAATTCTCTGGCCGATCGACAAAATATCCAAAGTGTCGCTGCGTGTCACAACTTGGGAAATTCCAGCGCAGGACGTAATTACCCGCGATAACGTGTCGCTAAAAGTAAATGCCGTTGTCTATTTCCGAGTTGTGGATGCGATTAAAGCGATTGTTGAAGTGGAGAACTATCGATTTGCCGTTGAGCAGGCAGCACAGACCGGCCTCAGATCTGTTCTGGGCGAAGTTGAGTTGGATGATCTCCTATCACAACGGGAAGCTTTAAATCAACGGCTGCAATCGATACTCGATGAACACACCGAGCCTTGGGGCATTAAAGTCACCGGCGTCCAATTGAAGCAAGTTGATTTGCCTCAGGAGATGCAGCGCGCCATTGCGGCTCAAGCCGAAGCCGAGCGCGAACGAAGAGCGAAGATCATCGCCGCTGAAGGTGAGTTCCAGGCATCTGCCAAACTCGCCGAAGCCGCCGCCGTATTGAATCGTGAACCTGCGGCCATAACCTTGCGTTATTTGCAAACCTTGATTGAGATAGGCGTGGAGAAGAACACTACCATCGTTTTCCCGTTACCCATGGATTTGCTGGGTGGGTTGGGCCTAAAGCTGAGCCGTATTTCTGGCGAAGATCCGCTCACTCCAAGTGCTAAGGTTGGTTAAAGACACGCTTCTGTTGGTGAGTTTGGGGTTCGCGCTTTGGCGCGCCTAGGGGGAGGATCGACATTCCTGGTAACCGCAACTCTCGGGACGGCGTAGTAACTAGGAATGGATTTGCAATTGGCTCTCAAAAAAGCTTTGAATATTAATATTCTTTTATCTGCTTGTGCTCTTTGCCTGGTCGCGCCATGGACATTACCGGCAGCAGAGCCTGCCAAACGCCTCCGCGCGAACATTACCGATTCTGAAACTTTCGTCTTGAAGGGCAACACGCGGCCCGCCGTCACCTCAGCCATCGCACAAGATCTAGGACCAGTCTCTGGTTCACAGCCTATGCCGCGCATGTCTCTGCACTTCAACCTGACAGCGGCACAGCAGAAGGATCTAACGCAGTTGCTCGCCGATCAGCAAAACCGCCGTTCACCGCAGTATCGCAAGTTTCTGACGCCAGAAGAGTACGCTTCGCGTTTTGGAATGAACTCGGCTGATATTGCGAAAGTATCCGCTTGGCTTGAGAACAGCGGCTTTTCAAACGTCCAAGTGGCCCGCGGCAAGACGTCCGTTAGTTTCACTGGTACGGCCGCTCAGGCACAAGCCATTTTTCACACCGCCATCCACAACTATTCGCTCAACGGGCAACCTCACATTGCCAACGCCACCGACCCAGAATTGCCCAAAGCGTTAAACGGCATTGTGGCGAGCGTTCGCGGTCTACATGACTTCCACATGAAGCCGCAGATTCAACCGCGCCTTCAGCCGCACTATACAGCAGGTAGCGGCACAACCTACATTGCGCCCGATGATTGGGAAACCATCTACGATGTGAAGCCGCTTTATAGCGCTGGTTTAGACGGTAGCCCGATTAGCGGTCAAACATATTCAATCGTCGTTGTCGGCCAAAGCGACGTCCAGCTCAGCGATCTGCAAGCCTTCCGAACAGCGGCTGGTTTATCAACTAAGAATCCAACCATCCAGATTCCGACCGGCGAGTCTGATCCCGGTTTGCAAGCCTCCAACGGTGACGAAGCCGAGTCCGATCTAGATTTGGAATGGGCCGGCGCCATTGCCAAGAACGCCAATATTCTTTTTGTTACTTCGAGCGGCGGAGCGGAAAGTTCGATTGCCTACGCGATCGATAACAATGTCGCGCCCATACTGACCACGTCCTACGGTTCCTGCGAAGCCGATCTATCCGCCTCAGAGTTCAGCACCGACGAAGCGCTCTTTGCGCAAGCCGCCGCCCAAGGTATGACGGTAGTGGCAGCGTCAGGAGACGCGGGCGCTGCCGATTGCGATACCGGAAACCTTGCGACACATGGCTTGGCTGTAAAGTATCCAGCGTCGTCGGTCTACGTCACCGGTATCGGTGGAACGGAATTGACTAGCCAAGGATCTGGCACCTACTGGAGTTCCACCAACAACAGCAGCAATGGTTCGGCGCTATCGTACATACCGGAAGTTGCCTGGAATGATGCAAACCAAGCGGCGACTGGCGGTGGTGTCAGCATCCTTGAAACGAAGCCCAGTTGGCAAACTGGAATAGGCGTGCCTAACGACGGCCACCGCGATGTTCCCGATCTCGCATTCGCCGCATCAATCAAACAAGATGGTTTGGTTTTATGTAGCGCTGGTTCCTGTGCCAATGGATTTCTGAACTCAAGCTCTGCAGTCACTGTTACGGGCGGGACTTCAGCGGGCTCTGCGACGTTCGCCGGAGTGCTCGCCATGCTGGTTCAGGCAACCGGCACACACGTCGGTTTGCTTAACCCCAACCTCTATTCACTCGTAGCGATCTCAGGAAATGCTTTCCACGACGTCACAGCCGGAAACAATCAAGTGTTGTGCCAAGGCGGAACCACGAATTGCCCAGCGACGAGTTCGACTCAGACGGGCCTAATCGGCTACGTAGCAGGAGTCGGCTATGACTTGACCACCGGCTGGGGTTCAATCGATTCCTACAATTTTGTTGAGCAGTGGTCTGGCGATATCCAACTCACCTCCAGCCCAACGTCTATCTCGATACTGCCGGGAAGTTCAGGATCTGCAACCGTAACCGTAGCGCCAGTTAAGAACTTCAGTGGCCCTGTTTCGTTTGCATGCTCAGTGTCAAGCGCGTTGGCGAATGTTACCTGCTCTGTGCCGAGCACTACCGTCAACACTTCCGGAAGCACTACAGTAACCGTTACGGCCGGCGCAACCGCACGCACTCTTCCTCTTCACCGGCCTTTCATGACGCCGCCACCTTCGCCCGTATGGCCCGTCACCACTCTAGCGCTGGCACTTGCCATCTATACTTTGCGTAAGCAAGGCTCTTTGACGAGCCGCCTCGCTTACACTCGATCTGCCTACACATGGTCTGCGGCGGGCTTCTTAGTTTTAACGTTGGGCGCGGTCAGTTGTGGAAGTGGAACGTCATCCGGGGCTTTGTCACTCACTTGCTCTCTGCCGAACACAGCCGAGGTCGGTATTGCCTTCAACAGTGAGGGCGGTTGCGTACCCAGTGGTGGCAAATCCCCCTACACTTACAGCATCACTGCAGGCACCCTGCCACCAGGGTTAAGCCTTGCCGCATCCAGCGGGGTGCTCTCGGGAACCCCAACAACAGCGGGGACCTACACCTTCAACATAACCGCCACTGACAGCAGCTCCACCGCGCAGACCTCTACCTACCCAATCGTCAGCTTCACAGTCTTGCCACCGCCTATTGAAAATGGCGTCGTGACTGTTACTGCAACCAGCGGCGGAATCACCAATTCCATAGCGATTCCCGTTACGGTCCAATAAAGCTCTAGCGTCCGAACCCTTCCCAGACCAGGGCCGGAAATAGCGCGGTGACGGTAAATCCAATCGATTCATATAAACGCAGTGCCTCTACGTTCGATACCGTCACCGTTAGACTAATTGTCTTGCAACCAAATTCAAGCAGACGCACCATAGACTGACGCATCAATTCATAACCCAATCCAGTACCGCGCGTATCCTGCGAAACGCACAATTGCGTCACATGTCCTGAGGATTCCGACACCATGCTGACCAAGCTCATGCCGCAAATTCGCCCTGTCTTTCTGTCGACGGCTACAATGGAGCCCTTGGAAGAGAAATGGCCGCAGCCAGGGAATTGGATGATATTCGTGAGGAAGTGCCTGGCCCCCGGTACGGTTCTGTATTGGTCGTTGATCTCGCTATCCACGTGGCCGAAATAAGACGTGGTCATAAGGTGTGCGGCTTCCTCTCGCAACCCATCGCTCCAAGGTAAAACGGTAAAACCAGTAGGCAGAACACGCGGCCTTAGCGCCAAAACTGCCGCCCGGCTGACTTCCATAAAATACCGTTCATATCGCGACAGAAAGCGATTGAAAGGCAGTGTTTGGGTAGGGGGCGCATTCAGTAGCAATAACTGCGATTCAATTCGTTTTACACCGGGCGCCAGCATTAAGCCCTGAACAGTTGCGCCGAGCAGCATCATTTCATTTGACGGGTCAGCATAATCTCGCCGCAAATAAAAATCGCCAATCAGCCCTTTGTTGCCTTCACATACGTGGTATGAATAGCCTACAACGGTGCGGCCCACGCATAGTGCATAGCCAACTAGTGAGCGCAGACCAACAAAACGGCGCAGCAAATCCGCCGAAGGGCGAAAGTCCCAGGAAAAGTAGCGACGCCACTCCGAAATTTCCTCTTCCATCAGCGGAGATAGCTCCGCCACGGTCAGGCTGGTTAGCTCGACTATCTCGGGCAACGGGGCTTCTGAGCGCGCCGCCATTACCAGAATTATACGTGTACTGGTTCAGGATGGGTGACAGTCGCCACGCCGTGCTTCTTGAAAAACTCACCAACTCGCGCCATTGCAGCCCGCACGCGCTCATCGTCTTCAATCAAGCTGAACCGCACAAAACCTTCGCCCATGGGACCAAATCCGATGCCTGGCGACACCGCTAACTGTGTCTCTTGCATCAAAGTTTTGGCAAATTCCAGCGAGCCAAGCTTTTGGAAAGGCTCCGGTATGCGAGCCCAAGTAAACATCGACGCTTTCGGCGGCGTCACATGCCAACCTGCTTCGCTTAAACCTTCAATCAACACATCGCGGCGCGCTTGATAGACCTCACAAATCTTACCCGGAGCGTCATCGCATTCCCGCAAGCCAACAACCGCAGCAATTTGCAGAGGCTGGAAGATGCCGTAATCCAGGTAGCTCTTGATACGCGCCAGTGCGGCAATTAGCTTGCGATTGCCTAAGCAGAAGCCCACCCGCCAGCCAGCCATGTTGTAGCTCTTGGTCATCGAGTAGATCTCAACTGCGTAATCAGTCGCTCCCGGCACTTGCAGAATGCTGGGTGGCCGGTAGCCATCAAAGCCTAATTCCGCGTAAGCAAAGTCGTGAATTATGTAGGTGCCATGCTGCGCGGCCAGTTCCACTACCTCGCGCATAAATTCATAATCGACGCAAATTGTCGTGGGGTTATGCGGAAAGGAAATCAGGATCACTTTCGGCACTTTCGCCGCCGTCCGGTAAAGCTTCTTCAAGCCGTCAAGAAAGGTTGCCGCATCCGGCATGGGAAGCATGCATGCTTCGCCCTCGGCCATAATCACACCGTACTGGTGAATCGGATAAGCGGGATTAGGCGAAACAACGATGTCGCCAGGACCAATGATGGCGAACAGCAAATGCGCCAGCGCGTCTTTCGCGCCTATCGTCGTAATGGCTTCAGTTTCAGGATCGAGCGTGACACCGTACTGCTTCGCGTAACGCGCAACCATAGCTTCGCGCAAAGGCGTAATACCGCGCGAAACGGAATATCGATGGTTTAGCGGATTACGAATGGCTTCGATCGCTTTTTCGACGACCGGCTCTGGAGAAGCCCCATCCGGGTTCCCCATGCCCATATCCACAATGTCGATGCCCGCCGCCCGCGCCTTGTCCCTCATCTCGTTGATGACGGCAAATACGTAGGGAGGAAGTTTTTTGATTCTGTAAAACTCCTCGTTTGGTGGCAGTGGCATATTTCTATACTAACTTTCGCGTTACAAAGTTGCTAGACCAATTAACAATAATCCGGCTGCGTAACCAGCAAACATGAGCCCGGCCAACCGCTTCGTTCCCGGCGGCCCTCCATCGAGTTCCCGCCACACCAGAACGCCCCATATGGCCGCAATCAGCGTAGCGCCCTGACCCAGCGCATAAGAGATGGCAGGACCAGCAACTCCAGAAGCGATCACATTGAAGCAAAGCGCAATCATCCAAATCACGCCGCCCAGAATGCCGATGAAGTGAAGTTTGGCGCTGCCGCGAAAGTAGTCGGCATAAGTCAACTTACCGGCACGCATGAAGACGGTGTTCACAATCAAATTGCTAACAACAACTCCAACGGCGAACAGAACTAGGGCGGTGTAGGGTGTAAGCATTCCTGCTTTCACTGGTTCGTTATTGAAATTTGGCGTTATGGCTTTCATCAGCTCCGGGTAAAAAGAACCCATGATGCAGCCTGCTAAAACTGAGAAGATGAGTCCCCGCAATGGCTTTTTCCCTGCCCCTTGCGGCAGCTTTCGATAGGCCAAGCCCGACATCACCATGGCGAACAGAATCAGCACGACGCCGCCGAACAGTAAAGGCGCACTCCCCTTCGGCGTTTGCAGATAGCTTTCAATGGTGCCGATCACCAGCGCTAAGCCTACACCCACCGGGAATGCAACGGCCATTCCGGCGGCATCAATGCCCACCACCAGCATGATGTTCGAGACGTTAAAAATGACACCGCTCATCAAGGCGTAGTGAATTGCTGAATGTGCGTCAGCCTGTTGGAAATTTGCGAGGGCGTGTTGCCCGGCGTCCCCAAAACTGCCAAAGGTGAAGGCGAAAATCAGACCGAAGATTAGAACGCCAATGGCGTAATCCCAGTAGTAAAGCTCAAATCGCCATTGGTCTTTGCCCGAAAGTTTCTGGGTGTTGGCCCAGGAGCCCCAACCAAGCATGGTGATGAAACAAAAGAAGATTGCGATAGGTAAACTGTGCAGGACGAACATGGCCCTGCCATTGTGTCACGCGCCTGTTTTAAATTACGCCCGGCTTGTCCTGAGCAAGCGCCCCGGCAGCATGATAATCCCTTTCACCAGTTCAAGCACCCCGTCAACCGCAATACCCACTATGCGGAACGGTAGCAAGAGCAACCAAACCAGTGGATACAAAACAATTGCAATTAACGCCAGTGGCCAGCAAAAAATCAACAGCAAGCACCAGAGCAGAAATTTCGTCATGCACACGTTTATACGAAAACTTACGCCCCGAAGTTCCCTGCCCTATTTTGCACCCAGCGATGCCGCCCGTTCTTCCCGAAAATGTTCTGTCTTCGGATTCTTTGCATTCCATTCCGGCGCCTTTTCGCTATCGGCTATGTTGTAAAGCGCCAGCAACACCATCCGGTCCACTTTCGCCATGTTTTCGTAATCGACCTTCGGCCACTCGTCGCCGAGGCCATGATAATCCGGATAATCAAACGCTACGCACAAGGTGTGCGCTGGCACGCCTTGCTCTGCTAAAGCGGCGTTGTCGCTACGTACAAAGTATGCGTCACTAGCCTCAGCGTCTCGATAAACCTTAATCCCCAAACGTGCACCAGCGTGCTTCAGATACTCTGTTACATCCGAATAGTCATACCCAGTCACACTCGCATTATTTACCTGAGGCCCAACCGTAGAATCAGTGCGCCCCACCTGTTCGAGGTTCAAATCAGCAACCGTTTTCGCGATGGGAAAAACTGGATGCTTGCCGTAATACTGCGATCCAAGTTCGCCGCGCTCTTCACCAAAGAAGGTCATGAAGACGATAGAGCGCTTCGGGCGGGGTCGAATTTTGGCGAACGCCCGGGCAATCTCAATCACCGAAACAGTCCCACTGCCATCATCGTTTGCGCCATTGTAGATGCGGTCCTTCGATTCAGCCGGCGCGCGCATTGCCATTTGACCGCCTGTTTCAATGGTTCCAATGTGATCATAATGCGCCGTCAGCAAAACCGCCGTTTTAGACAACACTGGATCGGATCCACGTAAGATCGCAATTACATTTTTCACCGTCACCTTTGTATCAACCGGAGCTGGCACATCCACCGATAGCGTCGGATCAGTGCCCGGCGTCATGAGGAGCTTGGCAAATTCTTCATTTCGGACGGTTAACGAAGGTGCCCTGACGCCAGCAGCTTGATCGGCAAAGAGGAGTCGCGGGCCGCCGCCCATACGCCGACCTTGGCCAACAGACACCAACAAGGCAGCGCCTCCCGAGACTACAGCCTGATCAAACGCCCGGGCCTTCCGATATTCAGCCATTCGCTGATCCGCGTTCACCTTCGCCCAATCAGGTTCAGGCGCCATTACCGCTTTACCCTTCAAATCTATGCTCTTCAATAAGGCGGTATCTTTGGCCGCTAACAAAATTACCGGAACGTGATCAAAGTGTCCAGCTTCGCTGCTGGAATCGAGCGTAATTTGCGAGGCTGTTGCCACCATCGTCCGATCTCCTATATACAACGTCAAATCCGTTGTTAATGCTGGAAGCCGTCGGTCAATCATTTCTGCGGTTTGGAAATAGTCGTGGTCACCCCCCGGTTCCAGTCCCGCGGCGCGAAACTTC
>Ga0182012_10003605_pt1 | contig 16405 bp, 11 predicted proteins | sample 612S2SmetaG_FD_120486 | JGI IMG/M metagenome (GOLD analysis project Ga0182012, IMG submission 120486) | Permafrost microbial communities from Stordalen Mire, Sweden - 612S2S metaG | ecosystem: Environmental > Terrestrial > Soil > Wetlands > Permafrost | place: Sweden: Stordalen | collected...
AGCGGCACCTATGAAGTGGTTCGGTTGCTTCCGACTGACGGCGATGATTGCCAGTACCGAATCAAAAGCTCGACCGAGGCTTTCGAACGGGTGGCCAAGGAAAGTCAGCTCGACATTTCCTGATGCGAGGCGCTGATGGTCGGGTAAAGCGGATTTCATTTCGCCCACTGTCAAAAGACCCCTATCGCAGAGCTATTCTGCGATAAGCTGCGCAGAAGCCGCGTTCACACCTGCTGAGTGGCTTTTCTGCCGGGCTAAGGGACATTGCGCATGAACTGGGCTTGGGCTGCATCGCTCGACCGTCTATGGGATTCGCCGGCGTTTCCAATGTGGATGGCATTGGCCGCGGCGGGTCTGTTCGCGATCATCCTTATCGTCACGCTGGCGCGCGCCGAGAAATCGGTTGCCAACGGCGTGCTTACGGTCATTACGCTTGGGGCGATCGGCATCGCCGTCGCCACCTCCATTCGCGGGTCTGCTCCGGGCCGGCTTGCATCGGATGACACGAGATCCTCGTCCTCCCAGCCGATGAGTGCCGCGTTGCCGGCACTCTCATGTATCGACGATCTGGCTGGCGATACCGTTCTGACGGCCTGTGAAAAGGCATTGTTTGGTTCCGCCGAATCGGTCGCTGCGGCCGTCTCCTATGCTGCCTCGGCGATCACCCGGTTGACCGAGGTGGGTGATGCCGCCGCCGCCGATAAGAGAATGACGCCTCAACTGCAGAGGCTGCGCCGCGCGGTCGAACGCGACCGCTATGGGCTGATGGCGCAGGTGCTGGTTACGCGGGACCATTGTATACCGACCGCATGCACGGCGTTCAGGGCGCTGACGGATACCCGCCAAATCGTGGCCAACATGGATCAGCGCGTCTATGACGGACTGATTGCGCGTTATGCGCCATCTTGGAATTTGCCGGCCGCGCCGCTGGCACCAATGCCCGCTGCGGCCCTCTCGCCAGGCCCGGTTGCTGCGCTTCCGCCAGGGGTGCCAACAGGCAGACCCACCAACGCGGAATTTCCGACGGCGGCTTCGACGCCGGCCGTCAGCATCATGACGCCGGAGCCGGTGGGACAGGCTGCGGCGCGCTTGCCACCATCAGCACCCGGTGACAATGCGCGGTTGCTGTCACCGCGCCCGACCGCTTCGGTTGCGCCTGCGCTGGCCGCTGCCAAAAAGCAGGCCGCGGCGAAATCCCAGCGGCCGGCCGCGCCGATTCAACTTGAGCCCGCGGCCCCGGCCGCCGGAACGCCTGCTCCCACAGCGGCCAATGAATCATCCTTTCAAAAGCCGTAGCTGATTGTTAACCTCGCCCGCATGCCGCTCCATCTCATTAAGCTTGCCGTTGGCTGCGAGTCGGTCAGGGAACTCAAGGGTTGGGTTGCGGAGCGCATGCGGACCGCGAAGAAAAAGGGTCTGCCGCTCCACCATGTTCATATTACCCGGATGACGCCAAAACGCGGTCAGGAGCTGCTTGCTGGCGGCTCGCTGTACTGGGTCATCCACGGCGAAATTGCGGCCCGGGAAAAAATCATCGCTATAGAGCCGTTCCGGGATCGCGACGGTATCGGACGGTGCCGGCTGGTTTTGCAGCCCAAAGTTATTGCGGTGTTGCCGCGGCCGATGCGGCCGTTCCAGGGCTGGCGGTATTTCGCCGCAAGCGAAGTCCCGCCTGATCTCAAATCCGCGGGCTCGGGCCTTGCGGATATGCCCGAGCCCCTGCGTCGCGAACTGCGCGAACTCGGGCTGCTCTGACCGAGGGTTGGGCCGCCGCAACCACGGACTAGACGGCGATATTATCGATCAGTCGGGTCTTTCCAATGCGGGCTGCGACCAGGATTCGCATTGGAGCCCCCATTACCGCTTCCGCTGGCGCAAGGGTGTCGGCTTGCCGAGCCTCGAAATAGTCGAGGATGAAGCCGGCATTGGCGATCAGCTTGGCGCCATCGGCCATCACCGCCCCAATATTCTCGCCAGAACGCAAACGAGCCGCGCTCTCCTTCATCGTGTGATACAGGAGCGGTGCCGCGCGGCGTTCTTCAGGAGACAGATAGACGTTGCGCGAAGACATCGCCAGACCATCGCGTTCGCGCACGGTGCGCGAGCCGATCACCTTGACGCCGAGGTCAAGATCATCAGCCATCCGGGTCACCACCCGCAACTGCTGGAAGTCCTTCTCGCCGAACACCGCGAGATCCGGCCGGCACTGCGCAAAGAGCTTTCCAACCACCGTGGTGACGCCGCCGAAGAAGTGCGGCCGGAAACGGTCCTCCAGGCCGGCAAGCGCCGGCCCTTCGGTCAGAATTCGCGTGACAAATCCGTCCGGATACATGGCCTTGACGTCGGGATGCCAGATCATGTCGACGTTTTCCGCGGCGAGCTTGGCAACGTCGGCCTTCCAGGTACGCGGGTAGGAACTGAAATCCTCCGAGGGCGCGAACTGGGCGGGGTTAACGAAGATCGAGACGATGACTCGCGTGGTTCGACGCCGTGCTAGCCGCACCAGCGACATATGGCCGTCATGCAGCGCTCCCATGGTCGGCACCAGAGCGATGGTGGCTGTCCTTTTGGCGCGAAGGTCGTCGAGAGCGCGATGCAATGCAGGGACCGTTCGGACGATCATCGGGGGCCGCGTCATCTGGACAGGATCTCCGGGGCAGAAGCGGGCAGCCAGCCGGCCTCTCTTGCGCAGATGCCGACCTTAACAACACCGCTGCTCCGTCGCCAAGTGAGTGGCGGCCAATCAGTTGCCGAGAAGGTTCTGCGAGTGCGCGCCGCGACGAAAAAACTACCGCCGCGGGCGCAGGGTTAAGGATTAAGTCAAACGGCCAACGATTTGCGTGACTAGTGAACCATTTCACTTGACCGCGGTCGTATGTAATTTGAAGATATTGCAGAGGGAATACCATGCTGGTGCAGGCTAGTCAGAGGCAATCGGGTTCGGCGCACGTCGTGGTGCTGGGCAATGAGAAGGGCGGTTCGGGTAAATCCACCACAGCCCTGCATATCGCAGTGGCCCTGATGAAGGCAGGTCAGCGTGTCGCCACCATCGATCTCGATTGCCGTCAGCAGAGTTTCACCCATTACATCAACAATCGAGAAGCCTGGGCGCGCCGCACCGGTCTGCAACTAGAGCTTCCAGTGCATCGCTGCATCAAGCTAGGCGAGACCATGCAGATCGCCGACAACGAAACCTCCGAATTCCAGCAATTCATGGACGCCGTGACCGCGGTCGAGCGGACGTTCGACTTCATCGTGATCGATACGCCGGGGTCGGATAGCTATCTGATGCGTCTGGCTCACTCGATGGCCGATACGCTGGTAACCCCGATCAACGACAGCTTCCTGGATTTCGATGTGCTCGGCACCGTCGATCCCGCGACCTACGCGGTGACCGGAGAGAGCCACTATGCCGAAATGGTCCGGGATACCCGGCGCAAGCGCCGTCAGATCGATGGCGCCAGCACCGACTGGATCGTTGTCCGCAACCGACTGTCGATGATCGGATCGCGTAACAAGCAACTGGTGGCTGAGGGCCTGAAGGATCTCTCCTTCAAGCTCGGCTTCCGTTCGATCGACGGCTTTGCCGAACGCGTGGTCTACCGCGAATTCTTCCCCCGCGGGCTGACTGCGCTCGACCATATCGACGAGACGACGCTCGGCACGCGTCCGAGCCTGGGCCACGTCACCGCGCGCGAGGAGGTCACGAGCCTGCTGCGCCAGCTGAAACTGCCGCTTGATGAACGCGGGCGTCGCCGCGCTGCCAACCGGGCTGAGTGGTTCAGCCAGGTCGATAAGCCGCTCGAACTCCATGACATTATAAGCGCCTGATTGTGTAGTTCCATCTAGGTAATATATTACCTAGGGTGAGTTCGGGCGAGGTATGCCAGTCCTACTTAGGCGTGGCGGATTTTACCGGCTCTTCACCGACAATCTGAACCTTCGGTTGATTCGTGGCGTTCTAGGCTCTGGTCGACTATAGCCTTAGCTGCGGCGTATCTGCGGCAAACAGGTGCGCCGCACAATCGTAAGGCCCCGAACTCCCAAAATTTGGTCTTTCGGTCACGTCGGCGTGACATATATTGAACACCGAGGAACACTAGGCTATCGCGCCATTCGGGTGTGGCAGGGCGAGGACGAACATGAAGCGCGGAATTGGCATTCTGCTTTCGCTTGGCGCACTGGTCGCGGTTGGGTACTTCACCGCGAGCAAGTGGGCCATTCGCCACGAGACGCTGACGTTCACAGACCCGGCGCGTGACGGCCGGCCGGTGGCGGTCGACATCGCGGTGAGACGCGATAAGGAATTGCAGGCCAACGCTGGAATGATAAAGCTGCCGGTTGCGATCCTTAATCACGGCAACACCGTCAAGTTCACCGAATACTCCTTCCTGGCAAACGTATTCGCTGCGCGCGGCTACATCGCGATCAGCATTCAACATGATCTGCCGACCGATCCACCGATGGTGACAAAAGTCGGAGAACTCTACGTCGGCCGTCAGCCGCAATATCTGCGCGGCGTTACCAATATAAAATTTGCAGTCGAGGAGATGCAGAAGGTCCAGCCAAACGCGGATTATGAGCACCTGACAGTGGTAGGGCATTCTGCGGGCGCCGACATCTCGATGTATTTTGCCAAATTGCACCCCGAACTGGTCAAGAAAGTCGTGACGCTGGACAACCTCCGCGTCCCATTCATTACCGATGGCAAATTCAAGATCCTTTCGTTCCGCTCGAAGGATCCCGTTTTCAAGACAGATCCTGGGGTCATTCCTCCTGATGAAGTCTGCCAGAAATCGGGCATTACGGTCGTGCAAACCAGCTTCCAGCACAATGATATGCGCGACACCGGCCCGGAAGAGGCCAAGACCACGATCCAGGACAGGCTCGACCAATTCCTCGATGACAACAGCCCGATAAAAGCCATCGAGACGGGAGCGCCGCAGCCGCTGATGACCGATGCCGGGCCGGTCGCGCCCTATGTGCCGCTCAAGAATTGACCGCTATAGTTGTCATCGCGGGCTGATCGAGGCTTCACGATATTGGCGTATCCCGCGCGCATTGACCGCGCGAGGGGCCCGGCCCTATAAAGGCTGGCGGCGGATTTGCGAGCATTGATGTCCGGCGAACCTGTAAAACCGAAGTCTTCGAGCCACCTATCCTCAGAGAAACAGGCCGTGGCCGGCAGATCGGGCACATTGCCCGAGGCAACGCCGTCAGCGTCGGAGGATATCGCCGCGTTCGTCGCCAAGGCCCGCGCGATGTCGCCGCATGGAGTTGGCGCCAGGGGACGACTGATATTCGCGCTCGACGCCACCATGAGCCGGCAACCGACCTGGGATATGGCCTGTGCGCTGCAGGCCGACATGTTTCGCGAGGCGGCAGCGCTTGGCAGCCTCGACATTCGTCTCGTCTTCTACCGTGGCAACAGTGAGTGTCGTGCCACGGGTTGGATTTCCGACAGTGCGCAACTGGCAAGGCTGATGGGCAAGATCGATTGCCGGGGCGGCAATACGCAGATCGGCAAGGTGTTGGCCGAGGCGCGGCGCGAGTCGGTGGCTTCTGCCGTACGCGCGGTGGTGTTCGTCGGCGATGCCATGGAAGAAAAGGTTGACGAACTCTGCGCCAAGGCAGGCGAACTTGGCATGCTCAAGGTACCGGTATTCATGTTTCAGGAGGGCGCTGACGCCGTCGCCGAGCAGGCTTTCAAGGAGATCGCCCGTCTGACCGGTGGCGCCTGGTGCAGGTTCGATCCTGGTGCCGCGGCACAATTGCGCGAGCTCTTGCGCGCCGCTGCGGCCTATGCCACCGGCGGACGGCAGGCCCTGCTGTCGATATCCAAGGCCGGCAACGGCGCCGCCAAACTTCTCGGCCAGATGAAGTGACCGAAATACCGCGGGCGGGTTGAATAGCGGCTTCGCCTGGAAATTATTCCGTCGCCGCTTCAGGCTGCTTTCAGACGCGAGAACAATAATGCAGCTTCGGTCAAACGCCGGAGGGTTTTGGTTCGGCCGGCCGTTCGCCAGGGAGGCCCGGCATGTATTTTATGCCTGACTCCACTATATACGATTCATGCCTACCCTGATCGCCGGCGTGGTCGCCGTTATCCTGCTCTACTCGCTGCTGCAGATGTTTCGTGCGGCCAACCCCGCTGTGCTGGCGCGCGCGCTCAAGGTGAGCGGTGGCGTGGTGGCGCTGGCGGTCGCCGCCTTTACCGGTATCAGGGGGGAACTCGCAGTCGCCATTCCACTCGGCATCTTTGGCGCCGGGCTGCTCGGCTGGTCTCCGTTCGGCGCATCGGGATTTGCCAATATCGGCGCGATGTTCGCAGGATCACGCGCGCAACGATCGGCGGGGCAGGCATCGAATGTTCGCTCGCAATTTCTGGACATGTCGCTTGATCACGACAGCGGCGAAATCCGGGGCCAGATCGTGGCCGGTCCGAACAGCGGCCATTCCCTGGACGAATTCGATCTGCCGCAGCTGACGGCGATGATTCCAGGCTTCGACGCCGAAAGCGTGGCGCTACTTGAAAGCTATCTGGACCGCCGCTTTCCCGCCTGGCGTCAGGACGCGCAGGGAAACACGGCAGGGGGGCAGGGCCGCGCGTCGGCGAGCGGTAAAATGACGAACGAGGAGGCCTATCAGATCCTTGGCCTGCAGCCGGGCGCGGGGCGCGACGAAATTGGGAGGGCACACCGTGCGCTCATGAAGAAACTGCATCCCGACCAGGGGGGGTCTACGTATTTGGCTGCCCGAGTAAACGAGGCCAAGGATACCTTGCTTCGTACGCATCCCAACTAACTCCGGCAACGCTAACAAACGCCACTACGAACCAAAGATTTCACCCGTGCCGGCTCTGACTGACGCCCTGTTTGCTGCCCGCCGTAGTCCGGCGTGGCCGATTTCGTCCTTCCATTTTAGTGGCCAATAGTTGACGAGAGATTGCCGTAAATCCCGATCCGCGCCGGCATCGACGGAATAGGAGCAGCACGTGCGTCGAGCTGAGTTGCAGCGCGGGGGCGCTCGGCGCTGCCGCCGGCGGCCACCGCCTTCCGCAATGACGGTCGTGCGGCTTCAGTTCTTGACGGTGATGCAGGAGATGTCGGAGTGCTTCAAGGTCCGACATACCGCTTCAGCTCGATCGCGGTCGAGGCCGGCAAAGCGGGCCCGGAACAGCTTTCTGTCGCCTTTGGCAACGACCGGCTCTGTAAAAGGATCGGCGTTGGCGAGCAGGCCGCGGGCCTGGCTGCGCGCCGCGTCGATGCGCTGCCGCGCTTCGTCCTCGCTTTCCAGCGCGCCGACCTGAACGATCCAGCCGGTGCGGACGGCGAACGGCCTGACGGAGCCGCTTTGCTGAATGGGCTGTGGTTGCGGCGAGGCATCGGCATAAGCCAGCGGCGGCGAGCCGGCGGCGGAGGGGGGCAGGCTGGAGGCTGGCAGGACGCCAAGCAGACCATTGCCGGTGCCATGGTTCGCCGGCTGCGGCGGCATCCCCTGAACGTCATCCTTGTTGGGATCGGTCTTGATGGTCTCCGCCTTGGCCACGATTGCGCCTGATGTCTCCGGCGCCTCGGCGCGTGCTGGCGGGAGGGCGCTGGTGACCGGCGTGGCCGGTTGCGACGAACCGGCCGAGGCAAGCTTCACCTGTCCCGCCTTGACGTGGACCGTTCGGACCTTGACCGGCTTCATCGGTTCGGACGAGCCGGGGATCGCGGCGATGGCTTGGGTCTGAATCACCCCGCTGGTGAGCGGAGCCGGTTCCGTCTTGGCTGGCGGCGTAGCTGCGGTCGCAGCGGCTGCGAGCGGTCGCGAAGCCGGTTTCGGCGACCGTGTCGGTACGGCAACGGCCTCAGGGGGGATAGACGCGCTCTCGACCGCGTCCTCGGTCTGAACCGCTGGCGCCGACTGCGGTTCGGCTTCTGCTTCTGCAACGTTTGAATTGGCATCGGTGGCATTTCGCTCGGCGATCGCGGCAACCGTGCGCTTGGTCGCGGCTTTCTCGAGATTTTCAGCAAGCAGGTTGCGCATGATCGCGTCGCGCGAGCTGCCGCTGCGGCCGCCCATCACCACCCCGATCAGATGGCGGTTGCCCCGCCGCATCGAGGTGACAAGATTGAACCCGGAGGCACGGGTGTAGCCCGTCTTGATGCCGTCGACGCCTTCGACACTACCCAAAAGGTGATTGTGGTTGCGGATCGACTGGCCGTGATAATTGAAGGCCAGCGTCGAGAAGTAGCGGTAATAACGCGGGAAGTGGTCCTGGATGGCGCGTCCCAGCGTCGATTGATCGCGCGCCGTTGTCACCTGATCGTCGTCAGGCAGGCCGGAGGCATTGCGATAGACCGTGCGTGTCATACCTAGCGCGCGGGCCTTGCGGGTCATTTGTTTGGCGAAATCGTCTTCGTCGCCAGCGATGGCTTCCGCGATCACGACGGCGGCATCGTTGGCGGAGCGCGTTACCAGTCCCTTGATGGCGTCTTCGACGCGGATGGTTTGCCCTGGGCGCAGGCCTAGTTTGGTAGGGGCCTGTTCGGACGCGTGTTCCGAAACCTGCATTTCCGTTTCGAGGTTCATCTTGCCAGCATCGAGACGCTCGAACAGCAGATAGAGCGTCATGATCTTGGTGAGCGAGGCCGGATGACGGCTGGCGTCCGGATTGTTGGCAGATAAGGTGGTCCCGGAATTGCCGTCGACAACGATGGAGGAGAAGGCAGGGCTATAGCTCTCTTCCTCGTGGTGAGCTGAACGATGCCGGTAGTGGCGAGCGTCGGCTACATTATTGGTGAAAATGACTGTGGTGACCGTGATCAGCCCGAAAGCCCAAACCCGCAGACCACGCGAGGAAGCCAAGGTTGTACGAAGCATAAACTTCCCCGTCCCAATTTCTGTCTTAATCACCGGTTCGTGAGGCCAAATTAAGCCGAAAAGCCGGTGAAGTTGCTTGGCTCAAACCACTCAATCCACCGGGGCATTCCCGGCTGAACCACGGTTCGCGCGGCTATCCAGCTAAGAGGCTGTCTGTAAACGTTTTTGGCCACCCGCCGAGCGAGCCTGGGAATCAGGTTAGGTGGCCCGAGTTTCCAAAAGATTAAGCAACTCTTGCCGGACGCCCCGGGATTTTACCGGATGTGGTTGATAAATTGTGCGACGCACAAAAATAATTGACTTTTTTGTGCGCCGCACTATGTTGAGCTTGCTTGTTAGGGAGCCGGGACCTCCCGGCATCATCATCAAATCAGTCTGGGAAGGACTCCAAAATGATCAAAGTTGAAGACGTTCAGCAGTACGGCAAAGAGCACCTTGATTCGGTTGTTGCTTCGGCAACCACGGTACAGCACGGGGTTCAGGCTATCGCCGTTGCTTACGGCGACTATGCCAAGAAGTCATTTGAAGACACCAAGTCGTTCGTCGAGAAGCTCTCGGGTGTGAAGTCGCTGGACAAGGCACTTGAGGTCCAGACCGAATACATGAAGTCCGCCTATGAGGCCTTCGTGGCCGAGTCGCAGAAGATCGCAGGGCTCTATGCCGATCTCGCCAAGCAGACCATGAAGCCGCTGGAAGGCGCGGTCGCCAAGTTTACTCCGGCCGCCGCTGCCTGACTCCTGCCATCGCGTACAACACCAGAAAGCCCGGCCATTTTAGCCGGGCTTTTCATTTTTCGGTGCGCTGGGCTTGTCGCGCGACCGCAGGATGCACTTTGCTTTGTCAAACGCGGCAGGATTGACTAGAGTTTGCAGGATTGCCGTGCCGGGAGTCGGGCAGCCGCGGGTCGCATCTGATCGAGAATTGCGCGCTTGCGGCAAACCGAGGGCTGACCCATATTATCGTTATCGATCCAGATAACGGGGGTTGGCCGGCCAGGAGCGGCCATCTTGAAGGCGTATCTGGGAACTCTCTAGATGGCTCGGGCCGGAGACCATCCCCGGTTCGCCCTGTGTTTCCTGTGGAGATTTCGAACGCCTGTGCCATGTTGGAATTAGCTTGCAGATCTGATCTATCCGCGCCAGCCGCCGCCGTCGTATCTGCTCCCCGAATGAGCAACGATGAGAACCGTGCCGGCGGACCCAGTGGACCTGCCACTTCCGTTATCGCCAAGGTCAAGCCAAGGACCAAGCGGCCTAACCTCTATCGGGTCCTTATACTGAACGATGATTATACCCCGATGGAGTTCGTCGTTCACGTGCTGGAGAAGTTCTTCCAGAAGGATGTCGAAGCCGCGACCAAGATCATGCTCCACGTCCATCATCACGGCATCGGGGAGTGTGGTGTATTCACCTACGAGATCGCCGAGACCAAGGTTACCCAGGTGATGGATTTCGCGCGCAAGCACCAGCATCCCCTGCAATGCGTGATGGAGAAGAAGTAACGCCAGGGGAAAATCACCGGAAACGGGAACGAGTTTTGCTCCGTTTGGCCCTAAATTCCTGGGTTAGAACCAGCGGATACCTGATCTCAGGCATCGCGGCCGGGGTATTATTGGTGCAAGCTTTGCTGGATGAGCGTAAATGAGCCACGGAACCGGTCTTTTGCCATGATCGGCTGAAACTATATATGATGAAGGTTTGTTGTTGCCTGAACGCGCAACGGCGATCATGATGGTGGGGGCCATAGAGGACGCGAATGCCGACTTTTTCCCAGAGCCTTGAACAATCGCTGCATCGTGCGTTGGCGATCGCAAACGAGCGTCACCATCAATACGCGACGCTTGAACACCTTCTGCTGTCGCTGATCGACGACTCGGACGCGGCGGCGGTCATGCGCGCCTGCAGCGTCGATCTCGATAAGCTTCGCACCAGTCTGGTCAACTATCTCGAGACCGAATTCGAAAACCTGGTCACGGACGGGGCTGATGATGCCAAACCGACCGCGGGCTTTCAGCGCGTGATCCAGCGTGCCGTCATTCACGTCCAGTCCTCAGGCCGCGAGGAAGTCACCGGCGCCAATGTATTGATCGCGATCTTCGCGGAACGCGAGAGTCACGCGGCCTATTTCCTGCAGGAGCAGGACATGACTCGGTACGACGCGGTCAACTACATCAGCCATGGCATCGCCAAGAGGCCGGGCGTGTCCGAAGCCCGCCCGGTGCGCGGCGTAGACGAAGAGACCGAGACCAAGGGCAACGAGGATCCCAAGAAAAAGGGAGAGGCGCTCGATACTTACTGCGTGAACCTCAACAAGAAGGCGCGCGACGGCAAGATCGATCCGGTGATTGGGCGAAACTCCGAGATCAACCGCGCCATCCAGGTGTTGTGCCGCCGGCAGAAGAACAATCCGTTGTTCGTCGGCGAGGCCGGAGTCGGCAAGACCGCGATCGCCGAGGGGCTCGCCAAGCGCATCGTCGACAGCGAGGTTCCCGAAGTATTAGCGGCGGCAACGGTGTTCTCGCTGGACATGGGAACTCTGCTGGCAGGAACGCGCTACCGCGGTGATTTCGAGGAGCGGCTGAAGCAGGTGCTCAAGGAACTCGAGGCGCATCCGAACGCGATCCTGTTCATCGACGAAATTCACACCGTGATCGGCGCTGGCGCGACTTCCGGCGGCGCGATGGACGCCTCGAATCTCTTAAAGCCGGCGCTGGCGTCGGGCACGATCCGCTGTATGGGATCTACGACCTACAAGGAGTACCGCCAGCATTTTGAAAAGGATCGGGCGCTGGTACGCCGGTTCCAGAAAATCGACATCAATGAGCCGACGGTGGAGGACGCGATCGCGATCCTCAAGGGCCTGAAACCCTATTTCGAGGACTATCACCGGCTCAAATACACCAACGAGGCGATAGAAGCAGCCGTGCAGCTGTCGTCGCGTTATATTCATGACCGCAAGCTGCCGGACAAGGCGATCGACGTAATCGATGAGTCGGGCGCGGCGCAGATGCTGGTTGCGGAAAACAAGCGCAAGAAGACCATCGGCATCAAGGAGATCGAGACCACGATCGCGACCATGGCGCGGATACCGCCCAAGAGCGTGTCGAAGGACGATGCCGAGGTCTTGAAACATCTTGAGCAGACGCTCAAACGCGTCGTGTTCGGCCAAGACAAGGCGATCGACGCATTGGCAGCATCGATCAAGCTGGCTCGCGCCGGGCTGCGCGAGCCGGAGAAGCCGATCGGCTCTTATCTGTTCTCGGGTCCGACTGGCGTCGGCAAGACCGAGGTGGCCAAGCAGCTCGCGGCCTCGCTCGGTGTCGAACTGATCCGGTTCGACATGTCCGAATACATGGAGCGCCACACCGTTTCGCGCCTGATCGGCGCACCCCCGGGCTATGTCGGTTTCGACCAGGGCGGGCTTCTGACCGACGGCGTGGATCAGCATCCACACTGCGTCGTGCTGCTCGACGAAATCGAGAAGGCCCATCCGGATCTGTACAATGTGCTGCTGCAGATCATGGATCACGGCCGGCTGACCGACCATAACGGCAAGCAGGTCAATTTCCGCAACGTGATCCTGATCATGACCACCAATGCTGGTGCCGCCGATCTGGCTCGTCAGGCTTTCGGCTTCACCCGCAACAAGCGGGAAGGCGACGATCACGAGGCGATCAACCGGCAATTCGCACCTGAATTCCGTAACCGGCTGGACGCCATCGTTTCGTTCGCCCACCTCAATGCCGATGTGATCGGCATGGTGGTGGAGAAGTTCGTGCTGCAGCTCGAGGCGCAACTCGCCGACCGGGACGTTACCATCGAATTGTCGGAACCGGCCAAGGCATGGCTGGTGCAGCACGGTTATGACGAGCAGATGGGCGCGCGGCCCATGTCGCGGGTGATCCAGGAGCACATCAAGAAGCCCCTCGCCGATCAGGTGCTGTTCGGCACGCTCAAGGGCGGCGGCCATGTCCGCGTTGTTCTCGTGAAAGACGAGATCAACGAGGACGCGGAAAAAATCGGATTCGAGTATGTCGAGGGGCCGGTGACGCCGAAACCGGAGAAACTGCCGGGCGCGCGCAAGCGCACCGTGCCACGCAAGCCGAAACCCGGTGGCCCCAGCGGCGGAGGCTCGAAAGGCCCGGCGTCGCGCGGGCCCTTGGTCAAGGTATAAGCCAATTTTGACCACCGTGGCCTGCGGCGCAGCCCTGGCCAGCAAGGAGCGGCATCAGCGTCGCCCGCGACGGGTGACTGCGATATCGACGCCGCTCCTGCTGCGCAATCCAAAGAGCCGGCCTGCGATTAGGATCGTACCTCGGCCCCAACGGATACGCGACGGCGGCAATTTAACCCCCCCAATAGCAATGGTTTCTGCGGAATTAATTGATGGTGCGTTGCGGGACCAACTTCGTCCGTACAAGTACGGGAATAAAATTTAACCTTATAGTACGTACAACCCCTCCATGGTGACGTCCGGTCGAGCCACTGTCTCCTTCCGGATTCACGATGACGTTTGGTCCCCAATCCAAGGCATGGCTGAGGGCATCCTTGCACACGGCGACGTTCGCCGGACTGATGCTGATCGCGGCCTGTTGGTTCGTCGCCGGATTGGTGTCGTCGATCGAACGCGAAAACGCCATCGAGGCAATGACGAAGCAAGCCAACGGCATCGTTCGGCTGTTCGAAAAAAATACCATGGACATCCTCGAGCGCTTGGATCGGACGCTGCTGTTGCTCCGCAAGAGCTATGAAGATGACCCGGCTCACTTCGATCTGCGAAGCTGGGCAACCCGAATCGATCTGGTTGCTGAGGAGACCGTTCAGATCAGCCTGATTGGCGCCAATGGCTTTGAAGTGGCGACGACAGGCGACTATCGTGGGCCGCCGGTCTATCTCGGCGATCGCGAGCATTTCATCCGGCAAATGGATGTTGGATCCGACAAGCTGTTTATCAGTGAACCGGTGCTCGGGCGCACGTCGGGAAAAGTCACCCTGCAATTGTCACGACGGGTGCGCGCGCCGAACGGGGCATTCGCAGGCGTCTTCGTGCTCTCGATCGATCCGAATTTCATCGCCCCGTTCTACCGCACGGTCGATCTCGGCAAAGGTATCGCCGTTCTGCGCAATCCGGCTGGCTTGGTGCTCGCCGCGCAGGGGCTTTCAGGCAATCCCCTGGGTCGGAAAACAGCCAATCAACCCTTTCTCGACGCGTTGGCCCTGTCGCCTTCGGGTTATTATTGGGGCTCTGGCGCGGTCGACGGGACCATCAGATTGGTGGCCTACCGCACTTCCAATAAGTTTCCGCTGATATTTTCGATCGGCATCGCCGAGAGCGACGGCCTGAGCGGCTACTTGAAACATCGGACCAACTACTTCGTTGCGGCGGCCATCATTACCGTGATCGTGCTGATGGCCATGTTTTTCTATATTCGCCACCAGGTCCAGCTCGATGACAGCCAGGTTCGCCTAAGGCTGCTCAATGAGGAAATCTCCCGACAGAACGTCCAGTTCGACGCTGCTCTGGCTAACATGTCGAATGGTCTCAGCATGTTCGACAACGAGGGCGGGCTGCTGGTCTGGAACGAACGCTATCTTGATCTCTATGGATTGCCGCCCGAACTGGTCAGGCCCGGAGTCAGCATTCAGGACATCGTCGAATACCGCACGCAGGTGGGAGATCTGGACCTCGACGCCGAAGAGTTTTTTTGTAGCTTTCGCCAGGACCTGGCCGCGCATGGCAGAACCGCCACGACTTCTCGCGGCAAGGGCGGTCGCACCATATCCGTGGTCAACACGGCCATCGAGGGCGGTGGCTGGGTCGGCATCCATGAAGATATCACCGAGCGGGTCGACCACGAGAGGTCGATGCAACACCAGACCGCAGAGCTGGCGGTCGTTAACATGCGGTTCGACGCGGCCTTGAGCAACATGACGCAGGGCGTGTGCCTGTTTGACGCCGACAGGAATCTGGTGATCGCCAACCGACGCTTCCGCGAGATGTACGGTTACCCGGGAGAACTCGTGGTGCCGGGAACGCCCTTGTCGTCAATGTTGCAGTATCTGGCGCGGCAGGGTGCAACCAGCGATTTGACGATCGACCAGCATGTTCAGAACATACCGACCGAGGCAGATCAGCATTTTGAAACCGCCGATGGCCGCATTATTTCGATCAAGCGTACTCCGACGCCGGACGGGGGCTGGGTGGCCACCCATGAGGACGTCACGGTCCAGAACCGGGCACAGCAGCTGATCGCCGAAAAAGCGGCGGAGCTCGAGCACATCAACATGCAGTTTGAAGTGACGCTGAGCAATATGTCCCAGGGCATCAGCATGTTTGATCGCGACCGGCGGCTGGTGGTCTGGAACGACCGCTACCAGGACATTTTTCGATTGCCGCCTTTGAAAAAGGGAACTCACGTCGAGGACATCCTGGCAGAAATATTCGCCCGCAATCAGTTGAAAAATTCAACAAACATGCAGGTCCATGAAACGGTGGCCAACGTTACCCGGGAGTTCCGGACCGATGTCGTCTCGAGCAGGTTGGATGAATACGCCGATGGGCGGGTCATTCTGATCTCGCGGCAGCCTATGAAGGAGGGCGGCTGGGTCTCGACCTATGAAGACGTGACCGAAAGGAAGCGCGTGGAGGCCGAGATCGCGCATATGGCGCGGCATGACGCGCTCACCGGACTGGCCAACCGCGCCGAATTCAACGTCCGGCTGGATGAGGCGAGCAAGCGGATGCAGCGCAACGGCACCCCGGTCACGGTGCTGATGCTCGATCTCGACAAGTTCAAGGCGGTCAACGATACGCTTGGTCATCCGGCGGGCGACCAGTTGCTGGTCGAGGTGGGCAAGCGCTTGCAATCGACGTTGCGTGAGACCGACCTTTTGGCGCGCCTTGGCGGTGATGAATTTGCGATTATCCAGGAGGGAGGAACGAATCAGCGGGATGGCGCCATCGCGCTGGCGCAGCGGATCATCAGCCTCATCGCCGAGTCTTTCGATCTCGCCGGTCACCCGGCCAATGTCGGCACCAGCATCGGAATTGCCATGGCCCCGGAACACGGCTTCGATCCCGAGCAATTGATGACGGCGGCCGACCTGGCGCTCTATGACGCCAAGGCCGCTGGCCGAAATGACTTCCGGCTGTTCAGGGACGAGATGCTCGAAGTGGCTCGGACGCGAAAATCAGCGGAGAATGAGTTGCGCGATGCCATCGCGCGACATGAGTTCGAATTGCACTATCAACCGGTGGTGGACGTCAAGAGGCACCTTTTGTGTGGCGTCGAAGCGCTGGTCCGCTGGCGGCATCCGACCATGGGGCTGGTGGCGCCGGACCAGTTTATCCCGCTCGCGGAATCGACCGGTCTGATCGTGCCGTTGGGGGAGTGGATTTTGCAGCAGGCCTGCGCTGACGCGGCTGCGTTGCCTGAGCACATCAAAGTCGCCGTCAATGTTTCGGCGGTCCAGTTCCACAAGGGCGATCTTTTCAATGCCGTCCTGAGCGCCCTGACCCTGACCGGAATTTCGCCGGA
>Ga0182012_10003608_pt1 | contig 16398 bp, 9 predicted proteins | sample 612S2SmetaG_FD_120486 | JGI IMG/M metagenome (GOLD analysis project Ga0182012, IMG submission 120486) | Permafrost microbial communities from Stordalen Mire, Sweden - 612S2S metaG | ecosystem: Environmental > Terrestrial > Soil > Wetlands > Permafrost | place: Sweden: Stordalen | collected...
GGCGCGGTCACGATCACGGCTTGCAGGCGCGGGTCGGCGACGGCGGTGACTTGCGTCGCTTTTTGCAGGCGTTGCTGGCCGCCGCCGGCATCCGCCGCGCCGGCACTGCCAAAGGGGCTGCCAGGCATGCCCATACCGCCAGGCATTCCCATGCCTCCGGGCATGCCCATAAATTGCACCGGAGACTGATCATCGCTGGAACCGGCCCCGGGAAAAACACCACTCAAGGCAACGACCACGTCCGAGGGGTTGGCATGTTTGAGGGGGAAAATGCGAACTTCCGTCTCGGCCCGGGCGGAATTGTCCACAGCCTGGATGATTTCCACGAGATGGCGGATGCTGGACTGGTGGTCGGTGATGACGATGGAGTTGCCGGCGTCGTTGGCCATCACGGTGGCATCGCGCGAGGTAAATTGCGACAGGTCGGAAATCAGTTGCCGGGCCTCGACGTACCGGATGGGCACGATCCAGGTGGCGATTTCATTGTCGTTGGGAATCTGGTCCGGGTCATTGCCGGTCAGGACGGGAATATGACTGGTCGCGGCATCGCGGGCGGTGGTGATGGTCAATTTGCGTCCGTTACGAACGGCGGCAAACTGGTTCCGGTTTAATTGGCCATTGAGCAGGTCCACGACCTCGGCCAGGGTCAAGTGTTTGCCTTGCAGGGTCACCCGGCCGGCCACGGGAGTTTCCTGCAGAATGATCAGTCCCGCCACGTCGCTCAAATAGGTCAGCACCTGGTCCAACGGGACGTTGCTAAAATTCATGGTGAAATCATTGGCGATCGCATCCGCCACCTTGCGGGAGGCCGGGGAAGAGACTCCGGTTACGGACGACAGGATGCGCAGGTCGGAGGGAGACTGCGCGGAGGCGAGCCGCGACACGTTCAAAGCACAGGTTATAACCAAGAATATTGCAATATAGGTTTTCATATAATTCCTTTTCTCATTAACTGAGCGCCCGGGCGCATTTGGCTGCCGTTTTCCGTTTGCGGGTGAATCAAGCCCGCCACTCTTTTCCGATTCCATCCTGGACCGCGGTTCGGGGGCGGTAATAAGAGAAGCTGACGCCGGTTGGCGAGGTTGCTCAAATAACGTCAGCTTCTCATTTGCGAACCGATTATTTCAGCAATCCCATCAGGATCGCCTGGGCTTCCTGGCGGGCGTTGAGGACTTGGCGCAGGTCGGCCTGGGCCGCCGTGAGCTTGTCCTGCTTGGCCTTTTGCGAGGCCTGATATTTCGCCGTCAAATCCTTGATTTGCGCGATCGGAGCATTGTCATCCAAAGCCTGCTGCAAGGCATCGGCGGCCGGGTCCGCCTGCTGGCCAAAGCCGCCAGGGCCGCCACCGCCAGGGCCGCCGGGACCACCCTGACCGCCCGGACCGCCGCGGCCAAACATGCGTCCCATACCTCCCATACCGCCCATGCCGCCGCCCGCCGCGCGCTGGGCATCCATCACCTTCTGGACGAGAGGCTGGAGAGCGGCCCAATCGGTGTCGTTAGTGACGCCGAGCTGTTCCTGATAGCGCTGCATCATGAATTGCTGCATTTGTTGCTGCATTTGGGCGGGGTCAAAATTTCCGCCGCCGGGGCCACCGAATCCGCCCGGCCCGCCGGGACCACCGGGGCCGCCGAACCCGCCGGGGCCGCCGGGACCGCCGGGACCGCCACCGTTATCCTGGGCCAACAGATTGCCGGCGCCCAAAGCCAGGGCGGCCGCAGCGGCACACAGAGTCAATATTAGTTTTGATTTCAATGATGATTTCATTTGTTTGGTTGTTTTTGTTTTATGATTCCACAGAGACCAACTTGTCTCTGAAGCAATAGACACGCAATCGGGCGCGAAGTCATGTTAAGGAGTGTTAAGCCGCGGCGGCGTCCATTGACCCGGTGGTGAAAGACGGGTTACACTTGGGTAATGAAACCATTCAACGCATCATGCGCCCGGGCTTGAATCACAGTTACCGGGAATGGGGATTTGTCGCCCTCCTGGCGGGTTTCTGCGCGGTGCTGTCGGTGTTGCAGTATCACTGGACGGGGCAAATCAGCCGCGCGGAGGCGGAACATCTGCGTACGGGCATCAACGAACAAGCGCAACTCTTCGGGCTGGCTTTTGACGCGGAACTCACGCGCAATGTCACGGCGCTGGTGCCGCGGGAGGAGGATTTGAATGAGGGCAGCCGCGCGGCAATCCATCTGCAGCATTTTCAAAAATGGCAGGCGGCACAGCCCCGGCCGGTATTCAGCCGGGTTACGGTCATTTCCTCGTCGGCGGCCGGTTTTAAATTTTTCCAGCAAGACCTGACCACGGGGCGACTGGTGCCAATCAGCATGGCGGCGGGCTCGAATTTCTTCCGGCAGGACTTGTCGCACGGCCCGGGCGGCGGGCCGGGTGGCGGGCCGCCGCCATTTGAAAATTTTAACGGCACCGTTTTTCCGGCGTTTGTGGGACCGCCGGAAAACATCCGCGCGCAGTTCGGCGGCGGTCCGCCACGGGGCGGCGGGCGGCCATTGGAAGGCGAGTTGATGCTCTTTGAACTCGACACAAATTATCTGCGCAATGTCTGGCTGCCGGCCTTGACCCGCAGTTATTTAAACCTGCCCGGGCAGCCGCTGAACGATCTCGCAGTGAAATCTCTGGCGGGGCCGGGCGAGATCATTTTTTCCGATACCGCCGGGAAGGGGGATAATTCCGAACCACCCATCAGAGTCATGTTCAACCGCCAGGGTCGGGAGCCGGAAAACCACCACGGGCCGGGCGGGGAGATGGCGTGGCAACTGGAGGTGCGGCCGCATGCGGGCGCGCTGGAGGCCATTGTGGCGGCTTCCCGCCGGCGGAATCTCACGGTGGCGATTCTCTTAAACCTCATGATTCTGGCGGCCGGTTTGGCGCTGGCGCAGCACACGCGGCGGTCCCGTCAGCTCGCGGCGGCGCAGATGGATTTCGTGGCGGGCGTGTCGCATGAATTGCGCACGCCCTTGACAGTGATTCGCGGAGCGGGTCACAATTTACTGCGGGGGGTGGCGCATGAACCGGCCCAGATCGAACAATATTCCCGGATGATCATCCAGCACGCGGAGCAACTCACGGACATGGTGGAGCAAATTCTGGGGCTGGCGGGCATTAAAAAGAATTCCACGGCGGCCGCGTTCACGGCGGTCGGCATCGCCGAAACAGTGCGGGAGGCGGTCGCGGCCACGGCGCCGGACGTAAAAAGCGCGCAGTGTGAACTGCACGTCGATCTGCCGCCGGACTTGCCGATGGTCAAAGGGGATGGGGCGGCGCTGCGCCGGGCGTTCCAAAATTTGGTGACCAATGCCGCCAAGCATGGCGGAACAGGCGGCTGGATCGGCATTACGGCCACGCGCGTGGCGACCGGAAATTCACCGGTCGTGGAAATCAAGGTCGCGGATCGCGGGCCGGGGATTCCGAAGGCGGAGTTATCGGAAATTTTCAAACCTTTCTTTCGCGGCGCGAACGCCAAGGCCCGGCAAATTCGCGGCAGCGGTTTGGGCTTGAGCCTGGTGCGTGAAATCATCGAAGCGCATGGCGGCACGATTTCGGTAACGAGCCAGGAGGGCAACGGGGCGGTGTTTAGCGTGCGGCTGCCGGCCATGACCAGTTAATATGGAATCGCATGTACTCATCGTGGAGGACGAGCCGGGGATTTTGCTCGTCATTGCGGATTTATTACGCGCGCAAGGCCACGTGATCGAAACGGCCGCGGAAGGCTTGGAAGGATTGCGGCTGGCCACCAGCCGGAAGTTCGATCTGCTGATTCTGGACGTGATGTTGCCGGGATTGGACGGTTTTGAAATCTGTCATGCCGTGCGGGAACAGGGCTTTGACGGGGCGATTCTCATGCTGACGGCCCGGGGCCAGGTCCGCGACCGGGTCCACGGCCTTCAGACTGGCGCGGATGATTATCTGGTCAAACCCTTTGATCCAGACGAACTCGTGGCGCGGGTCAACGCGCTGCTGCGAAGGGTGCACAAGGAGGCTTTGACGCCGGTGATGAAGTTCCAATTCGGCAATGTTACGGCGGATTTTTCGCAGATGGAATTTTCCAAGGCCGGACGGACGGTGACGCTGGCGGCCAAGGAGGCCGAATTGCTGCGCGTGCTGGTGAACCATCGCGGGCAGGTGTTGTCCCGCGAACAAATCCTGCAGCAGGTTTGGAGCGAGCAACCGTTCATCACGGAGCGCACGGTGGATGTGCATGTGGCCTGGCTGCGGCAAAAGCTGGAGGAGAATCCCGAGTCGCCCCGGCACATCCTCACCATTCGTGGGGAGGGGTATCGGTTCAGCCGCTGACCGGGGCAAACCAAAGATTGTCTCAATGCACTTGAGGAATGGGCTGGGCGGCCGGCAATGATCCCGCGGGCTGGCCAAAGATGGTGAACTCAATGATGCCCAGCGGGGTCGCGCGCGGCCAGTTGAGCAGGGTCAGCCGCACGAACCGGGCGGTGGTTGGCAGGAATTCCGCGAAGATGGTGTTGCGGACAATATTATTCGTGGATTGATCCAGCACCTTGGTGTAGGTGTTGCCGTCGGTGGACACCTCAATTTGGTATTGATAAGCGCTGGTGGGTGGCAATGCCGTCCGGCTGGCGGCGGTGGGAATCGGATTGGCGGCCGGCGCGGCGCCGCGGCCGCCGAAACGGCCGCCGCCCGTGAACAGCAGCCGCACGGAATCCACAGAGAATAGTTGAACGACGTCAAACCGGGTCGCGGGTCCGAGGTCAATCGTCAGGGATGGTTGCGCGTCATCCGGAGCCGGTTCCCACCAGGTGCCGCTGGAATTATCCACGGCATACGCGGCATCGTGACCCGGTTGCTGGGAGGTGAACTTGGAGAGGGCATTCATCGCCCGGACTTTATTGATCGTCACAGGGATGGAACCGGAGTCGCCGTCCTTCGCCGGATCGGCCACAACGCCGGGCGCCCATTGCGGCGTGTCGGTGACGCGTACGGACATATTGCCAGCTTGATCAAATGCCACCGGGTCCATGCCGATGCGCCGGCCGCCGGGCGGATTGTTCAACACGATGGTGTAAAACTGCCAGAGTTGACCACCCGGCCCCTCCACAATGCTGCCGTGGCCGGTGCCGGTGACCAGACCCTCGGTTTTGCGGAGGAGCGGATTGTTGGGGGCGTAGGTAAACGGCCCCATGGGATTTTTCGCGGTGTAATAGCCCTCGGCATACGTTTTCCACTGCGTGCCGGACGCGGAATATTCCAGATAGTAAGTGCCCTGGTGTTTTTGCAGCCAGGGTCCCTCAATCCACGCCACGTCAGGATACTCATTCATTTCACCGTAACGCTCCCAAAGGTGATCCTTGTTGAAGCCAAACAGATGGCGCGGAGGGCCAGCAAACCGGGTCAGGTCATTCGGATCCAACGGCACGGCAAAGATGCCGCTGACGCCGCGGCCGGGATAATAGAGATACGGCAGGTTGTCATCGTCCACGAAAATATCCATGTCGAACGGCTGGTTCCAGCCGCCAGCGACATCCGGGGTGTTTTTCCAGTCGCCCATGGTAATGAACGGGCCGAGGGGATTAGTGCCTTTGAAGAGCGGGCCGTCATTACCGCACAGGTAAAAGGCGCCGTTGAATTTGAAAGCGTGGGGGGCCACCGGGACATTGGGGACGCGCTGAAAGGTCCAATTTAGGAGATCGTCCGATATCCAAGCCCCGCCGCCGGTGCAGTACATGTAGTATTTGCCGTTGTCCCGGATGACGGTGACATCGCCGGAGGCAGAAGCCCCGCCGTCGCTAATCATGGGCAGCGGGTTGCAATAGCGCGGATTTTTGCCCACCACCGGATCAGCGGCGTGCGCGGACGTGAGAACGGCAGCGCACCACGCGACGCCGAGTACGGTTTGCCAGCGGGAAGTCATGAATGAGATCATATACTTTTACCCGCGGACAGGCCAGTGGAAAATGGTCGGGGCCGGCGCTGTGCGCGGATTACTTTGGACTGGCTTTCAACAGGTCGCAGGCCTGCGAAACGCCGAGCCCACAGGCTTTCTCCAGCAGCGCCCGGGCCCGTTGCTCATCCTGGGGCACCCCGTCGCCCAGGTGGTAAAGATTGGCCAGATAAAGGCAACTGGGACCATCCTGGGCGTCGGCCGCCTTTTGCAGCCACCGGGCGGCGGCGGCGTGGTCCGACGGACCGCCTTCGCCCGCCAGTTCCATTTGGGCAAGACTTTGCATCGCCTTCACTTCACCCAAGGCCGCGCCTTGCTCATACAATTGGCGGGCCCGGGTCTTGTCCGCGCCCCGGCCGTGACCGGTTTCATAGGCAGAGCCGACCAGGAAGCAATCAACCCCGTTGGTGGTTCCCGCGAGGCTGCTTTCCAGACGGTCCAGCGCGGGGCCCGCACCGGTCTCGGCCTCGGACCGGCCGAAGATGACATACTGAATGGCGAGGTTTTCACAACCAGCGGGATCACCGAAATCACAGGCTTCGGTGAAATAGTGGCAGGCTTTGGCCAGGTCGGCCGGGACCAGTTTGCCTTCGGAATAAATCGCTCCGGCCTCATTACACAAGTTTCCCAGTGCTTGCATGCGGTTTTGTGAAGCGGTTCCTCCCAAATCCGCCACGGACAGGGAGGAGTCCTGCAAATTTTGGAGATCCAAATGGTGGAGCATGCGCTGCAAGTATTTGGTTCCCGTAGGCCGGTTTTCGGCGGCGGCGGTTTCCCAGAACTGCAGGGTGTCGCCAGGATGGGGGGCCTCGATGTAACCAGTATGCAGCATGATGAGAAACATCGTCGCCCAGCAGCCCATGTAACCCAAGTTTGCCTTGCGCGGGCCAAACCGCGCTTCCCAGCGGCCAATTCTGGCGAAGACCCCGCTCGCGGCCAAGCGGTCCAGCAGCGGCACCAGCAAGTTCAAAAATGGCACCACGACCAGTTTGTCGTAAAAGGACGGCTGGTCAACGGACTCCAACAGCCAGAAGGCCGCACACACCCCCAACCCGTAAAGCCCGCCAAAAATCACCTTGCCCAGGCTGCTGCGCGGGGTCGTGGCCGGATCGGTCATCAGGAGGTGCAACCCGAGAAAAACGGCGACGGAGATATTGGTGAACGCAAAAAAATACACGCCGGTCGCCTGGAAATAGAGGCTGTTGACCACGACGATGACCACCATGGCGGAAAAGGTCAGCAACGTGACGGAGAAGAAATACTGCACGACCATGCCGCAGAAAAAGATCAGAATAAACAGGTGGGTTGGCCGATCCTCGGTGATGGCAATCGTCTCGCCCCAGGTATGACCGGTGGTGCCCGTCAAGAGCATGATGGTGGAGAAGACGGTCAGCGCCAAGACGGAGGGATTGAAAACATGCGTCAGCTTTCCGTCGCGATGCCAGCGAATAAAGTGTTTGCCGAGCACACCCAAGGCCACCATGAGGAATTGGAAGAGATACCAGTCATCCCGAAACCAGATGAACAGGTTCGTGCCCAAAATGATGGGCCAGGGCCCAAAGCCCACCCGCCACTTCTGCCCTCGCGACCAGGTCACCAACGAATCAAACACATAGAGAAACGCCACTTGGGACAGGATGAGGGGGATTTCGGCGTAGACATTTCGCCAGTACCATCCCCAGTAGGCATAAATGCTCGTCTGCATCAACGCCTGCACATAGTGCGTGCGCACGACCACCGGCTCGAGGGCATAACCCGCGGCCTTCGGCCCGGACCGGCGAAACAGCAGCCATTGCCAGCACAGCAGGAAAGCCGCCACGCCGACATACGTCCAGCCCAGATGGGCATTAGTTCGCGCTCGGGAGCAAAAACCGAGGGCGAGAAAAACGCCGGTCAGGACCAGCGGCACCGCCAGGGCCGCGCGTTTCGATTTCGCCGGCCCACGGGCGCCGGAGGGTAAACTCATGGCCGGGGCTCGGTTTCCGGGCACAGAGCGGCCGTTTTTGGGATTGATTTCATGATTGTCCTTAAACTACTCGCGAGACTCCCTCCGTCAACTAAAATTTTTATTCTAGGGATAAACCGGGCTCATCTTGCGAACGGGCGGCCCGGAGCCAACTGCCAGAAAACCAATAAGTTCCTAAGGGATACAATCCTGAACCGGCAGGCAAATTTAACTTATTGCCCCCGGAACGGGCGCGGGTCAAGGTTTGGGTCACGCGCGTCCTGCCTTGTGCGATGAGGGAGGCTGTGGTATCCAACTGCATTCACAACCAACATCCATATGGGCATAAAATGAACCTGACCCGAGCATTATTCATCGGCGCCTTCGTTATGATCGTATCCGCGGCGCTCGCCGGCCAGACGGTGGAGCAATGGGGTGTCTTTGAGCTGGCCTTGCGCGGCCCGGCCAGCGGCAATCCGTTTCTCGAAACCAGCCTCTCCGCCCGCTTCGAGCAAGGAACCAATTCGGTAGAAGTGAACGGCTTTTACGATGGGGACGGGGTTTATCGGGTACGCTTCATGCCGGAACACACGGGAACGTGGAGCTACCAAACGACGAGCAATGTGCGCCGACTGAACGGCCAAAGCGGCTCATTTACTGTTCAGCCACCCTCGACCCAAAACCATGGTCCGGTCCGGGTGGCGCGCCAATATCATTTCGCGTACGCCGACGGCACGCCTTACCAGGAACTCGGGACGACTTGTTACGTTTGGGAATGGCAGCCGGAGGCGTTGCAAGTCCAGACCTTGCAAACGCTCGCCACGTCACCATTTAACAAAATCCGTTTCTGCGTGTTACCAAAGCATTACGTATGGAACACGAACGAGCCGATTATGTATCCATTTCCCGGCGGGTCGGCGCGGACCAACTGGGATTTTACTCATTTTAACGTGAAGTATTTCCAGCACCTGGAGCAGCGCGTGCAGGATCTGGCGGCGCTGGGCATGGAGGCGGATATTATTCTGTTTCACCCGTACGACGAAGGCCATTGGGGGTTTGACCGGATGCCGGCGGAGGTGGATGACCGTTACTTGCATTACGTGGTTGCCCGGCTGGCGGCTTATCACAATGTCTGGTGGTCGCTGGCGAACGAATGGGATTTCATGAAGCGCAAAAAGGAATCCGATTTTGTGCGCTTCGGTGAAATTGTTTCCCATGACGACCCGTATCATCATTTGCTGTCCATTCACCAGGGCGTGAAGCTGTTCAATCACAACCTGTCGTGGATCACTCATGCGAGCATCCAAAGCCCGGGTGCCGTGCAAACTCCGGCCCGGGCCCGCGCCTATCGGGACACCTACGGCAAGCCGGTGGTTTATGACGAGGTGCAATATGAAGGCAACATCCCGAGCGGCTGGGGGCGGCTCAGCGCGGAAGAATTGGTCTTCCGATTTTGGAACGCCACCATCGCCGGCACTTACTGCGGTCACGGGGAGACTTTCCGCAGCGACGACCAGGTGCTGTGGTGGTCCAAAGGCGGAGTTTTGAAAGGCCAAAGTCCGGCGCGGCTCGCCTTTCTTAAACAGGTGTTGCAGGATGCGCCCGCCGAAGGTCTTGACCCCATAGGCGGCCATCCCGAAATGGCCGGAAAACCGGGAAGCTATTACCTGGTCTACCTGGGCAAACAGGCGCTGACCAATTGGGACTTCGTGCTTCCTCAATCGCCGACCGGCAGCCGGCCGCTCGTGGCGGGCGAACAATTCACGGTGGACGTGCTCGATACTTGGAACATGTCCACGGCGCGCGCCCCCGGCAGCTTCACACTAAAAAAGAATGATGATGGCAGCTTTAGCAGCCGGGATGGGCAGGGTGTGGCGTTGCCGGGAAAACCGTATCTGGCACTCCGCATAAAGCCGTTGGCAAATTGAAGGCCGGACGAGGTGGCTGGGCTTTCACAAAAACTCGCTTCGCACTGGATTATCCGCGTCTATACAAAAGATTTGTGCCGCCCCGGACTTATTTAGGTCGCGAAAGGACGCATCATAAGGGCGTGTTGCCCAAACCCAAAAGCCCGAAAAATTGTCCTTGCGGGAGGGATACACACCTTCATTTGCGAGGGTTTTTACGTTGCTGCGCCCGGGGACGGGCGCGCTCCGGGTTTTGGGCAACACGCCCTCAAGACGCGCCCGGCGCGAAGGGGAATCATGATGAATTCTTGACGGAGCCCGTCCATTTGATAAGTTCGCGGCATGCTGATCCCAAAATTCTTCTTCTTAACACCCGTGCCGCGCCCGGCAGGCATGGGCACGGATGCGGAAAACACAAACGCTTGTCGGCCAAACTTTTCCGGTGTCGCCAATGAATCACGGTTACGCTGGCATGCCGCCGGTAGTTGGCCAAATTCAGTTCTGCGGAATACACTCCTGCGCTCCGCTCAAGGGGCCTTGGTCCTCACTGCCTTTTCCCTTGCTGCCGTGACTTCCGCTTTCGGCGCCGCCGATGGCATCTTCCCCGCGTCCACGTCGGAGGCGGCCGCGGCGATGCACTGGAATGGCAACGGCTATTTTGTAGTCAACGGGAAGCCAACGTTTATCAGCAGCGGGGAAATTCATTATGCGCGCGTGCCGCGCGAATTGTGGAAGGACCGAATTCTGCGGGCCAAGGCGATGGGGCTCAATACCATTCAGACTTATGTGATGTGGAACGCGCATGAGGGAACGGAGGGGCACTTTGATTTTTCCGGCAACCTGGATCTGGACGCCTGGCTGACCACGGTGCAGGAATGCGGCATGTATGCGGATGTCCGGCCCGGGCCGTATATTTGTGGCGAATGGGAAAACGGCGGGTTGCCGGCGTGGCTGTGCGACAAACCGGGAATGCAAGTTCGGAACAATGACCCACAGTACCTGTCCTATGTGGACAAGTTTGAATCGCAAGTGTTCGACATCATCGCCCGGCACCAGATCCACAAAGGCGGCAATGTGTTGATGGTGCAAATCGAGAATGAATATCCCAACCATTGGGGCACGGACACCACCCCCTACCTGGATCATCTGCGAGAACTGGCGAGGACGCACGGGCTGGAAATTCCGCTGTTTGATTCGGGTTTGCATCACGGTGACGACCCCGCGGGCAACCGTCCCTTCGGCAACCGGACGACCCCCTGGTTCAGCACGGAGTTCTGGACCGGGTGGATTGGCCTCGAAGGGGATATGAGCGCGCAAATGGCGGAACAGAAGGTTCGCGGCACCTGGAAAATCATTGGATTCGGCGGGGCGGGCTATGATTACTACGTTGTCCATGGCGGCAGCGACTTTGGCTATTCCAAAGGGGCCGAGGTGACCGCGTCTTATGACTATGCCTCGCCGATCGGCGAGGCGGGGCAGTTGCGCAAGGTGTATTTCCCCATGAAGCGAGCGGCAATGTTTGCGCAAGCGTTCAGCGATGTACTCACGGCGAGCCAGGATGGCCGCGCGCTGTTTAGTGCCACGACGACCGGAGTGCAGACTTACGCCCGGACGGGCACCAACGGCACCGCCCTCTTTCTAGCGGATGCGCCGCGCTATCAGAATGGCCGGGGCCGCAGCGCGCAAGTGGCGCAGACGCCGCAGGTGATTCACACGCAGATCAAACTCGCCGATGGCCGGCAAATTCCCTCGGGCACCAACACGCTCACGCTGAATCCGGGCGAAATCCGGCAGATCCTGACCGACGTGGTCATCCAACAAAATCCCCCGGTCATATTTGATTACGCAGCCACGGCGATTCTTACGCGCATTAAATTGGGTGACATCACATATCTAGTGTGCCACGGAGCGCCCGGGGACCAAGGCGAAATCAAGTTGAAAGACCAGCCGCAACTGCTCGCGTTTACCTATCCATCAGGAGACAAGATCACGACGGTTTACGTGCCGGATACCAAGGTCACGCTGCTGGTGATGAACACGGACCTGGCAGACCGCACCTGGATCGTTGGCGAGGGGGATGGCCGTTCGCTCGTGGTCGGTCCGCACTATGCTTCTGCGCAAGGCGATATCGAATTACCCCTCAAGGGTGCCAAAGTAATGGTTTACTCGGCCAAGGGCAGCGCGGAACTCAACCCACCGCAGCAGGCAGTGGCAACGGAAATTCCCGCGCTGCAGTGGAGCGTGCGGGAAGGGGCATTGGAAGCGACCAATAACGATTCGACCTGGGCCGCATCGGCGGAGCCGAAGCCCATGGAGCAGTATAATGATTATCCCAATGGCTGGGGCTGGTACCGCACCACCATTCATCGTGACGCGGCCGGGCCAGTGATGCTGCGGTTCACGGGCGCGGGGGATGTGCTGCGGCTCTTTGTGAATGGCCAGCGTGTGGCCGGGGACAAAAATGGGGCGACGCTCGCCCTTCAGGCGGGCGACAATGAACTGGCAGTGCTTTGCTGGAATGACGGCCGGCCGAAAATGTACAACTTCACCGGGCCGACGGGATTGATGGCCGCCAAAGGAATCTGGGGGCCGGTGACACTGACCGATAATTCGCTAGCCTCGATTTCCAACTGGCGCGAGCTAAACACTGATGCCGTGACCGCAGCGGATAATGGTCCGGCGGCGGTGAATTTTGATGATTCCGGCTGGGCGCAGGTGGCGGCGGGCGCCGACACGATGAATTCGCGGATTGGGTACGCGTGGTTCCGCGCCACGTTTGACGTGCCGGAAGACACAACCCGGGCGATGCTGGTGTACCAAGGCGTTGATGATGAGGGCGAATTCTTTCTCAACGGGCAGTCCGTGGGCAAACATGCTGGCTGGAACGTGGCGGGCAGCGTGGAGCTTTCGAAAGCCCTCAAGCCCGGAAAGAATGTGCTGGCGATTCGCGTGAAGAATAATGAGGGGGCGGGTGGGTTGACGGCCAAAGTGGATATTGTGGCCATGAAAGGCGGCCAGGAGAACTGGCACTTTCACCCGGGACTTTCAACCATGGAAGAGACTCCCCTGCTCGCGAAAGTGACGAACTGGCAGGAATTTTTGGATGGCCAAGGCTTGCCCGGCTGGGCCAGCCCGTCTGACCGGCCGGTGGCTCCCAACACCCCGCTTTTCTTCCGGGCGGACTTCACCCTGACGACTGACCCGCAGGTGCGCCAACCGCTGTCATTACGGACAACCGGTCTCAAGTCCGGCAGCGTCTGGATCAATGGTCACAACCTTGGGCCGTACCGGAACGCGGGCAATCGGGCGACGGAGATGTATGTGCCGGAGTGCTGGCTCAATAACGGGGCCAATACAATGGTGATCTTTGATGCGGAAGGAGCCTCGCCCGCCCAAGTGGCGTTACACCCGCTGGAAACTTGGATGGCCATGCCCTCGCTGGCCATGCTGTTACCCAAATAAACAATCGGTTCCGGAACGACGCAACCTCAGCGTCATTCCGGAACCGTTCTAAAACCGATTGGATTGCCTTAGGTTGCCTATTTGCCATTGACGACGTCGAGGATCGCTTGCAGGGCGGGCTTGGGCTTCAGTTGCGCATCAAAGATCAGCGGCTTTTGGCCGGAGCGCCATGACCGGCGGTCACTGATGCCCCAGAGCGTCACGCGCGACATGGTCTTGGCGTGGCGGTTGAAAACGTCAAACAGTTTGCCATACACCTCGGCCTGCTTCCGGAAGGCTTCGGCGGTGACCGGCTCGCCCCCGCCAGCCGTGGGGAACGCCCCGCTGTTGCCGCCGGTAGCGGTGACGTCCAACTCGCTGATGCCAACCTTCAGGCCCAGCGACTCATAATCTTCGATCGCCTTTTCAACGTCCGGGATGCTGGTCTCCAAATGCCAGTGGCCCTGGATGCCCACCCCGTTAATCGGCGCGCCTTCCGCGATCAGCCGCTTGAGCAGCAGCATGGAACTGGCGTGTTTACCCCGGTTTTGCACCGCCCCCTGCTCAATGTTGTAATCGTTGTAGAACAACAGGGCATCCGGGTCAGCCTCATGGGCCCACTTGAACGCCATGGTCAGGTAGTCCGGCCCGATGGCCCGGACCCATTGGGAATTCCGCAAATTCTCGGTGGCGCCGTTGCCGCCGTCATTGATGGCCTCATTGACCACGTCCCAGCCGTAGATTTTTCCTTTGTACCGGCCAACCACCGTGTGGATATGATTGCTCAAGCGCTCCATCGCCAGTTCACGCGTCACGGGCTGGCCATTGGTTCCTTGAAAAAACCAGCCCGGCGTCTGGGCGTGCCAGGCCAGGGTATGGCCCCAAATCTTGATGTTATTGGTGGCACACCATTCCACGAGCGCATCCGGGGTGTTAAAGCTGAAACGATCCTCCGACGGATGCGTCGGTTGGGGTTTCATGCAGTTTTCCGGAGTGATGATGTTGTAGTTGGCTTTGATGTTCGCCAGCTCGGCGGGTGAATAACCCCGGGGAACGTCGCCGGCGGTTCCAATCAGAAATTTCCCGGCGTAGGCGTCTTTGATGCCAATCGTTGGTTCTTGAACCGCCGTCGCCACGGGCGAACTTGCCGGTGCCGCCGCATTGTCCGGCATCTGGGGATAAGCGGTGGTTGCCCACATCGCGCCCGCAATTGCGTTAATCAGCATTATTCTTTTCATCATATGATTTAGTTTCAGGTTGAAGTTACATTAACTATTGGTCCATCCCAAACTCGTCCATTGGCTATTTGACAGTCGGCTCCGCCGGAGTTGTTGCGGGTGGCAGGAGCTTGTATCCCAGCGCCTCCAGCATTATCTCCCCGTAGCGTTTGCCAAACTCCCGGGATCCGGCCGAATTAAAATGCATGTGGTCCGGGTTACAGGTGCAGCCCGCCGAGGAAACGACCCGGGCAGTGGGCAAAGTCTTCGGCAGGTCGGCCATAATGGTGTTAAATCCCGCGCAAACTCCCTGCTGATCGGCATTCACGGTCTCACCGGCCAGAAACGGCACCTGGCCGGTCGGAAGCTTCAGGTCTTTCACGAGGTTGTCATAAATGCTTTTCACTTTGTTCGGCCATTCATGATCATTCGGATTGGATTCCCCCTGATGCAGCAGGAAGCCCTTGATCACGCCCTGCTGTTGCGCGAGTTTGGCCTGGTCCACCATGTACTGATAGGGGTTTCCGCCGTAGGCTTTGACATACGAGAGCATCCAGGATTGCACGGTCGCGAGATAGTTCGTGTAGATGTCCTTTTGAAACATCTCAATCTTGGTGCCGGGGATGGACACCTTGATGATGCCGATCCGGATATTGGGCGGCAGATTGGAAACCATGGTACGCCCGAAATAATCAACCATGCAAATGCCGGAGCCCCGCGTGGACAAGGGCGGGATCGCATCGTACCATTCGCCTTTTTTCCAGCCACGCTTGGCGGAATCCGCGTCCGCCATGACTTGAAGCCGTTTGTCCACGTTACGGTCGGCATCGTTCATGGGTCCGCCGCTTTCCATGTTTGACTGCCCAAAACACAGAAAAATCCAAAAATTCGTGTCTTGCGCCATCGCGCTGGACAGGGAGAACAGCAAGGCAGCCAGTAAGGATAAGGTTAGTTTCATTTATGTAGTAATTATGGTTTTGGATAGGTCAAATTCAAGAACTTCGTGGTCACGCCACCCCGGCGGCCCAATCCAACGGATTATGCGGACCTAGTTGCAAATGGATTTCCACCGGAGTTCCCGCCGGCAGACGCAGTTCACAGTTGGCCTGGCCCGGCTCGGGTTTCGCGACCAGCACGCCGGTGGACGCCGTAACGGCTACGATGCCGTGCCGGGCAATTAAAGTAATGCCCTGGTTTCGCAACGAGGTGACGGTTAGATCCACCGTCCGCGCTTGCATGTCCCAGACCAGATGGTCAATCCGTGCGAAGGTGCGGGCCAGCAGGCCGTGAATGGAGCCTTTCACCAGGGACGGGGGCAAAGCGGGCAGCACCTCGATCACCCCGGGGCGGGAGTAGGCCAGCATTTCCATCAGGATCGCGGGAAAGCCGGCTTGAGCATCCGGCACCGGCCCGGCATAGGGGTCGCGCGAGCACCGGAGCGCGGTGCTGACGTAGCCTTGTTCGAGCAATTGGCGCAGTTGGGTGTCCACAAGGAGATTGTCTTTGAGTCGCGCCCCGGCCAGAGCGCGATGGCAGCGGGCATAAGCGGGCAACACCTCGCCCGAAACGGCCGTGGTCATGGTGTCAAACGTGCGCCGCCGGCCGGCAATCAACGCGGCCCGGGCCAGTTGCGGCGTGCGGTCAGGATCAATGTCATCGCCCGGCCAGACGCCGTAGAGATGCGAGACGTGACGATGGCTATAGTGCTCCTGCACCGCAGGCCAGGCCCATTCCTTGAGCGTGCCGTCCAGTTCCACGAGGTACGGCGGCAGTTTGGCCAGCATCGCTTGCCATTTCGCCACGCCTTCGGTCTCAAGATTGAGGGTCTGGCATGCCTGGATCAAATTGACCAGCACTTCGCGGCAGACGGCGATGTCCATCGTGGCATTGACCAGCGCCGAGCCGACGGGGTCGGTGCTCACGGGAGTGTTTTCCGGCGAAATGGACGGCGCGAAA
>Ga0182012_10003610_pt1 | contig 16396 bp, 15 predicted proteins | sample 612S2SmetaG_FD_120486 | JGI IMG/M metagenome (GOLD analysis project Ga0182012, IMG submission 120486) | Permafrost microbial communities from Stordalen Mire, Sweden - 612S2S metaG | ecosystem: Environmental > Terrestrial > Soil > Wetlands > Permafrost | place: Sweden: Stordalen | collected...
CCGAAGGCGGCGCAGCGACTGTTCCAACATCTCCATCGCCACGCGTTTCTCACGGCCGTGAGTACACACTTTGGTCATTAGAAAGACTTTTTCACGCCTCCCATCGAGCCCTTTTCCAAGGAACAGCTCCGTCAGCCCTAAGTGATACTCCCAGCAGTTGTCGAAGAAAGTGATGCCTCCCTCTACCGCTTCGTGAATAATCTGAATTGCTTCGTCCTCACTCCTGGTCTGTCCAAGATGATGACCTCCCAGTCCGAGCGCAGACACTTTTACACCGGTTTTGCCGAACTCCCGCCATGGAATCATAAGTCGTCCTAAAGCAATTTATCCAGGGTGATTGGCAAATCTCTCACGCGTTTCCCAGTGGCGTTAAAGACTGCGTTCGCGATGGCGGCTGCAGCGCCGGTAATACCGATTTCGCCGATTCCCTTCGCACCTAGTGGATTAATCTCGCTGTCAGTTTCGTCAACCCAAATTGCCTCAATATTCGCCACGTCGGCATTCACCGGCACATGGTATTCGGCAAGATTGTTATTCACCCAGCGGCCCAGCCTTCCGTCCATTTGCGCTTGCTCATGCAGGGCCATGCTGACGCCCCATACCATGCCGCCTAGAAATTGGCTTCTCGCCGTTTTCGGATTCAAGATCTTCCCGGCCGCGAAACAACCCAGCATGCGCGCCACCTCCACCTGCCCCAAATCTTCGTCCACATGAACCTCCGCAAATTGAGCGCCAAAGGCGTACATCGAATACGCTTCTGTCTCCTGTCCAGGCTTCGCTTCGGCCTTGGCTTCCACGTAAGGCTGCCCGCTTCGCCGAATGAGGGTGGCAAGGGATTCACTCTGCGACGGATTGTTCTTTGACGAGAGTCCTCCCGCCTTCATAATCACATCCTGCGCACTAACTCCCGCTAGGGTCGAGCGACTGTCAGAGACCGCCATCTGAATTAGTTTTTCGCGCAAAGCTTGCGAAGCGAGGTATACGGCTGACCCAGTACTGGCAGCTGTCTGCGAGCCTCCCGACACGGGTGTCTTGGGCAGAACCGTGTCTCCCAAGCGAACTTTAATTTGCGCTGGCGGGACTTCAAAAAGATCCGCCGCAATCTTCGTCATGATCGTATACGTTCCTGTTCCGAGGTCTTGTGTCCCGGCCTCAATCAAGAAAGTTCCGTCGGCGTTTAGCCGCGCCGATGCGCTCGAAGGACTGCGCTTTGTGGGATAGACAGAACCAGCCATGCCATGCCCCACAAGCCAGTGTCCTTCTTTGGTGGAACGAGGCTCCATTAAGCGCTTAGCCCACCCAAAGCGTTCTGCACCTTGCCGGTAACACTCCCGAAGTGACTTGCTAGACCAGGGGCGATCCTTCTCCGGATCCTTCGCAGCATAATTCTTCAGACGGAATTCAATGGGATCCATCTTCAATGCGTACGCCATCTCGTCCATCGCCGATTCCAGGGCAAACGTTCCCGAGGCTTCGCCAGGCGCTCGCATAAACGAAGGCGTCCCCAAGTCTGACTTAACTATTTTGTGAACGGTACTGTTGTTCGGGCACGCGTAGAGCATGCGCGATGCCAAGCTCGCCGTCTCAACAAATTCGTCAAAGGTAGATGTGTTGCTGAGCGTATCGTGCATCCACGCAGTTAGAGTTCCATCAGAGGAAGCTCCCCCCACAATGGTCTGGTAAGTTGCTGATCGATAACCCAACATCCCGAACATTTGGGGGCGAGTTACTTCCAGCTTAACGGGCCGGTTGAGTTGTCGCGCCGCCAACGCGGCGAGGATAACGTGTGACCAAACCGGTCCCTTACTACCGAAGCCACCTCCCCCAAATAGGGAGAAATCACCCGAACATTTTGGGGAGGAATTCCCAATAGTTCCGCCACCCGCTCCTGATCTGATGAAACTCCTTGTGTTGCGTCGTAAAGAGTTAAACGATTCGGCGCATTCCACACGGCGATTGTGGCGTGGGGCTCCATAGGGTTATGGACCTCCGCGGGCGTAGTGTAAACTCGGCTGAGATGAGCAGCCGCGTTCTTCAAGCCACTTTCGACATCACCCCTATGCGAGATCGATGGATCGCCTCCGCCTCCCGCCTTTGTGGGCGAATAGCCTTGAGACGCGCGCCGGGCTAAATCTACATGGTGGGCCTCTATTGCATAGTCCACTTTGAGAAGGCGAGCACCTTCCTGCGCTTGTTCTAAAGTTTCCGCTACCACCAAGCCAATAGGTTGGTTAGCAAAACGAACTAAATTGTCTTGCAATACGTTCAAGACTCGGCTGGTAGGAGCGTTATGCTTCTGGTTTTGCAAAGTTGACAATTTAGGAGCGTTCATATGCGTCATAACAAGCAATACTCCTGGCGAGTTCTGCGCAGCTCGTGTACGAATCGATTCGATCCGCCCCTTTGCGATTCTACTCATCGCCAACACCGCATAAGCGGATGACTCCACCTGATGCTCGAAAGCATATGTCGCGCGCCCGGTAACCTTAAGAGGCGCATCAATCCGGTCAATTCCCTGCTCTAAGATTGTGTTCATTCAAGCTACCTCCTTCGAGGCAGCAGTCATCACTGCGCGGACAATTGCCCGCTTCGCAAGTTCCACCTTGAAAGCATTGCCAGAACTCGGCTTTGCCGACTTCAGCTCCGCTTCCGCTGCCAATTGCACAAGACCTCTTTCCATGGTCTGGCCCAGCAGCAGGTGTTCAGCGATTGTGGCGCGCCAAGGTTTGTGGGCAACCCCACCCAGCGCGATCCTTACCTCGCGCGCCCTGCCATCAGGTTCGAGATCCAGCACAGCCGCTACGGAAACCAGCGCAAACGCGTAGCTTCGGCGATCTCGCAGCTTCAAATAATGAGAGCGTTCCGAGGCGGAAGCTGCAGGGAGGTCGATAGAAGTGATCAACTCACCCGGTTGGAGAGTAGTATCAAGCTCAGGGGCAGTGCCCGACAAGCGATGAAAGTGCGAGAACGCAATACCCCGTTCACCTTTGGTCCCCGTGACTTGCACAACCGCTTCTAGCGCTGCCAAGGCCACGCACATGTCGCTAGGATGTGTGGCAATGCAGGCGGAACTTTCACCCAATATTGCGTGGATTCGATTTACACCGTGGATGGCTGCGCAGCCTGTTCCCGGGTTACGTTTGTTGCATTCAGAGTAACTGGGATCGTAGAAATAATAGCAACGCGTTCGTTGTAATAAATTCCCTGCCATCGTTGCCATGTTTCGGAGTTGCTGCGACGCGCCCGAAAGAATAGCCTGACTGAGCACCGGGTAGCGTTGTCGAACCAGACTATGATTAGCGGCGGCAGTATTTGACACGAGCGCACCAATGCGAAGTCCACCGTCGTATTTGTCTATTGTCTTTAGTGGAAGGCGGCTAATGTCTATCAATTGTGCGGGCGTCTCCACACCCATCTTCATCAAATCAAGCAGGTTTGTTCCGCCGGCGATAAATATGGACCCGGGCGTCTTCGAGTAAGCATCAAGCGCCTCTTGAGCGCTTTGAGCTCGTACATACTGAAACGGCATCATCCGCTGGTTCCTTCGCTCGCCGCACGAATGGCTGCCACAATCCCCATGTAAGCGCCACAGCGGCAAATGTTGCCGCTCATTCGTTCTCGAATCTCCTCATCCGTTAGCTCGATTCGACCTGTTTTGGCAAGGTTTACTGTCACAGCGCTGGGATCTCCCATTTGCGCTTCTATTAGCATCGCGACGGCTGAGCAGACTTGCCCAGGTGTGCAGTATCCACATTGCAAAGCGTCATGTTCGATGAATGCCAATTGAACTGGATGAAGCCGACCTCCGGGTGAGATGCCTTCAATGGTTGTGATACTTCGCCCATCGTTCATCACGGCCAGAGTTAAACACGAATTCACTCGCTCACCATCGACCAGCAACGTACATGCACCGCATTGACCGTGATCGCATCCTTTTTTCGTGCCAGTGAGATGCAGTTGCTCTCTCAATAGATCAAGTAGCGTGACTCTGGGATCGAGATATAGTGTATGCGGTTGGCCGTTGACTGTTAAAGCTGTCTCGACGCGTTCGTGAGAACTTACTCTAGATTGTGCACCAGCAGTTGACGATAGTGGCACCAAACCGGCGACGGCGGTAGCCACAAATTCGCGCCGATTTACGCCGCTATACATGGCGTACCTAGTTTCGTCCGAATCCATAGCGTACTACCTACTTTTGCTGACCTGTTTTCTTGTTCGGAATCTTTGCGCCCCCGCTTCGGGCTTCACTAAGCGCAATTGCTACTGCCTGCTTGCGCTTCGTGACTTTTTGCCCGCTGCTGGATTTCAAGCTCCCGTGCTTGAATTCATCCATTACTTGACCGATTTCCTTTTTGCCTTCAGTAGGCACTTTTTTGTTAGCCATATGTTTCTCCTTTGCACTAAACAGTAGACTTCGTGATGCCAGAAGTGGTTGCGCAAAATTCAGTTTCGATGACGACACTTGCAGGGCCGAATGCTTGCCTTGCATGAGGAATATTGTTAGTCAGGTGATACATTCCGTAACGCCGCGCCGCTCTGCAGGTCGAAGCTTAGCGCTCGTTCTGCCGAATCGTTACAAGCGGTGGTTGTTCGTAATTGCGTATAAAACCGCAGTTCGAAGTTCGAATCTAAGGCTTTCCAGAGAAGATGGGCCAAAATCCTCCGAGTAGGCCCTCCACGTGCATCATCAGTGTTAGAGCGTTTACGAAAAAGGAGAAATAAGAAAATCTATGGAACAGGCTACGGCGCGAGCGCTGACGCACGAATACGCTGGAGGTGTGATTCATGCCTCATCTCAAAACGAGGCGGATTCTTCAGGGGTTTCATGGGCAGCAGTGTTAGCCGGTGGAAGTGTCACGGCAGCAATTTGCTTGATCTTGCTCTCATTGGGCGCGGGTTTGGGTCTGTCTTCAGCCTCGGTCTGGTCAAATGCCGGAGTAAAGGCATCGACGATTGGATCTGCCGCTATTTTGTGGATGATTCTAATGCAAATCATGGGCTCGTCTTTCGGCGGCTATTTGGCCGGACGGTTGCGGACAAAATGGACCGGCATTCATTCAGACGAAGTTTATTTCCGAGATACTGCACACGGATTTCTCACGTGGGCAATCTCACTGGTAGTAACCGCTGCTTTCCTAGCTTCTGCTGGAGAATCGATGATGGGCCTCACCGCATCCTCTGATGGGAAGGCTTCGAGAGCTGTTCCTGCGGACGGTCGGTCCGATAGTGCGGGCTATTTTATAGATGCTCTACTCCGATCCGACAATCCTGGTTCCGATAGCGATACTAGTTCGGTCCGCCGCGAAACTGGCCTTATTTTGGAAAATGGTCTTGAGAGGGGTAGCGTCTCCGACGAGGACCAGCGCTACCTGGATCAACTTGTGATGGCTCGAACTGGGCTAACCCAAACCGACGCCGACAAACGAGTTTCGGATATCTTTGCAAGAGCCAAACAAGCTGCGGAGTCTCTGCGGAAGACGACAGCGCACCTTTTGTTGTGGACGTTTGTTTCTCTTCTTATTGGCGCGTTTTGCGCCAGTTTGGCGGCGACCATCGGTGGGAAACAACGTGATCGTGTAACCGTGGCCTAGCTTTTTCGAAACCCATCAAGACTTCACTCGATTCAGGAGATCTACTATGCGTTCTATCATTCTTTTGCTGCTGGGCGTTCCGATTCCAATCGTCATCCTTTTTGCGATCTTCGCCCGGTGACACTCACCGCTTCAGCCAACGTTATCGACTAACCTTCGGTATCGGCGAGGACTTTTAGAAACACGGTGAGAGAGCTACTCACATTGAAGGAAGATCTACTTACTCGTAGTTTGGGGGCGAAACAGGCCTCTACTGAAAGCATCTACATAGGGAAAGGGCTTAGTAAAAGTGATGATTCTAGTCAGCCACGTGAACCGCCAGAGGCCGCCAGAGCCGAGCCCGCCGAGTTCTTACCTGGCCTGCCCAAATGTGCGCCTTCTGATCGAGAATGGGGCGTAACGCCTTGCGAAAGCTGTTTTCGAGCTTCCTTCAGGGTGGTTTTGAATGCTCCACGCATCGTCTCAAAAGCGGCAGGCGATTAGATCTAATCGCCGCTACTGAGCACGACCGCTTCGCTCTCTCCGATTACCGGCGTCTGCGGGAACTCGGAATTACGACGGTTAGAGAGGGAATTAGGTGGCATTTGGTTGAGCGGCAGCCGCATCGGTTCGACTTCGCTTCAGTGATTCCGCTACTAGAGGCTGGCCTCGAAGCGGGAGTAGAGCAGATCTTTGATTTGTTTCACTTTGGATGGCCCGACCACTTGAATGTTTTCAGCGATGACTTTTCAAGCTCTTTTGCCGAGCTCGCGTTCGCCTGGACCCGTCTGCTTCAATCGCGGGGAGTCAAACATTTGTTCGTTGCGCCGTGTAATGAGATTTCGTTCTTTTCTTGGGCAGCGGGAGATCAAGCATATTTGAATCCTTTTGAATATTGCCGAGGAAATGAATTGAAGCGGCAAATGGTAAAAGCGGCCGTGTTGGCTTCACAGGTTTTGCTGAATGAACATCCCAGCGTGACCCTGGTGTGGCCTGAACCGGTAATTCACATCATCGGTGATCGGAATAAACCCGGCGACGATGAAGACGCAGAACGTTATCGGCTTTCGATGTTTGAAGTGTGGGACATGATCAGTGGCCGGACGTCGCCCGAGTTGCAGGGCCGGGCTGAGTTTTTGCAAGTGCTCGGAGTGAATTTCTACGACCGTAACGAATGGGTCAACCATGGCCGCACGTTGAAACCGGCGGATGATGAGTACAAGCCGTTCAGCAGGATCCTGGAAGAGGTTTGGAATCGTTACCGAGTACCCATTTTCGTCTCAGAAACGGGAACTGAGGATGATGAGCGGCCGGCATGGTTTAGGTTGATCGCCGCTGAAGTGCGAACGGCCATCAAAAAAGGGGTGCCCGTTCGTGGCATCTGCCTTTATCCGATTGTGAATCATCCCGGCTGGGATGATAACCGCCACTGTTATAACGGCTTGTTCGATTACCCCAACGCTGAGGGACATCGAAGCATATACGAACCGCTAGCGAGCGAGATTTCTCATCAGCAGCACTTATTTAATCAATTCGAGAAGGAACAAGAAGCTTCATGACCAAACAAAAAACGTACAACAGCCATATGGCGGCAAGCAACGATCTGCTTTGCTTCTCACATCTGCGTTGGGACTTCGTATTTCAACGACCTCAGCATTTGATGACCCGCTTTGCAAAAACTCGCCGCGTGTTTTTCATTGAAGAGCCTGTGGCGGGCAAGAAGCCTGTTATAAATGTCCGGGTTTGCGAACACAGCGGAGTTCATGTGGCCGTCCCTGCTTTACCTCCAAACCTGGGAAGTCATGCGGACCAAATTCTTGAGCAACTGATTCGCGACATGATGAGCCAGTACTCGGTAAGGAACTTCGTGGCTTGGTACTACACACCAATGGCCCTTACCTTTACATCAACCTTGAAACCAGTCGCTACTGTCTATGACTGCATGGATGAACTCTCGCTGTTTCGGGGTGCTCCACCCGAGTTGATAAGAAACGAAAAAGCTCTGATGTCGCGGTCGGACTTGGTTTTTACCGGCGGTTACAGCCTTTTTGAGGCGAAATGCGAACACCATGACCGTGTGTACGCCTTTCCAAGCAGTGTTGACATTCCTCACTTTGCTCAGGCTAGGCGTATTGAAAATGACGTTCTCGATCAGGCACACATTGGCCATCCGCGGGTCGGTTATGCCGGTGTGATCGATGAGCGAATGGACCTCGATCTACTGCAGCAGCTGGCCGACATATGCCCTGAGTGGAATTTTGTAATGCTCGGTCCTGTTGTCAAAATCGATCCCAGGTCTCTTCCCGAACGGGTCAACATTCATTACCTGGGCCTTAAGCGTTACGACGATCTTCCTAAGTATTTCGCCGGCTGGGATGTTGCCATGCTTCCGTTCGCCTTGAACGAATCTACACGATTCATTAGCCCAACGAAAACACCCGAGTACCTGGCGGCCGGATTGCCTGTTGTATCCACACCTGTACGCGACGTAGTGCGCACCTATGGAGACATTGGCCTCGTGCGAGTCGGTTCAACTCCAGAAGAATTCTCGGACGCAATTGCACACGCTTTGAACAAAGGCATGAGTATGAAGTGGCGCGAAAGAGCTGACAGTTTCATTGGGGCTCTCTCTTGGGAGAAAACCTGGTCTGCCATGAATAATCTCATTGAGGAGGTTATCGAAGGTCGCAAAGCTCGAGTTCCGAGCCGCTTGCCGATCGGTGCCGCTGCAAATCTGGGGGAGGCCGCACGTGTTTGATTTTCTAATAGTAGGCGCCGGTTTCGCAGGAGCCGTCGTAGCCGAGCGGATGGCGCGAAGCTTCAAGAAAAAAGTCTATTTGATCGACAAAAGATCGCACATTGGAGGCAACGCTTTCGATTGTCTCAACTCCGACGGCATTCTGATTCATAAATACGGTCCCCACATTTTTCACACGAACTCTGGAGATGTTTTTAACTATCTATCGCAATTTACCCAATGGCGACACTATGAACATCGTGTCCTCGCACAAGTGGGCGGGCAGCTGGTGCCCATACCAATCAATCTCAACACTGTCAATCGACTTTACGGATTAAACTTGTCGTCGAATGAACTGGAAGATTTCTTCAGCGAACGAGCGGAAAATATCCCTAACATTAAAACTGCTGAAGATGCGGTGGTAGCGCGAGTTGGCCGTGACCTTTACGAGAAGATGTTTCGTGGCTACACGCGCAAACAATGGGGCTTAGATCCATCAGAACTCGACGCTCAAGTAACGGCGCGAATTCCGGTTCGTACAAACTGTGACGACCGCTATTTCACTGACATGTATCAAGCTATGCCGCTTCACGGTTACACGCGTCTGTTTGAAAACATGCTTGACCATCCAAACATCACTGTGGAACTAGGGGTGGATTATCGCGAAGTAGTCAAACGCGTCAAGTATCGTCGAATGGTCTACTCAGGTCCTATCGATGGGTTTTTCGATTATCGTTTTGGCGCTCTGCCCTACCGTTCTTTGGAGTTCCGGCATGAGACCCTCAATCAAGCCAAACTTCAGCCGGTGGCCGTGATCAATTATCCAAACGATCATGCCTACACACGCGTCACCGAATTCAAACATTTGACGGGTCAATCTCATCCGAAAACTGGAATTGTTTACGAATATCCGAGAGCAAGCGGTGATCCGTATTACCCAATTCCGCGACCCGATAATGCCGCACTATACCGTAAGTATGAAGCCTTGTCGCAGCAGGCTAGAGACGTTGACTTTGTCGGTCGGCTGGCCACTTACAAGTACTACAACATGGACCAAGTGGTTGCACAAGCTCTTACGTTGTGCGCTCGACTCGGAGGCAAAACTCGTGCAGAACTGCTGCGGCCAACCGCACAGCCCACTTTGCCCATTGCTGTGTAATCACCTATACCAGTAGGTCGTTCAAAGCTCGAATGGCCTCCGCTGAAAACTTCGGCTTTCGGTTGTACGTCAATAACCCATTCACTTCTTGTTCGACGTCATAAAGCTGGGTGTAACATACTGCGGCAATCTTAAACACTTTCGATATAGCTTCATACAACCCTCGTATTCGTGCCATTGCTGTTTCGGCCGCAGGTTCCAATCCTGAGTAGCCCCACGAATTCTTTGGTAAGTCGTCGTCGTTCGGCAGAACGTATCCCACTCCGCCGAACTCTGAAAGGAAGATTGGACTTCCGTTGTAACGATGCCCGGGAGCGAGGTAGAGCTTGCCGTAGAGCGGCAGCGGCACCCCTTCCACCGCTATGTTCTGAAAACGGCGGTAGAACTCTTCGCCAGTCTTTGTATAGTCGTGAATCGCGAACAGGTCGGTCACATCCGTGTGCTCCCAGCCATCGTTGTCAATCACCAGCCTCGTTTGATCTAAGGATTTGGTGAGATGATAAAGGGCTCTCAAATGGGCCTGTTCTCGTGGCACCTGAAGGTTTGGTACGCCCCAGCTCTCATTTACCGGAACCCAGATCACGATGGAAGGGTGGTTGTAATCACGCACAATTACTTCAATCCATTCCCGCGTCATTCGCGCGACCGCATCATCGTTGAACAGGTATGCATTTGCCATCTCGCCGGAGACCAGTAAACCCAAGTAGTCGGCCCAATATAGGAAGCGTGGATCTTCTACCTTCTGGTGCTTACGCACTCCATTGAAGCCCATCTCCTTCGCCACTAGGATATCCGCCTTGATCGCTTCATCGGATGGCGGTGTTAGGTTACTCTCCGGCCAGTAACCTTGATCCAAGACAGTTTTCAAATAGTATGGATTTCCGTTCAACAGAATCTTTCCATCTTGCGTTGAAATAGACCGATACCCGAAGTAGCTCTGAACAGAATCCAGCAAACCCTCTGGCCCGAACAGCTCAAACGAGACATCGTATAGAAACGGGGTTTCGGGCGACCATAGCTTCGGATTTTGAACCGTCGCTGCGACTGAAGCGATTGGACCGACCGCAACGCTAATGCCGGTGGCCAGTAGCCGCAAACCTTCGCGGATCGTGACCTTTACATACTGGCCTTCCTGCGGCGCAGCTATCTTGAATTCGAAACTAACAGCGCCTTCGATGTTCGGTGTGGTCTTCACTCGCACGATATGGCTGTCTGTCACCGGTTCCATCCAGACTGTTTGCCAAATTCCTGTCGTTCTGGCGTAGAAGATAGTTGCCGGTTTTTCCTCCCAGTACTGCTTGCCGCGAGGTATGTACCTATCAGTTGGCGGATCTTCAACGCGAACCACTAATTTGCCATGGCCATTCTTAAGCGCCCGTGTTATGTTGCACGTGAATGGCGTGTGGCCACCTTCGTGAATCCCAACTACCGATCCATTCATCCAAACCGTACAAAAGTAATCGACTGCGCCGAAATTGAGCAAAATCTCTTTATCGCTCCATTCCGAGGGAACGTGAATGTCGCGTTGATACCAAACTCGCTCGTGAAATGAGCAATCGCCGATGCCGCTCTTTTTCGATTCGAAAGTAAATGGAACGAGAATAGTTCGGTTGAATCCGTGGTCGCCCAAATGCCACTGCTCTTCAAGCCCACAATCCTCGTCATCGAACTGAAAGTCCCAAGTTCCGTTTAGGTTCAGCCATTTGGATCGAAGAAACTGAGGCCTCGGATATTCCGGCCTCGGGAGTTCAGCGTTTGTTTGCGCAATCAATGTGGGCACGCTTCTAATTGCCAACCGCAGAGTTTCGGCGGAACGATGCAGCGGCGATGGACAAGCTTTCATCCTGGCGCATCCAGGCTGCCACAAGGACTCCAAGCGTCGTCAGATGGATTAGGCTGGCAGGTATCCACATGCTGAGACCGCCAAGTTGCTGGTCTTCGAGTGGACTTAATCCCCACTGTTCGGTAGTCAGCGAATAAGCTGCATACAGAGGGTGTCCCGCAAAGGTCAGCAGAGCACCGATCAAGCCCATTTGCAAGCCAAACGTCACCACGAAGATAATCGTGAGTCCATAGCCGATGCGCCGTTTGGCAAGCGGTTCTAAGACGAGTGACCAGAACGCGAGTGACGTCCCAAAGAAGCAGATATGCTCAAGCGCATGTACGGGCTCACTTGCCAGTGACCAGGCGAAAGGCGCCGGCAGATGCCAGAACCAGAGAGCCGCACTGCAGAGTATCCAGATGACTGGCGGCGCGCCTATTTCATGAACAAAGTGGCGTAGACCTGTGCGCGTCCACGTTTGCCCGATCAGCCTCCGAGCGGGTAACGGGAAAGCCCAGAGCCAAGCGAGTGTGGGCCTTCCGAAGACGAGCAATGGAGGTGCAACCATCATGAGCACCATATGTTGTGCCATGTGCGCCGAAAACAACTGATCATCTAAGCCGTCCAGCGGAGATATGAGGAAAATGAATAACATCGCTATCCCAGCGATGAATGATAGACAGCGAAGCTTGCCAAATAAACGTGATCGCACTGTGAGCGGAATGCGAGATAGGCCCATTAAATAGCACGCGAGTGCGAGGGCAAGGCTAGTTAGTATCCAGGGATCCCAATTCCAGCCGAGCGCAAAGAGAGGCTTCAACTGCCACATAGCGGGACCAAACACAATACTGAAACTCCAAACCCGAGTGCGATCACAAACAACCCGCTCGTTAGCATTCCCACTGTTGCCATGAAGCGCGTGCGGCCTTCGCCAAGTTCTAGCAAATTGTGAAACGAGCCGGGTCGCTCAGCGCTGGTCCGGCGCCAGCTTCGCCATGAGATGAGCCCAGCAACAACGGCGATCACAATTCCGGTCAGATCGACAGCCACCATCAAAGACCGAGAACCACCGAACAAAGGGGCCATCAACGGCGCGCCGTGCGGATAACAGACGAAGCCTGCAAGCGCGGAGTTGAAGAGGATTTGGGCGTTCCAGGCCAGCGGTGCAGCGACAATGCCGAATAAGAGAGCCGCCAGGCCAATGCGGCTGCGATGAGGCGCCGGATGGCCGGTTTGAGTGGGTTGAGCGTTGTTGCTGGCCATTTTGATTAACCTAGACGAGGCGCGATATAGATGACGAAGAAAACCACTAACCACACAATCGTGACGAAGTGCCAATAAATGACGCCAATTGAGACAGCCGCGTGACGACCGGCACTGAAATAGCCGAGTGAAGTCCAGAGCAGCAGAACACCCATGATCAGGAGGCCAACTATGACATGTAAAATGTGGGTGCCGGTAATTGTGAAGTAAAGCGAACTGTAAACACCAGTGCTGAGCTTAAATGGTTCGTTGTGCCACTCGACCCCTTGCATTCCCAAAAACGTCAACCCTAAGACGATGCCAGCGCTGAGGCCCGTTATCAACTGACGAGGCTTGGCGCCCTGAATACCGCGCTCACCCCACCACACCACAACACTCGCCGCGACCAATATCAAAGTGCCGGGAACAGCAATACCCAAGTGCGGAGGACCTCCGGGTGGCCACTGGGAGATCGAGTGCAGCGCAAGATAGAAGTAACTGAAAAAGAGGTAAGCGAAAAGTGCCCCCTCGGTGAATACCAGCGCGAGCATACCCCACCAGCCTGAGGCAAGGTGCCCCTTGCTGCCTACCGGAAGCGCGCTTTCGGAAACGATGGACTCCATCATTTTTGTTCCTGAATTTGGCCAAGTGCCCTTTGCGGCCACAGCCACCATACGCCAGCTGCAAACGTCGCTAACGCAGTAACTCCGAGCCCCCACGTCGAATGGAGCAGCAAGCTGACAAATACGGCCGTCAAGCTTACCGACAATAAAAACGGCAGATAGGAATCACCCGGCATTCTGAGAATGACATCCGGCTCCGCATCCAACACAGTGCTGCCGACAGTTTCGCGTCCTTGGTCAAGAAGCATGCCTGTTCCTACTGAACTTCGTTCCGGGCCCTCGTCCATCAAATCCTCCCATAGCGGATACCTACTGGCCACGATCGGAATTACCGCGAAATTGTAGACGGGCGGAGGCGAGGGAATGGACCACTCTAGCGATGCAGCGCCCCAGGGATTGGCACTAGCGTGCGCGCCATGGTTGAAACTCCGAAAGACATTGATCAGAAAAAGTAGCAGGCCAATTGCAAACACAAACGCGCCTATGCTGATGACTAGATTTGCAGTGCTCCAGCCCAGGTGGTCAGAGTAGGTGTAAATGCGCCTAGGCATGCCAAGAATGCCCAGGATATGCATCGGAAAGAAGGCCGTGTTGAAGCCGATGAACATAACCCAAAAACTAACTTTTGCGAAGGCTTCATTCATAAGCCTCCCGGTTACTTTCGGGAACCAATAGCAAATACCTCCCAAGACCGGAAACACATTGATGCCAATGAGCACGTAGTGCAGGTGGGCGATCACAAAATAGGTGCGAGTGAGTTGCCAGTCAAGCGGAACTGCGGCTGTCATGAATCCGGAGACGCCTCCGATCACAAACAGCAGCACGAAGCCCGCGAAGAACAGGAAGGCAGCTGTAAACACGGGTCGTCCTGTCCAAATGGTTGCGATCCATGCGAACACCGCAACCGCGCTCGGGATAACGATGACGAAGCTTGCCGCACTAAAGAAAGAGAGTGACAGTGCAGGCAGGCCGCTCGCAAACATATGATGCACCCAAACTCCGAACCCCAAGACCATGGTGCTGACCGTAGAGAGTGCCACCGCTGTGTAACCGACCAGCGGACGCCGGCAAAACACCGGAAGTGCATCGGAGACAATTCCCATCGCAGGCAACACAATGGCATAAACCCACGGGTGGCCAAACATCCAGAATAAGTGCTGCCAGAGGAGCGGTTGTCCGCCCGCCACGCTGTCAAAGAAATGGGTGCCGGCTTGGCGGTCCATAAACAACATCAGGAACGCCAGGCTCACGGCGGGTACCGCCAGCAGGTTGCCCGCAGAAGCAGTTACTGTTCCCCACACTAAAACCGGCACACGATTGATAGACATACCTGGCGCTCGCGTGCGGGCTAACGTGACAATAAAATTGATGGAACCAACGGTTGTGGAGATGCCGAGCAAAACCATGCCGAGTGCATAAACGTCGATGTTCGATCCTGGGTTGTAAGCGCGAGACGCATACGGCACATAGTTAAACCAGCCGCCGTCGGGCCCCTTACCCATCGGAAAACTGCAGTACAGAAAGAGACCCGCAAATAAAAAGACCCAGTAAGAAAGTGCATTCAACCGAGGGAAAGCCATATCGCGCGAGCCCAGGAGCAGGGGCCAAAGGTAATTACTGAATCCCGACAACACCGGTAGCGCATACAAGAAAATCATGGTTACGCCATGCATCGTGAATAGCTGGCTGTACTGTTCTGGCGTGAGGAGCGTCTGATTGGGCCGAGCTAATTGCGCTCGAATCAGCAGCGCTTCTAGACCGCCGATTATCAAAAACAGAAAAGCGGTAACGACATAGCGTTTGCCGATTTCTTTGTGGTCGACCGTAGAGAGCCAGCCAGCGAGTCCAGGTTTACCTTCCCAGATTCTTCTAAGTTTTTCCGTGCTCGGAGAATCCTCCGTTGCCATTGCAATGACCGGCGTCCGATTGCTTTCAATAGTGGCGATACTGTTACCTCCCTAATGCAACGAGTTCAGGTACGACGTGACAGCCGCTAACTCCACTCCTGACAAAATCTGCGCAGGCATGCGGGTACCCGGTTTATACAACTGCGGATTGGTAATCCAGGCAGCTAAATTCGATGGCGTATTCAGAAGCAATCCAGCAGCAATTGTGCTGCGGGTTTCCAAGTGCGATAGATCGGGTCCCCTGATTCCTTCGGGACTAACACCGCGGATTGTGTGGCAAACGGCGCAATGCGTTTCGAACACTTTCTGTCCCGGTGTGTCTCCCTCTGCGATGTCGTTGAGTTGACCTTGCTGCCAGGTGCCAAAATCACTGGCTGAGTCGGCCACAACCAGCAGCGCCATATGGGCATGCTGGGCACCACAGAAAGCCGCGCACTGACCGCGATAGCGGCCGGGCTTGTCCGCTTGGAGCCAAGTCACATTAGTCTGACCCGGAATGACGTCCATCTTCCCCGCCAGTTGAGGAATCCAGAACGAATGGATGACGTCGGCGCTGCTCAGTTCGATGCGCACGGGTTGGCCGACCGGGATGTGAATTTCATTTGCAGTGATAAAAGTGCGCGCCGTAGTTGCACCTTCGTAACGCACACTCCACCAAAATTGCGAAGCGGTGACTTGGATTGTCAACGCCGGTTTTTGGGGCGGTCTGCTGACGGCGGCTGTCACAACCATGGTCCAAAGCATGCATCCAATTAGCACGACAGTTGAGATCCCTGTGCCCACGTAGATCCAGCGGACTCCGCCGGAATCATGACGGACAGCGAGCCCCTGGGAGTGGGAGGCGCGCTTGCGAAAAATACCTATCAACAACAAAACGGAGATGACTGCCACAACGAGCAACGAGACGATTGCCAAGCCCCAGCCGAGGCTGGTGATGCGATCTACGGCTGGTCCGAATGTGTGGTCATAAGCCATAGACAGGTCGCCTATCAAAAGCAAAGATTCCGGTGTCATGGCTTTTGTTCGAGCACCTCTGGCGCGATTTGTTCACCGGGTTGATCGCCCTGGCGAGCGTGCTCATAGTTTTTCGCCGAGACGCTCCCTCCGAAAGACTCGATGTATGCGACCAGTTTCCAGATATCTTCGGGAGGCAGGGCTGCACCCCACGAAGGCATGCCCTGTGGCCTGCCTTGCTCAATCGACTTGTAGATCTCAACTGGCAACCCTCCGTAGCGCCAATAGGTATCTGTTAAGTCGGGCCCCATATTACCCTTGCCGTTGTAAGCGTGGCAACCCGCGCAGTTCATCTTGATATAGAGTTGCTTGCCTTGTTCAA
>Ga0182012_10003611_pt1 | contig 16395 bp, 15 predicted proteins | sample 612S2SmetaG_FD_120486 | JGI IMG/M metagenome (GOLD analysis project Ga0182012, IMG submission 120486) | Permafrost microbial communities from Stordalen Mire, Sweden - 612S2S metaG | ecosystem: Environmental > Terrestrial > Soil > Wetlands > Permafrost | place: Sweden: Stordalen | collected...
CCGCGGTTCATTCGTCCGCGGTTCATTCGACTCTGACCGATTCTGTTCCTGCCCATTCATCGCAGGCCGATTCTGCGTAGGCCGATTCTGCGCAGGCTGATTTGCTTCAGGCCTTCCGCCCTGAGCCACCAAGGGAACGGGGCGCGAGGCCTCAGGCAGATTGCGGATGGCGGCCGAGGCAGCCGGCCTCACGTCATGGTCGGCCGCAACCGGCTGCGTGTAAGCCAACTGCGCAGGCTTATTGTGATTGACCGCGGCAAACTGCTGGCGGTTTGCGCTGGCCTCATGTTGCACCTGCATCTGCGCGGCCATCGGCTGCGCGTGCGGCTCACGCAACGCCGCTAACTCCGCGGGACGAGGCCGCGCCTGGATGCCGCCCGACCCTCCGTTGTAGCTCACCCTGGTGGTGGTGTAGTTCACCACATTGTGTGTGTAGACGTTGTGCACCACGGTGACGTTCACGTTGTTGACGCTGCGGTTGTAATCGAATCGGCCGCCATTCCAGTAGCCGCCCTGGTAGCCCACGCCGGCATAGCCGTAGCCATAATTCACGTCGCCATAGAAGCCGATATGCGGCCCCCAGTATCCGCGAAAGAAGGCATAACGTCCGCCCGAGTAGCCCCAGTAGCCGGGTGTCCACAGCGCATCCTCGTAGGGAGCCTGGACCCATGCGCCCGGAACCCAGTAGTAGCCTTCATTCGAATAGTCCCAGTACCCGGGCGTCCAGATGTAACCGTCGCCGGGGCAAGGCGGCTGATCGTATTCAGGCAGCGGCGGGGGAGGAGTCTGCGCATATTCGACCGGCTCAACGCCGTATTGCGATTCATCGGACGAGTAGTCGGCGGTGTCGCTGTAGGTATTGCCCTGCGGGGCATAGCTCCCCTGCTGACCACCTGAGTAGTTCGTACCCGACTGGTTGGTGCCCGAGTAGTTGGTGCCCGAATAGCTTGTGTTCGAAACAGGCGTCCCACTCACCGCAGCAAGGTTGCTCGTATCCGGCCCTGCGACTTGGCCCTGCGCGGAGGTATCGGTGATTTGCGGCTGGTTGCCGTGGCACCCAGCAGCGGCCAGCGCGACCGCCATGGTCAAAGACGCCAGCACCCTATAGCTTGAAGATTGCATGGAATGCTACCTCCACTCAGCTCGGATGCTATTCCCAGCGCAGCTGCATAGGCTGAGCAGAAAGGATCAGTGCAGCCGGTGGGATGGTTTCAGCTCAGTGCCTTGCCCTGGGCGGCGCGGACTGGCCTTTGTTGTTCGCGGGCGGCGTAGTCACCGGCTTGCGCTGTGCCGTTTCCGGAAACAGCTTTTGGCAAAGCGGCGAGTCCTGTCCGCGGCTCAGCTCTTCCACTGCCCCCTGGCCCCGGCAGAGCCGCGTCTCCAACGCCTCGGCAGACTTGCCCGTGAGCTGCACCGTTCGCTCCTGGTCGCTGAAGGGGTCCAGATCGTAGCGGAAGACCAGATCCTCTTGCGGCCTCTGGCTGCCGTAGTCGAAGTGGTTCCAGGTGCACATCTCCACGTGGCCGTCGCCCTCGGCCAGCAGTGCGTAGAGTTGCGCCCATTCCGCGCCCGCAGGCGGCTTCTGGCTCCAAACCGCAACGCCCTGCGCGCCCCGCATCCATCGCGCCGCCCAGGTGTGGCTGCGAATGTCGTAGTGAAGCGCGGTGAAGTAGGTGTTGGCCTCGCACTCGCGGCAGTTGTCGTAGAGCAGGGGAAGTTCCCGCGGCGTGCCGTCGGCAAAGCGCTGCCAGTCGAAGATGCGCAGATTCACGCCAGTCAGCAGCGGCGCAACCACATGGCTCGTCAGCGAAACCGACCAGATATTGAATGCATCTGTCTCCGGAGACGCTTGCGGTGACGAGCGCTTCGAAGTAATCACCAGCGCCGCATCCCATTGCACGCCGATCTCGCGAATCGCCGTCCAGTCGCTTAGCTGAAGAGCGCGCGCCACCCACACCACGATGTCGTTGTCCTCCGGCGCATGAAAGTCGATCCAGCGAAAGGTCTCCGTCGAGGGAGCGGACTTTACCGCTTGCTGCGCGCATACAGGAAGCGCCACAGCGGCGGCCATCAAAATCGGCAGAACTGCCTTCAACAAGCGACCGGCAAATGACGCGATGCAACTCATGATTTAGATATATCAGCCGCAGGAGCTAGCAGCCAGCAGTTCCCATCTGCGCCCTTCGCGCTCTCCATTCGGCCGCGGTAAGCTCCCAAATCTCAGACGGCAAGCGGCCCGAGACGTAATCTCTTTCGGCAGTTCCAACCAGACGCATGCCTTGCTTGAGTGAGATGCGGCGGGAGGCAAGATTCATCGAGGCCTTGGCCACTCGGAGCACCCGGAAGCCGAGTGTATCGAACCAGAAATCGTTGGACCAGGCGCAAGCTTCGCTCATGAATCCCCTTCCCTGCATTTTGGGATCAAGCCAAAAGCCGCGATTGTCTTCGTCTCCCTTTCTTAGATCGAGAGAGCCGATGATGCGATCGGGATCGGATTTGAGCCGGAGAGTCCAGGTCCAGGCTTCGCCTCGTTCGGCCAGCGGCAGCGCAACCTGCTCAAGAAACTCTCGCACACCGTCGGGCGGATATGGCCACGGAACGCGATTGACGAGGTAGCGGACGACTTCCCATTGAGGAAAGATACGCTGAATCTGATCGGCATCCGCGAGCGCAATGGGGCGGAGAAGCAGGCGCTCGGTTTGGCCGAATGGCGTCATGGGGCGATGATAACAACCCGCATCGGCGCCATCCGCGATAATGGAAGAGGAACGGGAGAGAATTTTTGAAATCAGGATTTGTGGCCATTCTTGGCCGGCCCAACGTGGGCAAGAGCACGCTGCTGAACGCGCTGACAGGCGAGAAGGTGGCCATTGTCACCGCCAAGCCGCAGACCACGCGCAACCGCATTCTCGGCGTCGTGGAAGCGCCGGCGCACAAGGGCACGCGCCCCGCCGCGCAGATTGTATTTGTAGATACGCCGGGCGTGCACAAGCCGGCCTCGCAGCTTGACCGGCGCATGTTGCAGGAGGTTCACGAAGCTCTCGAATCGCGCGACCTGGTACTGGTTCTTGTGGATGCAACGCGGCGTGTGCAGTTGGAAGACGTAAGTGAGCCGAATGTCGACCCTTCCCAGGTCTCGGAATCGATACCGGAACCGCCCTCAACGATTGCCAGTGAAAAAGAGAAAACCGCCCGCGGCTCCTGGGCCAGTGAAGATGAATTTCTCTTCGGCCTGATTCGCAAGCTGGATTGCCCGGTGTTTCTCGTCCTCACCAAGATCGATCTCGTCCGCAAGGATGAGCTGCTGCCCTTGATCGATTCGCTCATGAAGCAATACAACTTTGCCCAGGTGATTCCCGTAAGCGCCCGCAAGCGCGATGGGCTCAACGTGCTCATTGACAAGATTGTCGAAGTGCTGCCCAACGGCGAGCGCTACTTCCCCAAAGACCAATACACTGACCAGCCCCTACGCTTCATGGTGGCGGAGCTGATTCGCGAGAGCATTCTGATCGAAACCGGCGAAGAGGTTCCCTACTCATCGGCAGTTGTGATTGAAGAGTTTGAAGAGCCTGAGCCGCGCGCGCCGGCCGCAAGTCCCTCGAAGAAAGCCAAGCCCGCTCGCACTCCGCTGGCGCGGATTGCCGCAGCCATCTACTGCGAGCGCGACGGGCAGAAGGCAATCCTGATCGGCAAGGGCGGCCAGAAGCTGAAAGAGATCGGCACCGGCGCGCGCAAAAAAATCGCGTCGCTGCTCGGCTCGCGCGTCTTCCTCAAGCTGCATGTCATCGTCGAGCCGGGATGGCGCGAGTCGAAAGGCTTTGTGCAAAGTCTTGACTGGCGCAATGAGTTGGAGCGGCTTTCCGCTCAGCAAATTACGGAGAAGTCTCCAGCAGGTGAGCCCGACTGAACAGCGCTCTCAGCTCTGAGTTCCAAATATCGAAAAATGAAGGCAACCCAGTGCGCGGGTTGCCCTCGTCTCTTTTAAAGCGCTTGTGGACTTACTGTAGACTTCCGTGCCCCATCCTTTCCGCTTTTTTCTGCGGAAAGGTTGGGAAATCCGCAACACTCGGCCCTACACCATCTCCTAATCTGCCCCGGGGTTCTCAGCGACAGCGTTAAGCCGGCTTCTGCATGAAAAGCGGCGGCTCGTCTGCGCTTGGCCCATAGCTGGCTGGAACCGGAATCCCGAGAAGGCGCAGGTAGACGCTGAACTGTCCACGATGTTGATACCAGTGGTTGAGCATGATGTCGCGCAGGAAAGCGCCGCGTGGCGGAGCAAACAGTTCCCGGTCTCCTGCCATCAGGTGCCAGGGCTCTGCCATGGCCGCATCATCGAACCCGCGCAGCAGGCCGGGGACTTTCGCGGCGCTTTCGTCATGCGCTTTCAAAATCTCTTCGCAGCTCGCCGGTTGAGGCGCGACAAATGAGGTTGGCGCCTGAGCCGGATTCGTGCTCACAAAGTGAAGCATGCCTGCCGGGATGGTTGCAAGGTGAAGCGCCAGTTGGCCGGCGGTCATGGACTTTTCGTGCGGCTTCCAGGTGAGCTTGTCGGCGGGTAGCCGCTCCAGAAACCTGCGTGTAACGGGTGCCTGCTGCTCGTACTCGGCTAAAAATTGATCTGCAATCGACATGGTAATTCTCCTTCGGTGAATGGTGCCGGAAAATTGAATCGGTTTAGGAACAGGAAAAGTTTACGGCCGTTCGGCGCGTTGCCGAACTTTGTCGTTCATCGATGCCCAGCCTTTGGTCACACCCATCTTATGATCTTCGAGGATGGGGCCGAAGCCTGTGTGTAAAAACTTGATGACAGTTTCATCACCGTCGTGGCTGAGACGATAGAGAACGTTGTTCGCCACAGGCTGAGACATGAACAGCGGCCCGGAGAACTCCAGCAGCGTGGGCCGCTTGATCGATTGCACCATTCCCCAGCAGTGCCCACTGTTGTTGCCCAGGTCGCGGAACCAGCGGCCGCCGGGCCAGGGCTCGATCTTCATGTTCATGGACTGGCCATCCGGCGTTTCACTGCCGGGGCCAAGCTGCTCAAGCAGCGCGTCGAAGGTTTTTTCAATGGAGGCGCGCACGCGAATCTCATCTTCAATACGCAGCGTTGAGGTTTCAATCTCTTGTGCGGTCATGGTCATGGTTTGCTCCTTTTGGGTTGGGGAATGGTTTTGGGATCGAAATCCATTTGCGATTCGGCCCGCTCTTTAACGCGAACCAGTTGGTGACGCCAGTAGCGCTCGAAGGTCTCTGTCCACTCGTGGATCGGCTTGATGGCTTCGGCGTTGGTGCGGTAGAGGCGATGGCGGCCATTGCGCCGCACGCGGACCAAGCCGACTTCACGAAGAACTCCGAGATGCTTCGATACGGACGGTTGATCGAGACCAATTGCCGCTACGATCTCGCCAACCTGCCGCTCACTGCCGGCAAGGTAAAGCAAAATCTGCCGCCGCCGCGGCTCGGCGACGGCGTTGAATGGATCGGAGGTGGTTGCAGCTCTTGCCATGAACGAAACATTACATTCCTATATAGGAATATGTCAAGTGGAAATTTAACTAAAACCTGTTTCATATCCGGGTTTTGAAAGGGCACGGCTTCAGCCGTGCCGCTACGGATCTGAAAATCGCGGGCTTTAGCCCCTGAGGGATGCTCCCGCAGCGATCCAATCGGTTATGAAACAGCTTCTAGCCCAATCGCGCCCCTGCCTCTCGCCGCCCGTGCGATACCATCCGATTATGGCGCTGGTCGAGGTCAACTCGGTGTCAAAGAGCTATGCGCGCCGTAATGGCATGCGCACGGAGCAGCACACGGTCGTCGACAACGTGAGCTTTTCCATCAACGCAGGAGAAACGCTGGGACTGGTCGGCGAGTCGGGCTCGGGCAAAACCACGGTCGCGCGCATGATTCTCGGTCTCGTGCGGCCCACCAGCGGCAGCGTGCTAGTGAATGGCGTAAATGTGTCGCGCGCGACGGGTGCAGTGATGCGGCGCGTACGCCGCGAGATGCAGCCCGTCTTTCAGGACCCCTATGCGGCACTCAATCCGCGCATGACGGTGCTCGAGATTGTCACCGAGCCGTTTCTCATTCATGGCTCTGACTCAGGTATCAAAATCGGCAAGGCTGCCCTGCGCGCCAAGGCCGTCGAACTGCTCGCCGATGTTGGCCTTGACGAAACGGCGCTGAAGCGCCATCCGCACGAGTTCTCCGGCGGGCAGCGGCAGCGCATCAACATTGCACGCGCGCTGGCTCTCAGGCCAAAGCTGCTGATTCTCGATGAGCCGGTCTCGGCGCTCGACGTCAGTGTCGGAGCGCAGATCGTCAACCTGCTGCGCCGCTTGCAGCAGGAGCACGGCCTGACCTATCTGTTCATCTCCCACTCCATGCCGCTGGTGCGCTACCTGAGCAATCGAATTGTTGTCATGGAGCGCGGGCGCCTCGTCGAAACCGGCAATGCCGAAGCGCTCTGCGCCCACCCGCAAATGCCGTACACGCAGAAGCTGATTGCCGCCACGCCGGTGCTCCCACCACCTGCGGTGGCAGACGCTCGCTAATCGCCCCCAGTAGATTTGCGCTCCCAGGTCTCAGAATCGAGACCTGGGGCACCCATTTTCCTGCATTGCCGATTAACGCAAATCTACTTGGACTGCGGCGGCGGCGCAGCCGGTTGTGCTGGTGCAGCTGGTTGTGCTGGTGCAGCTGGTTGTGCCGGCGCAGCCGGTTGTGCCGGTGCAGGCGGCGCGGCGGTTGTTGCAGGCTGAGCGGGTGGCGTGGCACCGGGCTGTGGAGGCGCAGACCCTGTGGGACGCGCGGGCACTGGCGGTCTCGGAGGCCCGGTAGGAATATCGGTTATGTCTACCAATTCGACATCAAAGATAAGATCCGCTTTGGGTGGAATGCCAGGGTGGGCCGCATCGGGGCCGTTCCGCCCGGCAGCGCCGTAGGCAAGCTGCCAGGGAATGAACAACCTGCGCTTGCCGCCGACCTTCATGCCCTCAAAGCCCTGATCGAAGCCCGGAATCAAACGGCCCGCGCCCTGCGGAAACGCCATGGGCTGCGGGTCGCCCAGCTTGGGCTTGCCGTCCTCGCCCAGTTCAGGCTTGCCGTCTTTGCCCATCACGGGCGCGCGGTGATCCGCCGAGGAGTCGAACTTGTAGCCGTCATCCGGGCGGCCATTCAGCCCGAGGTAGCCGGTGTAAAGCACCTTGTAAAGTTTGTTAGGCGCCGCAACCGCGCCCGTGCCCACGCTGATGTCCTGATAGCGCAGCGCAAAAGCGGGCTTCACCGGGCCTTTGACCACGGGTACACCGGCCGGCAGGTTGGGCCCAGTGGATGCAGCCGAGGCCGCGTGCGTAGTTGCAGTCGCCGGTTTGCCCGCTGTGGTTGCCGCCTTGGCGGTTGCGGGCTTTGCCGCGCTCGTCGACGCGGTCTGAGCGCCGGCCGCGGTTGCCAACAAAAGCATTCCCAAAAATATGTGCATCGGTTTCATGGTTCGGTGTTTCATGGTTCGGTGTTTCATGGTTCAGTGCGTCTCCTGAGTTTCTATTTGAAGTTTAGCAGCGGGGTGAGATGTGGCAGCAGCCAAGGAAGTGTATCGGCGCTCCGCTCAATTCGCTGCAACGTTGCCGGCCAGCATGGCAGCCAGCAGAGCCGTTCGCGGTGCAAGCTGGTCAATCGCGACCGACTCGTGCCCGGCATGTGCGCCCTCGCCGACCGCACCCATGCCGTCCAGCGTAGGCACTCCCAATGCTGATGTAAAGTTTCCATCGGACGCGCCGCCCGTTGCGGCCTCTTCGAGCGCGATGCCCAATTCGGCTGCCAGAGCCTGCGCCTGCCGGAAAAGCCGCACAGTTCCGCGCGTCCGCTCCATCGGCGGGCGATTGATGCCTCCGCTTACGGTCAACGAACAGCGTTTATCTTTCGCCCTGAGCGCGGCAAACCTGCGTTCAATGCGCGGCCCATCGGCGCGGCGTGCGATGCGCACATCGATCTCGACCCACGCCTCGGCGGGCACAACATTGCTCTTGCTCCCGCCGCCGGCCGCGCCAACGCTCACCGTCAGGCCGCACTCAATATCTGTCCATCCGGAGACTGTTTCAATCACCCGTGCCAGCTCGACCAGCGCGTTGGCGCCTTTGTCGAAGTCCACTCCCGCGTGGGCCGCAACTCCCTGCACTTCGACTCGCCAGTCGCCCGTTCCCTTTCGCGCGGTCTTGTAAGCGAGGCCCTGCGCGGGTTCAAGCACAAACACCGCGCCGGACTCGCGTGCCAGTTGCTCGGTGATGGGACGGGAAATCGGACTGCCAACTTCCTCATCGGGATTGAGGAGCAGAATAATTTCCCTTTCAAGATTTCCGCATTCGATCAGGATCTCGATCGCGGTAAAGGCCATCGCAACCCCGGCCTTCATATCCAGAGTCCCAGGCCCCCACAGTCGCCCGTCTGAAACCTTGCAAGGCATCGTCTTGATGGTTCCCAAGGGCCAAACTGTATCCAGATGGCCGAGCAGGAGAACGGGAGGCAGAATCCTCGTATTTGCCTTTGGACCGAAGCGGACTTCAAGAACATCTCCGAATGCCTGCTGGCGGTGGAGCTTGATCCGTCCGCCCAGTTGGCGGGCATGATCGGCGGCCAGAGCCACGCAGGCGTTGACCGCATCTCGATTGTCGGAAGGCGACTCCACGGCCACAAGCTGTCGAATCAGCCGAATGAGCGCCGCCTCTTTGCGCCGAGCACCGGCCAAAAGCGCTCGCATAGGAATGGGGACCTGGGCCAACAGAGAAGCCTTTCAAGGGGAGATTCCCCGGCAATGCCGGAGCGTCAGTGCCAGAGTTCTGATTCTACGACGGTTTCCAGGAAACTGTGATTCTCAATAATGTTTAACAAAGTGGCTAGGCGGGGCCAGACTGTGGCAAAAAAGACACAGCAGCAATGGCCTATCTGTCGTCTAGTCTTAATGATAGGAACTATTCACTCCGTTGGTGGCGTTTCTTGGCTCAGTCCGCGCAGTACGAACAAACGATTGCAGCACCCGTTGAGTTTACGGGCGTAGGCCTCCATTCCGGCGCTCCAGTTGCCATGCGGCTGCTTCCTGCGCCGGCTGGCTCGGGCATCGTCTTCCGCCGCACCGACCTCGACAACTTTGAGATTCCCGCCACTGGGCGCAACGTGGCCAAGGTCAGCTATGCCACCAGTCTCATGCGCCAGGGCGTGCTGATCCAGACCACCGAACACCTGCTGTCTTCGCTCATCGGCATGGGCGTGGACAACGTGATCGTGGAGCTGGACAACCTGGAGCTGCCCATCCTCGACGGCAGCGCTCTGCCTTACGTCGAGGCGTTTCAAAGTGTCGGCTTGAGCGTGCAGCGCAGGCGGCGCGAGGTGATTCGTGTGCTGCAACCGGTTGAGGTGCGCGAGGGCAACAAGTTCATCGGGCTCTATCCCGGCCTCGGTTACAAGATCTGCTACACCATCGATTTTCCCGCGCCCATCGGCAGGCAGACGAGCTCGATCGACCTGGCAACAGAGACCTACGGAACCACCATTGCGCAGGCGCGCACCTTCGGCTACCAGGCGGACGAAAAAAAGCTCCGCGACATGGGCCTGATCCGCGGCGCAGGCCCGGAGAATGCCATCATTCTTTCCTCCCATGGGCCGGTCAACGGTCCGCTGCGCATTGAGGACGAGTACGTGCGCCACAAGGTGCTGGACCTGATTGGAGACCTGGCGCTCGCCGGGCGCAGAATCGAAGGCCGCGTAGTAGCCGAGCGCGCCGGCCACGCCATGCATACGGCGTTGGTGTCGCGGTTGATGAAAGATCGGGCCGCATGGGAGCTGGCTTACGTATCGACTCATGAAAGCTCGGCACAGGACAGCCGGGCAGAGCGCGAGTCTGCTGCCCTGCCGGCCCAGTTGCCGCAGGTTGCGGCCATGATGAGCGCGTCATGATGAACGCCTGAAGAAGCAATTCTTCCACTCGCAACTTTCTACTAAATTGGCGTTCCGTTGCAGTAACCTGATGCCGCCAGGGAGGCAGCGATGTCGATCCTTTTTCGAACCATTGTTTACGCGTCAACCTTCATCGGGTTTCTATTGATCTATCTGCCCGCTCGGATTCTGGCCTGGTCCGGCCTTAGAAGGCCGCCGGCGATTGGCGTGCCACAAATCATCGCAATTGTTTTTGGCGCGGCGGGCGCGATGGTGGCGCTGTGGTGCGTGTCGACATTCGCCCGCATCGGCAAAGGAACTCCGGCACCATTCGATCCGCCGCGAAAGCTGGTCGTACTCGGGCCTTATCGTTACGTTCGCAATCCGATGTATCTTGGCGCGGCGCTGGCGCTGGCCAGCGCAGCATTGTTTTATCGATCGCTCCCGCTGCTGGCTTACGGCGTTGTCCTGCTCTTTTGCGCCAATCTCTTTGTCTTGTTGTATGAGGAGCCCACCCTGCGGCGAACTTTCGGAGCCGACTATGAAACGTATTGCCAGCGTGTGCGGCGATGGCTGCCAGGCTTCGAATAATGCTGCGACCGCGTGATTGAACAATCCCGTCCCACAAATCCGGGTGCCCCCGGTCCCTCCTTGGGGACCGGGGAAAGCACAACGTCATGCGGTCAACGTATTAGCTCCGCCGTATATCGTGAATCCGACTTCACGCGCTGGGTTTGAAAAAATCTCCAAGCCCGGCGCGCTCAGCGTGCGCGGCCATCGCAGCCTGAATCGCAAGCGCAAGTTCAAGCGCCGCGCGTCCCTGCCGAGCGGTAACCTGCTGCGGACCCTGCCTGCGCACTGCATTCAGAAAGGAAACAATCTCCAGCTTGAGCGGCTCGCCTTGTTCCACAGGCGGCTTCGAGAATGTGAGTCCCGGCGCGGGACCAGCCGCGCCAGCGGTCGAGGCAGCAAACTTCGCCAGCAATGCCGGATCAACTTTTCCGGAAGCAAGCGCCGCAGCAATCTCCGGCGGCAGGCCCGCGTCGGCATCCATGCGTACGATGAGCAGTTCGCGGCGCGCGTAGTCGATGGAGACATACTGGCGCGGCTCAAAGAAACGCAGCTTGCGGACGCGCTCGCTCGAAACCCGAGAGGCTGTAAAGTTGGCCACGCAGCCGGACTCGAACTCCACGCGCACGTTGGCAATGTCGGTCTTGGGCGAGAGAATCGGCAGTCCCACAGCGCGCACCTCCCGCACCGGCGAATGCGCGAAGGTGAGCACAATGTCCAGGTCGTGAATCATCAGATCGAGGACCACGTCCACATCCAAAGCGCGAGGCGTGAAGATGCTCAGGCGGTGAGCCTCGAAAAACATCGGGCGTCGCAGGCGCGGGGCAATTGCCAAAACGGCGGGGTTGAAGCGCTCCAGATGGCCGGGCTGCACGATGCGGCCATGTTTCTCGGCAAGTAGAATCAGTTCGTCGGCCTCGGCCAGAGTTGCAGCGAGAGGCTTTTCAACAAGAAGGTCAATGCCTGCGGCAAGCAACTCCGAGGCAACAGCGTGATGGTGCACCGTTGGCACGGCAACGATGGCCGCGTCGAGATGGAGATCGCCCGAGAGCAGCTCGCCAACCGAGCCAAAAACTGGGATCGCGTATTGCGAAGCAACCTCGGCGGCGCGCTCGGCATTCGGCTCGACGGCGGCAACGAGTGCAACGCCCAGACCAGATGAATCTGGCCCGGCAGCCTCAAGCTCGCGCAGCACGCGCAGGTGGTTGCGCCCAAACGCTCCGGCGCCCGCGACGGCCACGCGCAGGTTGGACCCGTTCGAAATGCCTATGCCTCTTTCTCGCCCTGCACCGACTTGAGGCAGCGGCTGTAAAGCTCAAGCAGTTGGGTCACATGCTCCTCTGGCTTGGGAGCCGACGCGCCTGAGAACCCCGTAGAACCGGCGGCTGTGCGGCCCACGCCCGTAGTTCCGGCCACAAACTTGAGCAGATCGAGTGCGATATCTTCATTGCGGCGGGCGCCAAGGCCCGCGCCATTCAAAGTTTCCATGTTGAAAGGTTCTCCGAAGAGAAGGCTACCAGAAATCGCCTCCCTCTTGCTTGTTCGTGTTGCCTGCCCCAGCGCAATCACAAGAAGCCATTGATGAAACCCAGTCATGCAAGCTGCGGAAAAGCGTCCCGGAGGGACAGCAGGATAATAGCCCAGGACAAGTCCGCCGCAGCGGACGCAGTCCTGGGAACGCGCACAATAAACCGCAAAAGCCCCACAGGGCGACGCGAACCCATTCAACCCATCCAACATTGACTGCCTTGTTCACGCAGTTGCCCTCATTATTTCCGTTCCTCGCTTCTGTAAAGGGAGTCCCTATTCCCTCTCGAAGCTATTTCATAACCGGGTTTTGAGAGGGCAGGCTTTAGCCGTGCCGCTACGGATCAAGAAAATCGCGGGCTTTAGCCCCTGAGGGATGGTCCCGCAGCGATCCAATCGGTTATGAAACAGCTTCTCGCTATACTGAGCAGATGCAGCCAGTCACCATCATTGCCACGGTCCTGAACGAGAGGCAGGACATTGCATCTCTGGTCGAGTGCCTGTTGGCGCAGCAGCCCCCCGCCGCCGAAGTGATTGTGGTAGACGGCGGCTCGACCGACGGCACCTGGGAGTGGCTGGCAAGCACGCAATCGGCCGAATCGCACCTCACTGCCATTCGCGACGAAAGCTGCAATCTCAAGCGATCCGCCGGGCCCATCTCGCGGGGCCGGAATGTAGCCATTGCAGCAGCGAAGTCAAGCATCGTCGCCTGCGCCGATGCCGGATGCGCCTACGCGCCCGACTGGCTTGCCAATCTGACCGCTCCGCTCATAGCAGGCCGCGCGGAGTACGCGCTTGGCGGAACATGCGTGGACGCAAACGACTACACAATCTGGGACGTGGCCGCTGCGCCATTTTTCAGCGTGAAGCTTTCGCCGATGGAGCCAACAAAATCCTGCACCGCCCGCTCCATGGCATTTACCAAATCGCTCTGGCAGCGCATCGCCGGATTTCCGGAGACCGTCTTCTTTGGCGAGGACACGCTCTTCGACCTCGCAGCCCGCGCCGCAACCGCGCCGGCCTTCGTTCTCAATGCCAAGGCTCACTACCACCCGCACTACACCTTCCGCTCCGCATGCAGGCAGTTGGCACTTTATTCTGTCAGCGACGGACAATCCCGTGTGCGCTGGCCGCGGCTGTTTCGCAACGCCGCGCGCTGCCTCCTTGAGGTGCTGGCAATCCTCTCTCTCGGCTGGACTCTGGTTCCGCTCTTCGTCGTGTTGGCGCTCGAGTCCTGGTATGCATTTCATCGCGACCAGCAATTCCTGGCTCACTTCGGGCCGAAAGCTCTGCTGGCGCGCTTCGCATTCTCTGTCGCCGTACCCTGGGTTGTCGCGGTCAATCATCTCCGCGGCCTGTTTACTCCGATGCCGCTTCCCAACCGGCAGAATGCTTAGCTTCCCAAAAATAACCTTTCACTGAATCGGGAATCTCCCCGCTGAGAATCGACGCCAGCGGCGGAATTGAATTGATTCACAGCGCTTGCGTATTCTAACTTCCCATCAGCAGCCCTCCCCTACAGGATGGCGGTGAACCATGCCCGTAGGTGTTTCCGCACCCGAACCTCAGCAAGACGATCTGCGCTTGAATCCAGCTTCCCATCCAGCTTCGAAAACTGCATTGCCAATCAGTCTCACCGGGCAATTGACCGAGGTGGCGCTTGCCTGCCAGCGGCGGCTTGAGCAGGTTCCAAACGATTGCGAAGCGCTGCTCGCCATCAGCCTCGTAGCCCTCGCCAGTCGCCAGACGCGGGCGGCGGTCACCGTGGCCCAGGCCGCGGTTGCCGCTTCGCCGCACAGCGCCATCGCGTGGACCACGCTCGGCCAGGCGCTCAAAGCCGACGCGCGCATGGAAGAAGCAGAATCCGCCTACGCCCAGGCCATTCGGTTGAACGCATCGCATCCCCTGGCGCACATGGGACTGGGCGAGTTGCTGATCGCCGCAGGCCGCCCGGGAGATGCGGTACGCGAGTTTGAGCTTGTACTTAAGCAGCAGCCAACTTTTACCGCGGCGCACATGGGACTCGGCAGTGCGTTCGCATTCCTCGCGCGCAACGGCGATGCGCTGGCCAGCTACGAACAGGCCCTCGCTCTCAAACCGGATCTCGCCGAGGCCCACTTTGCCGCGGGCTTTGCGTTGGCCAAGCTGGCCCGCATGAAGCAGGCAGAAACCCGCTATCGCCGAGCGCTGACCCTGAGGCCCGACTTTGCCGCCGCATGGGTGAACCTCGGCAGCCTGCTGCGCGAGCAAGGGCAGGATCTCTACGCGGAGGCGGCTCTGAAGCGCGCCGTCGAGCTGCGGCCGGACCTGGTTTCAGGCTGGGTGAACCTTGCCGTGCTCGAGCGCGAACGCAAGCGGCATGAGCTGGTCGAGAAGTATCTGAACAAAGCCTTCGAGCTGAACCCAGCGCAGGTGGAGACGCTGATCTCCTTGTGCCAGTTTCGCGCTGCGGAGAACGACCTGCCCACCGCATGGCAGTGGCTGCGCCGCGCCCAGGCCGTCAAGCCCGATCACGATGAGGCCGCGAATATGGAAGGCATTCTGCTCCATGCGGAAGAGCGATTCGAAGAGGCTGTGAAGGCGTTTGCACGGGCTGAGCGTCTAGGCAATCTGGGCGCGGCGTCGAACCGCGGCAACTCGCTTCTGGACCTGGGTCGCATGGACGAGGCGCTGCGCGCGCACGAAGTTGCCGTCGAACGCGACTCTGCTCACCCGGGCGCAAAATACAATCTGGCGCTAACGCAGTTGCGCCTCGGCCACTGGGAACGCGGATGGGCCGAATACGAAGCCCGTTGGAGCTTTCGCGAAGTGCATCGCGTGCCGCGCCGCTTCAAGCAGCCCCGCTGGAGTGGCGATGCGCTCGATGGCCGGCGCATCCTGCTGCACGCCGAGCAGGGCCTGGGAGACACGATCCAGTTCTCCCGTTACGCGGCCCTTGTGGCTTCGCGCGGTGGCCGGCCAATTCTCGCCGTGCAAGCGCCCGTGGAGCGGCTCATGCGCTCGCTTGCCGTGGTGCGCGCGGGATTGGCGGAGGTTGAGGTTCTAGGCCGGCCATTCTCCACAATCGATTTTGACTTCGAGTGCCCCATGATGAGCCTGCCCGCTGTCTTTCACACCAAGGTTGAGACCGTCCCCTGGCCCGGTGCCTACCTCGGAGTCGAAGACACTGACTCCGTGCTGAAAAAGCGCCGGCAGTTTCCCAGCCTGCATTCGGGCCTGCGCATCGGCCTGGCCTGGGCGGGCAACCCCCGCTACAAGGCGGACAAGAATCGCTCCATGCGGCTGGAGACTTTGCTGCCCCTGGTGCGATCCGTGGACGCGAACTGGATCTCGCTGCAGAAGGGCGAAGGCGCGGAGGCGCAACTAGCCGAGTTGCCGAAAGACATTGTGATTCGAGACGGATGCAGCCAGGATCGCGACCTGGCCGAGACCGCTGCACTTGTTGCCACGCTGGACCTCGTCATTACCACCGATACCTCAATTGCCCACCTCGCCGGGGCCATGGGCAAGCCGGTTTGGATTCTGCTGCCGCATCTCGCCGACTGGCGATGGATGCAGGCGATGGATTCCAGCCCCTGGTACCCAACCGCTCGGCTCTTCCGCCAAAGAGCTCCCGGAGACTGGGCCTGCGTGCTGGATCGGGCCTCCAATGAGCTTAATTTGTGGGCCTATGGGCAAAACCCGTCCGCAAATTCACCCCACCATAGCCCTCAAACCCATGCAATGACAATGGTTTAAGAAAATAAATTTGATCTGCGAAAAAATCTAAAAAAATCTCTTGACTTCCATTACTCTATTTTGTAGAGTACTCTTCATAGAGGAACACTCTGTTCCTCAAGATCACTGGAGGGAGTTCAAATGAGCGCTAACGCAGAAGACTTCGATATCAACAACCGCCTCAAGATGATTGAGAACATGATGGCCGAGGGACGCCGCTCGACCGAAAGCTGGGCATGGACCTTTGTGCTCTGGGGCGTCGCCTATTTTGTCGCCACTGCCTGGTCCGCGACCAGTTTCGGCAGCAAGTGGGCCTGGCCCGTAACCATGATCGCCGCCGGAATCCTCACCGGGATTGGCGCAGGCCGCAACAAAACCGGACAGCCCGAGACCACGCTCGGGCGCGCATTGGGCGCGGTATGGGGAGCAGTGGGCATGTCGCTGTTCATCGTGCTGTTCTCGCTGGGGCTCAGCGGCCACACCGACATACACATATTTGTAGCCATCGTCGGCGCCATGCTGGGCGCGGCCAATGCGGCATCGAGCCTCATGCTCAAGTGGAAGATGCAGTTTGTCTGCGCGGTCGTCTGGCTGGCCTCGGTGGTCGTCGCAAGTTTCGGAACCGAACAGCAAGCCTTCTATGCAACATGCAGGTTC
>Ga0182012_10003613_pt1 | contig 16394 bp, 16 predicted proteins | sample 612S2SmetaG_FD_120486 | JGI IMG/M metagenome (GOLD analysis project Ga0182012, IMG submission 120486) | Permafrost microbial communities from Stordalen Mire, Sweden - 612S2S metaG | ecosystem: Environmental > Terrestrial > Soil > Wetlands > Permafrost | place: Sweden: Stordalen | collected...
GCTTTCGCAAAGATGTTCTGAAAGCGACGAAGGAGTTGCACGTTCCACTCTTGCGATGGCCTGGTGGGAATTTTTCGTCTAACTACAACTGGCGCGATGGCATTGGTCCGCGCGATGAACGTCCGCGCCGTTTGGAGATGGCGTGGGGCACGGTGGAAGACAACCGCTTTGGCACCCACGAATTTCTCGACTACATCTCCAAGACGGGTTCTGAAGGTTATATCTGCACCAACTTAGGCACGGGTTCTTGGGACGAGGCGCAACAGTGGGTAGAGTACGTGAATTCAGATCAAGACACTGCAACTACGCGTCTCCGGAAGAAGAATGGCCGCGACAAGCCTTGGAAGGTGCAGTATTGGGGGCTAGGAAATGAAATGGACGGTCCCTGGCAGATGGGCCACCGATCGGCGGAAGACTACGGAAAGTTTGCGTTGGAAGCGGCTAAATTGATGCATTGGACCGATCCGAGTATTAAGTTAATTGCGGCAGGTTCGTCGCTGTTTTCGACGGATTGGGTCGGGTGGAATAGAACTGTACTAAGTTATTTGAAGCCGCACGTTGACTATATTTCGCTTCACATGTACGTTGGGAATCGCGAGAACGACTATTATGCATTTCAAGCTTGCACCCTTGAACTGGCCGAACGGATCAAGATTACCGAGGGCACTATCCGCGAAGCCACGAGTTCTGGTCCAACTCGCAAGCCAATCTACATTGCCTGGGACGAATGGAATGTGTGGTACCGAGCTCGCGGAGATAAGGAACGCGGCCGGCGGATTCTGGAGGAGCGTTACAACCTGGAAGACGCGCTGGTGGTCTCGAGTTTCCTAAATACATTTGTAAACCACGCACACATCGTGAAGATTGCAAATATGGCGCAATTAGTGAACGTAATCGCACCCATGTTTTCGAGTGAGAACGGCCTGTTCTTGCAAACCATTTACTATCCGTTGCAGCTTTTTGCCACTCACTGTCATGGCGCGGCGTTAGACCTCTATGTGAACGGCCCGACCTATCAAACCAAGGGATATGATGCCGTTCCTTATTTGGATATTTCTTCCGCTTACAATACTGATGGCACGCTGGTCATCAATGTGACGAATCGCCATCGTGACCAGGCGCTTGACGGAGTGTTCGAACTCGAAGGTAAAAAGTATACCGGCGATTTTGAAGTTTTCGAAGTGAACGGGCCTGATATTAAAGCTGAGAATGATTTTGACAAAACGAGTGTGAAGACAACCCAAAAAGCATCAGTAAAGGCTTCCGGCGCGATGCTAAAGTACTCATTCCCAGCGCACTCCTTTACTATGTTGAAGGGTAAGCTGGCTTAGTCAATCATTTAGCTTGGGGCGGAGTGTCACGAACTTCGTCCCAGTGGTCGGTTAGGTAGTGGACCACAACGCTGCCAGTCTTGTACGCAGCCTCCAACGCCGGCATATAGGCTGAGTATGCTCCGAACGTCATGGTTTTGAGACTATCGCTCGCAGTTGTTCCGGGAGCTTGACGGTCAAAATTGCTGACGGTACGCAAGACAAGGACGCGTTGCAGATCAACTAAGCCAGCTTCTCCCAGAAATGTCAGTGACTGCATGGTGCCTGTGTCTTCCATGGCCGAGATCATATAGTTGCCAGCACCGCGTGTGTAGTATTTCACCCATTGATTCGCCCATTGGTCCATTAAGTCACCATGCCAGAAAGTGCTCGCCGAAAGAGTGTCGCCTTTGGTAACAAAAGGAGGCCGCAGTGCGTTGGGGAAACCGATAAAGCGCGCACGCGACGTTTTCAGTTTGTCGCTATCTTCCAAGTGGACGTTCTCAGTCAGCGCATAGGCCCAATCGACTAGCGATTTGTTTAGCGTGTAGGCTTCGCCTTCCAATTCGGGGCGGAGGGGCTGTTCGTAGGGAGTGGTCTTGCGAAGCGGTACTATGCCGGTGGGCCACTCCTTTGGAATTTCGCGGGCATCAATCTCGTATCCGAGATCGCCGTCAATTACGTGTTCAGCCCAGACGGCCGAACCGAGTGACACATCTTGCGGGTCGCCTCCGCCGATTCCAGCGATTAGCCAGTAAGCCTTCCTGAAGTCGAACCTCCGATCCAGCCCCAACGCCATGATCGAAGCGGCGGCTTTTGCCGTTCCCACCCCAGTAACTGTGCCAAGAACTCCTTTATCGTTCATACGAGGAGGGTGATAGGAGCCGGGCATGTCGAACGTTTTATCCAAGTGTTCCCGCTCGACCCAGAATTGAAATTCGCCGGGTTGATCGCCGGTATCCGCGCCACGCTCGAACATGGCCACCACGACAACCTTTACTGGAATTGGCTTCTCGGATTGTGCCCACACGTTCAGACAGTTCAGCAGCAAGAGGAATCTAACCATTCGAAGCCCCCATGTATATGAAGCGAGCAATGAAAAGAGCGGTCAACAGATATACCAGCCAGTGGACTCGCCGGCCCTCTCCCGACCCAATCTTGATTAGCGAATACGCTACAAAGCCAAAGGCTAAGCCATTCGCAATGCTGAAGGTGAGTGGAATCATGATCATTGTTAAGAACGAAGGGATAGCCACAGTGGGCTTGCGCCATTCAATCTCAGCGCCATGCGCCATCATGAGGCTTCCTACAATAATCAATGCCGGGGCAGTTGCGGCTGTGGGAATCGCTCCGATGACTGGCAGGGCGAATAGCGAGAGCACAAATAGCAGCCCGGTCACAATAGCGGTGACTCCAGATCTTCCTCCTGCCTCAACGCCGGCGGCGCTTTCGATGTAGCTCACTACGGTTGAGGTGCCAGCAAGGGAACTGACCATTGTGGCGATCGAATCGGAAATGAGAATGCGGTTCAATCTCGGAATATTGTTGCTTGCATCAACTAAGCCGGCTTCGCGACCCACCGCTACCAGTGTGCCTAAATTGTCGAAGAGATCGACAAATAGGAAAACAAAAATGATCTCCCAGAAGCCAAAGCGCAGAGTAGAGCCCAAATCGAGTTTCAGCGCAGTCGCAGTGAGGTCGTTGATGTGATAGCTTACCGGATTCCATCTGGTTAAACCTAATGCAATCCCTAACACTGAGGCCGAAGCGATGCCAATGAGAATTGCACCGGAAATGCGTTTTGCTAGCAGCACCGCAATTACAATGAGGCCGAAAACACTGACTGCTGCCCCTGCTGAACGGAGATTGCCTAACGCCACAAAAGTGGCTGGATTCGCAACGATCAAGCCCGCATTCTTTAGGCCTATAAACGCAATGAAAATTCCCACGCCCGCAGAGACAGCCGAATACAGCTCTGTTGGAATGGCCGAGAGAATCATTTGACGAATGCCCGCCAGAGTGAGTAGTAGGAATACGACGCCTGACATAAAAACGGCTCCCAACGCTGCCTGCCATGGAACTCCCATTCCTTTTACAACCACGTAAGTGAAATAGGCATTCAAGCCCATGCCTGGCGCGAGGGCGATTGGGTAGCGCGCAAACACTCCCATTAAAACGCTGCCAAAGGCTGCAGAGAGGCATGTTGCCGCAGTCACTGCGGCCAGTGGCATGCCAGCGTCATGCAGAATCGCGGGGTTCACGAGCACGATGTACGCCATGGTGACGAAAGTGGTGATTCCCGCAGCGATTTCAGTGCGCCACGTTGTTCCCAACTTTTGAAACTCGAAGTACTCTTCCGTTTTGCTGATCAAGATTTGTTTACTATAGCGGATGCGTACTATATGCTCCACTCAGACTCACAAACGGTCATCGCTAGGTGTCGCGAACTTGCTGCAATTAGCGAGATAGCAGACTGTACGCTCCGGACGTTTCTGTCGCCCGAGATGAAGCGCTGCTATGAAACCGTGGGCCAATGGATGCGCGACGCTGGAATGGCGGTGAGTATTGATGCGGGCGGCAATCTTCGCGGTGTCCGGCCCGGCCGTGAACCTGGGAAGCGAGTATTTTTGCTCGGTTCTCATCTGGATACGGTTCGCGACGCCGGAGCGTTCGACGGGATTCTCGGTGTTGTGCTGGGCATCGCGATCGTGGAAAAGTTTACGGGCCAGGTGCTGCCTTTTGATATTCAGGTGATCGGCTTTTCAGAGGAAGAAGGAGTTCGTTTTGGATTCCCGTTCATCGGTAGCCAGGCGCTGGTCGGTTCGCTTGACGAAGAGACTCTCAATCGGGTGGACAGTGCTGGCGTCACTGTGGCGGAGGCAATTCGCGAGTTTGGGATCACTGCGAATATCTGGGAAGCGAAGCTTGGCACTCGACCGCTCGGCTTTATCGAGTTTCACATCGAGCAAGGGCCGGTTCTGGATAAGGCGGGCGAATCTGTTGCTGTTGTTGCCGCGATTGTTGGACAAACGCGCGCGAGCGTTAAGTTCGTTGGCTCCGCGAATCATGCCGGCACGACGCCTATGACTCTCCGCCGCGATGCCATGGCTGCGGCCAGTGAGTGGATTTCAGCGGTGGAGCGCGTGGCCGTGAACACCGATGGTTTGGTGGCGACTACTGGAAAGCTAGAAGTTCATCCGAACCAGGTAAACGTGATACCTGGCGAAGTAACGGTGTGGCTTGATGTTCGCCACGCTGATGACAAGGCGCGCCAATCCGCGTGTGTTGTCTTACGCCGTTTAGCAAGTCAAATGACCGATCGCCGTGAACTTAAGTTGTTCTGGGAGGATGTGCTGGATCAAAAAGCTGTTCGGATGGACGATTCTTTGACTCGTGTTTTGGAGTCCGCTAGCCCAGCCGGCATTCGCCAGATGGTGAGTGGAGCCGGTCACGACGCGATGATTCTTGCTCCCCACATGCCCACGGCGATGTTGTTTCTGCGGAGTCCGGGAGGGGTGAGCCATCATCCCACAGAGAATGTACTGCCGGAAGATGTTGATTTGGCTCTTGGTATCGGCGTACGATGCATTGAATCTATGAAGGTTGAGTACAATTTAGCGTGAAGGACCTTGGAGAAACTCGCAGTTGCCAGCGGGCGAATCACTTGCTGTTAACCCCTGACACGTTCGTTCGTGCCCCGCTGCCAGGGATGAAAAAAGCTACTGCAATAGTCCATGCGGCACCCCGCCTGGGAGCACGTTTTACCCAATATTCGGCTGAGTTGGAGAAAGACGGAGTTCTGGGAGATACCGCGCTGCAGCGGGTGATCTATGTTTTGGAAGGCGAACTCGGCGTATTGGGAGGGGATCTAAAGGCCGGCGAATATGTCTATATTCCCTCTGGCAAGGAACACATTGCGGTTGCACTCCGATCATCGCGTGTGCTCGTGATAGAGAAACCTTACCTGGAGCTGGCAGGCACAACTCATTCGGAGTTCTTCCACGCGAACGTTCACAGAATAATTGCCCAACCGCTAATGGGAGATTCCAATGTCCGAGTACAATCACTAATCCCAGATTCTCCGCATTTCGATTTCGCGTTGAACTTGATGACGTTCGATCCAGGTGCGTCTCTCCCCATGGTGGAAATTCACGTGATGGAACACGGATTGCTGATGCTAGCCGGCGGTGGTATTTACCGGCTCGGAGATTGTTGGCATCCAGTAAAAGAGGGCGACTTCATCTGGATGGCTCCTTACTGTCCTCAATGGTTCTGTGCAGTTGGCAAAACGCCTGCGCAATATTTGATTTATAAAGATTGGAATCGATATGCAGATTAGTGTTGATAACGAACGAATCGTTTCCGATCTTGACAAGCTAGCTAGCTTTTCAGATACCGAAGCTCCAGCGGTTACTCGCATTGTTTATAGCGAATCTGATAATCGCGCCCGCGCTTGGCTGAAAGAACAGTGCCTTGCCAGCGGTCTTGCCGTCCGAGAAGACGCCATCGGCAACATGTTTGCGCGCTGGCAGGGGGCCGAAGGTGATGGAGGAGTTGTGGGGACAGGTTCACACATTGATGCGATTCCTCACTCCGGCCGCTACGACGGAACGGCGGGAGTGATCGGAGGTTTGGAAGCAATCCGAGCATTAAAGCGCGCCGGTTTTAATCCCAAACGCTCCATTGAACTACTTACTTTCATTTCAGAAGAACCCACACGGTTTGGAATCGGCTGCCTGGGTAGCCGGATGCTCTCTGGTAGTTTGACTCCTGAGAAAGCCAGCACGCTACAAGACGCCAAAGGTGAATCGCTAGATACTCTGCGCGCCGCCGCTCATTACCAAGGCCCGCTCGATATGGTGAGACTTCCAGCCGGCTACTACAGCAGTTTTGTTGAACTCCATATTGAGCAAGGTCCAATTCTTGAAAAGGAAGAAGTTCCTATTGGAGTGGTGACTCACATTGCCGGCCCAGCAGCCCTGCGAATTTTAATCGAAGGCGAAGGCGGCCACGCTGGCGCGGTCTTAATGCCGCATCGCCGCGATGCTTTTCTCGGGGCGGCCGAAATTGCCCTCGGTCTTGAAGATTCGGTTCTTAGCACTGGAGCTATTGATACCGTTGGCACCTGCGGTTTGGTTGATGTTTTCCCTGGCTTAGGTAACAGCATCCCTAGCCGTGTGAAACTCGAGCTCGATATTCGCGATACAGTAGCAGGGCGCCGCGACGCAGTGATCAGTCATACCGAGAAAAAATGTCAAGATATCGCTAATAAGCGCAAACTGAAAATCACCTGCACTATTCTCAATGCCGATGAACCCGCCGGTTGCGATCCTACAGTTGTGACTGCCATTGTTAGAGCCTGCGAAGCGGATGGATTCCTATATTGGCGCATGGTGAGCCGTGCCTATCACGACTCGCTTTTCATGGCTCGCATCGCACCTGCCGCTATGATTTTCATTCCCTGCAAGGGAGGAGTGAGTCACCGTCCCGATGAGTTCGCTGCGCCAACTGACTTAGCAAATGGAACTCGGGTGCTTGCCCGAACCCTTGCAGCCTTGGCATCTCAATAAATTATTTTGTTCTCTGTCTTTAACCATTCGTCAAACGGACGGAATCCTTCGGTAGCTAGCAACCTGTGGCCGGGAATAGAGCGCGCCCCAACTGACTTTGCCAATTCGCTGTAGATGAGGGAATCGTCAAACTGTACGCGGGCTGCATCGTCCTTATTCCCCGCGAAATAAAATGCCCTTACGCGCGCCCAATATAGCGCTCCTAGACACATCGGGCATGGTTCGCAACTCGTGTAAACATCGCAACCATCCAATTGGAACGATCCCAGCTTGTCACACGCTGCACGAATCGCGGTAATCTCCGCGTGCGCCGTGGGATCGTTAGTCGTCGTAACTCGGTTTGCGCCAGTTGCAATCACTTCGCCGTCTCTCACAACCAGGGCGCCAAACGGTCCTCCAAGGCCCTTACGAACGTTCTCTACGGCGAGATCGATCGCCTGTTTCAAGAATGTTTCGTGTTCAATCGCCATAAATGGAATCCGCCGAAGTATAGCAATTCAGCCAATGAGACAATACTTTTATTCGCAATAAGAAGCTAGTTATAAGGTCTACCCGCGTCGTTCTGCCAGACGGCATTAAGGCGGCGTGCGTGATCGTGGAAGATGAGCGTGTTACCGCCATTACCGAGCATGGGAGTGTCCCGGAAGACGGGATCTTGAAAGACTTTGGCACGCATTTTGTCTTGCCTGGTCTGGTTGATACCCACATCCACATCAATGAGCCGGGTCGCGCAGACTGGGAGGGATTCGAAACGGCAACTCGAGCTGCGGCAGCCGGCGGGTACACGTGCCTTGTGGATATGCCGCTGAATTCGATTCCCGCCACCAACAATGTTGACGCGTTAAAAGAAAAACGTGCCGCAGCTCAAAGTAAAGCGCTTGTCGATTATGCCTTTTGGGGTGGCGCAGTAGCGGGCAATGCCGCCAGTCTCAAGCCTTTGGCGCAGGCAGGTGTCCGAGGTTTTAAGGCCTTTCTCGTTCCTTCTGGTGTGGCCGAGTTCGAGATGCTTGATGAGGCAGGCCTCCGCGAGGCCATGCCCATCATTGCGGAAACTGGGTTACCATTTTTAGTTCATGCCGAATTGCCGCACGCGCTGATGAAAGCGACTGGCAATCCCCGGCAATATTCTTATTATCTAGCGTCCCGTCCCGATGTCGCCGAGTTGCAAGCTATCCGTTTGTTGATCGATTTGGTGCGCGAATATCGCTGCCGCGTTCACATCGTCCACTTAGCAACCTCCCACGCGCTCGGAGATTTGCGCGCTGCACGTGCAGAGGGCTTGCCGATTACGGTTGAGACCTGTCCTCACTACCTCTACTTCACTGCGGAGTCAATTCCCGACGGCGCCACTCAGTTCAAATGTGCCCCGCCGATTCGGGCTGGATTTAATCGCGACGCACTATGGAATGCCTTGCGTGATGGCGATATCGATCTCATCGCAACTGATCACTCACCATCCACTCCCGACCTGAAACAGATGGAGACAGGGAACTTCCAAACGGCTTGGGGCGGCATCGCGTCGGTATCGCTGGCTCTCTCAGCTATCTGGAGCAAGGCACGGCAGCAGGATATCTCTATGTTTGAGGTTGCTCGGTGGATGTCTGAGAAGCCAGCCGCACTCGCAGGCGTTACGAACAAGGGCAGCATAAAAATCGGTCTCGAAGCGGATCTAGCGGTTTTCGATCCTGATCGTTCCTGGCACGTAACGACCGACCATATGCATTTCCGCAACAAGATTTCTCCCTACATCGGCGAACGTTTTACTGGTCAAGTGAAAGCAACATTTCTACGGGGCGAACTCGTTTACGAAGACGGTTGCTTCCCACTTTCGCCGATCGGACGCGAGTGTAAAGTGGAGAAAATATGAGCCTAGTTCTCCGCAAGGAGGTCGTATCTAAAGTTACCGGACAAGCAGAGTATGTGGACGATCTGCACTTGCCGGGCATGTGGCATGGCATCACAGTGCGCAGTTCCATTCCGTATGGCACAATCAAGCGCATCAGTTTCGAGGATGGTGTTCCCTGGGCTGAGTTCACGGTGGTAACCGCATCCGATATCCCCGGCAAGAATGTGGTCTCACTCATTGTGGATGACCAGCCGTACCTTGCATCGGAGGTCGTCAATCACTTGCACGAGCCGATCTTATTGCTCGCACATCCGAATAAATACATTTTGGAAAAAGCGCGCAGTTTGGTCAAGATCGACTACGAACGTCTGCCCGAAGGACCGCGTCGAGTATTCAAAGATTACTTAATGGAGAAGGGTGACGTTGACAGGGCTTGGTCAAGCGCCGCCCATATCATTGAAGGAGAGTATAGTACCGGGGCACAGGAACAGCTTTATATCGAACCGAACGGTATGTTGGCTACCGCGAGTGCCGAAGAGGGGGTCACCGTGCGGGGGTCCATGCAGTGCCCATACTACGTCCACAAGTCTTTGATGGCCCTGTTCGCCCTACCTGCTGAGAAGATCCGAGTCATTCAGCAGGAGACTGGCGGAGCTTTCGGAGGTAAGGAAGAGTATCCGTCAATGATTGCTGGACACGCTGCTCTGCTGGCATTCAAGTCGGGGCATCCTGTCAAACTGATCTACGACCGCGAGGAAGACATGGCAGCGACCACCAAACGGCACCCATCGCGCACCCGTCACAAGACAGCGGTGGCCGAAGATGGCAATCTCCTAGCTATGGAGATTGATTTTGAAATCGATGGTGGAGCCTACGCTACCCTTTCGGCAGTAGTTCTCTCTCGCGGAACCATTCATGCTCCAGGCCCTTACCGTTGTCCGAATGTGAGAGTCACAAGCAAAGCCTTAGCTAGTAACTCGCCGCCGCACGGAGCTTTTCGTGGCTTTGGCGCGCCACAGAGTATCTTCGCGTTGGAACGGCACATGGACAAGATCGCAAAAGCGTTGAATCTTGCTCCGGAGGAGTTTCGCGAGCGCAACTTTCTTCGCACCGGCGACACTACAGCGACCGGCCAACTCGTGACGCAGGAACTTGATCTGGCGGGCCTTCAGCGAAGGGCACTCACACATGCAGGCTATTTCGAGAAGAAACGAACGTTAGCCAAGAACGGCACTGTGAAAAAAGGCATCGGATTTGCAACCTTCTTCCATGGCGCGGGTTTTACTGGTTCTGGTGAGCGTTACCTCCAGTCTGTTGTTAAGCTACACGTCTCCTCCAGTGGCCGCGTGGAGATTCTTAGTTCGATGACGGAGATGGGGCAGGGAACTAACACAGTTCTGACTCAAGTGGCCGCTCAAACTTTGGGTATTCCCTACGAGTGGGTTACGGTTCTTCGGCCAGATACGGCCCGCGTGCCCAATAGCGGCCCAACGGTAGCTTCGCGTACCTCAATGATTATCGGCAAACTCGTTGAGAGAGCGTCCGAGGATTTAAAGCGGAAGTTGTCGCTTCCTCCGACTTACACGCTCACTCAGTTTGCCGCTGCCTGCGCTGCTCATGGTCCGCTCGAATTATCTGCGCAATTTCAAGAGCCAGGCACAATTTACTGGGATGATCAAAAGTATCGCGGCGATGCTTACGGTGCCTATTCATGGGCGGTCTACGTGGCTGAAGTTTCGGTTGATACTTTAACCGGCGAGACCAGTGTCGATCATTTCACCGCTCTCCAGGAAGTGGGCAAGGTGTTGCATCCTGTGTTGGCGGCCGGCCAAATTGAAGGCGGCGTATTGCAAGGCATTGGTTTCGCTCTCTATGAAAAAGTGCTATTCCGCGATGGCGCTATGATCAACAACCAGATGACGAACTACATTGTCCCAACTTCAATGGATGTGCCTCCCATCTCCGTGCTGTTTGAAGAGGTCCCTTACGAACATGGGGCGTTGGGTGCAAAGGGGATTGGCGAACTTCCTATGGATGGACCGGCGCCAGCAATCTTGAATGCAGTCGAGGACGCTACCGGAGTGGCGTTCAATCATGTGCCACTGCTGCCGGAAGAGGTGCTGCTTGGCTGATGCGTGCATTTCGCTCACGGTCAACGGAACCATCCACTGCATTACCGTTCCCTCAATGAAGCGCCTGCTCGACGTCTTGCGTGAAGACTTGCAACTGACTGGGACGAAAGAAGGTTGTGGCGAGGGCGAATGCGGGGCTTGTTCCGTGATGCTCGATGGCCAATTAGTGAACAGTTGCCTAGTTCCGGCGAAGCAAGCAGATGGCGCAAGAATCGAGACAATTGAAGCTCCCAAATGGGCAGTCATTCAGAACGCGTTCGCGGAAACAGGTGGCGCACAATGTGGCATCTGTACTCCCGGCATGATTTTGGCTGCGAGTGCTCTGCTCGCTCGAACTCCGAAACCTACTCTCGAACAGATTCGCGAAGGTCTCGCAGGGAATATTTGCCGCTGCACGGGATACCAGAAGATTTTCGACGCGGTTCAATTGGCGAGTCGCCGCAGCGCATGAGATCGCATCTTGCAGATTTCGATTTGGTCATTGCCCAAGACATTGCCCAAGCGCTCCGCTTGATGGCCAATGGCGATTGGCGACCTATGGCTGGCGGCACCGACCTAATGGTGTTGTTCAATGCCGGAAAGCTGGTGCATCACAAATTCGTTAGCATTGCTAAGCTTTCTGAATTGCGAGCCATTACTGTTTCCGAAGATGCAGTCACTCTGGGTGCCGCGGTTACTTACTCCGTAATTCAGAGCAACGTTGTCTTGCAAACTGAGTTTCCATTGCTTTGCCAAGCTGCCAACTGGACTGGCAGTGTGGCTAACCAGAACCGCGGAACTTTGGGCGGAAATATTGCCAACGCTTCACCCGCGGCTGATACTCCACCCGCTCTGCTCGTTTATGATGCTGATCTCGAGTTGATTTCCGAGCGCGGTTCTCGGCGCGTGTCATATGATCAATTCCACACCGGGTACAAGAAGATGGAGTTACAGCCAAACGAACTCATCGCGAACATTCACCTGCCCAGACCGCGACGATATCTTATTACATATTCCCGCAAAGTGGGAACTCGCAAAGCACAGGCCATTTCGAAGGTCTGCTTTAACGCCGTTGCGGAAGTAGAATCATCTGTTATAAAACAAGTTCGTCTTGGGCTAGGGAGTGTCGCGCCCATTCCCTTGCGGTGCCGTCAAACGGAAGCATTACTGACCGGTGAGAGAATCACCAGTTCGCTCATCGCGCATGCACGAAGCCTTATTGCTACCGAAATTCAGCCTATCGATGACCTTCGCTCAACAGCGCAATACCGCGCATCAGTCACTCAAAATTTGTTGGGTGAATTTCTGGGACGTTTTCTATGATTCTGGCTGAATTAGATCGATCAGACGAGGCAATCATAGCGCCGCGATTGTTGAAATGCTGTGGATGTAATAACTGGGTTCAGCAGATGTTAAAAGTTCGCCCGTTTAACACGCGGGCTGAGTTAGAGGCGAAGGCCGCTGAGATTTGGTTCCACTTGAAACCAGAGGATTGGCTTGAGGCGTTCTCAAAACATCCTAAAATCGGCGAGAAGGGGAAAGTAAGTCAGTGGTCAGCGCAAGAACAAAGCGGCATGAATTCGGCGGCTGCACAAGTGGCTGGCCGGCTGGCTGAATTAAATCAAGTTTACTTTGAGAAGTTCGGCTTTATATTTATTGTTTGTGCCACTGGAAAAAACGCTGATGAGATGCTGAGCCTATTAGAAGCGCGCTTGCCAAACGAACCTTCCGATGAGTTGCGAATTGCGGCGGCGGAACAATCAAAAATCACTATCTTGCGTTTAAGGAAGCTACTTTCAGAATGAACCGAATTTCGACGCATATCTTGGATACTTCGCGCGGCAGACCAGCGAGTGGTGTTCCAGTGCGCCTATATCAAGCCAATCGTGAAATCAGTTCGCAAGTCACAGACGCGGATGGTCGCTGTCAAAACCTGCTACCGGACGGACAGTTGTTGACGCCGGGGGGGTACTGTCTCGTGTTCGATACAGGGGCATATTTCCCCGAAGGTTTGTATCCTGAGGTATCCATTTCGTTTAAAGTAGCGGTGGGCGCAGTGCATTACCACTTACCTCTATTGCTCAATCCGTTTGGATATACCACTTATCGTGGCAGCTAACTATGGCGAAAATTGTTTTCGATACCTACGGCAAGACGCGCGTCCGACTTACCTACGTAAATAGATCAGGCACCCGACACGAATTGAAAGAGTTGACGGTGAATGTGTTAATGGAAGGTGCATTTGAAGATGCTTTCACGAAAGCAGATAACAGCATTGTTCTGCCGACTGACACCATGAAAAACACCGTGTACGCATTGGCACGCAAGAAGCCGATTGAGAGCATCGAAGAATTCGCGCGCACTTTGGCGCGGCATTTCCTGGCGGTCGATCTGGTCAAACACCAGTTTCAAACGAACATGGCCCACCTGAAGCAAGTGAAGATTGAGATTAACGAAGTGCCGTGGCTTCGCATCGGCGATAGCGCGGCGGCCTTTGTTCTGGCTGGTCTTGAGCGCCGGACCGTTGTGCTAACAGCCACTCGCACCGGCGAAACATTCGTGAGCGGAATTACAGACTTGCAAATTCTAAAAACAGCTGACTCCGCGTTCGTGGGCTTTATCAAGGACGAATACACTACGCTGGCCGAAACGAACGACCGTCTACTAGGAACTGTTTTGCGGGTTGATTGGCTCTACGAACCCAAAGAAATTGATTTCAACCATGCCCATGCGGGCATTCGCAATCTTTTACTGTCAACCTTCGCCGAACACAAGAGCCTTTCTGTTCAGCAAACCCTTTACGATATGGCAGAGGCTGTATTAGCTAAGTTTGATTGTGTTGCCGAAATCCACTTAGTCATGCCTAACAAGCATTGTCTCTTGGTCGATCTCTCCCGCTTTTCAATGGATAATCCGAATCAGGTTTTTCAGCCTACTGACGAGCCTTCCGGTTACATCGAAGCCCGCATCGCCAGATGAGTATACTCGGAACTTAAGTCTATGCTGAAAATCTTCTCCTGTGTCGTCGTTGCAGCTTCGCTGTACGGTCAGCAGAGTTCTGTTGAAAGTGAGTTCAATCGAGTTAGGAACAGTCCGCCTGAGCTTTATGCATTCTTATTGAAAATGCCGAAAGGTGCGGACTTACATAATCATCTGAGTGGCGCCAATTATGCGGAGAGTTTAGTCGGTGCCGCGGCCGAAAGCGGCTTCTGTATTGACAAGCGCACGCTGGCGATTGTGAAAGTTTGCGGTCCAGATTTGCTGGAAGCTGCCACAGCTAACAATAACAATGCTGACCTTAACGCGCTGATAGACAAATATTCGATGCGCAATTTCGTGCCGGGAAGGGAATCGGCACATGACCACTTCTTCGATAGTTTCGATCTCTTCTCACCTGTCGATTCACCGCATACTGGAGAGTTTGCCGCAGAAGTCACGCGACGGGCCGCGGATCAGAATGAGTCATATCTTGAACTGATGGCGATTGCCGGCTCCGGCGCCATTTCTGCGGTTGGCGCCAAGACCGGCTTTGACGGTAACTTCGAAACCACTGCGGAGAAACTGCGCGCCGCCGGATTGCCGGAAGCGGTAGCCGCATTAAAGAGTCGCATTGATGACATTGAACGGGTGCGTCTTCTGCAGCTACATTGCGAAACTGAACCGAACTCTTCTCCTTGCAAAGTGCTCATACGTTATGTATTTCAAGTGCTGCGTGAATTTCCGAAAGAGCAGGTTTTCGCGCAAACACTGGCAGGATTTCAACTGGCCACCATCGATCCACGCGTCGTGGGCGTGAACTTCGTGCAACCCGAAGACGGCATCAATTCTATGCGCGATTATCACCTGCACATGCAAATGGTCGATTACGCGCACAAGCTGTATCCAAACGTGCACATCACCCTGCATGCGGGAGAGCTCACGGCTGGTCTAGTGCCGCCCGAAGGGCTACGCTTCCACATTCGTGAGGCGGTTGAACTTGGACATGCGGAACGCATCGGGCACGGTGTTGACATTATGTACGAGACTGGAGCTGCGGAACTGCTCAAAGAAATGCGGGCTAAGCACGTCGCCGTTGAAGTGAATTTGACCAGTAACGATGTAATTCTAGGTGTAAGAGGCGCCGAACATCCATTTCCCGTCTACCGCAAGTACGGCGTTCCCGTGGTGATTTCCACCGATGACGAAGGTATCAATCGAAGCCATTTGACTTTGGAGTATCAACGAGCTGCTTTGACTTACCATTTGAATTACCTTGAGCTGAAGCAGATTGTTCGTAATAGCCTCGAGTACTCATTTCTGAGCGGCGCGAGTTACTGGACCGATGCGACCTACCGTGTCCCAGCGAAACAGTGTCAAAGCGGACTAGTCAGTAAGACTTGTGAGGAGTTCATGGCAGGGAGCGACAAAGCAAGGGCGCAGGTTGACCTGGAACGCAGGTTCCGAGATTTCGAAGCGGCTACCATCAAGAAGTGAACGCCCAAGCGCAATCCGGTATGTCGCCCCATGATGCTGTAACTGCGGCGGAATTCCGCGCTGCTTGCGGCCTTTTTGCCTCAGGTGTGACTGTGGTCACCCGCCGATTGCCTGATGATTCACCTTACGGAATGACAGTGAGTTCATTCACTTCGGTGTCACTAGAACCGCCTTTGGTATTGGTCTGCATTGACCGCAAGGCTAGATTTTTGAAGAACTTAGAGCCTGATCAACCGTTCGGCATCAATATTTTGAGCGAGCGCCAACAGCAAATCGCCACGCGTTTTGCCGACCGGAACGAAGAAGATCGTTTTGCGGGGCTTGCCTGGATGCCGGGTTGGAACGGGGTGCCTCTAGTTTCCGGTGTCGTGGCAACGTTTGCCTGCGCTTTACAGCAGATTATCGAAAGCGGCGACCACTTTATATTGATAGGTGAGGCGCGGCAAATCCAACGCCATAAAGGTAGTCCGTTGATTTGGTGTGACCGCGGATATCATTACTTACCTGGGGTCGGACGGGCTGAAATTCTATGAAGTGAAATAGCGCATCGGTCGATGATACAAACGAGTGCGACTTAGCACTTAAAAGGTGAACACGACGATGCAGAAGTCTTTGGCAGTTTTCCTCTTTGCTTGCACCCAGGTCTTGTTGGCGCAGACGCCCGCGCGCGATCTGCCCGGATCTAACACTCCGTTGGAGCGCCGTCTTGAACAGGAGAATTTCGAAAAATGGGCACTTGCGCCCGACGCGGTAAAACAGGCCCAAGCCAAGAAGGAAGCCGAAGCCAGGGAGCAGGAATTCTACGAAAAAGCACAACGTTTTGTGACCCTTTGGGCGAAATTCGCCAAAGACTTGAATGAGCAAAAAACGTTCAATGCAAAACTAGCCAAGGAAATATCAAAAGCTTTCCACGACATGGAAAAAAGCGACGGCTGGCCAGTCGGTCGAACCAAGTAAAATCTAACCTGACTTTCGCAGTTCAGCAGGTTTGCAGCAAGCAAGTCCTTTAGTTTCAATAGAGGCTAGTGGAAGGTCTCCACTACATTTTGAGTTGGGGCGCGGGTGCCGGCGAGGTGAAAATCGA
>Ga0182012_10003614_pt1 | contig 16391 bp, 16 predicted proteins | sample 612S2SmetaG_FD_120486 | JGI IMG/M metagenome (GOLD analysis project Ga0182012, IMG submission 120486) | Permafrost microbial communities from Stordalen Mire, Sweden - 612S2S metaG | ecosystem: Environmental > Terrestrial > Soil > Wetlands > Permafrost | place: Sweden: Stordalen | collected...
AAGCGGGCACTTCGCCGGCGGCACGCTGGTCTGCAAGTGCAAGGACAAGCCGGTCAAGGTCGGCATCAAGGGAGATGTCGCCCACAATCATGCCTGCGGCTGCACCAAGTGCTGGAAGCCCGACGGCGCGATTTTCTCGGTGGTCGCGGTAGTGCCGCGGGACAATGTCACGGTGCTCGAGAACGGCGACAAGCTGCACGTGGTCGACGCTTCCGCGACGATCCAGCGGCACGCCTGCAAGGCTTGCGGCACCCACATGTACGGCCGCATCGAGAACAAGGCCCATCCGTTCTACGGTCTGGACTTCATCCATCCCGAGCTGTTCACCGAAGGCGGTTCGGCGGCTCCGGGCTTTGCGGCGTTCGTGTCTTCGGTGATCGAATCCGGCGTCGACCCGTCGGAGACGGGCGCGATCAGGGCGCGTCTCAAGGAGTTGGGGCTTGAGCCCTATGACTGCCTGTCGCCGGCGCTGATGGACGCGATCGCCACCCATGTGGCGAAATCGAAACCCAAGGCGGCCTGACCGGCTGATGCCGCAATGGTCCGGCGGGCGCGCTGCGCCCGCCGGACATAACTACAGTTGGATCTTCGTCCAATTTGATCTTTTCGCTGCAAGATCTTGGCGTCGTCGCGGCGCTGGAGCCCTAAAACCATGACTGTCGAAACCATTTCTCTCAATCGATCCCACGGCGGCACGCAGGGCGTCTACAAGCATGCGAGCCACCAGACGCGGACGAGCATGACCTTCTCGGTCTACGTCCCCCCTCGCCAGGACGGAGTGAAGCTTCCGGTGGTTTGGTATCTTTCCGGCTTGACCTGCACCCATGCCAACGTCACCGAGAAGGGCGAATTCCGCAAAGCCTGCGCCGAGCTTGGCCTGATCTTCGTAGCAGCAGACACCAGCCCACGCGGTGAAGGCGTGCCCGGCGATCCCGCTGGTTCCTACGATTTCGGGCTGGGCGCAGGCTTCTATGTCGATGCGACGGAAGCACCGTATTCGACCCATTACCGGATGTGGAGCTATCTCACCCAAGAGCTGCCTGAGGTGATATCAGCGCATTTTCCCGTCGATCCCAGCCGGCAATCGATCCTCGGTCATTCGATGGGCGGCCACGGCGCGCTGACCATGGCGTTGCGGCTCCCCACCCGCTATCGCTCGGCCAGCGCCTTTTCCCCGATCGTGGCGCCATCGCAGGTCCCCTGGGGCATCAAGGCCCTCGGCGGGTATCTCGGGAGCGCCCGCGAAGCCTGGCGTAAGCACGATGCGGTCGCGCTGATCGAGGACGGCGCGAGGTTTTCCGGTTTCCTGGTTGATTATGGCGATGCCGATCAATTCCTGACCGAACAGCTTCGCCCCGAGTTGTTGGCGCGCGAGTGCGCGAATGCGGCGATCCCGCTCGAGCTGCGGCGCCAGAGTGGCTACGACCATAGCTATTACTTCATCTCGACCTTCATGGATGATCATCTCCGCTGGCACGCCGCGCGCCTGAAATCATGAATGGAACGGCCCGCCGCGTTGCGCTTTCGCGATCGGGCCAATCAGCAAGTCAGCTGGTCAGTCGTCAGGTCGGCTACTTCGACTGGGCGCCGTCGCTTTCGACCTCATCCGGCAGCCGGTTCCTGACCAGGAAGCGCACGCCGTGCTCGTAGGCTTCCGCGTTGTCGCCGCGGAGCTGGCCGCTGAGATGGGCGACATACTTGCCACTGGAGACGTTGAAGATCCAGATGTCGATCGACGAAATCAGCGTCGATACCTTGTGAAAAACCCCCACCACCGCAATCGCCGCGCCGGCCCGGCGCGCGATCGGCAGGAAACAGCTGCCGCACTCATAGCGCGGTCCGGACGCTGCGATCTCGGCGCTGAATGGAGCGAGATCGACCGGCGCATAGCGCCCGGTCTTTTCGAGCACTTCCGCCAAAACCCGCGTCGCCATGGCAAGTCGCTCGGCGCGGTCGGGTTGCGGAGGCTCGCCGCTGGTATCGTAGATCTCAAATGGAAAAATGGCCGTCGCGGGCGCCGCGGCGGCAGCGCCCATCCAGCCCACCAGGACAAACGCAACAGCCGTCAATTGAGCGATGGCTACAGAGGCCATGATCGTTCCTCGCTGAGGGGATATGCAATTTGCGACAAGCACCGCGGGTTGATACTAACAATATGGGCCGGCGCTGAGCAATCGCATCAACGCTGTTGCCGGCACGGCGCCGACCTGCAGCCGCGTCTGGATATCGGGACTTTCGCCGCAGCATTCTGGGAGAAACACGCAAATGACGAGGTCGACCGCTCTCATCGTCTTCATTCTGGCCACTATTCCAACAGCCGCGTCGGCAAAAGACACGCGGTTCTGGAACTTGACGGCCAGCACCATCACCGCGCTGCAGCTTTCGCCGGCCGGCAAGAACCAATGGGGACGAAATCAAACCGACAACGATTCTGATCACACCGTCGACCACGACGAGCGCCTGAAGATCACCGACACCGTGTCTGGCCTTTATGATGTGAAATTCGTCGATCAAAGCGGACGAACCTGCGTCGTCCCCAATATCCAGGTCACCGCCGGGGCAATATTCTCGATCGAGGAGAAGAACCTGAAGGACTGCGCCCGGTAACAGCCCCACCCCGCCACGGGGCGGCGCGAAAATGCCGATGGCGTGCTGCGGCTCAAAAACTGATGCCAAACAGCAGGCGCACCTGGTGGCGTTCGAAATTGACGAGATCGAGCGAACCCGCCGCGGTCGCGGCGTTGCCCGCGACTTGCGCGCTCCACGCCACGGTCATCCATGCACGTTCGGAAAGCTTGGCATACACCGTCGGTCCGATGAAATAGGCCTGTCCGGCGAAGGCATCCAACGCGATCCCATCGTATTGGCGCAGATAGCGCGCCTCGCCACCGACAAAAATGTCCGAATAAACCCGCGCCATCGCGCCGATCGCGACGCCCGCGGTGGATTGGTCCGCCCAGGTACCGGTCAGCTTCGAGCGCATGGCCTCGGGCTGATAGAGCAGGTTGAAGGCCGCGACGACGTGATCGGGAACGATCTCCCAGTCGGCAGCCGCGACGAAATCGACGCCATATTGGTGGCCGGGCTCGCCGCTGATGTCATCAGCGCGATCCCAGTGGGGTTCGGCGCCGAACGCGAGACCGAACGGCGCGGCGGCGCGGTCGAGGAAGCGGTAGCGGAAATCGGCGGAGAGGCCGCCAAAAGCGCTGTAGTGCTGATCGGCCAATCCGCTGACGCCTGCAATGTCAAAGGAGTTGATGGCAACGGTATATTCGGTTCGCAGATTTGTGATCGGCACGAACTCCGCCGACAGCGTGCTGGGAACTGCGTTGTACGACCCGGTCTGCTTGGCAAGCCGGCCGGTGATCGAGCCCTCGATCTCCCGCTCCCCGACATCGCCGACGTCGCTTCCGAGGGTGAAGCCGAACAGATGCTCGGTCTCGATCGGTTCGGTGCGGGCACCGGTCGATACGACCGCAAGCACCAGCATCAGGCCGGATTTCGCCACCCATCTTGTTGCAACGACAATAGGTCGCGATGCCGTCCAAGCTGCCATAGCAGCATACTACCCACACTTCGAACAGCTTGCGCGGCAATTTATATCGGTCGCGTGGCATATTCCGCGATCCCTGGAAACACGCGAGAGTATTCTTGCTTGTAGTTATGGATAAATTCTCGCATGAAGAGATGGGGCTGGAGAGTAACCCTTCGGCTGCGACCCGCCCCAGGTCGCTTGGCCTTGGGTCCCATCACCCGGAAACACAGGAAATGCGCAGGTTTATTTTCACGCTTTGTCTACTCGTGGTCGGCACACCGTCGCTGGCCAGCGAGACCTTGCGCATCGGCCTGCAGACGACCGGCACGTTCGCCTGGCAGCTTGATGTGATCCGCCGCCATCGCCTTGCCGAAAATGCCGGTCTCGATCTGAAAATCAGCCAATTCGCATCGCCTGAGGCCGGAAAGCTTGCGCTCAACAGCGGCGCGGTCGATATCGCCGTGGTTGACTGGCTATGGATCGCGCGCAGCCGCGCGCTCGGCGCCAAATTGCTGTTCTATCCCTATTCCTCTTCGGTCGGTTCGATCATGGTAAGGGCGGATTCGCCTTTGCGGAAGATCGGCGATCTCAAGGGGCATACGCTCGCCGTTGCCGGCGGGCCCCTCGACAAGAGCTGGCTCATCGTCCAGGCAGCAGCGCTGCGCCAGGGTATCGATCTCAAGCGCGAGGCGACCCTGGAATTTGGCGCGCCGCCGCTGATTTCCCAGAAGCTGCAGCAGGGCGAAGCCGAAGCCAGCCTTAATTTCTGGAACTTCTGCGCGCCGCTGGAAGCCATCGGCTATCGCCGTCTGCTTGACGTGCGGGATGCCGAGGCCGCCCTTGGCCTGCACCAACCGGTCGCCCTCGTCGGTTACGGATTTTCCGAAGAGTTCGCGAGCGCCCACAAGAGCACGATCGACCGCTTCCTCGCTGCGGCGCAACAGGCTGACGAAATCATGCTGCGATCCGACGAGGAATGGACCGCGCTGCGCCCACTCATGAACGCGGAGGATGATCGCACATTCCTGGCCTACCGCGACCGGACGCGAGAAGGGATACCGCGCCGGCCGATCGCTGCGGAAGCAGCCGACGCCGGCTCGTTGTTCAGCACGCTTGCGGGCATCGGCGGCGCGGAACTGGTGGGGCCGCTGCAACAGCTTGATCAGCGCCTCTACTATCAACCAGCCCCGAGCGGAGACTGACGCGTTGCAACGATTAGCGTCGCTGGCCGCCCTGATCGCCGCTTGGGCCATCGCGGCAGGGCTGCTGCAATCGCGGCTGCTGCCTGGCCCGCTCGACGTCGGCGCAACCATCCTCGCCGATACCCGTTCCGGCGAATTGCCATTTGAGATGGGCTGCACGCTGGCACGCGTGGTTGGCTCTTTCACCATCGCGATGGCCTTTGGCATCCTTGCGGGTTATACGATGGGACGCCTGAAGGCCGTGGATCGATATGCCGATCCATGGTTGATTGTGCTGATCAACATGCCGGCGCTGGTCACCATCATCTTTGCCTATGTCTGGATCGGGCTTAACGAAACCGCGGCGATCCTGGCGGTGGCGATCAACAAGCTGCCAAACGTGATGGTCTTAATTCGCGAGGGGGCTCGCGCGCTCGATCACGAATTGGACGAAATGGCCGAGGCCTTTCGCTTCAGCTGGTTTTCGAGGATCCGCCACGTCGTGATCCCGCAGCTTGCACCTTATCTGGCGGCCAGTTCGCGCTCCGGTCTCTCGATCGTCTGGAAGATCGTGCTCGTGGTCGAGTTGATCGGGCGACCGAACGGCGTCGGGTTCGTGCTGGGATCGGCGTTCCAGTTGTTCGACATGGCCAAGATACTCAGCTATGCGATCTCCTTCATCGTCCTTATGCTGCTGGTCGAAAACTTTCTGGTGCAACCGCTTGAACGACGCGCAAATCGCTGGCGACGCCGCCCCGCTTGAACTTCGTATCGAGGCGAAGACCTATCTGTCGGCTGACGGCACGCCGGTCGAGGCCGTTCATGACCTGAGGCTTCGCCTCGATGCCGGATCATTCGGCGCGCTGATCGGGCCATCGGGCTGTGGCAAGACCACGATCCTGAGGATCGCAGCTGGGCTTGACCGGGATTTCCTAGGAGAACTCCGAACCCCCGGTTCCGGGCGACTCGGGATGGTCTTTCAGGAGCCCCGGCTGTTGCCCTGGCGCACGGTCGAGCAAAACATCCGGCTTGCTTTGCCCGTTCATCAGGCCGACGCCGATTTGACCGAACTGATCGAGACGCTGGGACTAGGCTCCCATCTGGCGCGATATCCCGGCGAATTATCGCTGGGCCTTGCCCGCCGCGCGGCGATCGCGCGCGCATTCGCCGCGCGGCCGGATTTCCTCCTGCTCGATGAACCCTTTGTTTCGCTCGACGAAGCCGTCGCTGTCCGGCTGCGCAACGAGCTCGTGGCGTTGACGACTCGGACAAGGGTGACGACCCTGTTTGTGACCCATGATCTGGAAGAAGCGGTGCAACTGGCCGACCGGCTGTTTTTTCTGTCCGACCGGCCCGCGCGCATTCTGTTCGAAAAGTCGCTGCCGCCGCCGCGGGGTTCCCGCAGCAAGGAAGTGGTCGCTTCCATCAGCGACGAAATGCGAACACGGGTGGCGCGGGCGACCGCCGAAGGGCGGGGCAATTAGATTTTTCCGGGAAATTATACCTCCGGATCACGCCAGCCCGCTCTCGATGGCAAAGCGCACCAGTTCGGCGGATGAGCGTAAGCCAAGCTTCTGGCGCATGATCGAAGAGGTATTCGCGATCGTCTTGTAGGATGCGTTGATCAACCAGGCGATCTCGGAGAGGCTCTTGCCTGTGCCCAGCAGCCGCAAAATCTCGATCTCACGCTGGGTCAATTTCGCAAAACGGCTTTCGGCAAATCCCGGTCCGGCGAAGGCGATGCTTTGGGCGATCGCGGGCGGCAAAAATACCCCGCCTTCGCCGACCCGGTTGATGGCTTCGACGAGATCGCCGGGGTCGCCGGATTTGGATACATAACCCTTGGCGCCGGTCTCGATGGCGCGCGCGGCAAAGATCGGGTCGTCGTTCATGCTGAACATGATGATGCGCGCGGCTGCATCGCGCACCAAAAGCCGACGCGCCAGCTCAAAGCCCGAGACGCCCGGCAGGTTGATATCGACAATGCAGATATCCGGTCGTTCGGCGACGAACACCCCCTCGCCGCTGGCGGCGTCCGCCGCCTCCAGGATCTCGACATCCGCGCGGCCTGCCAGCAGCGCACGACAACCCGAAGCAACAATGGGGTGATCGTCCACGATCAGGATACGCATCGATGTCGGTCCGTCTGCCTCACGGCCGGCATGCGCGCGTCAGATTGCGACACAATATGACAGGCGGCATCTTGGGCGCAGGCCATGCCCGATCCGGGGATACCACGCCGCTCCGGCCTCCGCCACCCCGGAGCGCACTGGCTTTCTGAAGCAAGCGCGCTACCGTTCAATGAGATAGATGGGGTTTAACTATTCGGCGCCTTGCGGTTTACCTTAAAGCCGCGGTCAGTGTGGGGCATGGTCATGTGGCAGAAGCTCTCCTTGGGTGCGCGGCTCAATGTGCTGGTCGCCTTCGTCATGGTATTAGGCCTTGGCATCAACATCGCGCGGCTATTGTTGGAAGCCGCGCCGCGCGTCACGGCCGAGGATCAGAGCGTGGTGAGACTGGCGCGCGGCTTCGTCGACACGTTGCTGTCGGATCTCAACGATGCGGCCGACCCGGAAGCGAGGCTAAACCAGATCGTCTGGGGTCTCAGGCAGCTGCGCCATGTCAGCATCACGCGCGGACTGGATCTCGTGCCGCTCAGGCAACCCGCCGCGACGCCTGGCAGCGCCGGCGAGCGGCAGGCCCCCATGTGGTTCGTGACGCTCATTCACCCGGAGCAGACCACGGTTGATGTACCGATCGTTGTCAATGGTCGTTCGTTGGGATCGCTGGTCATCACCTCGCACCCGACGGACGAAATCGCCGAGATCTGGGACGGCATCGTCACCCAGATCGAGGTCGGATTGGCGATATCAGCGGCGCTGCTTCTGATTACGATGACCGTCGTCAGCCGCGCGCTGCAGCCGATCCAATCGCTGGCAGATGCCATGACCGGCATCGAGGCCGGCCGCTATGACACCCGCGTCACGCCCTCGGGCTCGCCGGAGATAGCCGCGATCTGCCGCAAACTGAACCATCTGGCGTCGGTGCTGGGAACGTCCGTCGAGGACAAGCGACGTCTGGCCGAGCGCATGGTCTCGCTGCAGGACGCCGAGCGCAAAGATATCGCCCGCGACCTGCACGATGAGTTTGGGCCCTATCTGTTCGCGCTGCGCGCCCACGCCACCTCGCTGACGCAATTGGCGGCCGCCGCCGCACCCGATCTCGACATTTTGCGCCAGCACGTCGGCGCCGTGTTCGACCAGGTGAATGCGCTGCAGCAATTCAACCGACGTGTGCTCGAGCGGCTGCGCCCGGTCGGCCTTGCAGAACTCGGACTGGCCGATGCACTGGCCGCGCTGACGCGGCTCTGGCGTGAAACCCATCCCGGCATCGCGATCGTTACATCGATTTCGTCCGCTCTCGGCGATCGCAGCGAGATGGTGGAACTGACGATCTATCGCTTCATTCAGGAGGCCCTGACCAATGTCTTCCGCCACGCCCGCGCGACCCGGGTCGATATCAGGATTGAGCCGGCCCGCGTTACGGATGCGCTCGAACCGGAAGCGATTCGGGTCAGCATAGGCGACAACGGCGCCGGACTGCCGGCCGATCATAGAAAGGGTTTCGGCATGATCGGCATGCGGGAACGGGTGATGGCCCTGGGGGGGAGCATGAACGTGGAATCCAGCAACCATGGCGTGACCGTGGAGGCCGTGCTTCCCCGCGGAGTTGATACCGCAACCTCTGCTGTTGCAGCCGATCCGAGCCATCCTAACGTCCATTCAGAGGCGCGTCGGGATTTTTTCCCGACGGGATGACCTAAAATTCCCACCACCAATCCTCGCTTCGAGGATGCCGATCATCGGGCGATCCCCTAGCATCGCCTACGGTTCTGGCGGGTGGAAAAAATGGCACCCGCCCCGGCGTAATGGATGGCGATCGATGAAGTCACACTCCGGCTGGATTGCAGGGGTTTGCATGCTCGCTGCAAACTCGGGCGCGGCCGCTCAAGAGGTGGTGGGCAGCAAACCGGAGCCGTCGAGCAACGTATTGCCCGCGGTCACGGTGGTCGCCCCACCCAAACCAGCTTCGGCGCGACCAGCCCCGGGCGCTGGCCCAGCTCGCCACGAAGTACCCCAGACCAGGCTGACGGTGGTCGCAACAACGCCGCTGGCCGGTACCGGCATCGATGCCGACAAGGTGCCGGCGAGCGTCACCACAGTCTCCTCCAGCGACATCGCGCGGACCCGATCGCTGAGCGTCACCGACACGTTGCAACAGCGGGTGCCGGGGATCGTCGTCAATGAGGTCGCCGGAAATCCCTTCCAGCCGGACGTGCAGTTTCGCGGCTTCGTCGCTTCCCCGGTGTCCGGGACGCCGCAGGGGCTCGCGGTCTACCAGAACGGGGTGCGCATCAACGAGGCCTTCGGCGACAACGTCAACTGGGACCTGATTCCGACCGCGGCGATCCGATCGATCGGCGTCGTCGCCAACAATCCAGCGTTCGGGCTCAATGCGCTCGGCGGTGCGCTGAACATCGAGATGAAGGATGGTTTTCAATATCATGGCGCTGAGATCGACACCATGGGCGGCTCGTATGGGCGGCTGCAGAGCTCGGCGCAATGGGGCAAGCAGGTCGATAATTTTGCCGTCTATGGCGCGCTCGAAGGCCTGCACGATGACGGGTTTCGCGATTTCTCCGCCTCGGACGTCCGACGTTTTTATGGCGACGTCGGGTATCGCTACGACGGCAATGAATTCCACCTCAATATGGGCGCGGCTGACAACAAATTCGGTGCTACCGCGACTGTTCCGGTTGAACTGCTGCAGCAGAACTATAGCGCAGTCTACACTACGCCCCAGACCATGACCAACCAGGTTGGCTATCTCAACCTGACCGGAAAGGTCGATGTCGCGCCGACCTGGACGGTCGAGGGTTCGGCGCATCTACGGGTGTTCGACCAGTCCACCGTGGATGGCAATTCCACGGGCACACAGGTCTGCGCCGATCCGACGCTGCTCTGCTTCGGCGACCCCAACACACCGGCCAATGGCCTGAATGGGATGCAGCTCTCCAATCCCTTCCCGGCCGGGGCGATCCTCGGCGAGATCGACCGCACCTCCACCCAATCGACGACCTCGGGCGCCTCGCTGCAGGCCACCAACACCGATCAATGGTTCGGGCATGACAATCGCTTTGTCGTCGGCGGCAGTTTCGACTACGGCGTCACCCACTTCTCGGCCAGCTCGGAGCTCGGCACCGTCGCCCCGAATTTCGTCGTCAACGGCTCCGGCATATTTCTCGGGACCTCGGGCAATCCGACCTCCATCGGGCCGGTCGCGCTGCGCACCGTCAACCAATATGAGGGCCTCTATGCGCTCGATACCTTCGACGTCACCAAGGCCTTCGCCATTACCGCTGGCGGCCGCTTTAATGTCGCCGATATCAGCCTGCAGGACCAGATCGGCACCGCGCTGAACGGAAACTCTACCTATACGCGCTTCAATCCGATCATCGGAGGCACCTACAAGATCACTCCAGGCCTGACTGCCTATGCCAGCTATTCGGAAGCCAATCGTGCGCCTACCCCGCTCGAACTCGGCTGCGCCGATCCGCTGCATCCGTGCCTCCTGGCCAACTTTCTGGTCTCCGATCCGCCGCTCAAGCAAGTGGTGGCGCGGACCGTGGAGGCCGGCCTGCGCGGTAGCCATGATTTCAGTCCGGCGATCGGCACGTTCGGCTGGAAGCTCGGGGTTTTCCGGACCGACGATTCGGACGACATCATGAATATTCCAGCTCCATTGCCGCTGCAGGGATTCGGCTTTTTCCAGAACGTCGGTTCGACGCGGCGCCAGGGTATCGAGGCTGAGGCCAACCTCAAATCCAGTGCTTTCGAAGTGTATGCCACCTATGCTTTCGTCGATGCGCGCTTCCGCGACGCTTTGACGCTTGCCTCCAACAGCCCGTCCGCCATCAACAACAACGGCAATATCTTCGTCCTGCCGGGCGACCAGATTCCCGCGATCCCGAGACATCGGATCAAGGCAGGCCTCGATTACCTCATCACAGACAAGCTGAAAGTTGGCGGAGACATGCTCTTGGTCAGCAGCCAGTATTTCGTCGGCGACGCCTCGAACCAGCAGCCCAAGCTTCCCGCCTACGCGGTCTTCAATGTCCATGGCTCCTACGATATCAGCAAGAATGTCCAGCTCTATGCGCGCGTCGACAACGTCTTCAATAATCTCTACTCGACCTACGGAACGTTCTTCGATACCGCGGCAATCCCCAATTTCACCAATGGCGGCGCAGCCTTTACCGATGCGCGCTCGGTCAGCCCGGCGCGGCCGCGCGCGTTCTATGCCGGCATGAAGGTCACGTTCTGAAACTGAAGCCGCGCCGCGTCAGCCCGCCGGACCGGCACGACGTGCCAGGAAGCCGCGGGCCGGGTCGTAGGCCATGATCGCGCCGAACAGGAACACGACGGTGCAGCCGACCACCACCGCCAGCGCCACCCAGGATATTTTCTCGTAGAGCGCAAAGCGGATCAGCTCGGTGGCGTGGGTGAAGGGATTAATCTGGCAGATGTAATACAACAACGGGCTCGATTCCTGGACCCGCCACAGCGGATAGAGCGCCGATGATGCAAAGAACATCGGGAAAATCACGAAGTTCATGATGCCGGCGAAATTCTCCAGCTGCTTGACCAGCGATGACACCAGCATGCCCAGCGCCCCGAGCATGAAGCCCGTCAACAGCAGCACCGGCGCGAGCGCGAGGTAGCCAAGCGGTGGCGCCTCGATATCCCAGAACCAGGCAATCAGCAGAAAGGCATAGGCCTGCAGCACCGACACCAGCGTGCCGGCCAGAAGCTTCGAGGTCAGCAGGAACCAGCGCGGGAACGGGCTGACCAAGAGGGTGCGCATGCCGCCGGTCTCGCGGTCATAGACCATCGTCAGTGAGGACTGCATGCCGTTGAACAGCTGGATCATCGCGATCAGTCCGGGCGCGATATAGACCTCGTAGAGAATGTAGGTCTCATAGGGCGGAATGATCGAGATGCCGAGCACCTGGCGAAAGCCGGCGGCAAAAATGAAAAGCCAGACCAAGGGGCGCACCAGCGCGGAAACGAAGCGTTCGCGCTGATGGATGAAGCGCAGCGCCTCGCGCCAGACAATGCCCTTGAGGCAGACGAAATACTGGCCCAGGGAGAAGCCGGGCGCGTCGATGGATCCGCTGACGGCCGTCATCTGGCTGCTTCCAATTCGTCCTGATCCGCGACGCCGACCAGCCGGTTGAAGGCGTCTCGCAGATCGGCGCCGCCGGCTGCCTCGACCACCTCGCCCAACGCACCCCTCGCCAGCACCCGGCTCTTGTGCAGCACCACCACATCATCGCCGGCATCCGCTTCATCAATCAGATGCGTCGCCCACAAAACGCCGATGCCTTCAACAACCGAGAGCCGGCGGACGTGATCGAGAATATCGGCTCGCGCCTTGACGTCGAGGCCGACCGTCGGCTCGTCGAGCAGCAGCAACCGGGGCTGATGCAGCAGGGCGCGCGCGATCTCGATCCGGCGCTGCTGCCCGATCGAGAGATTTCCGACGCGCTCGGAACTGCGCTCGGTCATGGCGACGCGGTCCAACACCTGCGCAATCAGTTCACTGGCCCGCCTAGTCGCGATCCCGTGCAGCGCAGCATGATAAAGCAGGTTCTGCCGCACCGAAATATCGACGTCCAGCGCGCGGGACTGGAAGACGACCCCGAGTTTGCTCAGGGCGGCGCCGGGCTCGCTTGCAATATCGTACCCGAAGATCCGGATCTGGCCGGATCTGATCGCGTAGAGATGCGTGATCAACGAAAACAGCGTTGATTTGCCGGCGCCATTCAGCCCCAACAGCACGGTAAAGGACGATTGCCTGACCGTCAGGCTGACCTCGTTCAACGCGATCCGAGCCCCGTAGCGATGGCTGACGCGGTCGACGTCGAGGGCGGGGATCGGCTGAACGTCAGAGGACCTCATGGGCATTCCGATGGGGACCGAGGGCCATTTGATCACCTCGAGCGTCGCGCCATTGACCGCCGATGAAACGTGCCATGCTGTTTTCGACCCGCTGACTTCTGGGGCTTGGCCTCGGCATTTAGCCCACGGCGTGGCCTGCAGCAAGCTCAATGGCAAAGGCAACGCGAAGCCCACGGGTGCCGCTCGCCTCTGATGACCGCAGGTTGAGGACCGCCGCCGGTCCCCCTAGCTCCGGCTTGACCTTGATTGCTGATCCGGACTAAATCGCTGCCGTCGTCAGCCGCAGCAAAAAAATCACGGATGGGCCAGTGAAAAATCTTCAGGTTTATGTCTTCGCCGCCTTCGCATTTGCGGCCTCGGTAGGCGCTGCGAGCGCTCAGGACGCCGCGCTCGGTGAAAAGGTGTTTCTCAAGTGCAAAGCCTGCCACCAGATCGGCGAGGGCGCCAAGATCGCCGTCGGCCCGGTGCTGAACGGGGTCGTGGGCCGCAAGGCGGGGACCTATCCGGACTATAACTACAGCGATGCCAACAAGAACTCCGGCATCACCTGGGACGAGGCCACACTGAAGGAATATTTGAAAAATCCCCGCGCCAAGGTTCCAGGCACCAAGATGATTTTTCCTGGCTTACCGAAGGACGAGGACATCGACAATGTCATCGCCTATCTCAAGCAGTTCGGGCCTGATGGCAAAAAGAGCTGAGCGGCCGGTCTCGCGCTGGATCGACGGCCGCGGCTTTGTCCCAGGATTGATCGGGCGAACCGCGGCGTGAAAGGCGGGGCGATGGGTTGCTCACGCGTCTGGTTCTGGTGTTGCGGGGTTTTTGGGGTCTCGATGATCGCCGCGATCTCGCATGCGGCGGCGGAAGATCTCAACGACTATCCAACCGCGGCGCGCGCCGATTATGTTTTTGCCTGCATGAAGGCCAACGGGGAAACCCAGGAATTGCTGCAGAAGTGCTCCTGCTCGATCGACGTGATCGCGTCGATCATTCCCTATGACCGTTATGTCGCCACCGAGACCATCCTCTCGATGTCAGAGGTCACGGGCCCCATCGGTAATGAGTTTCGATCGACCGAGCCCGCCAAGGAAGCGCTGCAGGAATTTCGCCGCGCCCAGGCGGAGGCAGAAGTTCGCTGCTTCTGATTCAAACGAGACGGGCTATTCAAGCGATCGCAGCATCATAGCATCGATTTTTCGGTCGCCCATTCGTCGCGGAATTCCTCTTTGCTGGTATCGACGGCTTCGGCCCTGAACTTGGCCGCACCATTGGGCCGATAGTTGAAGCGGATGTTGGGGTCTTCCGATATCGCGATGCCGCCATCCATTGCCACCACCAGATCGTCACCCTGCCAGATCTTGAGATTCTCGATGAAGAACGGCGGTACGTAGAGCCGTGTCAGCTGGTCCATCTGCAGGCCCGAATTCTGCGGGTGCCGCAGCATCAGCTGGGCTTCCGGCAGCGCTTCGGACGAAGGGCGAAAGGTACGGAATTTCATCTGGCCGAGCATCGATTTGCTGGCGTCGGCATTCGATGCCGCCGGCGCGGAGCAGCCGCCCGATGCCTTCACGAAGGCCTTGACGCCATAGAGCTGGCCGTCGCTGAGCTCGGCAATAACGCGCACATAGGAGTAGGTGTTGACCCGAACGCGCGTCGAGATCGATGTCACGCCGGAGCGCGGGCCGATCGTAAACGTGCCGGCGACAGGGGCCGGATTTTCGTCGATCACGAGCGTCAGCGACCGCAGTGTGCGCTGGTCGTCGCCGCTGAAATTGACGCGCATGCCGATCGGCACGATGGCCGCATCCTCGGCACGCCGGGGCGCATCAAGGATCACCAAGCCGGTGCCGTCCAGAACCGGACGATTCTTGAAGATGTCACCCTTGATGCCGTCCCAGGTTTCTTCGGAAGGCTGATCCTGCCCGCCAGCGGCAGACTGCGCATAAGCCGACAACGGTGCAACAAAACAAAGCGCCGACACCAGGGCAGGGATGAAAAGTCTGGAGAAAATCGACATCATCGAATTCCACTTCCATTAACAACCCCAGGTAACTCTATCGGAAAGGCCTGCGAGCGGCAAGGCGCGGCATTCACCCGTGATGCCGGCGCGAACTGTCGCTCACTCCCATTCGAGTTCACCGAATGCCGCAATGACATTGCGCGGGCCGTATTCGTCGAACAGCATCCACTCCGACTGTTCGCTCCGCCCGGCCTCCCTTGCCACCTCCGTTAAGGGTTTGCCCTCGGCGACGAAGCGGCGGACCTCGCCGGCGAGGCTCTGAAGATAGCGCCGCTCGTCTTCGACAGCAGCTCGCCAATTGCTGACGAGCGGACCATGGCCCGGAATTACCCGCTCGACTGGAAGGCGCAGCAGCTGCTCGGTGTCGGCAATAAAGCCCCGAATGCTGCCGTCGATAACGGGAATATGATCCACGAACAACAGATCGCCGGCAAACAGCGTTGAACTTTGCTCATCCAATACCGTCAGGTCGTTGTCGGTATGTCCGGCGGACCATGCCTTCAGTGTCAGGATTCGTCCACCGAGATTCAGCCGCATTTCATCGTCGACAAGCAGCGTGGGCGGCACGATCTTCACGTCATCGATCAGGCGATCGCCGATCACGCCACGGAAGGTCTTTAGGTAAAATTCGCCGCGGGCCACCATTGCGCGCGGCAGATTACGGTGTCCCACGAACATGACGCCGTCCTGAACGAATGCTGCATTGCCGAATATGTGGTCGGGATGAACATGCGTGTTGATGACATAACGGACCGGCTTGGAAGTCACGGCACGGATCGCCGCCAGCAGGCGGTGGCCTTCGCTCGCACTGCCGCCGGTATCGATTACCGCAACCGCCTCATCACCGACAATGAAACCGAGATTGGCGACATCGCCCTGATTCGATTCACGCATCAGATCGATGCTGCCGACGTGAAAATAGACACCGGGCGCGGCCACGGCCATCGGCAATGGCGTGACGGTTTCCAGCGGCTGTGCGCCGGAGCCGGAAGACAGCATCAGAGCGAAAATCGCCGTGAGGACGATGCCCGCAAAATCCAAATTCTTTCGCGCAGATCTGTCTTGCAGGGCTAGACCAGCGATGCTGGTAGACGGAGCGCGTCGGTCACGCGCGGGCTCCACCGCCATCATTGTTCCTCTCATCTGCCGTAATTTCGTCACCACGGGCGCGCCACTTTTGGCTGATCGCGCGTGCTCTCCCTTACGTTGCAGTGCGATAAGTTTTCGACCCCTGAGCAAAACATGGCTTGCTAAAGTCTGGAGACTTACCTAAGCTTTTTTCAACTTCTACTCTTTCATGATCAACGGCACCAGCAGCCCCGTTGTCGATGGCGGGCGTTGTTGCCTGCACGCGAAAAGACACCAGGTCGAATCAAAAGGAAAGACAGAGGTCTGATATCGCCGGCTGTGACCGAGCCGAAGTAAATTCATCCAAATGAGGGCAAACGACGTTCCGTGGAAGTTCCGCGTTGTCCATGGCGGCGTCAGCGACCCTCAAGACAAAAATCCCAGGGAGGAAGCGAATGAAGAAGTTTCTGGTCGTTACCACGTCGATCTTTGGCCTGTTGGCCATCCAGGGTTTTCCGGTCCGCGCTGACGAGGCGCTGGACAAGGCGGCGAGCGATCCCAAGCAG
>Ga0182012_10003615_pt1 | contig 16391 bp, 11 predicted proteins | sample 612S2SmetaG_FD_120486 | JGI IMG/M metagenome (GOLD analysis project Ga0182012, IMG submission 120486) | Permafrost microbial communities from Stordalen Mire, Sweden - 612S2S metaG | ecosystem: Environmental > Terrestrial > Soil > Wetlands > Permafrost | place: Sweden: Stordalen | collected...
GCAGCAGAAAGCAGTGCCATACTTGGTACTGCCGGTGACACACAAGCGTGACGGCGCGGGAGTCAATCCGGTGGCGCGTATTCTGTGAAGTCCAGCGGAGTGCCTGTCGGAGTCCAGTCAGAGCCAACTGCAAGGCCAAATGGAAGGCGGATACGTGGATTTGAACGGCGGCGGAGCCGGGTCAGATTCCCATAGCGAGTCCTCTAATGGATCGTCGCATAAAAAGTCCGATCCACAGCGTCTGGAACAGGTCGTCATCCGATTCGCCGGGGACTCCGGCGACGGTATGCAGCTGACCGGCGACCGGTTCACCACCGAGGCAGCGCTTTTCGGCAACGACCTGGCGACCCAACCGAACTACCCCGCCGAGATCCGGGCCCCTGCGGGCACGCTGCCCGGAGTGTCGTCCTTCCAGATTCAAATCGCCGATTACGACATCTTGACCGCCGGTGACCGGCCCGACGTGCTTGTCGCCATGAACCCGGCGGCGCTCAAGGCGAATATCGGTGACTTGCCGCGAGGCGGCATGGTGATCGCGAATTCCGACGAGTTCACCAAACGCAATCTGACGAAGGTCGGTTACGTGACGAACCCGCTGGAGTCCGACGAGTTGGCCGACTACGTGGTGCACTCCGTCGCGATGACCACTCTGACGCTCGGGGCCGTCGAGTCCATCAGCGCGTCGAAGAAAGACGGCCAGCGCGCCAAAAACATGTTCGCGCTGGGCCTCTTGTCATGGATGTACGGGCGGCCGATCCAGACCAGTGAGAACTTCATCAGGGAGAAGTTCGCCCGCAAGCCAGATATCGCCGAGGCCAATGTGCTCGCCCTCAAGGCGGGCTGGAACTACGGCGAAACCACCGAAGCTTTCGGCACCACCTACGAGGTATCCCGGGCGACGTTGCCGGCCGGCGAGTATCGACAGATCTCGGGCAACACCGCGCTGGCCTACGGCATCGTCGCGGCCGGTCAGCTGGCCGACATCCCGGTGGTGCTCGGCAGTTATCCGATTACACCGGCCTCGGACATCCTGCACGAGCTGTCCAAGCACAAGAACTTCAATGTGATCACCTTCCAGGCCGAAGACGAGATCGGTGGCATCTGCGCTGCGCTGGGCGCCGCCTACGGTGGTGCGCTGGGAGTCACCAGCACATCTGGACCGGGTATTTCACTGAAGTCCGAAGCGATCGGACTTGGCGTGATGACCGAACTGCCGTTGCTTGTCATCGACGTGCAGCGCGGCGGGCCGTCGACCGGCCTGCCCACCAAGACCGAACAAGCTGACCTGCTGCAGGCACTGTTCGGCCGCAATGGGGAGTCACCTGTGGCGGTGCTGGCGCCACGGTCACCGTCCGACTGTTTTGCGACCGCCCTCGAGGCGGTGCGCATAGCGGTGTCGTACCACACCCCGGTCATCTTGTTGTCCGACGGCGCGATTGCCAACGGCTCGGAGCCGTGGCTAGTCCCGAGCGTCGACGACTTACCGCCCATCACGCACACCTTCGCCAAGTCGGACGAGCCATTCCAGCCTTATGCTCGCGACCCGGAAACGCTGGCTCGCCAATTCGCCGTCCCGGGCACGCCCGGTCTTGAGCACCGCATCGGCGGACTCGAAGCCGCGAACGGGTCGGGCAACATTTCCTACGAGCCGGTCAACCATGACCTCATGGTCCGGTTGCGCCAGGCCAAGATCGACGGCATCTCGGTGCCCGACCTGGAAGTCGACGATCCGACCGGAGACGCCGAGCTGCTGTTGATCGGATGGGGTAGCTCGTACGGCCCGATCGGTGAAGCGTGCCGGCGGGCGCGGCGTAAAGGCATCAAGGTCGCGCATGCCCATCTGCGCTATCTCAACCCATTCCCGGCCAACCTGGGCGACGTGCTGCGGCGCTATCCGCAGGTGGTGGCGCCGGAAATGAACTTGGGTCAGCTGGCACTGTTGCTGCGCGGCAAGTATCTGGTCGACGTGCAGTCGGTCACCAAGGTTCAAGGTGTCGCCTTCCTGGCCGACGAGGTGGGACGTGTTATCCGCGCCGCGCTGGCCGGGACACTGGCCGACATCGAGCACGACAAGACGACGAACGCCAGAATGGCGACGGCAACAGTCGGAGCGGGAGCGCACGAATGACAGGCACTATTAGCAATCTGGCGGGCACAGACCTCGGCTTGACCGCAGGGTTGACCAAGAACCACGGCGTTCCGACGTTATCTGTTGGAGAACAGCCGCAGAAGGGCAAGGACTTCACCAGTGACCAGGAGGTCCGCTGGTGCCCGGGTTGTGGTGACTACGTCATCCTGAACACGATCCGCAACTTTATGCCCGAGCTCGGGTTGCGGCGCGAGAACATCGTTTTCATCAGCGGCATCGGTTGCTCCAGCCGGTTCCCGTACTACTTGGAGACCTATGGGTTCCACTCGATCCACGGCCGCGCGCCGGCTATCGCGACAGGTCTGGCGCTGGCCCGCGAGGATCTGTCGGTGTGGGTGGTCACTGGCGACGGTGACGCATTGTCCATCGGTGGCAACCACCTGATCCACGCGCTGCGCCGCAACGTCAACATTACGATTCTGCTTTTCAACAATCGGATCTACGGGCTGACCAAGGGCCAGTATTCGCCGACCTCAGAGGTCGGCAAGGTCACCAAGTCGACGCCGATGGGATCGTTGGATTACCCGTTCAACCCGGTGTCGTTGGCGCTTGGCGCTGAGGCGACCTTCGTCGGTCGCGCACTGGACTCTGACCGCAACGGGTTGACTGAGGTACTGCGCGCCGCCGCCGAGCACCGTGGCGCTGCCGTGGTCGAAATCTTGCAGGACTGCCCGATCTTCAACGACGGCTCGTTCGACGCGCTGCGCAAGGAGGGTGCGGAAGACCGGTTGATCAACGTTCGCCACGGCGAGCCAATCGTTTTCGGCGCCAACGGCGAATACTGCGTGGTGAAGTCCGGCTTCAGTCTCGAGGTTGCCAAGACCGCCGACGTGGCTGCCGGCGAGATCGTCGTGCACGACGCTCACGCCGACGACTCGGCCTACGCCTTCGCGTTATCCCGGTTGTCGGACCAGAACCTCGAGCACACCGTGCTGGGGACATTCCGCAATATCAGCCGGCCCACCTACGACGACGCGGCCCGGTCTCAGGTCCGTGCCGCGCAGTCGTCGACACCGTTCGACACCGCCGCGCTGCAATCGTTGTTGCGTGGGCGCGATACCTGGACCGTCGACTGAGGTGGCTGAACGCATGACCGATGCATTGGCGAAGGCCGGGTCCTTGGCCGGAGTAGTACTGGCTGGAGGCGAATCGCGGCGCATGGGCCGCGACAAAGCCAGCCTGCCGGTCCCGGGGGGCTCCAGCGCCACCACGCTGGCAGAGCATGTCGTCGGCGTTGTCGCGCGGCGCTGCGAGCCGGTTTTCGTCGTGGCTGCCGTGGGGCAACCGGTGCCCGCAGTGCAGGCTCGCGTCATTCGGGACCATGAGCGCGGGCTGGGGCCGCTGCCGGCAACAGGGCGCGGATTGCGCGCGGCCGCGGAGGCGGGCGCCCGGTTGGCCTTCGTCTGCGCCGTCGATATGCCCCTTCTGGGGGTCGAACTCATTGACGATCTCGTGCGCCTTGCCATCGAGACCAATGCCGAAGTGGTGTTGCCGTGGGACGGTCGCAGCCACTACCTGGCCGCGGTGTACCGCACCGACCTGGCGGACCGGATCGACGCGTTGGTCGCTGCCGGCGAGCGCAGAATGAGCGCGTTGATCGATGCTTCCGACTCCCAGCAGATCGTGCTCCCGGATTCCCGGCCACTGACCAACGTCAATTCGGACGCTGACTTGCGCGCGCTGGTGCGGCCCGGAGGCTGAGAGTACCCGCGCACTCCGGCGAAGGTTTGCGCACAATTTAAAGTAGCTCGAATCGCTGCTGTGCAAATTATCGCTTACATTAATCCGCGCTCAAGATACAAGAGTAATTGGATAATGACTTTTATTGACGCTAACCGCGGCTTCTTACGCCGATAGCATCGATTCAGGAATAGGTTGGGCTTTTCTGCCCAGTCGCATTTTGTATTGTGTTGCGGCAGCGCCCATTTGGGCGTTACATGCGCCTTGTATTCAGATCGGTGAAGTATGAAAGTCGACGGAGGTAAAGCTTCATCGGCTCTCTAGCAAATTTCCGCCACGCAAATCACGGGTAACTCAGCGCCCGTGCCAGATCCTCTCGCCGGGCGCGGCGACGTCCGCAGTTACGCACAACGGTCCTTCGTCAGGACATGGCTGAAAAGCGTTGGTGTAGCCACTGATTCAATAGAAGTTGTTGTCCTCCTTGGTTTCACGACAGTTGCCTGAGATCGGGATGAATTATCCCGCGGTGCTCCTTAAAGTGCCGAATAGCACTGTTGCACTGCAACATTCGATGTCAATCTGAGGTCGGACCAGGTGCGAACGGCTGGTGCGTATTAGTCCGGCAAAGCTTCCTGTGATCTGCGTAGCCCGGCCCCGGACTGGGGTGTGGTTGAGTATCGATCGCATCCCGAGGGCAAATTAGTGTTCAAGGTCACAATATTGATGTGATTTGGCTCACTATTGTGTGGTAAAAGCGACGAAGACACGTCCGCCGAAAAGGCGCTGCTGACCTGCAGTGATAATTCCGCGATCATGCCGTGATCGGCTCGTTATCGAACCGAGATATCGCTTTTGCGGAGATGACGAATGCGTTTAGGTCTCGTACGGTCCTTCGTAGCCCGAAACGGGTAACGCAAAGTAAATAAAAAATTCAATCCACGGAACCGCGTGTGAGCGGAGCTGCGCACGGCGATCGCCGCGCCGCAGCCGGGGTTAGCAGCCCACCGGGCCGATCAGGCCCGCCGCTGTCGTGCCAGACCGAGACGGCACTTCCCAGAGCACCTCTTCGATCCGGACCGGATCGGAAACCAAGACACCTTCGCCCAGACCTGTGGGTTGCTTTGGCGCGCGCACCGCGAAAGGAACAAATTTGACGAACGTCCGCAAGACGCTCATCCTCGCCGCGATCACCGGGACTCTCGTCACGGTGCCCACCGCCACCGCCAACGCGGAGGTGAGTGGCTCTGACCCGAACGTGGCCCCCGCCGGGATCATCCTGGCCCCGGCCCCGGCCCCGGCCCCGGACGCTCCCGCCCCGGCCCCGGAGGCTCCCGCGCCTGCCCCGGTGGGCTTTGAACCGAATGTTGTGCCTGCGGCACCGGGTGCCCCCGTTCCGGACGCCCCCGCGCCGGTCGAAGCGCCTCCCGCGCCTGCCCCGGCCGGCTTTGACCCGAACGTGCCGCCCCCGGCACCGGCGGGCTTCGACCCGAACGCCCCTGCCCCGGACGCGGCGCCAGTCGAGGCGCCCCCGGTCCGCAAGGTGTACAGCGTGAACTGGGATGCCATCGCGCAGTGCGAATCGGGTGGCAACTGGGCCATCAGCACCGGTAACGGGTACTCCGGCGGCCTGCAGTTCACCCCCGGTACCTGGCGGGCCAACGGCGGTTCGGGTTCCCCGAATGGGGCCAGCCGTGAGGAGCAGATCCGCGTGGCGGAGAACGTGCTGCACTCGCAAGGTATCCGCGCGTGGCCGGTCTGCGGCCGACGCGGCTGATCAAAGGCCGCTAAGAACCGACGGCTGTATAGAGAGGCTGTATAGAGAGAAGGAATGCCGGGCCTGGTGCCCGGCATTCCTTCTCTCTTTCCCGGTCTCATACCTCCCAGTTGGTTGATCTCGGTCGGGTAGCGTTTGGCCCGTGACCGCAACGCCGCGAGAATTCGACATCGTCTTGTACGGCGCGACCGGATTCGTCGGGAAGCTGACCGCTGAATACCTGGCCGGGGCCGGGTCAGGGACCGGCAAAGATGCCCGCGTCGCGCTGGCCGGCCGGTCCACCGAGCGACTGCTCGCCGTCCGCAATTCCCTCGGAGAAACCGCGCAGTCCTGGCCAGTTCTGGCCGTCGATGCGTCATCGCCGTCGACACTCAATGCGATGGCCGCGCGGACACAAGTCGTGGTTACCACGGTAGGGCCTTACGCCCGATATGGGTTGCCGCTGGTGGCCGCTTGCGCCGCGGCCGGGACCGATTATGCGGACCTCACCGGTGAGGCGATGTTCATCCGCGAGAGCATCGACCTCTATCACAAGCAGGCCGCCGACACCGGCGCCCGGATTGTGCATTGCTGCGGATTCGATTCCATCCCTTCGGATCTGAGCGTGTATGCGCTGTACCGGGCGGCACGGGACGACGGCGCCGGCGAGCTCGCCGACACCGACTTCGTCGTCCGCTCGCTCTCCGGCGGGGTATCCGGCGGCACCATCGCGTCGATGATGGATGTGATGCACGCCGCCTCGACCGACCCCGACCTGCGCCGCCAGCTTGCCGACCCGTACACGCTGAGCGACGACCGCGGCGCCGAACCTGAACTGGGGCGGCAGCCCGATCTGCCGTGGCGGCGTGGTCGCCAAATTGCGCCGGAACTGACCGGCCTCTGGACGGCCGGATTCGCGATGGCGCAGATCAACACCCGAATCGTGCGACGCAGCAACGCGCTACTGGACTGGGCATACGGCCGCCAGTTCCGCTACAGCGAACACATGAGCCTGGGTTCGTCGCCGCTTGCACCGTTGGCGTCCGCGGTCATGTCGGGGGTCGGGAACGCAACGACTGGACTGGGCAGCCGTTACTTCCGGCTGCTGCCGCGCCGACTGCTCGAACGTGTCGTCCCCAAACCCGGCAGTGGCCCCAGCCCGGCCGCGCGCGAGCGTGGTTACTACCGGATCGAGACGTACACCAGCACAACCAGCGGCGCCCGCTATGTGGCCAGGATGCACCAGCAGGGGGACCCGGGCTACAAGGCAACCTCGGTGTTGCTGGGGGAGTGCGGATTCGCATTGGCAACCGACCGCGACAAGCTCTCCGAGCTGCGAGGTGTGCTCACACCGGCGGCCGCGATGGGTGACGCGCTGCTGGCGCGCTTCCCCGCCGCCGGGGTGTCATTACAGATCGAGCGGCTTAACTGACCGCGCAATTGATCCGCGCTGGGTTTAAGGTGTCGGTCGAGAACTGATGAGTCTAATGTCGAGTTGGCTCGACTACAGAGCCCAACGACATTCCAGCGAAGAAGGTGGACGCACGATGGCCGGTCTCGATGATCTCTACGCCCAGATTCCCACGTCTGAAATTGCCAGCAAGATCGGCGCCGACCAAGGTGAGGTCGACAAGGCGATTCGCACGCTAGTGCCCGAGCTGCTCGGCGGACTGCACCAGACCGCCGAGCAAGATCCCGAGCACGCCAGCAAGATCGAATCCGCGGTCAATGAGGGCGACGGGCACCTGGCGATGGCAACGCTCTTCGGTGGTAACGACACAGACAAAGTCGCATCGGCGCTTGCCGGCGGTAGTGGTGGTAACACCGGCCTGGTCAAGCAGTTGCTGCCGATCGTGCTCCCGCTCGTGTTGGCTTACGTAGGAAAGCAGCTCGGCGGGGCGCCGGAGAAAGCGGCCTCCGGCGGCGGTCTGGGCGATGTTCTTGGCACCATCCTCGGTGGCGGCTCTTCCAATAACAACGCCCTTGGCAGCATCCTCGGCAGCGTGCTGGGCGGCAAGGGCGGCGGACTCGGCGACGTCCTCGGTGGCTTGCTCGGCGGCAAGAAGTAACTTCGCGCCCCAGCCCCCCGCTATTCACTGTGAATTCCCGAATGGTTTCGATTGCCTCGAGGGAGGGATGAACGACGATCATGTAGGCGCCCGCGCCGCGGGCAGACGCATCGCTTGACGCCCGCTCCGCGGGTACTGGAAACCGAACTTGGGCGTTAGCCGCCCGGACCGAATAACGAGAAGGAAATGCTATGGCAGACACGCTCACTGAAGGGCAGAAGCTCACACCCGGGCAGTCGATCACCTCAAACAACGGTGCTTACACCCTGACGCTGCAAGACGACGGCAATCTGGTGCTGGCCGCGCGCGGCGAGCCCCGCTGGTCGTCGGAGACCAATGGCCAGGCTGTGGTACGCGCCGAGGTGCAGACTGACGGTAACTTCGTCATCTACACAGCGGACAAGCCGGTGTGGCACAGCAACACCAAGGGCAAGAAGAACGTCAAGCTCGTGCTGCAGGACGACGCCAACCTGGTGCTCTACGCCGCTGACGGACCGGCATGGTCGACGAAAACGGAGACCGACGGCCCGCCGCCACCGGAACCAGAGGCCGAGGCTGCCCCAGAAGAGGTCGTCGTCGAAGATGTCGTTGAAGAGGTCGCCCCGGAGCCTGCCGCACAGACGTACACCGTCGTATCCGGCGACACGCTGTGGGCCATCGCGGAGCGCTTCTATGGCGACGGCAGCAAGTACCAGGTGATTGCCGATGCGAGTGGCATCCCCAACCCTGACCTGATCCAGCCGGGGCAAGTACTCACGATTCCCTGACGCCGGCTGACGGCAAGCTGGGGACTCTAGCGGTCACTGGCCGCCGCCTGCGCGCTCGGGTGCTTACACGCGCGCAGGCGGCGGTTCCTAGAATTGACCGGTGACCGCCAGCCGCATCTCTGCCGCCGCCGACCTGCCCAAGTCGTGGGATCCAGGCGCGATGGAGGGTGCGATCTACCAGCGGTGGCTGGAAGCCGGCTACTTCACCGCTGACCCGGCCAGCAGCAAACCTGCTTATTCGGTCGTGCTGCCACCGCCGAACGTGACCGGCAGCCTGCACATGGGTCATGCGCTGGAACACACCATGATGGACGCTTTGACCCGCCGCAAACGCATGCAGGGCTACGAGGTGCTGTGGCAGCCGGGTATGGACCATGCGGGTATCGCGACTCAGACCCTGGTGGAACGCCAACTCGCGGTCGACGGCAAGACCAAGGAGGATTTCGGCCGGGAGCTTTTCATCGAAAAGGTCTGGGATTGGAAGCGTGAGTCCGGCGGCGCAATCGGCGGCCAGATGCGCCGGCTCGGTGACGGCGTGGACTGGGGCCGCGATCGCTTCACCATGGACGCGGGCCTGTCGCGGGCAGTCCGCACGATCTTCAAGAGGCTCTACGACGCCGGCCTGATCTATCAAGCTGAGCGGCTGGTCAACTGGTCGCCGGTGCTGGAGACGGCGATCTCGGACCTCGAAGTCAACTATGTCGACGTTGAAGGCGAACTGGTGTCGTTCCGTTACGGCTCAATGGACGATTCGCAACCGCACATCGTGGTGGCCACTACCCGGATCGAGACCATGCTGGGCGATACCGCGATCGCGGTCCATCCCGACGACCAGCGTTACCGCCATCTGGTCGGTACCAGCTTGCCGCACCCCTTCGTGGACCGGCAGCTCGTCGTCGTCGCCGACAAACATGTGGACCCCGAATTCGGCACCGGCGCCGTCAAAGTCACGCCCGCTCACGACCCCAACGACTTCGAGATCGGGCTGCGACACACGTTGCCGATGATCTCGATCTTGGACACCAAGGGGCGGATCGTCGACACCGGAACGCAGTTCGACGGTATGGACCGCTTCGAAGCCCGGGTCGCGGTGCGCGAAGCTCTCGCAGCCCAGGGCCGGATGGTCGAGGAGAAGCGACCTTATCTGCACAGTGTCGGACACTCAGAGCGCAGCGGTGAACCGATCGAGCCGCGGCTGTCTTTGCAGTGGTGGGTCAGGGTGGAATCGCTGGCCAAAGCGGCCGGGGACGCGGTGCGTAACGGGGACACCGTGATTCACCCCGCCAGCCTGGCGCCGCGCTGGTTCGGCTGGGTCGACGACATGCACGACTGGTGTATCTCGCGACAGCTGTGGTGGGGCCACCGAATCCCTATTTGGTACGGACCCGACGGAGAGCAGGTGTGCGTCGGTCCCGACGAAACGCCCCCGGAGGGCTGGGAACAGGATCACGACGTCCTGGATACCTGGTTCTCGTCGGCGCTGTGGCCGTTCTCCACGATGGGCTGGCCATCGCGGACGCCGGAGTTGGAAAAGTTCTATCCGACAAGCGTTCTGGTGACCGGCTACGACATTCTGTTCTTCTGGGTCGCACGGATGATGATGTTCGGCACCTTCGTCGGCGGCGACGACGCCATCACGCTCGGCGGCCAACGCGGGCCACAGGTGCCGTTCGCCGATGTGTTCCTGCACGGGCTGATCCGCGACGAGTTCGGCCGCAAGATGAGTAAATCCAAGGGCAACGTCATCGACCCGCTGGACTGGGTGGAGATGTTCGGGGCCGACGCGCTGCGGTTTACGCTCGCTCGCGGCGCCAGTCCCGGCGGTGACCTGTCCGTCGGCGAGGATGCGGTCCGTGCGTCGCGCAACTTCGTTACCAAGCTGTTCAATGCCACCCGGTTTGCCCTACTCAACGGTGCGAGCCCGGCGCCGCTACCCGATCTCGCTGACCTGACCGACGCCGACCGGTGGATCTTGGGCCGGCTGGAACAAGTTCGGGCCGAAGCTGATTCGGCCTTCGATGGCTATGAGTTCGGTCGGGCCTGCGAGGCGCTTTACCACTTCGCTTGGGACGAATTCTGTGACTGGTATCTCGAACTGGCCAAGTCGCAGCTCGCTGACGGACACCCGCACACCACCGCCGTCCTGGCCGCGGTGCTGGACACGCTGTTGCGGCTGCTGCACCCGGTGATCCCGTTCATCACCGAAGCGCTGTGGCGGGCATTGACCGGCCGGGAGTCGCTGGTCATCGCCGACTGGCCGACAGCGCCTGGGATCGAGCTGGATTCGGCCGCTGCGCAACGAATCACGGACATGCAGAAGCTGGTAACCGAGGTTCGCCGGTTCCGTAGCGATCAGGGTTTGGCGGACCGGCAGAAGGTGCCGGCCCGGTTGGCAGGTGTCGCCGATTCCGACTTGAGCGCTCAGGTGGGCGCCGTGACGTCGCTGGCGTGGCTGACTGCGCCGGGCCCGGACTTCCGCCCCTCGGCGTCATTGGAGGTTCGGCTGGGCCCGAATATGAACAGCATTGTCGTCGTCGAACTGGACACCTCCAGCACCATCGACGTCGCCGCCGAGCGCCGCCGCTTGGAAAAGGACCTGGCTGTTGCGCAAAAGGAGCTGGCGTCGACCGCGGCGAAATTGGCGAACGCGGACTTTCTCGCCAAGGCGCCGGACAACGTCGTCACCAAGATCCGCGACCGTCAGCGGGTGGCCCAGGAGGAGTCCGACCGGATCAACGCCAGGCTGGCCGGGCTGTAATGACTTTCGAGCCCCCCGAGTGGACCGAGCCGCTCGACCTTGGTGGGGCGGGCGGCGTGGCTCCCACACCAGACGAGATCGCGTCGCTTTTACAGGTCGAGCATCTACTGGATCAACGCTGGCCCGAGACCCGCATCGATCCCAGCCTGACCCGGATCAGCGCGTTGCTGGATGTGCTCGGCTCGCCGCAACTCGGCTACCCGTCGATCCACATTGCGGGCACCAACGGCAAGACCTCGGTCGCGCGGATGGTCGACGCGCTGATGACCGCGCTGCAGCGGCGTACCGGCCGGACCACCAGCCCCCACCTGCAATCGGCGACCGAACGCATCGCGATCGACTCAAAGCCGATCAGCCCGGCCCAGTACGTGGCTACGTACCGGGAGATCGAGCCCTTCGTGCAGATGATCGACGAGCAATCTGGGGATGCCCCGCGCCTGAGCAAGTTCGAGGTCCTCACCGCGATGGCGTTCGCCGCGTTCGCCGATGCACCCGTCGAGGTGGCAGTGGTCGAAGTGGGCCTGGGTGGGCGTTGGGACGCCACCAACGTCATCAATGCGCCGGTGGCGGTCATCACCCCGATCGGCATTGACCACGTCGAATATCTCGGCGACGACATCGCCGGGATCGCCGGCGAGAAGGCAGGCATCATCAGCAAGGCCGCAGAGGGTTCACCGGACACTGTCGCTGTCATCGCGCGCCAGGTACCGGAGGCCATGGAAGTGCTGCTGGCGCAATCGGTGAAAACCGGTGCCGCGGTAGCCCGCGAGGATTCCGAGTTCGCGGTGTTGGGCCGCCAGGTCGCGATCGGTGGTCAGCTGCTGCAGCTGCAAGGGCTTGGCGGGGTGTACTCCGACATCTACCTGCCACTCCACGGCGAACACCAGGCGCACAACGCGGTGCTGGCCCTTGCAGCGGTCGAGGCCTTCTTCGGCGCCGGCGCACAACGCCAGCTTGACGTCGACGCCGTCCGGGCCGGTTTCGGCGCGACCACCAGTCCCGGGCGGCTGGAGCGGATGCGCAGCGCACCCACGGTGTTCATCGACGCCGCGCACAATCCAGCCGGCGCTGCCGCGTTGGCTCAGACTCTGGCCGGCGAGTTCGACTTCCGAACCCTGATCGGGGTGATCAGCGTGATGGCCGACAAGGACGTGGACGGCATTCTCGCCGCGCTGGAACCGGCGTTCGATTCGGTGGTCGTGACCCACAACGGGTCGCCGCGGGCGCTGGATGTCGAGTCGCTGGCGCTGGCGGCACGGGAGCGGTTCGGACCCGACCGCGTGCTGACCGCCGAGAACCTGCGCGACGCCATCGACACCGCGACCGCGCTGGTCGACGACGCTGGGGAAGCCGAGGCGTTCTCCGGCACCGGGATCGTCATCACCGGCTCGGTTGTCACCGCCGGGGCCGCGCGGACCTTGTTCGGTCGTGATCCGGAATGACGCGCCCGGAGATGCCTGACGGCGCCGGGGACCAGGCGTCGATTCCGGCCGGGACACCGCCGGCCGATCCGTGGAAGAGCTTCCGTGGGGTGATGGCAGCGACGCTGATCCTGGAGGCGATCGTGATGCTGCTGGCGATACCGGTGGTGGGCGCGGTCGGTGGCGGGCTGACTGCGGAATCGCTGAGCTATCTGATCGGGACGGCCGTGCTGTTGATCCTGCTTGCCGGGCTGCAGCGCAGGTCGTGGGCGATCTGGATGAATCTGGGCATCCAAGTGGTGCCGCTTGCCGGCTTCGCTGTGTACTCGGGTGTGGGATTCATCGGTGTTTTGTTCACCGGATTGTGGGCCCTGATCGCCTACCTGCGCGCCGAGGTCCGGCGTACCCAGGAACACAGTCAGGAACGCAGTCAGGAACACGGGCACGAATAGGAGCGCCGCCAAGCCGGCTACCGCCGGGCTGATCGCCATTTAGTTATGTACGCTGTCGGCCGTGACCGAACGGACCCTCGTACTGATCAAGCCTGATGGCGTCAAGCGAAAGCTGATAGGCGAGGTCATCAGCCGTCTCGAGCGAAAAGGCCTCACCATCGCGGCGTTGCAGCTTCGGCAGGTCAGCGAGGAGTTGGCCCGCCGGCATTACGCAGAGCACGAAGGCAAACCATTTCTCGGATCGTTGCTGGAGTTCATCACTTCGGGACCGCTGGTGGCGGCAATCGTGGAGGGACCGCGAGCGGTCGCAGCGTTTCGGCAGCTTGCCGGTGGCACCGACCCGGTGGAGAAGGCCACACCCGGCACCATCAGAGGCGATTTCGGGTTGGAAACACAGTTCAACGTGGTGCACGGGTCCGATTCGGTCGATTCTGCCAAGCGCGAGATTGCGCTCTGGTTTCCGGGCGTTTAGCGCTCGCCCCGGGCGCGTTGCGGACTTACCAGATAAGGGTCGGTTGGGCGGGCCCCGCAATGTGGGATACTGACATCGGGTGAACGTCGTCGAACCGGCCTCGGACACCCGAATGAAGACTTAGGCAAGCGCGACCACCGCGGGTTCGCGATGAGGCGCGGCATGTCAGGCCGTCATTCAGCACGGCGCCGAGTGGGTTCTGCTGAGCTGCTCGGGGCGAGACCATCACAAGCCCGGGAGAAGTGACCCGGGCACATAGCGAGGCCCTCGCGTGGCCGCGTCGAAAGTACGCGCCCGGGGGCTTGAGGAGAATACGTGGTTGACGTTGCCCCATCTTCAGATCGATCACCAGAGCCGGCGCAGCACGAAGACCTGCCGGACCGCCTGAGAGTCCATCAGCTGGCACGTGCGCTGGGCAGCACCAACAAAGAGGTGCTCGAAGCGCTGAGTACGCTCGACGGGCTGGCCCGCAATGTGCATTCCGGCGTCGACCGTGAGCTTGCACTCCGGGTGCGTGACCTGCTCTTCCTCCTGCCTGAGGAACTCGAATCCCGGCTGACGCCGGAAGAGCGCCCGGCCTACATGCCGCTGTTCGTCGCCCCGCAACCGATCAAGGCTGACGAAGACATCAGCGGCGACGACGCTGGGGAAGCCGCCGACGACTCCGACACCGACGACGACGACGAGGAGGAGCAGGTTGGTCCGCCGGGTAACCGGCGGCGTCGTCGTGGCCGTCGGGGTCGTGGCCGAGGACGCGGTGAGCAGGGCGGATTCGACGGCCAGGGCGAGACCGGTGACGCTGATGCCGAATCCGACGATCTCGACAGCCAAGACTCCGACGATGGCTCCGACGACGGCGACGTCGACGACGAGAACGGTTCGTCGGAGCCGGGCAACCGCCGCCGCCGGCGGCGGCGTCGTCGGAAGTCGGGTTCGGGTGGCGACACCGACGAAGCTATGGCACCCGACGATCCGCCGAACACCGTGGTGCACGAGCGGGCGCCGCGCGGCAAGGCCGGTGCCGCTGACGATGGTGCCAATGGCTCCCGTGGCTCAAGCAGCGCCGAGATCAAGGGCATCGACGGCTCGACGCGGCTAGAGGCCAAGCGCCAACGGCGTCGAGACGGACGCGACGCAGGCCGGCGCCGCCCGCCGGTGCTGACCGAAGCCGAGTTCCTGGCACGCCGCGAGGCCGTCGAGCGGGTCATGGTGGTGCGCGACCGAGTCCGCGCCGATCCGCCCGAACCGGGCGGGCGATACACCCAGATCGCGGTGCTCGAAGATGGCATCGTCGTCGAGCATTTCGTGACGTCGGCAACATCTGCTTCGTTGGTGGGCAACATCTACCTCGGGATCGTGCAGAACGTGCTGCCCTCGATGGAGGCGGCGTTCGTCGACATTGGTCGCGGCCGCAACGGCGTGCTCTACGCCGGGGAAGTCGATTGGGAAGCCGCAGGACTCGGTGGGGCTGACCGCAAGATCGAACAGGCCCTCAAACCCGGTGACTACGTCGTCGTCCAGGTCAGTAAAGACCCGGTCGGGCACAAGGGCGCGCGGCTGACCACTCAGGTGTCACTGGCGGGTCGCTTCCTGGTCTATGTCCCAGGGGCGTCGTCGACCGGGATTAGCCGCAAGTTGCCTGACACCGAACGCCAGCGGCTCAAGGAGATCCTGCGTGGCGTGGTGCCGTCGGGCGCCGGCGTGATCATCCGCACCGCGTCCGAGGGTGTCAAAGAGGATGAGATCCGCAAAGACGTCACCCGCCTCCAGGAGCGCTGGCACCAAATCGAGGCCAGGGCGACCCAGACCAAGCAGAAGGCCGCCGGGGCAGCGGTGGCGCTCTACGAAGAGCCAGATGTGTTGGTCAAGGTCATCCGCGACTTGTTCAACGAGGACTTCGCCGGGCTCATCGTCTCCGGTGACGAGGCCTGGAACACCATCAATGAGTACGTGAATTCTGTTGCCCCCGATCTAGTTTCGAAGCTGACAAAGTACGAACCCCCCGCCGGGCCGGACGGGGCGGCCGGGCCGGATGTGTTCGCCGTGCATCGCATTGATGAGCAATTGGCGAAGGCGATGGACCGCAAAGTGTGGTTGCCGTCGGGCGGCACGCTCGTGATCGACCGCACCGAGGCGATGACGGTGGTCGACGTCAACTCCGGCAAGTTCACCGGATCCGGGGGCAACCTGGAGCAGACGGTCACCAAGAACAACCTCGAGGCGGCCGAAGAGATCGTGCGCCAGTTACGGCTGCGCGACATCGGCGGCATCGTGGTCATCGACTTCATCGACATGGTTCTCGAGTCCAACCGGGACTTGGTGCTACGCCGGCTGACCGAAGCGCTGGCCCGCGACCGCACCCGCCACCAGGTATCGGAAGTGACGTCGCTGGGCCTGGTGCAGCTGACCCGCAAGCGGTTGGGTACCGGGCTGATCGAGGCGTTCACGACGCCGTGCCCGAACTGCGGTGGCCGCGGGCTCCTGCTGCATGCCGACCCCGTCGACTCCGCCCCGGCGAGCGGGCGCAAGCCTGAGTCCGCTGGCCGACGAGGAAGGCGGTCGAAGAAGACCCGATCCGAAGAGCAGGCGGTGGCCAAAGTGCCAGCGCACGCTCCCGGCGAGCATCCGATGTTCAAGGCGATGGCGGCCGGTTCGCCGTCGCCGACGGATGGCGATGACGACGAGTCCGGCGAATCGGGTGAGGAACTTACCGCCGAGATCGACGACCAGGCCGAAGAGCAGAGTCGTGCCGGCCTGGCGGACACCGACGAGGATGACTTCGAAGACACCGACGAGGACGACACCGACGAGGACGACACCGACGAGGACGACACCGACGAGGACGACACCGACGAGGACGACACCGACGA
>Ga0182012_10003616_pt1 | contig 16389 bp, 13 predicted proteins | sample 612S2SmetaG_FD_120486 | JGI IMG/M metagenome (GOLD analysis project Ga0182012, IMG submission 120486) | Permafrost microbial communities from Stordalen Mire, Sweden - 612S2S metaG | ecosystem: Environmental > Terrestrial > Soil > Wetlands > Permafrost | place: Sweden: Stordalen | collected...
CCCGCCGGATCGACGGTCAAAAATCCAGGATCTGAAATCGCCTGGCCGGGGATCATCGTTGTCACGGCGGCGGGTGTCGTCGGGGTCAATACGCCCGTGGTCTGGTTGATGGTGAACATGGAGACCGAACTGTCGTCCGTGTTCGCCGTGTAAACAAACCGTCCCAGCGGGTCAATGGCGATTCCCTGTGGAAAGAATCCCGTCGGAACCGTGGCGGGCGAGGTCGCGGTCAGCACTCCGGTTGTGGAGTTGATTGTGTACATCGATATGGTGGACTGGCTGGTGGCATTGCTGACCAGGTTGGCTACATACGCAAACCGGCCAAGAGGATCGGTAACCATCTGCTCGCCGCCAATTTGCGACTGCGATATGCCCGTCGGAATGGTATAGGGCGCCACCGGCGTGAAAGCTCCAGTGCAGGAATTCACCGTGTACATCGCAACCGAGCTTCCTTCCGGATTGGAACCGGAGAGCAGCGAGTACGCAAATTCAGGAGTGGTCGATGGCACGCACGCAGGTGTTGTTGTCGCAGTGGAACTGGACGCTCCACATCCCGCGGCAAGCACCAGCAGCATGGTGGCGAAGCATAATACGAGTGCGGCAAATAAATGTTTTGTTTGGACTTCACTAGTCATGGCGAAAGGCTCCTCTTGGGTACACACACAACGGCCTGGGATTTCTGCCATCGCGCCCGTGGGGGAGAAAGCAAGCGGGAGCAGACACTAAATTAAGTACGGGCTGATTTTATCCAGCGAAATCAGGCAAATCATAGCAGAGTTGAATAACGATGCAGAGCCCAAAGCGCATGCCGTGGATGATACCCGGCACCAATAGGCCAATCCGTTACTGCAAATAAGTAAAAATCAGCAGCGGTACAAAGCTAAAAAAAGTGGGAAGCCAATTGGCTCCCCACTTTTCTGCATTCCTAGCGAACTACAGAATCTTCTTTGCCAGTGCGCCTACACCCAGCAACACTCCACCGCCCAGTACCAGCAGGAAGCTTGGCGGCTCCGGCACGCTGGGCAGGGTTGAGGTGCCCGTGATGCCGCAGCACCAGGTGGGCGAAGTCGGGCCGATGCGGCTCACCGGCACGTTGTTCTTGGCAATGGCTGTCGCAGGCGGAGCCGGCGGCGTCACCGTGGGAGGAATCAGCGCGGGCAGTCCTGCGTCCAGTGCGATGTCCGGCGGAGGAACTTCCGGCGTAATCACCTTGGCGGGCAGCGGCTCGGGCTTCTTCACTTCAATGCGATTGCCGCAGCGGGCGCGCACCATGTGCTTGCCATCGGTCAGCACCAGTTCATTCGCCGGAATCACCACGGCGTGCTGAGTCCAGTGCACCTGGTTGTCCTTGCGATAGCTGACGTAGGCGGTCATCGGCTGCTTCAGCCGCGTGAACCACATCCGCTCCGGCGCCAGACCTTCGTAGTGCTTGCGCACCACGTCGTCCTTGGCCATGGAGTCGGTCATGTCGCGTTCATCCATCAGGCCGCCCGGCACCACCGAAAAGGGGAACATCTGCCGTGCCGCGCGGAAGGTCAGCTTCGGAGCCTTCAGCTCCAGGGTCTCCATCTGGAATCGTCTCCAGACTTTATACCCGAGAAACCCCTGCAATCCGATACACAGGAACAGGAGGACAAAGATCGTCTTTTTCATAAACAGCTCCTTCGCCGCAAACCTCTCGTTGTAAATGACGCCGTCTTAAGGGACATCATGGCGTTCCCCTGATCCCACGGCCATCGCGGAGGAAAACCTGCCGCCAGGTTTGGTGGCGGGGTCTTCGGCTAACATGCGGCGTGCCCCTTTGGCAGGAATCACCGGAGGCACTGCTTTTTCCCGTGGACTGATGATACCGTATTGGCGCGATTTGTAAATAAGCGCCTTGTAGCAAATCCCCAGCAGGGCCGCGGCATCCTTGCGCCTCCACTGCGTTTTCTCCAGTGCCGCGCGGATGGCCTCCGCCTCGGCCTCGCCCTTCAGCTCACGCACAATCTGCTTCAGGTCGCCTCCCGCATCGGTTTTTCTGCGGCGCGGGCCAGTCGGCTTGTGCACCTCACCGGCTGCCACCGGTGAGCCGGGCAAGCTCTCTTCACCCAGGACAAGGTAACGCTTCACCACATTGTGCAACTCGCGCAAATTTCCCGGCCATGCGTGCGCCAGCAGCTTATGCCGCATGGAATCGCTCAGCGGGCGCTCCGGCTGGTGCACTGTAACGGCCATATGCTTCATAAAGCTGCGGAAGAGCGGCACAATCTCCTCGCGGCGCTCGCGCAGCGGAGGCAAACACAGGTTGAAGCCGTTCAGCCGGTAGTAGAGGTCCAGCCGCAGACGGCCCTGCTCCACGGCCAGCTTCACGTCCACGTTCGTTGCCGCAAGAATCCGCACATCCACCTTGACCGGGCTCTTGCCGCCCAGCCGGAAGAAGCTCTGCTCCTGTAACACCTGCAACAGCTTGGCCTGCAAACGGGAAGGCATCTCTCCAATTTCGTCGAGCAGGATGGTGCCCCTGTCGCACTGCTCGAAGTAGCCCGGTTTGGCTTTGCCGGCGCCAGTAAATGCGCCTGCCTCGTAGCCAAACAACTCGCTCTCCAGCAAATCCTCGGGGATGGCCGCGCAGTTGATCTTCAGGAAGCTGCGCTTCGAACGCGGCGAGTGTGTGTGCAACAGTTGAGCAATAATCTCCTTGCCTGTTCCACTTTCGCCGGTGATCAACACCGGCATGTCCACTCGCGCAATGCGCAACAACTGTTCGTACAGCTTCTTCATCGCCGGTGCGGCGGCCAGAAAGAATTTTCCTCCGCCCAGCTCCTCGCACATCAACTCGGACTCTTCTTCTTTTCTCGCTTCCTGTTTGCCCTTGGCCTCGCCAGCGTAGCGGCGCACGGCCCCCAGCAGCAACTCTTCATCCACGGGCTTGGCCAGGTAATCGGCGGCACCCAGCTTCATGGCCTGCACAATTCCCGCCGGGTCGTGCTGCCCGCTGAGCATCACCACATAGGCGTTGGGAGCTACAGCTCGCATCTGGTCCAGGGTCTCCAGTCCGTCCATGCCTGGCATCACCATGTCCAGCAGCACCATGGAAGGCTGCGGAGCCTTCTGCATTTCGCGCAATGCCTCCTGCCCGTTGCCGGCCGTGCGAACGCCGTAGCCCTCGCCCTGCAAAAGGCTGCGCACGTAGCGCAACATCATCGGATCGTCGTCCACCACAAGAAGCTCGGTCATGCTGGCCGCTCCTCGCTCTCGCCGGGGCCGCGAACGGCGAACTCCGCCTCAGGAAATGGTGGAACAAAGGGCAGACGGAAGCTGAAGGTGCTGCCCGCTCCGGCCTCGCTCTCCGCCCAGATCTTGCCGGCGTGCGCACTGACAATGCGCTTCGCAATGGCCAGTCCCAGCCCGCTGCCCGGCGTAAAACCCGGCGCAGGCGTGGTGAAATATTCCTCGAAGACGCGTTCCAGGTTCTCCGCGGCAATGCCGCAACCGCTGTCGGTGATTGTCACCTGCGCGCAGTTCGGCAGGTTCGTCTTGGGGTAGCGCCCCTCAAAGGCGGCGCGGAAGCGCGAATTGCGGCGCTCCCAGAACTCTTCCGACAGGGTCATCTTCACCCGCCCGCCACGCGGAGTGAAGCGGCGCGCGTTCTCCAGAAGGTTCAGCATCACCTGCCGCACCATCACCGGGTCAAAGGGGAGCACCAGCGGCGATTCGCTCACATCCACTTCAAACTCCAGCCCCTGCTCGGCGAATTCGCCGCGCAGAAGGGAATACGTATCCAGGACACACTTTCGCAGGTCGGCCTTCTGGTGCGCCGGACGGCACTCCAGGGTAACCTTGTTCTGCGGACTCAAAAGGCGCGCAATCTTCTCTTCCATCTGGTGACAGGCCAAAACGACGTCGGCCAATGCTCCTGCCTGTTCTGCCGTCAGCGGCCCCAGCTTTCCCGCCCGCAACAGCTTGGCTTGCCCGGCGATGACCGCCAGCGATCCCTTCAAGTCATGGATCGCCATGGCAATACCCGTGCTATTCCACTCGCGCTTCGGGCCGATTTGTGAGATCAACGTTGACATTTGGTTTACCCATTGGTACGGGGGAAATCGGACTGCTCCGCACTAATTGCTAACGCATAGTACAACGAAGGGACATGTACATTTCTAGAACATTCGTTCCACTTGGTGTACTTTAGTAACCATCACACGGAACGGAAAGTAATTCCTAAAAAGAGCCAAACTCGTTCCAACTACGTGGAATCGGAACCATGCCCCCTTGCGTTCAGAATTCGTTTGATCCCATGATTTCAATGTGTTAGCTTCCTTCTTACATAACGTGGAGGGGGCGCGAGAGACTGGCACTCCGACTGCACATGTACACCCTGCCATGGCTCAATATGTTCAGAACTCGCCTCCGATTGCGCCCTTCGGCCTGCCCGAGAGCATTCTCTTCGGCCAGTCCGAGACCATGGCCGCCATCCGCCGGAATCTGCGGAAGGTGGCCGATACCAATATCCCCATCCTGATTGAGGGGGAAAGTGGCACGGGCAAGGAAGAAGTGTGCAGATTCGTGCACCAGCAGTCGGTCTGGGGCCACGGACCCTTCGTCAAGGTGAGCTGTCCGGCAATTCCGGCCGCGCTCGCGGAAAACGAGTTATTTGGCTACGAACAAGGTGCGTTTTCAGTCGCTTACGAAGCCAATTCCGGCCAGGTTGAGCTGGCTAACACCGGCACCCTCTTTCTGGATGAGATCAGCGAACTGGACATGGTCTTGCAGTCCAAGCTGCTGCAAGTGTTGGAGGATGGGCAGTTACTGGTCCCAGCCACGGAAGATGGGCAGAAGGGGAAGGTTCGCGTCATCTGCGCCACCAGCCACAACCTGCGGCAGGCTTCGGCTACGGGTGGCTTCCGGACCGAGCTTTACCATCGTATCTCCGGACTGGTGTTGCGTTTACCGCCCCTTCGCGAGCGGCTGGAGGACCTGGATGCCTTGGTTGAGTACTTTGTCGGAGTGTACAGTGAACGCTTCCACTGCCGTGCAGTGCCGGTGAGTTCGTCCACCGTGGCGCGCATGGCTTTGCACAACTGGCCGGGAAACATTCGCGAGTTGGAGAACCTGGTCAAACGCTTTGTGGTTGTCGGCACGGAGGATGTCATCCTGTCGGAGATCGGCCACCCGGAGGCTGGCGAGCCCGCGGTCGAGGCCGATTCATCCGAAGAAGGCCTGAGCCTGCACGAGATGACGCGCCAGGCACTGCATTTGATGGAGAGCCGAATTATCCTGAATAGCTTGCGGGCCAATCAGTGGAACCGCAAGCGCACTGCGCGGGCGCTCAAGATCAGCTATCGCTCGCTGCTCTACAAGTTGAAGCGGTCGGGCATTACCGGCCGCCGTGAAGATGGATCCGCCGTGGCGGAGGGAAGGGCGTTGGAAAACCTGTCATGAAAGTTGCCATGCGTTGCACACTCTTGGTTCTTATGTTGATGCTGGCCGCCTCCTTGGTGGCGGCACAGTCAAATTCCAGCTCCGCGGCGGGGAGTTCCGCTGCCGTGCAGCCTCAACAGCCGGCGCAGAGCGTGCCGATCGGCAATCTGCCGCCTCCGCCTCCGCTGAATAGCCCGGCGCAGAAGTCGCAGCACGCGCCAGAGCCGATGCCGCCTGCGGCGGTGGGGGACAGCTACCTGATTGGAGAGGGCGACATACTGGCCATCAACGTATGGCATGAGGCGGAACTGACCCGCGTCCTTCCGGTACGCATGGATGGAATGATCACCCTGCCGCTGATTGGCGAGACCGTGGCCGCCGGGCAGACGGTGGACCAGTTGCGCGCGACCATTGCCACGCGCCTCAAGAAGTATCTGGAGGCGCCCGAGGTGACGGTGATTGTGCAGGAGCCGCGCAGCCAGTTCTTCACCGTGATGGGCAAGGTCGCCAAGCCCGGCTCCTATCCGCTGGGGCAGCGGCTGACGGTGATGGACGCGCTGGCCTTGGCCGGCGGCTTCAAGGACTTCGCCAATGTGAAGAAGATTCAGGTGGTGCGCACCCATCGCGATGGCCGCGTGGAGCGCATTCCGTTTGATTACAAGCGCGCTGTTTCCGGCGACATTCAACATAACTTCCTACTGGAGCAGCACGATCTGGTCGTGGTGCCGTAGCTTCACGCTCCCCGCGGGTGGGCGTGTTTTTCATTGGTCTTTCAGTCATAAGGAGTCTGGAAATGAAGAAGTTTCTGATACTGGTTGTGATGCTGGTGGTGGGGCTTGCGGCTCCGGCCCTGGCGCAGGATTCGCAGGATGGGCCGAAGCCGGTGGTACAGGTGGATACCGCCCCGACTCACTTGGGCAGCGAGGGTCCGTCGCTGACCCTGGGCAGCGACGTGGAGTCGCGCAACCTGTTGCTGGTGGGCTTCAGCGCGGGCGCGGCCTACGACTCCAAGGGTTTGTACAACGGCAGCACCGGCGGCTACAGCGGAGACACGCGCTACTTCTTTCAGCCGACGGTCGCCTTCCAGCGCACCTACACCACCGGCGCCTGGACGCTGAGCTACACGCCGGGCATCAGCTACAGCCAGAACGACACGCAGAGCAGCCAGTACACGCAGAACCTGAGCGGCGATTGGGTGTGGAAGCCCAACGGACGGCTGATGCTGCACGTCCGCGAGGACTTCAGCCTGACCGACAATCCTTTTGAGAGCATTGGCCGCGTGGACCTGCTGCCGCCGCTCGGTGGACCCACCGGGCCGGGCTATAACGGCGTGCTGGCGGACACCAAGCGCACCGGAACCGTGACCAACGTGGACCTGAGCTATAAGGTGGGCGAGCACAGCGCGATGGGCGTGACCGCCGGCTACCAGTTGTTCAACTACGACGCCACCACCAGCGCGACCACCACCTTCCCGTATGTGGATTCGCACCTGGTGACGGGCTCGGCGTTCTTCTCGCATCAGATCAACCGCGAGGTGACCCTCGGTGTGCAGATGAGCTACATGGACATCTACAGCACGGGCGCGGAGATTGCTCGCACCCAGGCTCCGGCGCCGATGGTGTTTGCCAAGATCACGCCGGGCTCGCGCACGGTGATCACCCTGTATGGCGGTCCGGAGTACACGCGCACGCGCGAAGTGATCGCGCTGGGCGGGCTCTCGCTGATCAGCTACACGCACCACTGGTATCCGACCTACGGCGCCACGGTGAGCTGGAGCGGCAACCGCCAGGGTTGGGACGCACAGGTACAACAGCGCATCGTCAGCGGCAGCGGAGTGCTGGAGGCGGTGAAGGACATCGAGGCCGGTGCCGGCTACCGCCTGCGCCTGAGCCAGCGCTGGACGGGAGAACTGCGCGCCAACTTCACCGATCAGGATGGCATCGGAGTGTTGAGCACGGGCACCAACTTCAGAAGCTTCTGGGCGGGCGGCGGACCGATTTATAAGGTCACCAGCCGCTGGGCGCTGCGCGGGCAGGTGGCGTACGTGCATCAGACCCAGACCGGGCTGGGACCGGTGGCGGGCAACCATCTGCTGGTGCAGGGATCGCTTGAATACCGTCTGCGCAAGAATCTGGGAGAATAGGAGTCATGCCGTTGGAAGACAATTCCCCGCGGGCGCCCATCACTCCACGTGACGCGCTGGAGACCTTGGTGCGCCGTCGCTGGCTGATCGGCGGTGGGCTGTTCGCCTGCTGGCTGCTGGTGTGGTGCGCCAGTTGGCTGCTGCCCTCGGTCTACCGCTCGGAGACCGTGATCCTCATCGAGCAGCAGAAGGTACCGGAAGAGTACGTGGTGGCCAACGTCAGCGTAGACATGCAGCAGCGCATGGAGGCCATGCGCCAGCAGATTCTGAGCCGCACCCGCTTGCAGCACATCATTGACCAGTTCGGCCTGTACAAGGAGGCCGACAAGTCGAACCCCGATGAAGTGATCGAGCAGATGCGCAAGGACGTGAAGACCGAGCTGGTGGAGGCTCCCGGCCGCCGCGGACAGCTCTCGGCCTTCAAGATCAGCTTCAGCGCCCCGACGGCGCGGCTGGCTCAGCAGGTGAACGCGCAACTGACCTCTCTGCTGATTGACCAGAACATCGAGGAGCAGTCGCAACGCGCCGAGGGAACGACCGAATTCCTGAGCACGGAGTTGCAGTCGGCGCGCAGTCACCTGAATGAGCAGGAAGACAAGATCAAGCAGTTCAAGGCCGGCAACCTGGGGCAGTTGCCCAGCCAGGTGGAGACCAACGTCCACATCCTGAGCGGCTTGCAGGAGCGCGAGCAGAGCCTGAGCCAGGCCTTGAACCGCGCCCAGGAGCAGAGGCTGTACTTTGAGAGCCTGTTGACGCAGTACCGCTCGGTGAGCAAGGACGAGGCCAAGGGCGCCAACAGCCTGCCGGCCATTGATGAGCAACTGGGCAAGCTGAAAGAAGAGCTGGCCGACGCCCAGGCCAAGTACACGCCCGACCATCCTGACGTGCAGCGGCTGAAGCGGCTGATTGCACGCACGGAGAGGCAGCGTGACGACATCCAGCGGCGGTTGGCCGAGGGCGGCAACGATGCTCCAGCCGCACCAACTTCCCGCGACCCGCGGACGATGACTCCGATCTTGCAGTTCGAGAGCCAGTTGAAGGCCAACCAGCAGGAGATTGCCGACACCAAGCGCGAACTGGCGCAGGTGGAAGCGCAAATCGCCGGCTACCAGGGACGGCTGAACAACATGCCGATCCGCGAGCAGCAGTTGGCCGACCTGACCCGCGACTACGACCAGTCGAAGTTGAACTACGACTCGCTGCTGAAGAAGCAGATGCAGTCGCAGATGGCCACGAACCTGGAAAAGCGGCAGCAGGGAGAGCAGTTCCGCATTATTGATCCGCCGAGCCTGCCGAAGAAGCCGGTCTCTCCCGATCGTTTGAAGCTGAGCCTGATGGGACTGGCCGGAGGTCTGCTGCTGGGACTGGGGCTGGCCGTTGTGGTGGAGGCCGTGGAAGACAAGGTGCGCACCGAGGATGAGGTGACGCGCCTGGTGAAGGTTCGCATCCTGGCCGGCGTGCCGCACCTGTTCACGCCGGAGGAAGAGAACAAGCGCAAGGTTCGCCGCGTGGTGGAGTGGTGTGCGGCGGCCGTGATGCTTCTGGTGATGGTCGCGGCCAACGCCTACACCTCACTGGGGAGATAGCTCGCAATGTACGAGAAGTTTTATGGCTTCACGCAGAACCCGTTCCGCATGAGTCCCGACCCGGCGTTTTACTACGCCACGGCGCGGCACAATGAGGCGCTGGCCAACCTGACCTATGGCGTGCTCATGCAGAAGGGCTTCATCGTGCTGACGGGCGAGGTGGGCACGGGCAAAACTCTTCTGGTGCGCTGCCTGCTGGACACTCTCTACCGCTCGCGCGTGGCGCACGCCTACATTCTCAACCCGCTTCTCTCCAGTGACGACCTGTTGCGCATGATCCTCACCGACTTCGGCATTCGCGAGGTGAAGCGCACCCGCGGCGAGATGCTGCAACAGTTCAACGAGCACCTCATCGAGGTCTATCGCCGCAACGGCATCTGCGCCCTGGTGATTGACGAGGCGCACCTGCTGACTCCCGGGCTGCTGGAAGAGATTCGGCTGATGACCAACATCGAGACCAGCAAGCACAAGCTGCTGCAGATCGTGCTGGTGGGCCAGCCGGAGCTCGACGAGAATCTGGATTCGCCCGAGCTGCGCCAGGTGAAGCAGCGCGTGGCGCTGCGTTATGCCCTGGAGCCGATGAATGACATGGAGGTGCGCGGCTACATTGACCGCCGCCTGGAGGTGGCCGGCGCGCCGAACCGCTTGCTGCAGGTCTTTCCGGCGCCCACGCTCGCGCGCATTCTGCATTACGCGCACGGCATTCCGCGCCTGGTGAATACGCTTTGCGACAGCGCGCTGGTCAGCGCCTACGGCAAGGGATTGAAGAGCGTTCCTCCGGCGATGATTGACGAGGTGGCCGGCGATTTGCGCCTGAGCCTGAAGAACAGCGTGCAGCAGATGACCGGCACGCCCTTCAACAACCGTCCCGGAGAGGACGAGGCGAGCCGCAAGACCCTGGTGAAGACCCTGATGCGGCTGGCAAGGCTTCTGGATCCCGGCGCCGACAACGACAAGAATCAAGGAGTGGCAGGATGAGCCGAATCTTCGATGCGCTGCGCCGGTCGGAAATGGACCGCAACCCGGACGATGCCAACGCACCCGGGCAGGCAACTTCTGCGGCGACTCCGGGTGACGCCACGTTGAATGGGGCTAACCCTCAGGTAGACTCGCCTGCGGATGCCGCGTTGAATGCGGCTTCGGGCATAGCCATGCCAGCCGTCCCCGTGCCGCCCGCATCCGCGGCCCCTGCCATGGATGAGAAGCTGGCCGAGTTGATGCGCACGGCGCGCGCCGCCAAGGGGATGCCGGACTTTTCGCAGCTTCGCCCGGCGGAGACCATGGAGCCTGAGCCCGTGCCGATGGCCGCCGAGACGGCAAAGCCTGTCGAGACCGCGCTCGACCTGAGCAAGTTGAAGCGGATCAACGTCACGGCCACGCCATCCTCGCGGCTGGTGGCGCTTACCAGCGAAAAGGCTTTGGGGGCGGAGAAGTTCCGCGTACTGGGCGCGCGCCTGAGCAATATCCGCCTCAGCAGCAAGCTGAATATTCTGCAAGTCACCAGCAGCGTGGTGGGCGAAGGGAAGACGTTGACCTCGGTCAACCTGGCCATGACCCTGGCTCGCCGCTTTGACCAGAAGGTGTTGCTGGCCGAAGGCGACCTGCGCAAGCCGGCCGTCTGCAAGATGCTCGGCCTGTCCATGAAGCCCGGCATCGGCGAGTGGTGGGATCATCCGGAGATTCCGGTGACCGACTACATTCTGCGCATTGGCGACACCGGCATGTGTCTGCTGCCCGCCGGAGACGTGGCGCAGCCGGCCAGCGTGCTGCAATCGCAGCGCATCGCCGACCTCTTCCAGGGGCTGGCGCGGCAGTTCGACTGGGTCATCATTGACACGCCTCCGCTGCTGCCCATGGCGGATAGCAATCTGTGGTCGCGCATCAGCGACGGCACGCTGATGGTGGTGCGCAAGGGAACCGTCAGCCGCACCGCGCTGAAGAAGGCCGTCGAGAGCCTGGACAATCCCAAAATGGTGGGCGTGGTGCTGAACGACGCCAGCGATTACGATCGCGTGAACTATTACGATCAGTACTACACACCGCGCGGCGAACGTCCGGCAGGAGCCTGATAGAGGTGACGCGCCGTTCCCATGTTTACATCCCGGTGCGGGCGCTGGCGCTTGGCCTGGCGGAGGCCGTCATGGCCACGCTCGCCCTGGTGCTGGCCATGGTGCTCTACCTGGGGCCCATCAACGCCACGCTGGCCCTGGGCTATGAGCAGGCGGATGTGCGCGTGGCCTTGGTCGTTTTCCTCTTCGTGTTGTGCATGTACTACTGCGACCTTTACGACCTGAGCGTGCTGCGCAATCCGCGCGATGTGGTCAGCAACCTCATCCAGTGCTTCGGCTCGTTCTTCGTTGTGCTGGGCTGCATCTACAGCATGTTCCCCGTGGTGCGGCTTGACATCTGGGTGGTACTGGGCGGCTCCGGCCTGGCTGCCTTTGGCGCCCTGTTGTGGCGCGGACTCTTCCGCTACGCCGCGCACTGGCCCGCCTTCCAGGAGCCGCTGGTCACCTTTGGCGAAGGGCCGGTCATCGCCGAAATCGCACGGCGGGTCAGGGAGCGTCCGGAACTGGGCTTTCGCCTCGTCGGCCAGGTCAGCGAACATCCCGAGCAGGGCGAGGGCCTTACGCCCCCCGACGAATTGCGCCGGCTGGTGGACGACTTTCGCGTGCAGCGCGTGGTGGTGGCCATGGGCGAGCGCCGCGGACGCCTTCCGGTGGACATGCTGCTGGACCTGAAAGAAGAGGGCGTGACCATTCAGGAGGGCAGCGAACTGTACGAGAACATCACGGGCAGAGTCTATCTGGATTCGCTGCGCCCGAGCATGTTGCTCTTTTCGCCGGCCTTTGAAGTCAGCACGTTTTCTTTGCTTGCTCAGCGCGTCATGGCCATCGCGGTCAGCCTATTGCTGATCGTCGTGACCCTGCCCATCATGCTGTTGGCGGCGGTGGCCATTAAGCTGGATTCGCGCGGGCCGGTGGTCTTCCGTCAGAAGCGCCTGGGGCTGCGTGGAAGACTCTTCACGCTGTACAAGTTCCGCACCATGCGTCAGGGCAGTGACGGCGTGCGTCCGGCCGAGGAGAAAGACGCGCGCTTTACCCGCTTCGGAAGCTGGCTGCGCTCGACCCGCCTGGACGAGTTGCCGCAGCTTTGGAACATCCTGAAGGGCGACATGCAGCTGGTGGGGCCGCGCCCCTTTGTGCCGGAGCAGGAGCAGGAACTGGTGGAGGCCATCCCCTTCTACAAGCTGCGCTGGAGCGTGCGCCCCGGCGTGACCGGTTGGGCGCAGATCAATCGCGGCTACTGCTCGACGCTCGAAGATAATTCGGAGAAGCTGGCCTACGACCTCTTCTACATCAAACATTTTTCGCTTGGCCTCGACCTCCTCTGCATCTTTAAGACGGCGAAGACCCTGCTGCTCGGCCGGGGTGCGCGATGATCACACTCGTTGCACTGATCGCCTTCTGGACGGCCGTTACACTGGTGCTGTACGCGCACTTCGGCTATCCGCTGGTGCTCTTCGTCTGCTACGGGCTGGTGCAGATGCGCCGTGACTGGGCTTTTCTGCAACTCCGCGTGGACCGCCGCCGCGGCGAACTGGCCGACGCTGAACTGCCCACGGTGACCCTTCTGTTTGCCGCCTACAACGAGGAAGAACATTTGGCGGAGAAGATCCAGAATACGATGCAGCTGGACTACCCGAAGGAGAAGCTGCAAGTCGTCATCGTCAGCGACGGATCAAGCGACCGCACCAACGAAATCCTCTCGCGCGTCAGCGACCCGCGCTTTGAGATCGTCATCCGCACCGAGCGCAGCGGCAAATGCGCGGCCCTGGCCGTGGCCGTGGAGCGCGCCCGCAACAGTATCTTCGTCCTCAGCGACGGCAGCACCATGTTTGCCACCGATGCCTTACGCAAGCTGGTGCGGCACTTTCAGTCACCGCGCGTCGGAGCCGTATGCGGCGCGCTCAGCTTCCACTGCAACCAGGAGAGCAGCCAGACCGAGGGCCTGTACTGGAAGTACGAGACGGCTCTGCGTTTGATGGAGGCGCGACTTGGCGCCACGCTGACGCCGAGCGGAGCCATCTACGCCGTGCGTGGCACCGCCTACTCGGCGCCCAGTCCGGACGTGCTGGTGGATGACATTCTTACGCTGATGGAAGTGCGCCGCCAGGGTTTCCAGGTGCACTACGATCCCGAGGCCAAGGCCGTGGACTATCCGGCAACCAGCGTCGCCGGCGAGTTCCATCGCCGCGTGCGCATTGGCACCGGGAGCTTTCGCGCCCTGCCGGAGTTGCTGCGCGTCCCTAAGCCGGGCTTCACGGGCTTTGCCTTCTTCAGCCACAAGCTGCTGCGCTGGGTGCTGCCCGTGCTGCTGCTCGTCATCCTGGTGAGCAATCTCTTTTTGTTGGGCCATGTCTTCTATCGCGTCACGCTGGGGTTGCAACTGCTGCTGCTGTTGTGGGCCGCGCTGGGCTGGGCCTTCCGCGGAGCCCTGGTGCGGGTGCGCTTTGCGCTCGTTGGATATTTTCTGGTCGCCATGAACGTGGCGCTCTTCATCGGAATGCTGCGTGGCATTCTGGGCAGGGAGGCGGCATGGCAGCGCGGCAACTAGATCGTCCGCGGCCCGCCCTGAGCGGCGTCCCGGTCTTCATGTATCACGACCTTTGCGAAGGCGCGGCCAGCGACCGTTACACGGCCAGCCTGCCGCAGCTAACCCTGCACCTGGGATTTTTGCGCGAAGCCGGATTCACCGTCTGCGGGCTGGAAGAGGCGCAGAAGCCTCTGCCGCGTGGTACGCATCGCGCCGTGCTTACCTTTGACGACGGCCTGGTGCGCCAATGCGACATCGGGCTGCGCGTGCTGGTGGAGCACGGCTACACCGCGACTTTCTTCGTCACTACCTCGCTGGTGGATACACCCGGCTACATGACCTGGAACCAGTTGCGCGGCATGCGCACGGCTGGCATGACCATCGGCTCGCACGGGCATCGCCACGTGGACCACACCGCCATGAGCGCCAAGCAGGTGGATGAGGAGTTGCGCCGCTCGAAGGGAATTCTGGAGGAGAAGCTGATCGTGCCGGCCAACGCCTTCTCCGCGCCCTTTGGCTTCGTCAACCGCACGGTGGCCTCCGTGGCGCGGCAGGCTGGATTCAAGTTCGTGTGCAGCTCGCTGCCATGGCCGGTGCATCCCGCCATGACGACGATTCCGCGGATTGTGGTTTACAAGAACACCACGCTCGCGGATTTTGCCGGCCTGGCCTGCGGCAGTGCATGGCCGTTGATGGCCCGCCGCGCACGCCACTCCGCGTTGCATGTGCCCAAGCTCCTGCTGCGCCGCTTTGCTCCCGCAAAATTTGGCGTGGGCCCCGACCCGGAGGCGCAATGAGCCGCGTAAATGTATTCGTGCTGATTGACGCGCTTGGCTGGGAACTGGTGGCGCAGCGGCCATTCCTGGCGCAGTACCTGCCGCATCAGCAGGAGGTGCGCACGCTGCTTGGTTACAGCTCGGGGATCATTCCATCCATCCTCACCGGGCAGACTCCGGCGGAGAACGGTGTATGGAACCTCGTCTACTACGATCCCGCGCGCTCGCCCTTCCGCCACATGAAGCATCTGGGAACCCTGCCGGGCCGATTGCTGGACAACCGTTACGGCCGCCGCGCGCTCACCGAACTGGGCCGCCGAGTGCTGGGCCTGGGCTCGAGCTTCGACGTCAGCGTGCCGCCGCAGACCCTGCCGTGGTTTCACTGGGCGGAGGGCCGCAACATCTACGCGCGGCAGGGAATCCCGGGGCGCCGCAGCATCTTCGACCTGCTGCATGAGCGCGGCGTGGAGCACAGAATTTACTCCTACAAAGACCCGCTTACGGATGCTGAGATTCTGGTGCGCGCCGAGGCCGACATCACCAGCGGTTCGGGAGAGTTCTTCTTCCTCTACCTCTCTGAGCTGGATATGTTTCTGCATCTCAACCGGCACGATCCGGAGAAGATAGCCATCAAGCTGGAGTGGTACGAGCGCGAGCTGGGCCGGGTCTTTGCCGCCGCCGCCGCGCGCGATCCCGAGGCAGGGCTGCACGTCTTCAGCGATCACGGGATGACGCCCGTGGTGCGGCACTGCGATCTGGCCGCCGAGGTCGAGTCCACTGGCCTTGGCACGCCTGAGGATTACCTGGCCGTTTACGATTCGACGATGGCGCGCTTCTGGTTCTTCAGCGACGATGCGCGTAACAAGATCACCGAGCGGCTCAGGGGACTCGACTACATTCAGATTCTGAGTGACGACGAGCTGCGCGAATTCGGCGTGTACTTTGAGGACCATCGCTACGGAGAGGTGGTTGCGCTGCTCACGCCGGGCTCGATTGTCGCGGAAGGTGGTTTCAACGGCAGCGGCTGGCGGCCCGCGGGCATGCACGGCTATCACCCGGACGATCCCTACGCCAGCGCCGTGTACTTATCGAGCGCCGTGCCCGAGACCAAGCCAAAGACCGTGCGCGAGATCTTCTCCATCATGCAGGAGGCCGCACGATGAGCGCGCCCCTCGTGGTCTGCATGTTTGATAACGAGCGCGTGCGCGGCGGCGCCGAGGAGCACATGCTCTGCCTGCTCAAGGGGCTGGACCGTGCGCGTTTCCGTCCGCTGCTGGTTTGCCCGCCGGAACTGCTGGCGCAACTCGTGCCGGAACTTCCGAAGGATGTGACGACCTTTGCGATGTGGCTGCACTCGCATCGCCAGGTGGGTTTGATGCACGAGCTCGCGGGATTTCTGCGCCGCCAGAAGGTGCAGGTGCTGCACTCGCACGGCTTCCGTCCCAGCCTGTTGGCTTCGCCTGTGGGCCGCTGGGCGGGCGTGGCGGCCAACGTGGAGACGCCGCATGTGCGCGAGTACTGGCGCAAAGGTTGGAAGGCCGACTATCGCATTGACCGCCTGGCCGGACACATTGTGGATGGCTACATCGCGGTGAGCGAGGCGAACGGACGCTACCTGCGCGAGGAGAAGCAACTGCCGGCCTTGAAGGTGAAAGTGATTCGCAATGGCAGCGACCTCTCGCGCTTTGTCCCTTCACCGGGAGTTTCCCCGGAGGCGGCATCGCTGCGCGTGGCGGCCGGTTTCGGCGAAGAGGATCAAGTTCTGTTCCTGGCCGCGCGCCTTGAGCCGCAAAAAGGCCATGCCGTGTTGCTGCGTGCGATGGCCGCACTGCGCGAGGAGTTCCCTACGCTGCGGCTGGTTGCGCTGGGCGAAGGCACGTTGCGC
>Ga0182012_10003619_pt1 | contig 16389 bp, 21 predicted proteins | sample 612S2SmetaG_FD_120486 | JGI IMG/M metagenome (GOLD analysis project Ga0182012, IMG submission 120486) | Permafrost microbial communities from Stordalen Mire, Sweden - 612S2S metaG | ecosystem: Environmental > Terrestrial > Soil > Wetlands > Permafrost | place: Sweden: Stordalen | collected...
ACGATACAGTCAGGAGATCGCGTCATTTGCTCTTTGTTCGCCCGGCTCACCCATCAACTCGATCCCTACATCTGAATTACGCGCGGACTCATCCCGGGTTCCCCGCGGCGAGGAAAAATCGTCATTGATCGATGTCCGGGCACAAACGACGGCCGCGCTCCGCCGTACCGATAGCGGCGGGCGCGGACGAAGCGCCGCCGGCGAACCAAATGCGACTGTCGCCTCGATCCCGATGGTTCAGAATGGGAACAATCACTGCGTTAACGAGTTGGAAAGCAGTAGGAATACGCGTCTCGTCGGTGGAGGCGATCATGAGATGTCCCCCAGCCTTGCTTGCAGCCACGTGTCTTTTGCAGGTGGTGATCTTTTGTTGGAAGGTCATTTGCCTCATCGAAGATACGATACCCAATCGGGAAAATCTGGCGTCGTTGCGCAAGACACGGGCCGCTTTCTTCGAAGCCGGCGCTTGGAGAAATTGGCGCCTGCCCATCGGAGTGGCGCATCGTGCTCACTAGGCGACGCGAGCCGCGGGTCGTCCCGCCTTGCGCCGCGAATATATCGAGCGTTTCAACGTGGGCGTCCCGGCGCTCCGCACAGTCGAAAAGGGACAGTCGAAAAGGGAGAGTAGGAATGACGCAGCCATCCGATATTTCCCGCACGCGCGTGAGATTGTCGAAGTTGGGAATGGGCGAGGAGGATGTCTCCTGGCTCGAGGCGCGGCGCTGGAGCGAGGCGGCGATTCCTCCGTCATGTGGCCATGCGACACCCATGTCTACCGACGCCGTAAGGCTATCTTGAACAAGGCCATAGAGGATCTGAGCGCGACCGAGCGTAGCGCGTCGTTGGAAGCAAAACTCGCGGCCGCGATCGGAGCGCGACTTGCCAACTGGGGTGAATAGGGGCGGAACGGATGGGGGATTTTTTTGAACAAAATTGGAATTTCCGATTCGCGCGAGTTCATATTCTCGACGACTCCGCGCGCTCTATCCCATAGCTTCGAGGGTGAGGCGCGCCCGATGCGCGTGGTCCGCGCGTCTGGGATGCGGCTTCACTCTTCCTCCGAAGGGTCGCCACGCGATCAAAGCTCCGCAACGACATTTGCGCGGTGTAACACCACCACAAACCGCCGTCTCCGTGAACAGCCGCGAGGCTTGATCAGGCGACGGTGTTTTGCCGGACGCCCGCCGCGTGGCTTTTCACTAGCGGCCGTTGCTCCGGCGCGGACGTTCCAGTGAACGCCGCCGTTTCACGGGCGCGTAGGCCAAGCCGGCGCGCGGAGCGGCCAGCAGGCAATTTCGCACGGCGGTCGTCATCCCGGACGCGAACTTCTCGAAGGCGCGGTAGACGGAAAGTTTGGTGGAACGCATGATCTTCCTCCATCGCTTTTCTCTATCGGTATGACGCTTGCGACCGCGCAATGTTCCCTGCGCGACTTCGAAGCGACGGCGGCCCCGCGAACGGATTACCGATGCTCGGACGAATAGAGCTGCGACTTTGGAGGTTCAGGCGCCCCATTGAGGCGAGGATCGTCCTTGGGATTCACGTAGTCGATATCCCAGGGCCCCAGGGCGTTGATCTGAATGACCGAATCCTCGTCGACGAAAACATAGTGAACCACGCCCTTGGGCATCGACGAGAAACTTCCCGCGGGAAGGATCTCCACGCCGGCGTGATCAGCGGCTTGCCCCAATCCCAAGATGAATTTGCCACTGATGACTGTAACGATTTCCGGCCCGGCATGCATATGCGGAGCGATGCTGTATCCTTTCGGCATTTTAACCCGCAATGCGAACATGCCCGTGCTTTTGGGGTCGCCATAGAGAACGGTCGACTCCGCTCCGGCGGGTAGACCAGCCGGCCCCGGACCCCATTTGATTTCTTGAGGTCGGAAAGTCTTGTGCGTGTCGATCGTCTCGGCCAAGCTCGCCCAGCCGCAAACGACAAGGCCGGCGGCGAGAGTCATAAGCATCCGTTTCATAACCGCCTCCCATGGCGTGGCCCGATCGGGCGTCGCATATTGCTTCGTCCCTCGAGCCGACGCGCCGCGAAGACTCCGGTCCTAACCCAATGCGGCGCGCGATTTACGTTCAACTTAGATAGGTGAGAAATTCGCCGCGCAATTCCAATTCGTTCAATTGGAGCAAGTAATGGCCACGTCCTCGGCGTCCCGGGACGACGACGGAAGCATTTGACGGCGTTCCGCCTTCGAGACCACTCAACTGGACGCAAATAAGGTTCGAGTGTAGCCTCCATCTGAACCGTCTCCCGGGATTCATGATGCGTCTCGCCTTCAGACCCCATGGGAAAGTCGCCTCGCTCGGCGCGCTGATGCTCGTCGCCTTGGCGAGCGCGATCACGCTCGTCTTTTTGCTCGAGCAACTTGAAGATCAAGCTTGGGTGGAGCAAACGTTGGATGCGCGGTCGCGACTGCTGCGAACGCTGGCGACATTGCAGGACGCGGAAACCGGCGAACGCGGATTTTTGCTGACGAATGACGAAAATTTTCTCGAGCCCTACGACGCGGCTGTTCGCGCGATCGACGAGCAGTTCGACAAGCTTGGAAGAGCTATCGGCGATAATCCCCAACAGGTCGAGAGGCTTTCGGAATTACGCGATATCGAACGTCAGCGCATCGCGGTGCTGCGCGAAAATATCGAGCGCCGTCGGCGGGCGACGAATTGGGCGCCTGACGTCGAGAACCTCCGAACCGCGAAATTTCTCATGGACCGCGCCCGCGCGATCATCGCCGAAATGATAGCGGCCGAGAATGTGCTTTTCACGACTCGAAGCAGTAAGTCACGTGCTGCGTCGCTTTTCTCTGAGTTCGGACTCTTGGCCAGTCTGCTTCTATCCGTGGTGGTTGGCTTGGCGCTCAATCGCGACAATCAAAAGCAGTTGATTGAAGCAAAAGTCGCCAACGACAAACTCAACGAAGCGCTGGCGCTCGCGGATAAGGAGGGCGAGAGGCGCGAACGTTTGGAAGGCCAGCTTCGGCAAGCTCTGAAAATGGAGGCGATTGGTCAACTCACCGGTGGCATCGCGCATGACTTCAACAATATGCTCGCGGTCATCCTGGCCAACCTTAATCTTTTGAGGCGACAGATCGCCCGTGGAGAAACCGAAGTCCAGGGCTTTATCGACGGCGCCGCGGAGGGAGCTGACCGGGCGGCGCGCTTGACCCAGCGTCTGCTCGCCTTCGCCAGGCAGCAGCCGCTCACGCCGCAACCTATCGACGCCAATAAATTCGTGTCGGGCATGTCCGAGATTTTACGCCGCACCCTGGGCCACGAGATTGAAATAGAAACTATTCTCGCGGGAGGGCTGTGGCGGACGCATGTGGATGGCAATGAGTTGGAGAGCCTGCTGCTGAATCTCGCGGTGAATGCTAGAGACGCCATGCCGACCGGCGGGAAGCTGACGATCGAGACCGCCAACGCCAATTTGGATGAAATATATGTCCGCGAGCAAGTCGGAGTGGCCGCGGGGCAATATGTGTTGATCGCCGTGAGCGACACAGGATCGGGCATGCCGCCCGAAGTTATCGCTAAAGCATTCGATCCTTTTTTCACCACGAAGCCGACGGGGAAGGGAACGGGACTGGGGCTCAGTCAAGCCTATGGCTTCGTGAAGCAATCGGGCGGACACATAAAGATTTACTCCGAGATGGGGCATGGAACGACCATAAAAATTTACCTGCCTCGCTTCCATGGCGAGCACGTATCGGACGCGACCCAGCCAAGGCTCAAGGCGCGGACCGATTTGGGACGCTCCGAAGAACTCATTCTTGTCGTTGAAGACGAGGAGCGGATGCGTCTGGTCGTCGAAGAGGCGTTCCGAGAACTCGGTTACAAAGTCGTCGTCGCGGAAGACGCGAAAAAAGCTCTGGCCCTGCTCGACGCGAACCCCGGCGTCAGCTTGCTGTTCACGGATGTGGTGATGCCCGAGATGAGCGGGCGCGAACTCGTCAAGGAGGCGCTCCGTCGCCGCCCCGACCTTAAGGTTGTCTATACGACTGGCTTCAGTCGTAACGCCGTGATCCATAACGGCATTCTCGATCCTGACGTAAATTTCCTCGCCAAGCCGTTTACCGTGGAAAATCTAGCGCGGAAGGTCAGGTCCGTGCTCGACGGAAACTGACCGCTTTCGCGTGGACGGCGCGCGGAGACTAAACTCAATAAGACTTGTGAGGACTGAAATAGGCGCGCTTGGGTTTGCTGGCTCGGTCCGCGTCAATCTTCATCCTGCATACAAGGCCGGTCGGCTCGAACTCCATGTTCACGACGAGATACGGCAGGTCTTTCGAACGTTCGATCAACGACAATCCGAAGCCTTTCGATTTCGGCGCGGACACTTTGGGACCGCCGGACTCCTTCCACTCGATCTCCACCTTACCCGGTTCGCCGCGAGCATCTTCCCAGGAAACGTCAAGGCGCCCGCATGTGTCGCTCAATGCGCCGAATTTTTCGGCGTTTGTCGCCAACTCATGCAGTATCAGCACGAGCTGCATCGCCGTCTGCGCGCTGAGGAAAACCTTGGCTCCACGGATGGACACAGCATGATCGGCGCCAAACCGCGCGATCGTCTGGCTCTCAATGAGCGCGCGCATATCGACGCCATGCCACTGTGCTTCGGACAAGAGATTGTGCGCGGACGACATCGCCTCGATCCGTCCCCCGAAGTCATGCAGGAATTTAGAGACGCTCGTCGCGCGGCGTCCAGTTTGTCTCGCCAGCGCTTGCACGATCGCAAGAGAATTTCTCACCCGATGGGTGAGTTCGCTCAGGAGTAGATTCCTGACTTCATCATCGGCGCGCCGATCCGTAATGTCTCGGTCGCACTCGATAACGACGCTTTGTCCGTCGAAGCGGAGCAGCTGTTGGCGACTGTCGACCCACACGGGCGAGCCGTCCTTGGCCAGATGACGCAACTCGCCGCTCCAGAAGCCTGTCTCTCTCAACGACGCCTCGACCTCCGACTTGTTGGTCGGAAATTCCGATTTCAAAAGCTCGTCGCATTTGGCGCCGAGCGCCTCCTCGCGGGTATATCCGAAAAGTTCGACGCAGCCGGTGTTCCAACGCTCAATCTTGTCGTCCATATCGCGCACGAGAATCGCCTCATGCGACAAATCGATAAGACGCGCCTTCTTTTCCAGGCGCTGACGGTAATTGAGCTCGTCCGTGATGTCGGTGTTCGTGCCGCACCAAACGGTAATGCGTCCTTGATCGTCGCGGACAGGATGCGCGCGCGATAGAAACCAGCGATATGCGCCATCGACGCCCCGCAGTGGAAACGTGTCCTCCCACTCCTCGCCGGTGCGAAAGCATTCGGAAAGTTTCTTTACGACTCTTTCGACATGTTCGGGATGATGCGCGGCGCGCCAGCCCCAACCTTCCGCCTCTTCGAGCGTCGACCCGGTATAATCGAACCATCGCTGATTGTACCAGAAGATATAGCCTGACGCGTCCGCCATCCATGCGAGCTGCGCGATGCTATTCGCGAGCGCGCGAAATTTGAACGCCGCGGCGTCAACGGCTTCCGCGCGGGCTTTCTGTTTCGAAATGTCGCGCGAGGTCGCCATCAGAAGACCTGACCGCCCCGCTTGAGCGGGCATCGGCGCGACGACGACCTCCCACCATCTGAGAATGCCCTTCATTGTCGGGCGTACGGCCGTGAAGCGGGCTACTTCGCCGCGTCGCGCTTTCCCGAGGGCCTCCTGAACAAGCGGCCGTGCCTCCTCGGGCCAAAATTCGACCCATAGCTTGCCAAGCAGCGCGGCGAAGGAGTCCGCCTCCAACAGAGCGAGCCCCGCGTCATTTATGAAGCGGACGCATCCGTCCACGTCAATCAATTTGACACTATCGACGCTCGTCGCGAGCAAACAAGCGCCGAGCGACGACGCTATCGCGGAAGAAAGGGCTTCCCGGTTCAGTTCCATGGTTGCCCGTTCCGACAACTCACATCCTTCCTGTCAGATCCAAACTCGTTCGGGAACCTCGCACGAGCCGCCCGGCCCGATCCTAATCACGAGATCGCGGTGGCGACCGTCACCCAGTTAAGCAGCGGCCTCGCGCTTTGTCGAAGCCCTGAGATCGAAGAACAGCGCCTGACTGACCATGGCCTTAATCATCTCCGGCTTGAAGGGCTTGGTGATGATGAAAGTAGGCTCCACCCGATCACCAGTCAGCAGACGCTCCGGATACGCGGTGATGAATATCAGCGGCGTCTGTATCCGTTGCAATATGTCGTGCGCGGCGTCGATGCCGGAACTTCCATCCGCGAGCTGGATGTCGGCAAGGATCAGGCCCGGCTCCACTCGTTCGACCAGCGCCACCGCCTCGCCGCGAGTGGCGGCGACGCCGCAGACCCGATGACCGATTTCCGTGACGATCGCTTCGAGTTCAATCGCGATGACCGGTTCATCCTCGATTATGAGTATCTTCGCGGCTATCTGCGCGGAAATTTCCTTGCCCGCGGCATCGACCAATTGACGAACTTCGCTTTCAGGACATTCGAGCACCGCGGCGATTTCGCGGGTCGCGAAATTCTCGAGCGCGGCCAATAGAAATGCTTGTCTCGGTCTCGGCGTCAATGTCTCGATCTGGCGATCGGCCGCGCCGATCTCTTCCACCGAAGGGTCCGACTCGCCGTTGATCGGGACGGCGTTCCACACGCGCATGTAGAGTTGAAAAAGCGACAATTTCGGAGGCAGATCTCTTCGAAAGGCCCGATGATCCGCGATCAACATCTCGAGGAGCGCGACCACATAGGCGTCGCCCCTTTGCTGCGATCCATTCAACGCCCGCGAAAACCTGCGCAGCGTCGGAAGTTGCGGCGCCACGATATCGGAGATTGAATCGCTCATCTTCGCGGTATCCTCTTTTGCTCCTGCAAGCCGTCGTATGCTTTGGCCCGCGTTGGAAAGTTGAAACTTGCCTCGGCTTCTCGTCTCGCGGTCGAAATCCACGTCGGTCGATTTCCGCGTCAGGCCCGCGACAATTTGGAGAGCGCGAAACCTGTCTTCAGAGGCCTTGTCCCCGCGCGATTGTCCCCGACCGCGCTTTAGCTGGTCGCGACTGTGTTTTGACCGAGATCCGACTTTTCGGGCCCGAAATCCTCCGCTCCGCAAACCCCCATCAGCTCGCAAAGCCTTTCGCGGGCGCGGCTCATCCGGCTTTTGATCGTGCCGACGGCGCAGCCGCAGATCAGCGCCGCCTCGTCGTATGAGACACCTTCGGCCCCGACGAGAATGAGCACCTCCCGCTGCTCTTGTGGAAGCTTAGAGAGCGCGAGCTCGAAATCCAGCATGTCCATGTGAGCCTGTTGACCACCGCGACTGGTCAGAGAATTTTGGAGTTCATCGTCTGGATCTTCGGCCTCGTATTTCCTTTTTCGCAACTCCGTGAGAAACGTATTGCGGAGGATGGCGAAGAGCCAAGCTTTCAAATTGCTGCCTTCGTGGAAGCTATGTCTGCTTTTCCACGCCTTCAACAATGTTTGTTGGACAAGATCATCGGCATAATCAGCATCCCTGCAAAGCGAGTTCGCGAACGCGCGCAGGTTCGGGAGCAACTCAAGCAATCTCGTGCGCCAGTCGAGGCCCGCGTTCGCGCTCATCACTCCGCCTCTTTGTTTGCGAGGTCCCTAAGCAGTTCCGCAAATTTGGCGGGAAGCGGCTGCGACAGCCTAGTCGCATAATATTGTTTGAGACGATCTCCGATCATTTTGTCTAGGTTGATCTCGGCCGCCGAATGCTCTGGCGTCGGGTCATTAGCCATCACGGAATACAGAACGCTACTATCCTTTTGATATTTGCTGCTTGGATCATCTGGCATGATGCTTCCTTATGGTGTCACAGCCTCGCTTCGGACACCAAATTGGATTGGCCGATCGAACGATAGACGCGGCGGGCGCTCAATTGTTCCCAGCCAAGCGCAAAAAATAGTCGCGGTCGCGCTCGCTTGGAGGCCAGGGGAAAAATCGGAGAAAGCGCTTTTTGCTCCTTTCAGAGCGCGCGCTCCGCCTTCAAAGGAAGGCGGAGCGCATGGTTGAAGTCGCTCCCAGCGGAAATGGCCGCAGCTCAGCCCGCCGTCCAAATCTCCTGGGATCTGTCATATTTGAAGCCCGGAGCGGATTTCAGAATTTCCTTGGTCGCGTTCATGATCAGCCGCCACTTGCCGTTTCGTTCGGTGGGGCGAAGCGCGTTGATCGGAACGGCGACATATTTTTCCTTGATGCCGAGAAAGCCGCCGACCGAGACGATCGCGGCCTGCACGCTCTGGTTATCGGCGACGATGAGGTCGTCGACTTCGCCGATCTTATTGCCAGCGGTGTCGTAGACGTCCTGCTTCAGCCACCGGTTCGCGCTCGCGGCCGTCGTTGGAATCGCGGATAGAGTTTCCGTCTGGGCGTCCGTCGCGACCGGTTCCGGCCGATCGCTTCTCGCGAGAGCGCCTGGCGCGGTTCCCCACGCCGCGAGGCCAAGCGCGAACAGTACAGATGTTACGATGCGTTTCATGTCTCTCTCCAAAGCGGGAGTCCCCAATTGGCGGGGATCCTGGCCGTATGACTTACGAGTCGCTCCTTTGTTCCGGGCGTCGCGGATCGATCGCGACGGCGTGGAATCCAACGGCGGCCAGGGAACATTCCGCGAGAGTCGGGCGTCTTCCCCGCACCATTCCGTTTGGGTGAAGGAGAGTTGAGATGGGTGGCTTACTCTATTACGCCGTCGCGTTTCTGATCGTTGCGATCATCGCGGCGATCTTTGGTTTTGGCGGCGTCGCCGGCGTCGCCGTTCAAGGAGCGCAAATCCTTTTCTGGGTCGCGATCGTGCTGATGGTGATCTCGCTGATCGCCGCGGCGGCGCGGCGGATTTGAACATCCGCTTTCGACAATTCGGGAACCGGGCGGCTCGGCTCCCCCCGGTGAAGCGGTGATCTTGCTGTTTGAGAAACTCGGAACAATGGGGCTACGCCAGCGTTCCACACTCGGACGACCCGTCCTAATCACCAAGGAGAACATCATGAATTGGGATGTCATCGAAGGCAATTGGAAGCAGCTCAAAGGCAAGGTCCAGCAGCAGTGGGGCAAGCTGACCGACGACGACCTCAAATTGGTCGAGGGAAAGCAATCCGAACTCGCTGGCAGGCTGCAAGAGCGCTACGGCTACACCAAGGAACAGGCGCACAGCGAAATCGAAAGTTGGGCGAAGAAGCACGGCTAAACGCGCGACTTCGCCTGCGCTCGCAGGCGATGGGACGCTTGCGCTCGGCGTTTGTCCGAACGAGAAACGCGCGTGCGCGAACTTGAATTATGCGAAGGGAGAGCGGCTATTCAACTGCTTTTACGTTCGCATAATTCCTATACCTCCTACGTTGGAGCAAGATGATGCACAGCACGACGCTAACCGATAAAGTTTCGAACGCTTCTGAAAGCGCGCTGAACGCGCTGAGGGAGGCGCCGGGTCAGATCGAGAAAACGCTCAGTCCGGCCTTGGACCATGCGACGCAAGCGGCCACTGACGCAATGCAGAAAACCCAGGACGCGGTGGCGGTCGCGACCAAAAAAGGCCTCAAAGCCGCCGATCAAGCCAAAGAACGAGCGGTCGACGCAAAAGAGGTTTTTGAATCGACTGTTCGGGCGAATCCAGTTCTTTGCGTCGGTCTGGCGTTGGCCGCGGGCTGCATCGTGGGCGCCGCGTGGAATTCAAGGCGCTGATCGACCCGAGAACGGTTGCGTTCCGGCCACGGGGCCGTACGAAGCGCCGAGATCCGGAACGAGCCGTTCAACAGACCAACAGGTCGGAGAAGGAAAAACAATGCGTCATGCCTGTCACGCCTTTCAAGTCGAGGTCAAAAGCAGCGGCCGTAAGTGGAAATCGGTCAAAACCGAAATCCGACCCGGGACGCCCGGGCCGCTAGGACCCACGACTTCGCCGCGCAAAAGCCCACAAGCAAGATTGAGCGCTCGCGCCGCGGCCGATGCGCTGTTCTCCAAAGGCCAAGCAAAAAATTAGATTCAAGGGGAACCTTGCAAACCGCGCTTCGTTTCATCTTCATGGTTGCGACGACTTGGGACGAGCAGCTTTCATTGCGCTCGTCCGGCAAAGGAGCTTGAACATGTCCATCGGCAGCATCATTCTAATAATTCTGATTATTGCCCTGCTTGGCGGATTCAGCGGGATAGGCGGAGGACCGTTCTATGGGATGGGCTATTACGGAGGCGGCGGCCTCGGCCTCGTCGTGCTCGTGCTCCTTGTGTTGGTCCTCCTTGGAAAGCTTTGACTTCGAGTCGGAGCCCCGGAAATATGCCCGGGCTCAGGGTTGGATCCTCAGGCGTCGTTCGACGAATTCTTACCGCGCGATCCATCCTCCATCGACGACAAGTAAATGACCCACGATAAACCGCGCCTGCTCGGAGCATAGGAACAACACCGCCGCGGTGAGTTCGTCGGCTTTGCCCATCCGGCCGATCGGGAACAGCTTGCCCGCGGCTTCGGGAGTGATTTTTTCCTTTTCCATCCACTGATGGAAAACGTCGCCTGGCGCGTCGATGCCGCACGCCGCTATGGCGTTAATGCTGATGTGGTGCTTGGCGACTTCGAGCGCTGCGGACTTGGTGAGACCGTCCACGCCGCCCTTTGTCGCGGCGTAAGCCGACTCGCCGGGATTGCCGGTTAGGCTCCCCGTGATGGAAGATTGATTAACGATCGCGCCGCCGCCATTCTTGAGCATCTGACGGATCTCATGCTTCATGCAATAAAACACGCCGCGAAGATTTGTATGGAGATGAAAGTCGAAACCTGCCGCCGTCTCTTCGACGAGCGGAGCAAATCGCACGACGCCCGCGTTGTTCACGGCGCAGTCGAGACGGCCGTATGCTTCGACCGTCTTGTCGATCAGCGCCGCGACGTCCGACTCGGTTCCGACATCCGCGCGTATGAACAGGGCGTCGCCCCCTTCATCGCGAATGAGGCTCGCCGTTGCTTGGCCGCCGGCCTCGTCGATGTCGGCCGCCACGACTTTCGCGCCCTCGCGCGCGAAGGCTTGCGCGGTCACCCGGCCCAGTCCACGCGCCGCGCCCGTGACGAGCGCGACTTTTCCATCGAATCTTTTCATCCGTGAACTCCGATAGCTGAAGTTTATTCGAGCCGCGGCCTCACAATAACCACCGCCAAAGCGATCTGAACATCCGACTTAGATCGAATTCGCCCACGCATGCCTCAGTTCGGAGCCGAACATCTGGCTGGGCTGATCCACCATACGCCGGCCAGCATCGCGACAACCATGACGCCGGGCACTACTGCGAGCCATGTTCCCGTGACCGCCAGGGCGCCGGCGCCGGCCCATCCGTTCGAGGACAGCGCCTCGGCGAATGTCGCGACGCGCGAAGAGGTTTGGCGTCGCCGAAAATGACTGCGTTTGGCCTGAGCGCGAAACCAATATTGAATCGCCGTGGCGGAACCCGCCGCGACCGTGAGGCCGACGAGCGAGACCAGCGCGGCGAACGGCGCGACGGCGGCGAGCATCAGAACGAGCGGCGCGAAAACGATGGCGACCCCGACAAGCACCGCCTCGGTCTTGGCGCGCAGAACATTATTGCCCGGAACCGGCGCCGTGGCGATCAGCTCGGGCGCGTCCTCGCCGGACACCGCGAGCCAGGCGAGGCCGCCGCCCAATTGTCCCGCCGCCATGATCAGTATCGGCGACAGGAACGTCGCGACGCCGCCTTCGCTGAAAAAGCTGCGCCAAAGCAGGAAGGCGGCGGGCAACAGGTAAAGCAGTTGCATCAGCGTCTGTGACATCAGCCAGGGATCGCGAACCAGCAGCGACCACTCCTTCCGGCGTAGCGCCTGCGCGGGGGACGCGCCGCGGAAGCGTGTTTCTTTCCGGCTCTTTTTCGTGGCGCCATGCGACACGCCGCCGGCGGCCAGCGCGAGCCGGCCAAAGCGCGGCGCGAAAACGCCGATCACCGCGGCGAGGGCGACCACGCCGAGACCAATGAAAAAAGCGAGCGCCGCCGGCTCGCCGAAAACGGCGCGGGCCGGCCATAAAATGAGGCTGTCGCCGCCTGGCGCCAGCCTCTCCAGCACGGCGAATCGGGGAACGGCCATCGTGCCGAACGAGACGATCGCGGCGAATTGCAGTCCGATGGCGAAAGCCGCGCCGATCACCGCCGCGACGATCTGCGAGATCGATCGCGTGCGCCTCGCGCCGATGGCGGCGAACAGCGCGCCGACGATCAGAATCGCGACGGCGACCGCGAGCATCGACAGCGCGACCACGACCGCATAGGCGCAGAGCCAGCGCGCCCCGCCGAGCCAGGCCTGCATGTTGATGAACGGCGCGGCGAAAAGCAGCGACATCGAGAGAATCGTCGCTGATATCGCGCAGATGCGCACGGCGAATAGCCGCGCCGTTGTCGTTGGAGAGGTAAGGATCAGCTCGAGATCCCCACGCGCGTAAAAGGCGCGCGTCACCGACTCCATCGCTTGCGACAGCATGGCCGAGAAGGCCAGCGCCAGCATGCCGGCGATGACGACGAGCTCCCGCGCGTCGCCCGAGCCGGTCAGACCGGTCGAACGCGATAAAAACACATAGGCGAGACCATGCAGGAACAAGATGAAGGCGAGAAAGCCGAACGCCGCCGCGTGGCCGCGCCGGCGGCCCCCGCGAGTCATCAGCCAACTCCAGTCGCGCCATGCGAGCCGTGTTTCATGCGAAGCGAACCAACGGATGGAGCCGGGCGCGCTCATGCCGCGACCCGGTCTTGCGCGACGAGAGCCAGGAATGTGTCCTCGAGACTGGCGTCGCCGGAACCCGCTCGAACCCGCAACTCATCCAGCCGGCCGTCGGCGATGAGTCTCCCTTTGGACATGACGCCGATGCGATCGGCCATGCGCTCCGCGACCTCCAGAATATGGGTCGTCATGATCACCGAGCAGCCGGCGCGGACGCGCTCGCGCAGCACGTCCTTCACCACGCGCGACGAACCGGCGTCGAGGCCGGTGAAGGGTTCATCCAGGATGATCAGCCTTGGTTCATGCACGAGCGCGCCAGCCAGCGCCAGCTTTTGACGCATGCCCTTGGAAAATTGCGCGCAACGTTCATCGGCATGGGGAGCGAGACCGAGCCAGGAGAGCAACTCGCGCGCCCGCGCCTCGGCGAGCTTCGCTTCGACACCCCACAGCCCGGCCACGAAGTCGAGATACTCCGTCGGCGTCAACTGGTCGTAGAGCATAGGCTCGTCCGAAACCCATGCCATGATGCGCTTGGCGCCGATGGGATCGGCCAGCGCGTCGACGCCAAAGATGGAGATCGATCCGCGGTCGGGCGCAAGGAGGCCGGCGACCATGCGCATGGTGGTCGTCTTGCCCGCGCCATTGGGGCCGAGCAAGCTGTAGAATTCGCCGGCCGGGACGCACAGATCGAGCCCGTCCACCGCCGGGCGCTCGAAGGATTTGGCGAGCCCCCGAATTCTTAACGCGAGTGGCGAAGATTTATCGTTCATGCCGACCCCGCCGCTACGCCGCGCCAATGCGGCGGCGGCTCGATTATTCGTTTGGTGGAAGTCAAAGGACACGCTTTCCGTATATTTTAAGTAAACGCCACGATCCCTAATCAGCTATTTCCATTGCCGCTTCGCCGTGGGGCGATGAAATTTCCGGTTCGCGTGACTACATGTTTGGCGTGGCGAAGTCGCGGAGGCGGTGCGATGGTTAAACTTGACGACGCAATGCTGCCCGCTGGCAGACGGCGCTCGCGGGCCGTCCAGGCGCCCGGCGAGCACGGTTTGAGGCTTCCGAAATCGAAGAAGGAGCGACCGGCGAGCAAGGGTCGCGTTCACAAGGGCAGGACGCGCGGTTGATTCGGGCGCATGTTCCGCGCGCCGCCGCATCGTAAAGGACGGTTCCCATGTCGACTTCGAAAACGATCGCCGCTCTTCTCGGCCCCACGCTCGTCGCGACCGCCGCGATGGTGCTGGCCAATCTCGACGAGATGCCGACCCTGATCGAAGGCATGGCGCAGAGCCCGATGCTTGTCGTGCTGGCCGGCTACGCTGCCTTCGTGCCCGGGCTCGCCGTCGTGTATTTCCATAACCATTGGACTGGCGGCTGGCCGGTCGTCGTGACGGTCATGGGCTGGCTGTCGCTGATCGTCGGCCTCATCCGCATGGTCTTTCCGATGCAAATCGCCGCGATGGCGTCGAAGCTCGCTCCGGCTCCCGGCGGCATGCTCATCGCGATCGGCGTGGTCTTCCTATTGATCGGAGGCTTCCTGTCGTTCAAGGCCTATATGCGTGATTGAGGGCGACTTTTGAAAACGACATATCTCTTGATGGAGTGACCCATGCTCAAGCTCTACTATTATCCCGGCGCATGTTCGCTGGCGCCGCATCTCGTTCTCGAATGGATTGGAGCGCCCTATGAGGCGATCCGCGTGAAGCTCGGCGATCCGGCCTATAACGCCATCAATCCCGCCGGCGCGGTGCCGGCGCTCGACACCGGCGAGGGATGGACACTGACGCAGGCCGGCGCCGTCCTCCACTATCTCGCGCGGCGCTTCCCCGACGCCCGGCTCGGATCGGACGGGTCGCCGCGGGACGAGGCCGAGCTTGATCGCTGGTCTCATTTCCTGACGGGCGATCTGCATCCAGCCTTCTTCCCGCTGTTCTCGCCGCAGCGATACACCACCTCGCAGGATGCGGCGGCGCTGGAAGCGGTGAAGACCGCGGCGCAAGCCTTGATCGCCAAGAAGCTGGATTTGGTCGACGCGCATCTCGCCGGGAAGGATCACGTGCTCGGCGGGCGCCGCACGTTCCTCGACGCCTATGCCCTGCCGATGTTGCGCTGGGCGCGCGCGATGCTGCCGGGCGGCCTCCAGAAACATCCGAATTGCGAACGGCTGCTTCGTCACATCGAGGCCGATCCGGTGGCCAAGAAGGTCATGGTCGACGAGGGGATTAGCTGATCGTCCCGGCGCGAACTTCGCCGAAATTCAGAAAAGGAGCAGCCGGCCAGTGTCGGATCTCTATGGCAGTTATGCTGACTTGGCCGCCGGCGAAGCAGAAGGGGTTCATTATCGAATCCGCGTGATTGAAAGGGCCTCGCCGATCGCCGTCGTGGCGCCCCACGGGGGACGGATCGAGGCGGGGACTTCCCAGACCGCCGCATTGATAGCGGCGGACGTATTCTCGCTCTACTGCTTCGAGGGGCTCGTCTCCGGAAGGCGGCTTCACATAACCTCGGCGCGCTTTGACGAACCGAGGGCGCTCGCTCTTGTCGAATCCTCCGATATCGCCATCGGGGTGCATGGACGCGCCGATCGCGGCGACCATCGGACGATCTGGTTGGGAGGCTTGCATGAAAGCCTGCGAGACGAGATAGGCGCCGCGCTGGAGCGCGTCGGGTTCAAGACATCGACCGATCACCACATGCAGGGAAAAGCCCCCGGCAACATTTGCAACAGGGGGCGTTTGCGCGCGGGGGTTCAACTCGAACTGCCGATGTCGCTAAGAAATTCCTTCCTCGACGACCCGTTCGCTCGCCAAGCCTTCGGCTCCGCGGTGCGCGATACGATAGTGACGGAAACAAGCCGTGATTGATTTCATGGCGAGCTCATCCGACCTTCAATGGCCGATCACGGGCACTCCGATCAGCACGGGATGCAGGTACAGCATCGCCACATAGGCCAGCGTTCCAACGCCGAGCGCGACGCCATCGGCGCGCGTGAAGGATGATATTCTGGGGGCTCCGAGGTCGCCGCGCTTCTTGACGGCGATGCGATCGAACACCGCCCAAGCGAGAAACGACCCGAACAGCAGCATGCCGCCGGCGTCGCCATTTGCGAGCAGATGCGCGAGCGCCCAGATTTTGATCGACACCAGCATGGGGTGACGCAGCCAGCCCCTAATCCTGCCTGGCGCCGGGTTCATGCAGGCCAGCGCCACGAAGGCGAACCACATCAGGGGGATGGTGAGATGGCGCGTCCACGTCGGCGGCGTCCAGACGTGGATCAACCCTTCCGCCCGATAAAGCGAGAAGCCCCAGACAATGAGAGCGAATCCGACAACGGACGCCAGCGCATAGGCGGCCTTGTATGGTCTCACTCCAAATCGTTCGATCAGACCCGTCCGCGTCTCGCGAAACGTCGTGAGCGTATGAACGCCGAGAAGAACGATAATCCCCAGAACGAGAACAAGCATATATTTTCTCCATTAGTCATTTGGCGCTTCCGCGCTTGCCCCATTCTACGACGACTTTGTAAAAAACTCTCGTGGCCGCGCGCCTAAGAGGCTGACTGAAAAAGAAGTTGGGTGATTTCAGCAGGTTGTGATTCCTTCGGATTTGCGAGATTCGAGGGAAACAGATGGCCTGGACGGAAATCACCCGGC
>Ga0182012_10003620_pt1 | contig 16388 bp, 15 predicted proteins | sample 612S2SmetaG_FD_120486 | JGI IMG/M metagenome (GOLD analysis project Ga0182012, IMG submission 120486) | Permafrost microbial communities from Stordalen Mire, Sweden - 612S2S metaG | ecosystem: Environmental > Terrestrial > Soil > Wetlands > Permafrost | place: Sweden: Stordalen | collected...
GGTCTTGAAAACCGCCGTGGGGGAAACTCCACCGTGGGTTCGAATCCCACCCCTTCCGCCAATATGGCGATCGGTTGTGGCTAATCGCGTCAGCAGTTTCGCGAGCCGGATTAACGCCCCGGAGAACGCCTCGGCGCCCGCGCGGCGGCGATTCCTTGTCGTCGCTTGCGGCCATTTGCCTCGCCGCGTTTGTCGAGCCCCCGCCATCGGACCGGACCTACAGGCGAAACTCGCCTGCGAGAATTCGCGCCCGTAACGCAGGGTCCAACGGAATATACTCGTTCGAGCCTGGCTGCGCGAAGAAGAGGGGATCCTCGGCTTGTCCGGGATCGAATCCCTGCGCCGCGAGCGCCTGCGCCCTGTGCTTGAATGTTCCGGTGATCTCAAGCTCCTTGCTTAAACGCAGGAACAAGGGGCGGGCATAGGCAGGCAGGGCTGAGTCAACATGCCGCCGGAGAGCCGCCAGATCGAAATCCTCGGTCGTTACAAGCGCCGCCATGCCGGCGCGGCCTTCATGCCCCGGCACGGCGACCCCATAAACATTGACGTCGCGCACGCCCGGGCAACCCGCAAGGGTTTGAGCGACCTCGAAGGTGGAGACGTTTTCGCCTCTCCAGCGAAAGCTGTCGCCGATCCGGTCGGCGAAAAAATAGAAGCCGCGCGAATCCTTTCGCATCAGGTCGCCGCTGCGCATCCAGGCGTCGCCGGGGGCAAACACGTCGCGAAGGATTTTCTTCTCGGAATCCGCGCGGCTGACATAGCCATCGAACGCCGCGCTTGAGCCGTTCCCGGTCTCTATCCGGGCGATCGCCTCGCCAACTTCGCCAATGGCGCAACCTATGCAGCGGCCATCGTCGCCGCGGCGCGGCGCATTGGCGACCTCATCGAAGGCGACCAGCGCGACAGGGAAACGATTGCTCAGAAAGGCCGGCGTGCGCCCGATCGCGCCCGGCTCTCCTTCAACGTTATAAAGGGAGAAGTTGCTTTCGGTCGCCGCGTAAAATTCCAGAATTCTCGGAACCCCAAATCTTTGCTGAAACGGCGTCCAAACGTCGGCGCGAAGTCCATTGCCCACGGCCAGCCGGAGCGTGTGGCGCTTCTGCTCATCGCAATCCGGCGCATTCAGCAGATAGCGACAGAGCTCGCCGATATATTGAAACATCGTGCATTGATGCGTGGCGACATCCTTCCAGAAACCCGAAGCCGAGAAGCGCGCGCGCAGCACGACTGAACCGCCGGCCAACAGCGCCGACCAGATCGCGACCACTCCGCCGACCGAGTGATACATCGGCAGGCAGTTATACATGCGGTCCTGCGGGCTCGCATCGGTGAGCCCGGAGAACCACAGGCTCCAGCTCATTACGCGACGATGAGTGACGATGGCCGCCTTGGGGAGACCCGTCGTGCCCGAGGTGAATATGTAGAGTGCGCGATCCTTCAGCGTGACATCGCGACTGTCTTCCATGCCCAAAGGCTCGCCGGAAAGCCCTTTGCATTCCGCAACGAGGCTGCGCCCCGTTCGTCGCTCGTCGAACGAGATGACATTCAGCGCATCGCCAACCAGCTCCGCTGCTGCGCCGCACGCCTCGTAATGCGGATCGTCCACGATGACGTGGCCAGCCTTGGCGACGCGCAGGCAATGCGCCAGCGCCGGCGCCGCGACATGATTGTTCAGCAAAGCGACGACAACGCCCACGCGGGTAAGGCCGAGCCATATGGCCGCGTAATCGGCGCGATTGCCCATGAGCAACGCCACAACGTCGCCCTTTTGCAGTTCATTTGCGAGCGCCCAGCGGGCATAGCGGTTTGCCCGCTCGGCGAATTGGCGGAAGGAAAGGTTTTCGTATTCGTCAATCACCGCCAACGCGTCTGGCCGCGTTGCGACGATTTCGTCGAAGGCGATCGGCAAGATGCGCGCCTGATCCTGCTCGATCGAGGACGTCTTTTGCAGCGCGCGCAACCAGTCCTTGTTGACTGAGCGCCTTTCGGGCGCCGCCGCGGCGTCGGTTTGAAAGGCCACCGCGTTCATCTCAAGACCGCTTTCCTGATCATATTCCATTAACCATGCTTCATCCGGGCGTCTCAATCCGCGCAATTGTCTAATCCAGCCGAATATAGCTCCAAAGCATTCTATTCCGTTAGGGTTATTACTCTCATTCGCTCGCAGTCCCGAGCATCAGAGTTTATTGATAATCCGAGTCCATAAGCGAAAGCAGCCGCGCATTCAAAAGGAGCGTCGTTTGACGTCTCCTCGGTCGTGCGCTCCGAGAAACTTTCGAAAAGGGCGCGTGAATGCGTAGCGAGACAATAGCCGTGCATGGCGGCTTTGATAATGATCCCACGACAAAGGCGGTCGCGGTTCCGATCTATCAGACCGTCGCTTATGAATTTGATAGCGCGGATCACGCCGCCGCATTGTTCGACCTTGAAGTCGAAGGCTATAGATATAGCCGCATCGGCAATCCGACAAATTCCGTGCTTGAAAAGCGCGTCGCCCAGCTTGAGGGCGGCGTCGGCGCTCTGAGCGTGGCGACGGGTCAGGCCGCCCTCTTTTATGCATTCGCGAATGTCGCCGATCACGGCGGTAACATCGTGGCGGCGCCCACTCTCTATGGCACCACGCATACGCTGCTGCAGCATGTCCTTCCCCGGCAAGGAGTCGGCGTGCGCTTCGCGCAAAGCGACTCGCCGGAGGACATGGCGGCCGCGATCGACGAAAATACCCGCGCGATGTTTTGCGAGAGCGTCGGCAATCCTGCGGGAAATGTTTGCGACATCGCCGCGCTCGCCGAAGCCGCGCATGCGCGCGGCGTCCCGTTGATCGTGGACAATACCGTCGCGACGCCGATCCTTCTGCGGCCGATAGAACATGGCGCGGACATTGTCGTCCATTCCTTGACCAAATTCATGGGCGGCCACGGGACGACGCTTGGCGGGGCCATCGTCGACGGAGGACGTTTCCGCTGGAGCGATTATCCCGCGCGCTTTCCGATGTTCAACGAACCGGATGCCTCTTACCATGGCATGGTCTACGCCGATCATTTTGGCGAGACCGCGTATATCGCGCGGGCGCGCAGCGTCTATCAGCGCACGACGGGCGCGGTTCTGGCGCCGCTTTCTGCCTTCCTGTTGTTGCAGGGGCTGGAAACCGTTGCGCTGCGCGTCGAACGTCATGTCGAGAACGCCCGCAAGGTCGCCGACTTCCTGGCCAGGGATTCCCGCGTCGCCTGGGTGAATTATGCCGGGTTTCCTGACAATCCAAACTATGCCCTGGCCAAGAAATATCTTGGCGGCCGCGCGCCCTCATTGCTGACTTTCGGCGTTGTCGGCGGTCTCGAAACGGGCAAGAGATTTTACGACGCGCTGCGCCTCGTAAAGCGCTTGGTGAATATCGGCGACGCCAAGACGCTCGCCTGCCATCCCGCTTCCACGACACACAGGCAAATGTCGCCCATGGAACAGATCAAGGCGGGCGTCACGCCGGAAATGATACGTCTCAGCATCGGCATCGAGCATTGCGACGACATCATTGAAGATCTCGACCAGGCATTGACGGCGGGGTCGGCGACGAGCGTTGCGCCATTTCTCCAGCAGGAAGGCGTCGTGTGACATGAACGCAATGGCTACGCCTGATTTTGCTGGAGGCGCGGCGCTTGAAATCGCGCTGGTCAATAACATGCCGGATCAGGCGCTTGAGACGACCAGGGCGCAGTTTTCCCAGCTCCTGAACTTCGGCGCGCAAGGCATTTCTTTTCGATTGCGTTGTTACACCATCGCCAGCGTGCCGCGCAGCGAGACCGCGCGCCGCGCGCTGATGCAAAACCACGATGACATCGAGGCGCTCTACGCGCGGGGCGCAGACGCTTTGATCGTTACCGGCACGGAACCGCGCGCCGACGCTTTGGAGCAAGAGCCCTACTGGCAGGATTTCGCGCGGCTCGTCGATTGGGCGCGGACCCACACGCTCGGGACTCTTTGGTCCTGCCTTGCCGCGCATGCCGCCGTGCAACGTCTCGATGGAATCAAACGTCGTCGCGCCAGTCAAAAGATCAGCGGCGTCTTTTCCTGCGAAGTGACGGCGAGCAATTGGGCGACCCAGGGGGCGGGAAAGCTGATTTCAGTTCCGCATTCCCGATACAATGGGCTGGATCTCAGGAATATTGAAGAGTCAGGTTATGCCGTCTGCTCCTGGTCGCCGTTGATTGGGGTCGATAGTTTCTGGCGACGGGAGCCAAGCCTGTTCTTGTTCACGCAGGGCCACCCCGAATATGACGCCGACACGCTCGCGCGAGAGTTTCGGCGCGACGCACTGCGGTTTCTCTGTGGTGAACGCGCCGAATTTCCCACGCCGCCGGAAAATTATTTTTCGCGCGCCACGGAAGAGCGGCTCGGCAGGTTGAGGAACGCTTTTTCTTCGCATGAGCGTCGACGTTACACCGACGCGTTGAATCGGATTCTTTCGCAAGAAACGCCGACCCACGCATGGTCAAACGACGCGGGACGTCTGTATCGCAACTGGCTGACGATGATCGCCTCCGAGAAGATCCTCGGCCTTCGGAGGGCCTGAAGCAAACGGCCCTGTTCGTCCATGCTTTATCGACAGAGGGCTCATTCGCGATGGACGGAGCGGCAATTCGCTGGAATAGCTTATATCCCCGGATCAGAAATTCGCATTCAACGGGATAGGCACGGAGGACAAGATTGCGCGTTGCAAAGTCAGGTGCGGCGCAGATGCTCCCGTGTTCTGAAAAGCTGCGCCACGTCCGCGTCCGCTACCTCCATCCATAGGCGATGAAAAGGAGCGAGTTCCGTGAGGGTAAAGTATGTGTCTTTACTTGAATATGTGAGTATCTGATTAACCTTTATACGGTCAACACGGAGTTAATTATGGCGTTTTTAATGAACAACCTGTAACCTTCGCGATGTTAACACCGGTGATGACGAATGCTCATCGAAACGGGTGATTTTTGAGTTTATCCGCGCATCGCATTCGAGCGCGGCGGCGCCGAAGCGATGAGGCGTTTTATTTTCTTGTCCTGCTAAAACGGACGATGGCCCCGGGACGAGGCCTGAGAGCCGGCATGAAGCAGCAGGTAGACATGGCGTTCGTCGCGGCGGTGGCGCTTTTCGTTCCTTACGGGCCGGGCTTGGACAAGATGTGAAGTGTGAGACTTCTGTTTACGGAGACCTGGATGAACGCGGGCAAACAAATAGACTTTGGCACGGCCAAGAATCTGAGCCTCACGCCAGCGCCTATTCACTCGGACTGGGTTATGGAGGGCAGGCCCTTGGCCCGCAACGCTTTGCTATCGCAAAGCGAGGATGGAACCGCCTGCACGTTGATCTGGGATTGCACGGCGGGTCTTTTCAACTGGCACTACGACATCGACGAGACGGTCTACATCCTTGAGGGAGCGGTAATCGTTCAGGATGATAACGGCGTCATTCGTCGTCTTGAAGCTGGCGACACAGCTTTCTTTCCGGCGGGCTCGCATGCCGTCTGGCGCGTGGAGTCCTATGTGCGCAAGATCGCATTCTGCCGTCGTCTGCCACACCGCAGCTACATGCTCGCCAAGCAACTCTACAAGACGATCATGCGCGGACTCGGACTGCGCAAGACGGAGGCCCATTCCACGCCAGCGATGTTCGGAACAGCACGCTGAGCAAGAATGTCCACGGGAACGATCGCGGGGAGGACGCCCGCGGAAGATGCCGCTTAGCCCAGGGATCACATGAACATTGACATGCCCGTCTCCCGGCCGCCCTCGGCGGCGCCCACCCGGACCTGGACCTTCTTCGAAGGCTCCTGGCGCGAAGGCAATCAGCCAATTTTGGGCGTGCGGTCACATGGCGCATGGCTTGGATCGGTCGTGTTCGACGGGGCGCGCGCCTTCGAAGGCGTAACGCCAGATCTCGACAGGCATCTCGCTCGCGTCAACCGCTCCGCGACCAGCATGCTGCTGGATCCCGTCGTGCCGGTGGAGCAATGGCAAGAACTCGTCGGGGATGGATTACGCCACTTTGACGACGGGGCCCACCTCTACATACGTCCGATGTATTGGGCGGAGGAAGGATTGGGCGGGGGCGTTCGATTCGATCCTTCGTCGACCAATTGGTGCCTCACGATTTATGTAGCGCCCATGCCTGCGCCACGCGGAGGCGCCATTACCCTCTCGCCTTTCCGGAGACCCACAAACGAAACGGCGCCTGTCGACGCCAAGGCCAGCTGCCTTTATGCCAATGGCGCGCGTGCGCTGCTGGAAGCCGCACGTCGGGGATTCGACAATTGCCTGATGCTCGATACGCTGGGCAATGTCGCTGAATTCGCGAACTCCAACGCCTTCCTGGTGCGGGACGGAGTTGTCTTTACGCCGGCGCCCAATGGAACTTTCCTGGATGGCGTGACCCGCCAGCGGGTCATCGGACTTCTGCGCGGCGCGGGCGTCGAAGTGGTCGAGACGATTCTGACCTATCGTGACTTTCTCACCGCCGATGAAATATTCTCCACCGGCAATTTCCAGAAGGTCGCGCCGATGTCGCGCATCGACGGGCGCGAGCTGGAGCCCGGACCCATGTATAAAAAGGCGCGCGCGCTCTATTGGGACTTTGCTCACGAAACGCGCCAACAAGCCCCGGCGCTGCGCGCGGCGTCTTAAGGGCGCGCGACACAGCTTTCCCGGGCTATTTTTGAGATAACGCCGCAGTTCTGATCGCGGTCAGATTTGCCGTTGGCGTGATGCGGTCTGGATCCATCTTCACGTGCAGGATCGATGGCTGGTTCGACGCCAGCGCCGCTTCGAATGCGGCGGGAAAATCATCCGTTCGCTCGACCGTCGCGCCAAAGCCGCCAAACGCCCGCGCATAGGCGGCGAAATCGGGATTGCGTAAATCCGTGGCGACCACGCGCGCTGGGAAATTGCGCTCCTGATGCATGCGTATGGTGCCATAGCTCGCGTTGTCGCAGACAATGACGATGATTGGCAGCTCATATTGAACCGCCGTGGCGAATTCCTGCCCATTCATGAGGAAATCGCCATCGCCATTGATCGAGACCACCAGCCGGTCTGGATGAAGCTGCTTCATCGCCACTGCGGCAGGGACTCCATAGCCCATGCTCGCGGATGTCGGCGCGATATGCGTGGCGAAGTTCCTGAAGCGGTAATAGCGATGAATCCAGGAGGCATAATTCCCCGCGCCGTTGCAGATGATAGCCTCAGCCGGAAGATTGTCGCTGAGCCACATCATGACCCGCGCGAGATCGACCTCGGCGGATGGCGTGGATTGGGAAGAAAAGTCGAGATAATTCTGATGCGCGCGCCGTGTCTCCTCTCGCCAGGGCAATGTGGCCGGCGCCTGGATGTCTCGCAGGGACTTCGCGAACGCTTTCGGCGTGGCGTGAATCGCCAGACTTGGCGAATAGACGCGGCCAAACTCCTCGGCCTGCGGATAGACGTGAACGAATGTCATGCGCGGCGAAGGAATATCCAGCAGGCGATAGGCCTGCGAAGGAATTTCTCCCATGCGCCCGCCGACGAGCACAAGCAGGTCGCTGTCCTGCGCAAAACTGACTAGCCTCGGGTTTGCGTTGAGTCCAAGATCGCCGGCGTAATGCCGATCGAAAGCATCGAAAAGCGGCAATCTCCGGTAGCTCGTAGCAACCGGCATGTCGAAGCGTTCGGCGAACTCATGCATCGCGCGGCGCGCATCATCGTCCCAACGCGAGCCGCCGAGAACAAGCAAAGGACGTCGCGCCTTTTCTATCAGCCGCTCCAGCTCCAGCATTTGATCAGCGCCTGGAGAAGTCTCGATGTCGCGGTGCGCGGGATGAGGGATTGCGGATATCCGCTCGTCTAGCATGTCCTTGGGCAATGACAAAACGACAGGGCCGGGGCGGCCGGCGCAGGCCATCGCGAAGGCGCGCGACACATATTCGTTGATTCGAGGCGCCTCGTTAATTTCGGCGACCCATTTCGCGTGGCCGCCGAACATCGCGGGATAGTCAACTTCCTGAAACGCGCCTCGCTCCCGGACGGAACGCTCCACCTGCCCGACGAACAAAATCATCGGCGTCGAGTCCTGTTGGGAGATGTGCACGCCAGCGAAGGCGTTGGCCGCCCCGGGGCCGCGCGTGACAAAGCAGATTCCAGGTTTTCCCGTCGCCTTGCCATAAGCGTCGGCCATCATCGCCGCGCCAGCTTCATTGCGGCAAACCGTAATTGGAAGCCGTCGCTCGTAGCAGGCGTCCAGCACGGGAAGATAGCTTTCGCCCGGAACGCAAAAGATGCGGTCAACGCCGTGGACAATCAATTGATCGACAAGCGAGAGCGCCGCGGTCGTTTCGGCGAACGATTGCTTCTTCATTTTTCCGGCTTTTCCTACAGCGTGAACTTTAAGGGCCAAACAGAATGGATTCGGAGAAAGTCAGATCTCCGATGCGCGGGCGCTCTGGTCCCTTGAAATATTTTGGACCGCGATTGGCCCGATAAATTCCAAAAAGGCCGGGGACCGGCTCATTGGCGTCCACCAGCGCGAGAAATTGTCCACGCCATCCGAGCGCACGGCCGAGAGCCCCGGAAAGCCGCGAGAAATCTTCGACGCTGCGACAGTAGACCAGCTGAACGGTCGGGATCGCTTCGTGAAAAACCCGCCGAGGCAGGAACACGAAAGGATGTATCTCGTTCTTTTCGCGAACGACAAAGGAAATACACCCATAAGCCTGATGCTCGAGCAGAATGTCCCGCTCTTCTTTTTGAAGAGCGGGACCATAATCGGTTCGACGTTCAAACTGCTCCGCATGCTCCTGTGACCGCAATCCGCCGAGCAGGGGGATGCAAAGCATCTGGCCGTCACAATAGCGGCGAAAGCCCTGCGCCTCTATGACCGGCCATGTATGGGTGGCCGGGGAGACGTTAATGTAAGTGACGTCCTTCAGGCGAACGGCGGCGGCTATCAACAGCGAAGCGTATGCCGCATAAAGCGGATCGACGTACCAGCTCGAAATATTGCACCGCGCCTTCGCTTCTCCGGCAATGTCTGAAAGCGAGAAGATCATCAGGACGACGCCGACAGGACGGTCCCCGCAGTCAAGCATGTAGCCAAAGCGCGGATATTGCGCAGGCGCGTCGCGTCGCGCGAGCCGCTCCAGCGCGTGCGCCCAATATTCCTTCGATCGTGAGGGGAAGCCCAAGACGAGCAACTCGGTCAAAGCCGGAATGTCCTTTTCGGAAATCAACCGACATCTGATCCGGGGAGCCGTTTTGGTTGTCATATTCATTCACCATCACACGCTGAACAACTTGCACTAAATGCATAAAAATTGAAAACTGTTGAAACTCTGACAACGACGGAGCGGTAACGGTGTCGATACGGTTAACGATTATATCGCAAATCGAAAGCGTGGCCGCGGAGCAAAAGAAGAAGATCGCGCCTTTGAAAGACGATCTTGTTCTCGCTGAATCCGGTCTCGATTCTCTCTGTTTCGCTATTCTTGTCGCAAGATTGGAAGATGAACTTGGGGCCGATCCTTTCACTGCGTCCGACGAGGTCTATTTCCCGACCACTCTCCGAGAATTCATAGAGCTTTATGAACGCTGCCCGGCCTGACGCGCAGATGCTGCGCGAGCTTATCGCCACGCGGCCGGGTCTGCGTCTTTCCGGCCCCGGAGCCGACCTTACGGCGATCGATGTCGGAACCACGACGGTTTTTCCCGCAGCCGCGTCGAACTTTGCTGGAAAGTCGATTTTGATTGGCTCGCAAACGCAGATCAACAGCGCGCGAGCTCTGATCGAACTGGACGGGATCGCCGCGCGTCTGGTGGTCTGCCCGCCGGATTTCACCCCCGAACGACTCGCCAGCGTGATCGAACAGGCGCAGGTGGACGTGGTTGTTTCAGATACGCCACAAAAGGTTTTTGGGGGGGCGCGACCTATTTACCTCTGCCAGGATGCGGTTCCCCTCGACAATGCGCGCAAACCTGGGCCGCTGCGTAGCCAATGGCTGCTACCGACTTCCGGAACCACCGGCCCGCCTAAGCTTGTCGCCCATACACTTTCGAGTTTGCTGGGCGCCATATCGCAACCCTTGGCGCAAGAGTCGTCGCCTGTGTGGGCGACATTCTACGACATACGACGTTACGGCGGCCTGCAAATTTTCCTGCGCGCCTGCGTCACCGGCGCGACATTGGTATTGTCTGACGCTGACGAAGCCCTGGATCATCACATCGACCGTTGCCGGCTCGCTGGCGTCACCCATATTTCCGGCACGCCCTCCCATTGGCGCCGGCACTTGATGAATCCGAATTTCGGACTGATCAATCCGGATTATATCCGGCTTTCGGGCGAGATCGCCGATCGCCCGATTCTCTCGGCCCTGCGCGGGGCCTATCCAAGAGCGCGCATCGTTCACGCCTATGCCTCTACCGAGGCGGGCGTCGGGTTTGAGGTCGTCGACGAGCAGGAAGGTTTTCCGGCATCGTTCCTTGGCGCCCGAGACGGGATCGAGCTTCGGCTGCGTGACGGCTCCTTGCATATTCGCTCTTCGCGCACCGCCTCTGCCTATGTGGGCCGCGACGATCTCAAATTGCGGGACGACGATGGATTTGTGGATACGGATGATCTTGTCGAGCAAAGAGGCGAGCGCTGTTACTTCAAGGGCCGGCGCACCGGCGTCATTAATGTCGGCGGCCTGAAGGTTCATCCGGAGGAAGTAGAACAGGTCATCAATTCGCATGACCATGTCCGCATGTCGCGCGTCAGCGGAAAGCGCAATCCGATCGTGGGAGACATAATCGTCGCGGATGTTGTCTTGAGAGATTCGAACGAAACGTCTGGAGGAGAGTCGCTGAAACAGGAGATCATGGATCTCTGCCGCGCTCGGCTCGCGCGTCATATGGTTCCCGTGACGATCCGCTTCACTCCGGCGCTTGACGTGCTCGCAAGCGGCAAGCTGGCGCGCCATCATGCGTAACGTCATCGTCACAGGCGCGAGCCGCGGCCTTGGACTCGCAACCGCGCGCAAGCTTGCCGGGGACGGCTTTTGCGTCATCGCGATCGCGCGGCGCGAGAGCGACTCGTTGCGCGATGCCATGTCCGCCGTCACGCCCGGCAAACTGGTTTTCGAGCCCTTCGATCTTGCGGATGTGGATGGGTTGCCAGGTTTCACCGCTAGCTTGAAGAAAAAATATGGCGCGCCCTACGGCCTCGTCAATAATGCAGCCCTGGGCACTGAAGGCCTGTTGGCGACGATGCATAATTCGCAGATCGAATGTCTCATACGGGTCAATGTGACCGCGCCGATCATCCTCACCAAATATGTCGTGCGTCAGATGATGTCTTCCGGAAGCGGACGCATCGTGAATATTTCCTCGATAATTGCATCGACAGGCTATAATGGCCTGAGCGTCTACGGCGCAAGCAAAGCCGCGTTGATCGGCTTCACAAAATCCCTCGCCCGCGAGGTTGGAAGACTGGGGATCACTGTCAATGCGGTGGCGCCTGGATTCATCACGACCGAGATGACCGCGTCGTTGCAGGACGATGACCGCGCGAAGATCGCCGGCCGGGCGGCCTTGCGGCGTCTCGCCGAACCGGCGGACGTGGCCAGCGGCGTGAGCTTTCTGATGAGCGATAATGCTCGAAACGTCACCGGAACGGTTCTGACGATAGACGCAGGCGCCACGGCTTAAGAGTCTTGCGTGTCTTCGGCGGCGAAATAGCGGCTCCAGAGCGGAGCCTTCCCGATCCCGCCAGCGAAAACGCGGTGCTCCCGCGCTTCCCGAGGCGTCAGCCGGGGGCGCAAGGGAGAGGGCCTCTTCGCCAGCAAATCCTCGGTGGATTGAGCGATGACCTTTCTCTCCACGCTCAAGGAAAGGGCGGCCTGCCGTCCTCCCATGAGCTCCGCATAGACTTCAGCGAGCAAATGAGCGTCGAGCAGGGCGCCATGCTTCTCGCGGCGCGACGAGTCGACCCCATAACGTTGACATAGTGCGTCAAGCGTATTGGACGCGCCCGGATGGCGTCGGCGAGCAAGACTTAAGGTATCGATGACGTTGCTCATGTCGATGCATGGAAAATCGAGCTTCGACAATTCCGCGTTCAGGAAGCGCACGTCGAATTCGGCGTTGTGGATGATCAGCTTCGCGTCTTCGATGAACTCCCGAAAGTCTGAAACAATCTGCGCGAATTTCTTGTGCTGGGACAAAAACTCTTGCGACAGGCCGTGCACGCGAAAAGCTTCGTCCGGCATGTCGCGTTCTGGATTGATGTAAACGTGAAAGCTCCGCCCCGTCGGGATGAAGTTCGCGATCTCCACCGCGCCGATCTCCACGACGCGATGACCCTTTGAAGGGTCCAGGCCGGTTGTTTCTGTGTCGAGAACAATTTCCCGCATCAAAGCTTTCCCGCTTTTTTCATTCGCATCTCGGCCAATATCGCGCGCACTTCAGCCCGCGCGGCTTCAAGCCCTTTATCCGTGTGAACAATGAAATCCGCTCGCTGGCGTTTTTCGGCGTCCGGTATTTGCCGGGCGAGTATCGCCTCGAATTTTTCCGCCGTCATGTGCGGTCGCGCGAGAACCCGTTCCCGCTGTGTTTCCAAAGGCGCGGTGACGACGACAATAGCATCGACATCCTTGTCAGCGCCGGTCTCGAATAGGAGGGGAATGTCCAGGATGGCGATTTCCTCTTCTCGACTCGCCTGCTCTTCCAAAAAGCTGCGACGACCTTCCCAAACCAGAGGATGAACGATAGCCTCAAGACGCTTCATGGCCTCTGGATTGTTCAAAACGAAGGCGGCGAGACGGTTTCTATCGACGACTCCACCGGCTGTGGCACCCGGAAACGCTCGTTCAATCTCCATGGCGGCGGGGCCGTTGTAAATGTCATGCACGACGCGATCGGAATCATAAACGGGTATGCCTTCGGCGCGAAACATGTCCGCCGTGGTTGATTTGCCCATGCCTATGGAGCCGGTAAGACCCAGCAAGATCATGACAGGACCCACGGCTGTTTCAAGTCAGCCAAGCAGGACCTCCTCTCGTCGCAAGGCCTCAAGCACTGGCAGTAGCGGCAAGCCGAGAATGGTCCAGTGATCGCCCGAAATTTCACTGAATAGATGTACGCCCAGGCCCTCGATCTGATAGGCGCCGGCGCTCGTCAGCGGGGCCTCGCCGGCAAGCTTGAGATAGGTTTTGACAAAGCTCTGATCCACCGCCCGCATGAGGAGATCCGCGTGAGCGACGGTCTCGAAGAGAATGGCCCCACCGAACGCAAGGGCTACCGCCGAATGCAGCCTGTGCCGTCGGCCCGCGAGAAAAGCCAATTGCCGCTCCGCCTGTGCGAAATCGCCGGGCTTTCCGAACAGCTGACCCTCGCAACTCGCCACCTGGTCGGCGCCGAGTACATAAGAGTCAGGCGCCGACAGCGATATTTTGAGCGCCTTCGCCCGGGCCAGCGCCGCCGCCACTTCATCCGCACCACCGCCGCAGGCACGAATATCCTGTTCGATCGCCCGTTCCTCCACTTCCGCTGGACGAGCGAGAAATGGGATTCCCGTTTGCCGCAAGACCAAACGCCTCCCCTCGCTCCTGGACGCGAGAATCAGCGGCTGCGCTGCTCGCCAAAGCGAGCTGGCCATAGATGAGGGATCGGGGTTTCTCACATCTAAAAAACCATCCACAGGGGCTCCCTGAACTCGGGATAACGGGGATAAAAGGAGCCAAAAACCGACGACCTTGTATAGCCGGGCATAAGTCAGGCCAAGCTTCAACAGGCATTTTGGGCGCAGGAAATTCGATCCGCCATTCAAATTCAGGAAGGGCCACCTAGGAAGCCTGTGCGAAACTCTTCGAAGCCAACACATAAGATATTGTAAATTATATATAATTTTAAGCATTTGCACATATTAACAGGGCTATGGAGAGCTTTATCCCGCCCAGCCAAGCTGTGAATGAATGGTTAACAAAAATTAACCATTGCTGCCAGCACCCCTATAATAACTAATTAATATATTATTAAGGATCTCTTTATTTTTATTAAGAATCCGTTTAGCTCCTCACCTGCTGTCGAGACGACAGGATCAATCGCGCAGTTAGCGGTCGAGCGTCCCTTGGATCCCAACACATGATTGACGAAAAGCCGTTTCTTTCGGCCTTGCGCAGGGAGAAGCTCCCTGTTCCTCCCATATGGCTCATGCGTCAGGCGGGGCGATATCTTCCGGAATATCGGGAGATTCGGGCGAAGGCGACAAGCTTTCTGGATTTTTGCTATTCGCCGGCTTCGGCGGCGGAAGTCACTCTCCAGCCCATAAGGCGCTTTGGTTTCGACGCTGCCATACTCTTCAGCGATATTCTGGTCATTCCGGACGCCCTAGGGCAAAAAGTGTCATTCGAAAGCGGAGCCGGACCACGCCTCGATCCGATCGAGCAGCCGGAACAATTGGCGCAGCTTAAAGCGGCAATTGATCTGGAGCGTCTTGCTCCGGTTTTCGAAGCAATTGATCGCGTCAAAGGCGCTCTTCCGGCGCAGACGGCTTTTATTGGCTTTTGCGGCGCGCCCTGGACGGTCGCGAGCTACATGATCGCCGGACAGGGCACTCCTGATCAGGCGCCTGCGCGGCTCTTCGCCTATCGCCACCCCGAGGCCTTCGCAAAGTTGATTGCGCTTCTGACAGAAGCCTCGGTCGCCTATTTGACCCGCCAGATCGACGCGGGGGTTGAGGTGATTCAGATTTTCGACAGTTGGGCCGGTGTTCTGCCTACTCATGAATTTGAGAACTGGGTCTTTGCCCCTTTGCGGGAAATAGTTTCAAGGGTAAAGCGGCAGCGGCCCGGAACGCCGATCATCGCTTTCGTGCGAGGCGCGGGAACTCATTTGACCCAACTTGTCGAAGGCCTGGGCGCTGACGCCTATGGGCTTGAAACAGCTGCGGATCCTGTCTGGGCGGCGCGCGAAACAGCAGGCCGGGCCACCTTGCAGGGAAACCTGGATCCGCTGGCCCTGGTGGCGGGTGGCGCGGCGCTTGACCGGGAGATCGACGCGATTTTGACCGCTTTCGCGGATCATCCGCATATTTTCAACCTCGGTCATGGGATTTTGCCTCAAACGCCGATTGCTCACGTCGAGAGGCTGGTTGAGAGAGTCCGCGGAGCGAAGGGATAGACGATGTATTTATGGATCAAGGCCTTGCATGTGATCGCCATTATATCCTGGATGGCCGGCTTGCTCTATTTGCCGCGCCTGTTCGTCTATCATGCTGGCGTTGGCGCGGGCGCTCAGTCAGAATTGTTCAAGACAATGGAGCGCAAACTGCTGCGTTTTATCATGGTCCCGGCGATGCTGGTGTCCTGGGCGACAGGGCTGACGCTGGCGGCGCAGGCGGGTTATTTTCATTCGGGATGGTTTCATGGAAAGCTGCTGGGGGTGGTGCTGCTGACCGGCGTGCATTTTTACGACGGCTTCCTGGTCAATGCTTTCGCCGAGGACCGTAATATCCACGCTTCGAAGTTTTACCGGTTCTACAATGAAGTTCCGACCTTGCTGATGATCGGCATTGTGATTTTCGTGATCGTGAAGCCGTTTTGAAGAAGCAGCCCCTGTTTTCCGTAAACGACCATTCCTGGAGCGCATCTTGCCTTCCGGACGAAAAACGTCTAAGTGCATGTGGTCCCCACTTTAAGGCAGATCGTCGTTCCAGCGACCGCCAGACTTTGAACTGGCGCCTCGGGAGCTCCCCGCTCCCGCCTCTCCTGCCAATTCCCCGGAACCTATCCGAACGCCTATCGACTTGAGGCTTGCCCCCTATGCGGGAAATCAAACTTTCCGATCTGAAATCCAAGACCGCCGCTGAACTTCTGGCTTTTGCGGAGGAACATGAGGTGGAGAACGCCTCGCTGCTGCGCAAGCAGGAGCTGCTGTTCGCAATTCTCAAGCAATTCGCCAGCCGCGAGGTGGAAATCGTCGGCGAGGGCGTCGTCGAGGTTCTGTCCGATGGCTTCGCCTTTCTGCGTTCGCCGGACTCCAATTATCTCGCCGGACCCGACGACATCTATGTTTCGCCCTCGCAGATCCGAAAATTCGGGCTTCGCACGGGGGACACGGTCGAGGGCATCATCCGCAGCCCCAAGGAGGGCGAGCGCTATTTCGCCCTGCTGAAGGTCAACACGATCAATTTCGAGGATCCTGAAAGGATCCGGCACAAGGTTCCTTTCGACAATCTGACGCCCCTTTATCCCAATGAGCGGCTGAAGCTTGAGATCGAAGACCCAACGCGCAAGGAACTGTCCTCGCGCGTCATCGATCTCGTCGCTCCCATCGGCAAGGGCCAGCGCGCCCTGGTCGTGGCGCCGCCACGCACCGGAAAGACCGTGCTGCTGCAGAACATCGCGCAGTCGA
>Ga0182012_10003621_pt1 | contig 16385 bp, 17 predicted proteins | sample 612S2SmetaG_FD_120486 | JGI IMG/M metagenome (GOLD analysis project Ga0182012, IMG submission 120486) | Permafrost microbial communities from Stordalen Mire, Sweden - 612S2S metaG | ecosystem: Environmental > Terrestrial > Soil > Wetlands > Permafrost | place: Sweden: Stordalen | collected...
ATCAGGTCTTTTTCCGCAGCCTGTTCATCCCCCCATGAACATCCCACCGTTCACATCCAGCACCTGGCCCGTAATATATCCCGCCGCATCCGACGCCAGAAACGCCACCGACTGCGCAATCTCCACATCCGTTCCCGCGCGCCCCAGCGGAATCTCCGCCATCATCGCCGCGCGCACTTTCTCGTCCAGCACCGCCGTCATCGCTGTCTCAATGTAACCCGGCGCCACCGCGTTCACCGTAATGCCCCGCGAAGCCACCTCCCGCGCCAGCGACCGCGTCAGCCCGATCAGCCCCGCCTTCGACGCCGCGTAGTTCACCTGCCCGGCCTGCCCCGTCCGTCCCACCACGCTTGAGACATTGATGATCCGGCCCCAGCGATTCTTCAGCATCGGCCGCAGCACCGCCTGGGTCAGCAAAAATGCGCCGGTCAGATTCGTCCCCAGCACAGCGTCCCAGTCCGCGCGCTTCATCGCCATCGCCAGCCCATCGCGCGTAATCCCCGCGTTGTTCACCAGGATCTCCACCTTGCCGAACCTTTCCAGCACCGCCTTCGCCCCCGCCTTGATCGATTCCTCGCTGGCCACATCCAGCGGAATCGCCGCCGCCTGTCCGCCTGCGGCCTCAATCTCCGCCACCGCCTCGGCCAGCTTCACCTCGTTGCGCGCCGCCAGCACCACTGTCGCCCCGGCCCGCGCCAGTTCCACCGCGCAAGCCCGTCCAATTCCCTGGCTAGCTCCCGTCACCAGCGCAATCCGCCCCTGCAAACTCGCCATATATCTCTGGTCAACCTTGCGCGCACAACGCCCCGCGCCCTTCCGTCCCCCATTATAAGTGCGCACATCTCAACCGTTCGCGGCAAGCAACAAGCTCAACCACGCGCTGAATCTTTCGCTTGGAATCCCAACCTGCCATCTGTCATCTGCAACCTGTAATCTGCTTCTACGCACAAGAAAACGCCGGAGCCGCATAATGCAGCTCCGGCGCTTACAACTTACAATTGACAATTGACAACTTACAACTGAAAACTGCCTTTCCTACTCGAGCGCGTCCACGTAGTGCGCCAGCAATATCGTGTTCCCTGACGTTGGATCCTTCAGCAGCAGACCGACCACGCGCACATTGCCGGTCACGTCACTCACCCCGGTCAAGCCATCCCGGAAATCTGTTTTGGCTGCCGTGTAGACCGTCACCGTCTGCGGAATCAGCACGCCGGCAAAGCCGTTGATCTTCATCTGGAATGTTCCGTTCGCCGTGTCCGCGCTGTTGGCCACCACCGTGCCGTTAAAGCCCCAGTGCCGCAGCACCACGCGCTTCACCGTCACTGCGCCGGCGTTGGCCGCGCCCGTCGCCGGTCCGCCCACCGATACATGCTGACCCGGCAAAAGCTGGCTTGAGTTGAAGAGGAACTGCGTCAGCGGATTATGCCACCAGTAAATAAAGAACTTCTCGTTCCCGCTCAGATCGACAGTCGCAATCTGTCCCAGCGTGATCCCGGTCGTCGTCGGCAGCAATCCGCGCACATACAGGTCAAAGCTGCTCGCTGTTCCTGATGCCGGCTGAACGTAGGTAATCTGTCCGCCCGCATAGAAGCCATCCTGTGAAAGAATCCCCACATCGTCGGCATCCAGCGTCTGGTCCACTTTGTCCAGCACGCCCGACACCGTCACAATGCTGCTGGTCGTCAGTTCGCTGATGCTCTCGCCGTTCTCCCACTCAGTTTGCCCGTTCACATTAATGGTGAACTGCTCGCCGTGAGGCCCTTGCACAACAAACGACTGTCCGCTCGCGTTCACGCTCACCACCGCCGCATCGAAGCAGTCGACGTAGGCGCCGGCGTCGCCAATCCCTACCGCCTTCACATCGAACGTCGGCGTTACACCACCTGTGATGGCTCCGCTTCCGTCCACCACGATCGTCTTGCGCAGATCCAGGTCCACGCGCAGCCCAACCGGCTCACCCTGTGCAACCACCAGCGGCGAAGCCAGGGTTGCCGTATACGTATACGTGGCTACCGAGGAGGGATAAACCGCATTTTCCGTTTGTATGGTTGGCGGCCCGCTCGCCGGCACGTTCAGATACCCGATGGCCGCGCTGCCCAGCGTGATTGAAATGCTGGTATACGTCCCGACCGGCACATCGTTCAGGTCAACCAGCGCCTGCAGCCCGTTATACCGAGCGAAATCCACTGTCGGCGTGCCGCTGATCAGGGGCACGCTGTTCCCGCTCGCGTTCACTGCGTTCACACTTTGCACCTGCACCGCAAACGAAACCACGCTCGCCATCGGCGCGTCCGTGCCCACCACAAACGCCGGTGCGGTCTCGGTTACCGGAGTTGTAGTTGTAGTCGTATTCTGGTTCGATCCGCTGCTGCAGCCTGCCGCCGCCAAACCGGCAGCCATCAGCAAAATCAATGCGCTCGTTGAAAATCTGCGCTGCGTCATGGTTTCCATAATCGGTCACACCTTTCTGATGTTGTCTCATTTCAGGGGTTGTGTAACTCATGCAATGTGAAAGTCGCATAAGTCCATTAGTACGTTTCGTTCAGAGATTCTTCCTGAGGCCGCCAAAGGCCGCACGCAGGCGCAATCCCGCATTACCTCTCATGCTTTCAAGAAGAGAATCAACTGCAGAAGTTTCTCGATTCGTGCTCGCACGAACTCGTTGCCGAATTGCATCAGCTGCGGTTGGATAAGAGCACATGAGTCAGCACGAAGAGATCTTCGAGGCTCAACAAACCGTCTACCGCGATAACCCACCGTCGTTCGAAAAGTTGTGCAAAGTCAGTCTGGGTTTGTGAAGTTAGTTTGAATCGAAGATTGCTTTTTAGTAATCCCTACTCCCTATTCCCTGCTTCTCTCACCCCAGCGGCGTCACCGTCGCCGTCACCTGGCGTCCCGCCATCGCCGGTCTCACCACTTCCGCCGGCCACAGATACACTGCCAATCGCCGCGAGTAGTGCAGCACCGGCTCAATCGCCGGCAAATCGATCCCAAACCCATCCGCCAGATCGTTGCGCTCAATGTCCGCTTCCGCCTCCTCCAGCGGCCACGGAACATGATGCACATTCGCCCGAACCACCTGTCCCGCCCTGTTTTGCGAGAACAAACAATAACGCTCCGTCAGAAAATACTCCAGCGACCCGCTCCGGCTCTCCGCCAGCTTTCGCGTTGGACCGAGGCCCCGGTAGCGCGCTTTGAAGATGACCGGCCGTTTGCTCCAATGGCGCCTGCTATAAAAATCGAACTCCCGCTCTGACCGCTGTTCGAGCTTCATCTCCGCCCAGTAGTACGGCAGATGATAAAACGTCCGCGCCACCCCCACCGCCAGCAGGTTTCTCGCGTCCAGCGACAGAAAATAAACTCCCCGCGCGCCCGTATAAGGCTCGCGCACATACGTCCGCAAGTTCAGTTCCGGAAAGCTCCGCACCCCCGGCAACGACGGCACTCCGCGCATCTTGATCCGGTCCATCCAGAACGGCACAATCCCCAGCCATGCCGATCCCTGGTAGGTGTCCACCTGCAAGCCCTCGGGCAACAGCGCCGCCACCTGCGCAGCCGCCACGGGCCAATGCGCAAACAGCAGATCGTTCCATCGTTGCGTCAAGGCCCAGCGCCCCGAGGGCAATGGCCGCGGCCTCTGCGACGTCCTTACCTGAAACTCCTGCATGACCCAACCCTGCCTGATCGGTCTCGTGTTTCCGTCACCCTTAACGACGAAGGAACCCTTGTCCAGGATGCAGATTCGCGCGTGTACCCTAATGCCGTATTCTGTTCGCGAGCCATCATCCATGTCCAGTGAAACTTTACTTCCTCCCGGCGCCCGCAACCAAACCGACGTTTTCGCCGTCCACGGCGCCGACCCTGAGGTCCTCGCCTACGCCATGGCCAAGTACTCCCGCTCCGCCCTCTCCATGCGCGAGTCCCTCAACGAAATCAGCGCCCAGCGCGCCGAGCAGTTCCTCAACACTTTTTACTTCCAATACGGCCACCGCTCCATCGCCGACCTGGCCCACATCGCCTTCGCCGTCGAGCGGCTTTCCCTCCTCGCCGCCATCATCCTGGTTGACGAGCAGCGCTGGGACGGCCAGGAACGTTCCACACGCTATCAAAACTTCCTCAAATCCGGCTGGTACTTCCCCGATTTTGGATCGGACTCCGCTTCCGCCGATCTCTACGCCAAAACCGTCGGCAACCTCTTCGACACCTATCAACGCACCACCGCGGCTATCCTCGAAGTTCTGCGCCGCCGCGTCGCCTGCCCTCCGACCTTCAAGCCCGACGCCTACGAGCGCACACTCAAAGCCCGCGCCTTCGATGTAGCCCGTTATCTGCTCCCCCTGGCCACCAACACCTCGCTGGGCCAAATCGTCAACGCGCGCACTCTTGAAACCCAGGTCTCACGCCTGCTCTCCCACCCCGTCGCTGAGGTCCGCGACCTCGGCCTCAAGCTCCGCGAAGCCGCCACTGGCCCCGCCTGGCAGGTCAACGCCCAGGCCGCCGCCGCCTTCGTCCAGCAGCTCGACCCCACTCTCGCCGCCGAAGCAGCCCAGCTCTTCACCCGCGAAGTCCGCACCGCACCCACCCTGGTCAAATACGCCCAGCCCAACGACTACTTGCTGAAGACTAGCGCCGATCTAACCCAGGCCGCCGCTGAACTCCTCGCCAACCACCCCATAGCCGACGCTCCATTGGTAGACCTGGTCGAACGCACCGAGACTCTTGAAGTCGAGCTGGCCGCCACGCTGCTTTACTCCGCTGCCCACCACTCCTACCGCCAGATTCGCGATCTCGTAGCCCAGCTGCCCCAAGCCCGCGTCGACGAAATCATCGAGCTCGGCCTGCGCCACCGTGGCCGCCACGACGAAGCGCTTCGTGCCTTTCACTCCGGCGCAGCCCTGCGTTTCGACATCCTCATGGACATCGGCGGCTTCCGCGACATGCACCGTCATCGCCGCTCCACCCAGATCATCCAGTCCTTCACCGCGCTCCACGGCTATGAGACCCCCACCTCCGCCGACCTCGCCCCTGAAGATGAATCGGGCCCCGTCAATCTCCTCGCCGAAGCCGGCATCCTCGCCGATTACCAATCCGCCATCCGCTCCGCCCACGCCGCCAGCGCTCAAATCGCCGCCGGCTCCGCTCCTGAGGCCGATCAGTCCGCTCTATACCTGCTGCCTCTGGCAACCCGCATCCGCAGCCTCTTCAAGATGGACTTCGCCGAAGCCCAGTACATCTCCGAACTTCGCTCCGCCCCCGCCGGCCACTTCAGCTACCGCCGCGTCGCCTGGGAGATGTTCTTAGCCCTTCAGCGCCAGCACCCCACCTTAGCCAAACACGTCCGCGTAACCGACTTCACCAACCCCATCGACATCCTCCAGCGCTGACCGGGACCAGCCGCGCACCGAATCGATCCGCGACCCTGCGGCGTTTCTGGGGAGTGATATCTTTCTGACTGGGCTTCCGTGTCTTCCCGGTCCCCGACAGCGAGGGACCGGAGCCACCCGCCGCTGATGACCTGGCTTACACTCAAACTACATGCTCAACCGGGGCTACGCCTACACCACAATCATCGGCGGCAAACACCGTGGACAAACCCTGCTCTCCCACCTCGCAAGCCTCTATCCCCACTCAACCCCACAAGCCTGGCAACAAAAACTGAACAACGGCGAAGTCACCCTCAACGGCACAACCGCCACCGGAGGCGAATCCGTCACTTCAGGCCAAACTCTTGTCTGGAACCGTCCGGCCTGGACGGAACCAGACTCCCCTCAGCACTTCGAAGTTCTGTTTGATGACCCTCATCTGTTGGCCGTCAACAAACCCAGCGGGCTGCCCACACTTCCCGGCGGCGGCTTCATGGAAAACACTTTGCTGCGCCTGGTGCAAAAGCAATTCCCCAGCGCAAATCCTGTCCACCGCTTGGGTCGAGGCACCAGCGGCATCGTCCTCTTCGCCAAAACACCGCAGGCGGCCGCTCATCTCTGCGCAAACTGGAACACACCCAAAGTTCAAAAAATCTACCGGGCGCTGGCTCAAAACATTGCTGAGCACGACGCCTACGAAATCCTCACCCCCATTGGCCTGGTACCGCACCCGCGCCTCGGTCAAGTGTGGGCCGCGAAGCCCGATGGCAAACCGTCAAAGTCATTGGCAAAGGTGATCGCACGCAGAGCAAGCAACACGGCGGGCACCAAAACAGGCACCACAACGTTTGAGGTAAGCCTGCATTCGGGCCGCCCTCATCAAATCAGAATCCATCTGGCATCCATCGGCCATCCCCTGGTAGGCGATCCTCTCTACGGCTTAACCGGCCAGCCTCTTGAAAATCTCCCCGGCCTCCCCGGCGATGGAGGATATTTCCTGCACGCCCAATTTCTGAAATTCCACCACCCCATCACCGGAGAACAGATCAATCTTGAGGCAGCGTTGCCGGCTGGATTCTCCCCGGTCCCCAAAGACGAGGGACCGGGGGCACCCTCAACTTGATCATGCGCCGGATCTCGCGCATGACGATCGTCAAAACGTCAACTTCTTATTTCGCCTGCGCCAGCCCCGCAACGACTGCGGCCATTTTATCGAGTATCTGGTTCCAGCCATCGAGTTGCCCGCTGTTCTTTGCGCTCTCCATGGGTTCATTTCCAATGTGGGTGAGTCTTGTCTGGCCGTTTCCGAGATCCTCAAAGATGGTCACGTCGTACGCACCCTCGATGGCCTCATGTTCTATTCCTAATTCCGCAGGGTCAATCTTGTTTCCCTCCGGGTCGGAAAAGTACATGGAGGAAACGATCTTCTCGTGCAGAACAATCTCGTGGTATTCAACCGCATTCCAGCCCTCCTGCCCATCCGGCGCTCTCATGCAGCAGAGAAGTTTTCCTCCCACGCGAAAATCCATCTTGCAAACGGGCGCGGTAAAGCCCTTCGGTCCCCACCACTGCATTATGTACTTCGGGTCTGTCCACGCCTTCCAAACCAATTCGCGTGGGGCATCAAAAACTCTTGTCACAACCATCCGCTCTGTCTCGCTAACCGTGTTTTCTGTCATCTCTGACCTCCTTTTTCATTTGATTCACAACCACATCCAGCTTGTCGAAACTCTCTTCCCAGAATCGGCGATAGCTAATCGCCCAGTCGCTGACTGTCTTTATCGCCTTCGGCCTAAGCGTGCAAACACTCTCTCGTCCACGCTTCGTCTTGATCACAATCCGCGCCCGAACCAGGTAGGCAATATGTTTTGAAATCATCTGCTGCGAGAGTGCAAACGGTTCCGTCAATCGATGCACAGAGGCGGGCCCGCGTGATAGCCGTTCGATCATCGCCCTACGGGTGGGATCGGACAAAGCCGCAAATGTTGTACCCAACCTATCCACAACCATATGGTAGTGGATTTTCTATCGGTGTCAAGTGCGAATTTTGCAATCCCTGATTGGCGGGTGGCCCGATCTCACGCGAAATCACATTAAGTTGAGGGTGCCCCCGGTCCCTCGCTTTTGGGGACCGGGGAATTCATAAGCCTCGGAACGCCGATTGCGCATCCACTCGGGCAGTTTCCAGCCTCTCTCGAGGGCTGTACCCTCCGATTCGACCTCCACGGTTCCGCGCATACCCGTCTGATAGGGTCGGAAGCTTGCACCCTTCCAGTCTTCCGGTGATGCCACCAATCCTCGTACAACCGGGTTCCACAACAAAGAGAAGTATCTATGACAATCGATGCCATATGGTCTATAATGCCATCATGGGCGCGCAATGGAGGCCGATCTGCTCTTTCACCAGCGCATCGACTACGACGATGGTGGAATCGTGGAGATGACTTTATGGCGCGTTCCATAGCCCGTTCCGCCGACGACTCACGGCCTGAAATATTCGCTGTTTTACGGCCGCGAAGGCGCTCGGGAGGTTGGGTACGATAACGAGCGCGGCAAGGGCGATCATCGGCATTTTCAGGGAGTCGAGACGGCTTACGTGTTCAGCACCGTCGAACAACTGATCGCTGATTTCTGGGCCGATGTGCGCAGATTGCGAGGGACAAAATGAGCAATGTGAAATTCACTGTCGACGGAAACATGGAGGACAAGATGGAGGACGATGCGTCAAGGCGGTTCGTTGATGCCTGGCATCGAGCCGAGCGCGGCGACACCTTCCACGAGCGCCATCTGTCCTTTGAAAGCTGGGATGCCCTCGCGCGCGTCCTCACCGGCAAGCGTATGGAGCTGTTGCGCTACGTCCGCCGCAACCATGTCCCCAGTGTGCGGGCGCTGGCCAAGGCGCTCAGCCGCGATTACAGCAATGTCCATGCCGATGTAAAGGCCCTGGCCAGCGCCGGCCTGCTTGAGGCCAGCGCAAAAGGCGTCCGCGCCGACTACGACGCCATCGAAACCCGCATCGCCCTCTGAGGCGGGTGGCCCGATCTCTCAGTCCTTTCCAAACTAAAACGAGGGACTGCGGACGGCGTCGTAATGATCAGGTTCAAAGCCGCGATTGAACCCAGAACAATCTCCGGCAAAATCCCTGGCCGGTTTAAACTAAAGGCTGCCCGGTCACGAGGCTTATGCCAGCCGAAATTATCCTTCAGCCCGGTCCCAACGCCGCAGGTCTCGCCGAAAAGCGCGAGCGGCTGGCTGCCGTCCGCGCCGCGCTTGCCGAGCGCGAAGCCGACATTGCACAGATTCGCGCTCAGTTGAAGGCATTTGAAGGGCGCTATCTCCAGCGTGTCGGCGTTCTTTATGCGGAGCTGGACGAGATTGCGGCACGTATTACCGAGCGTGAAGTCGATCTGTACGACTCGGACTCCGCGCGTCAGCGTGCGCAGGAAGCGCGGCAGAGAGCGCAGGAAACCCACGAAGCCGCATTTGGCGCCGACCAGGAGCCCGTTGAGTTTGACCCGTCGCCGAGTCTCAAGACGCTGTTTCGCGAAGTCGCAAGGCGCATTCACCCTGACTTTGCCAGTGACGACGCGGAACAAAAGCACTTTACCTTGCTGATGACGCGCGCCAATCATGCGTACAACTGCGGCGACGCGGAGACTTTGCAGCGGTTGCTCGACGACCATCTCGAGGTCAACGCCTCAGGGTCCGATGAGGGAGACGGCGTCACCCTCCTTCGTCTTGCCCGGCAGATTCAACATGCCGTGCGAGACATTGCCCGGCTCGATGGCGAACAGCAGACGCTGCTTCAAAGCGAGATTGGCCAACTGTATACCGGCGCCGAAGCCGCTGCGCACGAAGACCGCGATCTGCTGGCCGAACTCGCAGCCGGCCTGCGCGAGCGCATCGCCGACGCTCAGTACCGGTTGGAGTTTGTCGAACGACAGGTCAGTGCCCTTGGAAGGTAAAGCTCAATCCGGACTGCAGCATATCCCTTCCGGCGGCGCTTTGGCGCTCCACTCCGTTCGCTCCAGCATCTTCGCGCGTGGCCGGCGCGACGCCGCAAATTCATCTTCAAACTCCGACTACCAGAGGGCCGTGGCCGCATACAACGCCGGCCGATTCTCAGAAGCAGCTGCAAGCTTCAACCAGGCTGCCGCCCAGGGTCACGCTGAATCGCAGTACATTCTGAGCACCATGTATGACGCATGCAAAGGGGTGCCCAAAGACGGCGCGCAGGCTGCACGCTGGGAACGCATGGCTGCGGAGCAGGGCCACCTGTATGCGCAAGCCAATTTGAGCTTCAGGTGTTATAGCGCGGGCGACCTGGCCGGCGCGTTTGAATGGTGCCAGCGGGCCGCGGACGGGGAACTGGCCTGGGCACAGTACAACCTCGGACTCATGGTTCAAAAAGGTGAAGGAGTGGCCCGAAGCGAAACCGAAGCTGCGCACTGGTATCGGCTGGCGGCATCGCAAGGCTTTGCGGACGCCCAGCAACGGCTCGCAGACCTTTACTACCTTGGCTTGGGGCTACCGCGCAGCTATACCCAGGCCGCGCTATGGTATCGCCGCGCTGCGGAGCAAGGCTCTGCCAGGGCTCAATTCCAGCTTGGTCACCTCTACGATGTGGGCCTCGGCGTCGAGCACGACTACACGCAGTATCGATACTGGACCCGCATGGCCGCGGAGCAAGGACACGAAGATGCCATCCGCGAAGTCAACCGCCGCGATTACCGTGACCCATAGGCCAAACCCCTCACGCTTGATTGCCGTCCGACAGCCGTTTCACTCCCGCGAAAGCCGGCTTTGCGTAATAGATTTCTTGCGCCCTATCCAAAATAATTCCCATTTGTTTGCCGATTAATTCGCGGGTTTGTAGATAATAGTTAATAGAGCAGCGATTGAGTGCCTGGGCACCCCTCCGGGATAGCAGTCATCGAAAAGCCGCGAGCCGGACGCTGTCCACGTCGCACTGTTCACTGGCGCTGTAACTCCTTTGTTTGCCACAGATACAGCGCAACCCAGCCCTAATCCGATGAAAATGGGCCGCTTATTTTCAGGGATGGGGGGCAGGGGGTATCCGTCTCCGGTATAGGCCGGGGCGTCCAGCCCACCACCGGCCGTCCACTCCTTCACTCACTCACGCCCCCACTGCCCCCTGCGATAACATAAGAGCCAGCACCGGAGCCACCCATGTTCGTCGTCGTCTGGCAGTTCGAGATTGCCGAGGAAAAGATCGCCGCCTTTGAGGCCGCCTATGGCTCTGAGGGCACCTGGGCGCAACTCTTCCGCTCCTCGCCCGACTACCGCGGCACCGAGCTCCTCCGCGATGCCTACATCCCCGGCTCCTACCTCACCATCGACCGATGGGCCAGCGAAGAAGCATTCCGCGCCTTCCGCAAAGACCGCGACGCCGATTACGAATCTCTCGACCGCTCCTGCGACTCCCTCACCAGCCGCGAAACCCGCATCGGCGCCTACACCCTCTAGGCACCCAACCACCCCCGAATCAGACCTGTACCGGGCATCACTCAACTTTCTCTGTTTCTTCGCCATTTTCTTGTGTCAATGGTTGTCTCATCCTGCTACAATCCCTTCGAAACCTATTTAGCTCGCCGCGTATTTCCTGCTGAGAAACCGAGGAAAACCCGCATTTTGTGAGCATTCCGAAGGAGCTCTCCCAATGGCCATCGCCGACGACCGCGCCAAAGCCGTAGAACTAGCACTCGCACAGATTGAAAAGCAGTTTGGCAAAGGCTCCATCGTGCGCCTCGGATCCAAGGAGGCTCTTCTCCCCATTGCCGTCATCTCCACCGGATCCATCAGCTTTGACGCAGCTCTCGGCGTCGGTGGAATCCCGCGCGGCCGCGTCACGGAGATATTTGGCCCCGAGTCCTCCGGCAAGACAACCATCACCTTGCAGGTGATTGCAGAGGCGCAACGGCTGGGTGGCCTGGCTGCCTTTGTCGACGCCGAGCATGCGCTTGACCCAGGCTACGCCAAGAAGCTGGGCGTGGACGTGGACAACCTGCTGGTTTCTCAACCGGATAGCGGCGAACAGGCCCTCGAAATCACTGAAGCCCTCATCCGTTCCGGCGCCATCGATGTGCTGGTCGTGGACTCCGTGGCGGCTCTCGTCCCCAAGGCCGAACTGGATGGCGAGATGGGCGACTCCCACATGGGCTTGCAAGCCCGTCTGATGTCGCAGGCCCTCCGCAAGCTCACCGGCACCATCTCAAAATCGCGCACCGCGCTCATTTTCATTAATCAGATTCGTGAAAAGATCGGCGTCATGTTCGGCAACCCGGAAACTACGACCGGCGGCCGCGCGCTCAAGTTCTACTCCTCGGTCCGCGTGGACATTCGCCGCATTGCGGCCATCAAAGAGGGCGACGCGGTCACCGGCAATCGCACCAAGGTAAAGATCGTCAAGAACAAGGTCGCCGCGCCCTTCCGCGAAGCCGAGTTCGACATTCTCTACGGCGAGGGCATCAGCAGGGAAGGCGACGTGCTCGATCTGGCCGTGGCCAACAACATCGTCGAGAAGTCGGGTGCCTGGTACAGTTATGCCGGCGAGAGGATTGGCCAGGGACGCGAAAACACCCGCACCTTCCTCAAGGAAAACAAGGACATCTTCGCCAAAATGGATGCGGAACTGAGGAAGAAGCTGAACATCGGCGCGATCAAGGCAGACGTTCCGGAAGTGCCGGCCACCGGTCCGAGCGAAGCCAAAGAGGCCGTCCGCCCCCGTCGCGGATAGCCGGTTACTGCGGCTGGGCGTTGCGCGGGACGCTTCCTTCCGCCGGAATCGTCATCGCGTTCACCGTTGTCGCCAGAAAGGCTCCATCCTTCACTGCGCCTTCCACGCGCACGGCGTCGCCGACCTGGATATCGCCCAGCGTAATCGGTTCGCGCCGCTTGCGAAACGTGGTGTTCTCGTCGGCTACGAAGCTATGCGCAGTGTTGTCGTTCATGCCCAGGATGGTCACCTTGACGCCGTCGATGGCGGTGACTTTGCCCGCCAGCCAGGTCTTCCCGTAGTTGGCCTGCATCTCGCGCATCTGCTTTGCGCGCTCTGGGTCGATCTGAATGACGGTGACTGCACCGACGGATTTGGCCGCGGGATCGGTCTCGCCCATGGCGGCAATTGCGTCGCCGACCTTGATGTCCGTCGACTTGATTGTCTGCGGAGGGGTTCGTTCTCCACCTTCACCTTGAGCGCGTTGCCAAGTTCCCGCAACCTGCTTCAGGATGCGCGTGTTCACGCTGTAGTAAATGGTGTAGGTCTCGCCGGTATCGGTCTTGATCGTGTAGTGGTCAGCCGCGACCGCCGTCACGGTCCCCATGAGGCCGCGACCGCCGCCCAACATGCCGCCACCCCAGCCTCCTCGGCCTCCACGACCGCCTTGCCCCTGACCTCCAGACTGGATTGGAGACTGGCGGCCAGGAGATGTCGCAGGCGCCTCCTGTGCGGAAGCGGCAGCAGTGAGCGTGAGTGCAAGAACAGAGGCAGACAGCAAATGAACTCTCATGGCGGACTCCACGGACAAGACAGAGCCTGCATGGGCAGGCCCATGGAGATAGACGTTTGAAAGCTTGCGGAAGACGACGCGGAGTGCCGCTACTGAGCGTGTTGCGATGCCAGAAGCTGTTCAAAGGCCGGCACTCCACGCAGGATTGCGAAGTTGTTGTCAGCAACAATCTTCTGCGGGCTGGTGAAGCCCTCGTTGAGAGCCATTCGCAGGTACTCGATTGCGCATGCGTTCTGGCCCGCGCGCGCACAGCCTCTGGCCATGTAGTAGTTCAGCGCGCCACGCTCCTGCGCGGAGGCCGGGTTCTCAACCCTGGGGTTGGAGTTGTTCTCAAAGATCTGCGGGTCAAGCGCCAATGCGGCCTGGTAGAACTCCCAGCCCTTCCTGTATTTGCGCTGGGTTAGCAGCGTCGTGCCGAGGTTCTTGTAAATTAGGGCAGACTTGGGGTCGTACTTAAGGGCCTTGCGGTAAAGACGCTCGGCGGCGCCATAGTCCTTCTGGGAGTCGAACACCGTGCCCAGATTGTTCAGGACATGGGCGCTCTTCGGGTCGAGCTTGAGCGACATCTGGTAACAGTGTGACGCTTCCTGCAGGTTGAACATCATCTGATACGCGATGCCCATCTTGTTCCACACGTCGGGCGAGTTGCGCGGCGCCTTCTTGTAGGCTTCAATGGCGGCCTGGTAGCGCTGGTGCGCGATCATCGAGTCGCCGATATCCTCTGGCGTGGGCTGAAATTGAGGCGGAGCGTTCTGTGCTTGGGTTAGTGGGCTTGCGGGCGCGGTTTGTGGAGGCGACTGAAATGAAGAGGCGGCAAGCGCCTGGGTTGTGACCGAGAGGGCTGCGAGAGCTACAAAAGCGATCGGAGCCGGCAGTCCGCGGCATGGATTGAACCTGCACATATTCCCTCCTGTCGAAGGAATCCGCTGTATTGGACACTATGATGCACCCAATTTAAGCAAAATGCATCATTTTGATCATCCAGGGGAATTAAATCACCAAAGGAGAGCCGACGGGCAAGCAAAATCGACCACAACAGGAGCGGTTCTCGCAGATATCTGGCTGCAAGGCCTGCAAAAGGGGTCTGCGGCGAAGGGTTTCAAGGTACACTCTTGCCAGTGCGGAGGACGAAAAATGAGCACAATCCCGCAATCCGATTCCTCCCGATGTACCGAAGGCGCGCAGATCATCGACCGATTTCGGGCGACGCGGCGGCGAACGCTGGCCCTTTGCGAGCCGTTGACGCCCGAGGACATGATGGTGCAGTCGACGCCGGAGGCCTCCCCGGCCAAGTGGCATCTGGCCCACACTGGATGGTTCTTCGAGTCATTCATTCTACGGGAGTTCCTTCCCGGCTATCGTGTGTTCAACCCGGACTTTCAATGGCTGTTCAACAGCTATTACGAGACGTTTGCAAAGTTTCCCGAGAAGCGGCTGCGGTCCTCGTTTTCGCGGCCCGGTCTGCAGGATGTTGTTCGCTACCGCGAGCATGTGGACGCGGGCGTTGAACGCCTGCTCGAAGGCGGTCCCGAGCTCGATGCCCTGAAGCTGATCGAGCTGGGAGTGAACCACGAAGAGCAGCACCAGGAGCTACTGTTGACGGATATTCTCCACGCGTTCTTTACCAACCCGCTCCGTCCGGCGTATATGGAAGCAGGATCTGCGATTCCCAGGTCCCAAAAGCGGGATCTGGGGCACCCAGCTGTTGGGCACCCCATCAAATTTCATGAGGTTGCCGGCGGACTCCGCGAAGTTGGGCACGACGGCGAAGGGTTCTGCTTCGATAATGAGACGCCGCGCAACCGCGTTTGGCTCGAGCCGTTTGCGCTGGCCACGCGACTGGTTACGTGCGGTGAGTATGCCGCGTTTATAGAGGATGGCGGCTACCGGCGGCCGGAGTTCTGGCTGTCGGCGGGCTGGGCGCTGGTGAAGAGCAGCGGTTGGCGCGCTCCGCTTTACTGGACCAGCGAGAGTGGGGGCTGGAGCCTGTTCACTCTGCGCGGAGAGCAGCCGCTCAAGCGCATGGAGAATGTGCCGGTAAGCCACGTGAGCTACTTTGAGGCCGACGCGTACGCCCGGTGGGCCGGGCGACGGCTGGCGACCGAGTTTGAGTGGGAGACGGTGGCCGAAGAGTTGCCGACGGACGGAAACCTGTTGGATTCAGGACGGTTGATGCCCGGAGCGGCAGTGTATGAGGGAAATGGGCCAGCGCAGTTGTATGGGGATTGCTGGGAGTGGACGGCCAGCGCTTACCTGGGGTATCCGCGGTATCGGCCCGTTGCGGGGTCTCTGGGAGAATACAACGGCAAGTTCATGAGCGGGCAGATGGTTCTCAGGGGCGGTTCGTGCATTACGCCAGCGGCACACATCCGGGCGAGCTACCGGAATTTCTTCGCTCCTGAGACACGCTGGCAGTTTTCAGGGATTCGTCTGGCATCGTAGAAACCTTCACGGAAAGGGCTGCATCCAAATGAGCGCATGACAACGATCGCCTCACCTGTCACCAACTCACAATTAGTTCAGGAACGGGTCGCTTCGGCGGTCTGGGAGGGGCTTACGGCGCTGCCCAAACGGCTGCCGCCGTGGTTGTTTTACGACGAAGCGGGCTCGCGACTCTTCGATGAGATTACCGAGCGGCCGGAGTACTACCTGACGAGGACGGAACGGGCGATTTTTGCCGCCCATGCGGAGCGGATGATCGCTCGCGCCGCAGAATCCTTCGTCGATGCGACGGGCGGGGCCGAATCAATTCCGCTGCGGATTACCGAACTGGGCGCGGGCTCGGCAGACAAGACGCGTCTGCTGCTGGCGGCCGCGGTTGCGCGCCAGCGAACCCTGGTCTACGAGCCGGTGGATGTTTCAGCCAGCGCTCTGGAGGTGGCACGGGAGCGCATCGAAGGGGAGTTTGGCGGGGTGACGGTCGCGCCCAGGGTTGCGGACTATACGCATGGGCTGGGATTGGAGCCAACCGGCGAGCGGCGCCTGGTGCTGTATATCGGATCGAGCATCGGCAACTTTGAGCCATGGGAAGCGGCGGAGTTGCTGGAACGGGTTTGCGCGGAACTCCAGCCGGGCGACGGTCTGCTTTTGGGTGTCGACTTGGTGAAAGATGAGGCGACGCTGCTGGCGGCTTATGACGATTTTGCGGGAGTGACGGCGGCCTTCAACCTGAACCTGCTGGCGCGCCTGAATCGCGAACTCGGGGCGAACTTCGATCTGGAAGCCTTTGCGCACCGGGCAATTTGGAACCCGGCGGAATCGCGGATTGAGATGCATCTTGAAAGCCGGATCGCCCAATCGGTGCGGCTGGAAGGGCTGGACCTGGAGGTGGATTTCGCCGCGGGTGAGAGCATCCATACTGAGAACAGCTACAAGTATCGGCCGGGACAGGCCGAGGCTTTGCTTGAGGCCGCGGGCTTTGCTCCGGTTGAAAGCTGGACCGATGAGCAGGGCTGGTTTGGGATTTGCCTGGGACGGAAGGTAAGCTCCTAGC
>Ga0182012_10003629_pt1 | contig 16363 bp, 19 predicted proteins | sample 612S2SmetaG_FD_120486 | JGI IMG/M metagenome (GOLD analysis project Ga0182012, IMG submission 120486) | Permafrost microbial communities from Stordalen Mire, Sweden - 612S2S metaG | ecosystem: Environmental > Terrestrial > Soil > Wetlands > Permafrost | place: Sweden: Stordalen | collected...
CAGAGGTTGGTCGTAACGGTAGTAAGGCGGTGTAAACTGCGAAGAACCTCGCGAACCCCGACAGCGTACCGTCTTCCGCTTCGAATGGCGTGTGCATCAGTCCGGCTCGGCTCTCCACATCTGCACAGCGCACCCCGTCGGCGGGAGTTATCCACGCCGGTTGGACCGCCCTGTGCGGATTCTGCACAACGGGGATGTGCAGGGAGAAAGAAGCCGCTTCGGGCGCACGCAAAAAGCCGGCCGCGGGGGAATGCCCCGGGCCGGCCGGTTTGGGACGACGCGTTCGCAGCGAGATCAGTCGGCCTGGCACAGCGCCAAGAGCGAGCGCACCCGGTTGCGGTAGGCTTCGTCGTTGGCCATCAACTGCTTGATCTTGTTGCGCGCGTAGATGACCGTGGTGTGGTCCTTCTTGGCGAACTCGCGGGCGATCTGCGGCAGCGAGCAGTCGGTCAATTCGGTCGACAGGTACATCGCGATCTGCCGCGGGCCGGCCAGTCGCTGATCCCGGCGATGGTTGTCCATTTCCTTGACCGTCAAGCCGTGCGCGGTCGCGACTTTTTCCTTGATCAGTTGGATCGTGATGCGCCGCGCGGGCATGTTGGCCACGACGTTCTTCAAGCACTCGGCGGCGAGTTCGGCCGTGATCGGCGAATTGGTCAACGACGCGAACGCGACCACCCGGATCAGCGCGCCCTCCAGCTCGCGGATGTTAGACTGAATCATCTTCGCTATGTACGAGGTCACTTCGTCGGGCACGGGGATCTTTTCCGACTCGCCCTTCTTGCGCAAGATCGCCTCGCGCGTTTCGAGATCCGGCGGCTGGATGTCGGTCAGCAAGCCCCACTCGAAGCGCGAGCGCAAGCGGCTCTCCAGCGTTTGGATCTCCTTGGGCGGGCGATCGCTCGAGATGACCAACTGTTTGTGCGCGTCGTGGAGCGAGTTAAACGTGTGAAAGAACTCTTCTTGGGTCTGTTCCTTGCCTTCGAGGAATTGGATGTCGTCGATCAAGAGCACGTCGGCGTGGCGATACTTCGCCCTGAATTCGGGCGTCTGGTTGTTTTTGATCGCGATGATGAATTCGTTGGTGAACTTCTCGCTCGAGACGTAGACGATCTTGGCATCCGGCTTCTCGGCCAACACGCGATGGCCGATGGCATGCATGAGATGCGTCTTGCCCAGACCGACGCCGCCGTAGAGAAATAGCGGATTGTAGGCTTTGGCCGGCGCCTCGGCCACCGCTTGCGAAGCCGCATGGGCAAAGCGATTGCTGTTGCCGATGACGAATTCTTGGAACGTGTAGCGTGAGTTGAGGAACGAGCGCTTGACCTCTTCGAAGGCCGCCGAGCGCGCGCCGGCGCCGCGCTCGGGCTGCCCAGGAACCCGCTCGGAGCCTTGCTGTCCGCCTTCTACGATGACGAAGGTCAGCGTGACGGGCTCGCCGACCAGGCGCTCGAGCACCTCGGCAATGTCGCTTTTGAGGCGGTTTTCGACCCAGTCGCGGGCGAACTGGGTATGCACGGAGAGCGAGATCTCCGTGCCCTCCATCTTGAGCAGGCGCATGGGTTTGAGCCACATCTCAAAGACTGGCTTGGTGTATTTGGGTTCGAGGATCGCCAGAGCCGTATCCCATAGCTCGCTCGAGTAACCGCCGCCGTTACCCGAAGAGCCGGTTGCGAGTTCCATCACTGTTGACCGCCTTACGATTTCCCCCCGGGCGAACGGAGACGTCGAAACGTCTGAAGCCGTCCGGAAGTGAGGACCATCGATTGGGCGGGGGCACCCCGATTCCTCTCGCAAAAAAGACCCAATAAATCTCCACAGATTTCGACTTATCCACAGGTAAAATAAGGCCGGGCGACCCCCGTCCTGCGGGGTTTTCCGAAAAGCGTGCGGAGGCAGTTCACCGCACGAAAATGCGCTCTAGAGGCCGTCCCCGGGCCGATTCCGGGCCGCGACCCGAAAAGGACTCACAGGTTTCCTCACAGGTGTGGATGGACCGACAAGAGTTCTCGTTTCCGGCCGGGGTCATTGACTCGACGCGCTTTGCCCGGCTATACTTCCCTGTCTTAGGAAGCCGGAGTACGTCAGTGAAGAGAACCTTTCAGCCCCACAACCGCCGCCGTAAGCGGGTCCACGGTTTCATGGAACGGATGTCCACCAAGGACGGCCGCAACGTCATCGCCCGCCGCCGGAAGAAGGGGCGCAAGCGCCTCACGGCCTGACGGCTTCGCCGTGCGTTGGTACGACTCGCTGAGCCGACGGGCCGAGATCGCGTTCGTCCGCCGGCGCGGCCGGGCGTCGTCGTACTCCACGCTCACCGCCTATGTGGCCGAGCCCGGCGGCAGCCGGGCTCGTTTCTGTGTCACCGTCTCATCCGCCGTCGGCAAGGCGGTCGTGCGCAATCGGGTGCGCCGCCGGATCATGGGCGCGCTCGATCAGTTGCCCGCGCCGGGGGCGCCGCTTCGGGCGGTCTTCGTGGTGAAGCCTGGAGCGGGCGAAGCTTCCTACGAGCGCATCGCCGCCGACGTGGCCCGGGCGCTCGGGGCCCGAACCTGATGCCGGGGCGAATCCTGGCCGGGGTCATCGCCGTCTATCAGGCGACGCTCTCTCCGCTGCTCGGACCCCGCTGCCGTTACTACCCGAGTTGTTCGCAGTACGCGAAGGAGGCCGTGTTGAAGTACGGCGCTCTGCGGGGATCCTGGCTGGCCGCCGGCCGTGTGGCGCGCTGCCATCCCTGGCATCCGGGGGGCGTCGACCTCGTCCCGTAAGACGTTCTGAAAGGCTCTCCCTTGGATCTGTCCCCGTCTCTCGCGATGCTGCTCGCGTTTCCGAACCTGTTGGCGCCGATCGTCAACGCGCTGCACGCGTTCCTCGACGCCATCTACGGCGTGCTGCACAATTACGGCTGGAGCCTGATCGCGCTCGCGTTGATCGTCAAGGCCGTCTTCTGGCCGCTCAACACGTTCCAGTTCAAGTCGCTGCTCAAAACGCAAGAACTGGCCCCGAAGGTCAAAGCGCTGCAAACGCGCTTCAAGAACGACCGCGAAAAGCTCAACGAAGAGACGATGAAGCTCTACAAGGAGTCGGGAGCGAATCCGCTCGCGGGCTGCTTGCCGTTGCTGCTGCAGATTCCGATCCTGATCAGCCTCTATCAAGCGGTGACCAGCGACAAGGCGCTCTTCTCGCAGTCGACGTGGCTCTGGATCGGCAGCGAAGTTTCCAAGGCCGTGCCCAACCACATCCTGGCGACCAACCTCGGCGATCCGGACTATTTGCTGCTCGCGCTCTACGTGGTCTCGATGTATTTCCAGGTTCGTTTCTCGAGCCCGGCGATGGACGAGCAGCAGGCGCAACAACAGCGGATCATGTCCTTCATCTCGCCCGCGATGATCGGCTACCTCGGTTTCCGCTACCACTGGCCGTCGGCGCTGGTGCTCTACTGGCTGGCCTTCAACATCTTCACGATGGCGCAGCAGTTCTACCTGATCAACAAATACCACCGCAACCCGCTGCAAGCGGCGGGCGCGGCTGCCGCCGTGACCGGCGGTAAGGCCAACGGGAAGAGCAGCGGTAAGGCCGCGGCGCTGACCGGCGCCGGCGACGCAGCCGTCGCCGAAACCGCGAAGTCATCCAACCAAAACGGTACGCCGAGCGCGCGAGGCGGCCGCAAACGCCGCTCGCGGCGCTGAGCAGAGGAGAACGATCGACGTGTCAGACGACAACGGCGCAACCGGCGGCGGAGCAACGCCGGACTACGGCGGACGGCGCCGCGCAGGCCGTACGGGCGCACCCGCGCGACCGCGTCGCGGCGGCGGCGGCCCCCCGCGTTCGGGCGGCGGCGGCGATTTCACGCGGCGCGCACCGCGCCCCACGTTCGAGGCGACGCCCGAACCCGAGTCGGTCAAGCCCGCGCGCGAACTGCTCGAAGGCATTCTCGAGCGCATGGGCATCGCCGGCGCGCGCGTTCGCTACTACAAGCGCACCGAGGGCGAATACCTCGAAGTCGACGGCCCCGATCTGGCTAATTTGATCGGGCGTCACGGACATACGCTCGAAGCGCTCAACCTGATCTTCAACAACATCGTGAACGCGGGCGTCAAGAAAGACCGCCACTATTTCACGATCGATGCGGAAGGCTATCGCGCACGTCGTGCGGACATGCTCAAAGGTCTCGCGCTGCAGACGCTCGAGCGCGCCGTGCGCGAGAAGCGTTCGATCGCGCTCGATCCGATGTTGCCCTCGGAACGCAAGGTGATCCACCTCGCGCTCGCCGACAACCCGTTCGTGACCACCGAGTCGGCGGGCGTCGAACCCGAGCGGCGCGTGGTCGTCTCGCCGAAGGCCTAAGCCCTCACCTGGACGCGCCCGTACGCGACACGATTGCCGCGTTGGCCACGCCGCCCGGGCGCGGCGCGATCGCGATCGTGCGCGTCAGCGGGCCGGAGGTTCGCGCGATCGCGCAGCGCGTCGCGCCGGGAGCCGCGTTGCAACCGCGCCTAGCGACGCTGGCTGGAATCGTCGACGCGCGCGGCCGCCGGCTCGACGAAGGCCTCGCGTTGTTCTTCGCCGCGCCGGCGAGCTATACGGGCGAGGACGTACTCGAACTCCACGTGCACGGCTCGCCGGCCGTTGCGCGCGAGACGCTGATCGCCGTGCTCGAGGCCGGCGCGCGCCTCGCGCGGCCGGGCGAATTCACGCGCCGCGCCTACCTGGCCGGCAAAATGGACCTGGCCGCCGCCGAAGCGGTGGCCGACCTGATCGCCGCCGACCGCGCCGCTGCGGCGCGCGCCGCGGCAGCCCGACTCTCCGGCGGCTTGGCCGCGGAGGCCGATGCGCTGCGCGCTCGGCTGGAGCGCATCGCGGAAGAGTTGGCCGCGGCCGTCGACTTCCCCGATGAGGTGCCGTCTCCGGATCCGGCGCGCCTGACCGCCGAGATCGCCGAGGTGCGCGAGCGCTGCGCGACCCTGGCCGGCGACTGGGAGCGCGGCCGGCTCGTGCGCGAAGGCCTCTCGGTCGCCATCGTCGGGCCGCCGAACGCGGGCAAGTCGTCGCTGCTCAACGCCCTGCTCGGCGCCGAGCGGGCGATCGTCTCGGAACTGCCCGGCACGACCCGCGATACGCTCGAGGAGAGCGTGGCGCTGGGCGACGGCTGGGCGCGGCTGATCGATACCGCGGGCATTCGGGCACACGCCGGGCGGATCGAGGCCGAAGGCATCGCCCGCACGGAGGCCGCGCTCGCCTCGGCCGCCTTGGCGCTGGTCGTGATCGATGCCTCGCTTCCGCTCGATGCCGAGGCACGCGCGCTCTTGGCGCGCACCCGCACCCGGCCGCGCGTGCTCTTTTTCAACAAAAGCGATGCCGGGCGCGCCGGCTTCGACGAGCGCGACGAGCCGGAGTCCGACGCACTGCTGGGCTCGACGCGCGACGCCGGCGACGTGGAAGCGCTGCGTTCGCGCTTGGCCGGCGCGGCGGCGCGCGGCGACGAACCCGATTGGTCGCGCCCGCATCTGGGCACCGCGCGTCAGGCCGGCGCCGTGCTCGAAGCCGCCGAGGCGCTGGCCGCGGCCCAGGAGACGCTGCGCATCGGCGACGCGACCGACCTGATCGCGGGGGACTTGCGCGGCGCTATTCGCGCGCTCGGCGAGTTGGGCGGGCGCGAGGCCGACGAGCGGCTCCTCGATGCGATCTTCGCGCGCTTCTGCATCGGGAAATAAAGCGCGCGTGATAGCATGAAGTCGATGAGCGCAGGGCACGACGCGGCCGTCATCGTGGTGGGCGGCGGGCACGCGGGCCTGGAGGCCGCCCTGATTTCCGCGCGCCTCGGCGTCGAAACGCTGCTCGTTACGGGCGACCCCGAGCGCATCTGTACGCTGGCCTGCAATCCGTCGATCGGCGGCAGCGCCAAAGGGCAGATCGTGCGCGAGATCGACGCCCTCGGCGGCGCGATGGCGCGCATCATCGACCGCTGCGAACTCCACGTGCGTTTCTTGAACGAATCGAAGGGGCCGGCCGTGCGCGCGTTGCGCGCGCAGGCGGATAAGGCAGAATACGCGCGGCTGGCGGTCGAGATGGTGCGCGCGCAGCCGGGCCTGCGCGGTCGCAGGCATGGTCGAAGACCTCATCGTCGCGGGCGGCGCGGTCGAAGGCGTGCGCACTGAGGACGGCGCGACGTACGCCGCGCCCAACGTCGTGCTGGCCACGGGCACGTTTCTCAACGGCAAGATCTTTCGGGGTGAATTCAGCGCAGCGGCGGGCCGGCTCGGCGAAGCGCCGGCGGCGGGCTTGTCGCGCGCACTCGCGCGCTTGGGTTTCCCGCTCGGGCGCCTGAAGACCGGAACTCCGCCGCGCGTTGCGCGCGCGAGCGTCGACGTTTCGCGCATGCGCCGTCAGCCGCCGAGCCCCGTCCCGCTGCCGTTTGCGTTCGGCGGTGAGCGCGCGTTCCCGGGGCCGCAACTCGATTGCTGGGTCGCGGCCACCAACGAAGCGACGCACGCGCTCGTGCGCGACAACCTGCATCGCTCGCCGCTCTACGGCCTCGATCTCATTCGCGGCATCGGTCCGCGCTATTGCCCGTCGATAGAAGATAAGGTCATTAAGTTTTCGCACAACCCCACGCATTTGATCTTCGTCGAGCCCGAGGGTTGGCAGACCGATTCGCTGTACGTCGGCGGCTTTTCGACGTCGCTGCCCGCGGAGATCCAACTCGCGATGCTGCGCACGCTGCCCGGTCTCGAAGGGGCCGAGATGCTGCGCGCGGGGTATGCCGTGGAATACGACTACGTGCCGCCGCTGGAATTGCGCCCGAGCCTCGAAACGCGCCGCGTGGCCGGACTCTTTCACTGCGGACAACTCAACGGCACGTCGGGGTATGAAGAAGCCGCGGCACAAGGCCTGATGGCCGGCATCAACGCCGCTCATCGCGCGCGCGGCCGCGAACCGCTCGTGCTCGACCGCGCGCAGGCTTACATCGGCGTGCTGATCGACGACTTGGTCACCAAAGGCGTCGACGAGCCCTACCGCATGCTGACCTCGCGCGCCGAGCACCGGGTGATCCTGCGGCACGACAACGCCGATCTGCGCCTGACGCCGGTGGGCCGAGAACTCGGCACGATCGACGATCGCGTGTGGCAAGAGTTTTGCGAACGCCGCCGGCGCCTCTCGGAGGGCCGCGAACATGCGTCGCGCGTGCGCGCACCCGCCGCCCTCGGTGCGCGGCCCGGTGCGACGCTGGCCGAAGCCTTGCGCCGCCCCGAGATCGGCGCCGAAGCCGTGGACGGATTGCTGGCGGACGCTTCGGGCACGCCGCTCGAACCCGAGTTGACCGAACGCATCGCAATCGAGATCAAGTTGGAAACCTACGTCCGGCGCCAAGAGGCCGGCGTCGCCCGGTCGGCGCGCGCCGACCGGGTCAAGGTGCCGCCGGATTTCCCGTTCGAGACGCTGCGGGCGCTCTCGGCGGAGGCGCGCGAAAAACTGGGCCGCGTGCGTCCGCCCACGCTCGGCGCGGCGTCGAGGATTCCGGGCGTGGCACCGGCGGACATCGATATCCTCGAAGTCCACCTGCACCGCGCACGCGAGGCGATGCCGCCGGGCTAAAGCCGATGTCTCCGGTTCGGATGCTATCGTTTGCGCCGTCGAATGCCGGAGCGAGCGGCTGCAGCGGCGGTATGCACCTCGGTTTGGGCGCGGCGTTTGCCGGCGGCCTGCGACGGATGCCAAAACCGGGGCAACTGAGAAGATGCTGTCGGAGATGAACTTCACGAAGTGTCCTCCCGGAAGACTGGGAACGCACGGCGCGACGTGAGTCTCAGGGTTTCACGGTAGCGCGCCGCACAGGCTCGGCTTGGGGAGCTCCTACTCTTCGTGCGCGGCCGGCCGCGTTACAGATCGCCACGACGGAAGGCGATGTCCAATACCACCAGTTTCCAGGATAATGGACACCCGGGTGACTGTCGCATTTGGCGGCCGCACGCGGACTTTGCTGACAATCGAGAAAGGATGAGCCCCATTTCCCCGGATGAAAGCGACGCGGCGCTTCACCCCGACCCGGCGATAGCCGAGCGCCTTGGGCGCTTCAGCGCCCTGCTGCTCGAGCGCAACGCCAAGGTCAACTTGACGTCGGCGCGCGATCCGTCGGCGGTCGCCGTGCATATTCGCGACTCGCTGACGGTGGCAGAGTTCGTGACCGGGCCGCTCGTGGATATCGGGAGCGGCGGCGGCTTCCCGGCCATTCCGCTAGCGCTCGCCGCGGGCGTGCCGGTCACGCTGATCGAGTCGGTCGCGAAGAAGGCCCGCTTCCTCGAGGAGATGTTGGCGGCGCTGGGCATCGCGGGCCAGGTCCTCTGCCTGCGCGCTGAGGATGCCGCACGGAGACCGGACCTACGGGAACGCTTCAGCGTCGCCACCGCGCGGGGCGTGGCTTCGCTCCCGACGGTGCTGGAGCTGACGGTGCCGTTTCTGGCGCTCGGCGGCCGGGCGCTCTTGCAGCGCGGGCGCGAGGAACCCGGCGAACGGGACGCGGCCGACGACGCCGCGCTCGTGCTCGGCGCTGCCCGCGTCGAAGAGATACCGCTCGAAGGCGTGCGCCGCATCGTCATCTTCGAAAAGCGCGGCGCGACGCCGGCGCGTTTCCCCCGCCGGGGCGGCGTGCCCGGAAGACGCCCGCTCTGTAGCGCGGATGCTTGACGCCGAGTCGGTCGACCGGCGCCTCGCCGCGGCGTTGCCGGCGGGAGCGCTGTATGCGGTTGGCGGCCGCGTCCGCGACGAGGTGCGTTCGGCGCTCGACGGCGTCCCGCGTCCGGCCAAGGATCTCGACTACGTCGTCACCGGCATCGAGCTCGACGACCTGGTCGCGCGCTTGGCTTCCGTGGGCCGCGCCGAACTGGTCGGCGTGTCGTTCGCCGTCGTCAAGTGCACGCTCGACGGACTGACCGTCGACGTCGCCCTGCCGCGCCGGGAGCGCTCGACCGGTGTGGGGCATCGCGATTTCGCCGTCGAGGCGGGACCGGACGTCTCCCTCGAGGACGATCTGGCGCGTCGCGACTTCCGCATCAATATGCTGGCCCGCGCCGTGGGCAGCGGCGCGCTCGTCGATCCGTACGGCGGCGTGGCCGACATCGAGGCGCGCCGGATCGACGTGCTCAAGCCCGAGGCCTTTCTGGAAGACCCGCTGCGGCTGCTGCGGGCCTGCCAGTTCGCGGCCCGATTCGATTTTGCGATCACGGCCGCGACGCTCGAGGCGATGCGCGAGGCCGCGCCGCTGGTTGCCACGGTCTCGCCCGAGCGCGTACGCGACGAACTGATCAAACTGATTGAGCTGGCGCCGCGTCCGTCGGCCGGATTTGCGATCATGCGCGAGACGGGTATGCTCGCCTACGTCTTGCCGGAGCTGGACGAGGGCGCCGGCGTCGAGCAGAACGTCTTCCACGCGTTCGACGTGCTCGGCCACGGGTTGGCCACCGTCGACGCCACGCCGCCGGGCGACCTGTTGCTGCGCATCTCCGCCCTGCTCCACGACGTCGGTAAGCCGCGGACCAAAGATGGGCCGCACTTCTACCGGCACGAGCACGTCGGCGCCGACATGGTGCGAGAGCTGCTCCTGCGGCTGCGCTTTCCCGGCGAGATCGTCGAGCGGACCGAGCGGCTCGTGCGGCAGCATATGTACCAGGCCGATCCGGCGCTGTCGCCGGCCGCAATCCGACGCTTCATCAATCGCGTGGGCATCGATAATCTGGAATTGCAGTTCGCCGTGCGTGCGGCCGACATCGCGGGCAGCGGTCTGCCCAAACGCGGCCCGGAGAACGAGCAGTTCCAGGAGCGCGTGTGGCAAACGCTCGCTGAGCGCCCGCCGTTGTCCGTCAAGGATCTGGCCGTCAGCGGCGCCGATGCGATCGACGCGCTCGTTGCCGCGGGACGCCTCCCGAGGGGCTCGCGTGGCGGCCCGGCGGTCGGCATCTTGCTCCGCGCGGTTCTGGAAGCCGTGCTCGACGATCCGGGCCTGGATCGCGAAGGGCAGCTCGCCATTTTACACCGGGAAGCCGAGGCCGTCGCCGGGCAACGCGCCGATGTTTCACAGGAAACGTGACGGTGAAACAGTATAGGCTTTGGCGATGGAACCTTCAGACCAGCCGGGCAGCGATCCTTTCGCGTTGGGCGTGCTCCTGGGCGTCCTGATTGGCGAGGGCTCTTTCGGCGGCGACGGAAAGCAGCCGCAGGTGACGCTCCGCATGCACGTCCGGCACCGCCGGTTGTTCGAGTGGCTGCTCGACCGTTGGCCCCTCGGGCGGCTCTACGGTCCCTACGCGCACGGAGGACGCACGTACTATCAATTGATGTTCCGCGGCAACGCGCTGGTCGAGCGCCTCGTGCCGTTACTCGATTCGCTGCCCTGGGCCGAGATCGACGAACACAGCTACGCACGGTATTCCGCAATGAAGCGCCGCTACGGTCTCGATGCGCCGGTGCCGGCGGAGCGCGCGTGACGCGCACGATCGCTATCGTCAATCAGAAAGGCGGCGTCGGCAAGAGCACGACCGCCGTCAATCTCGGCGCGTCGCTTGCGCTCTTGGGCCACAGCGTGCTCTTGATCGACATCGATCCGCAAGGCAATACCAGCAGCGGCTTGGGTATCGACAAACGCGGGCTCGAGCGTGATATCTACGGCGTATTACTTTCCGGCGTTCCGGCGGCCGATGCGGTGCTGCCCGCGGGCGTCGCCAATCTCGACATCATTCCGGCCACGATGGCGCTGGCCGGCGCGGAGATCGAACTCGTCTCCGCGCTGTCGCGCGAAACGCGGCTCAAGACGGTGCTCGCGCCGCTCGCTTCGCGCTACGAATTCGTGTTGATCGATTGCCCGCCGTCGCTGGGGTTGTTGACGCTCAACGCCTTGACCGCGGCGAGCGAAGTGTTGATCCCGGTGCAAGCGGAATATTACGCGCTGGAAGGTCTCTCGCAATTGACCTCCGTCGTGCAGCGCATTCGCGAAGCGCTCAATCCGAATCTGCGTTTGACCGGCGTGCTCGTCACGATGTTCGACGGGCGCACCAAGCTCGCGACCGAAGTGCTCGACGAAGTCAACGCGTATTTTCCCGACCAGGTGTTTCGCACGCAGATCCCTCGCAACATCAGGCTTTCCGAGGCCCCCTCGTTCGGCAAACCCGCGGCGCTCTTCGACGTGAAGAGCCGCGGCGCGCAAGCCTATCTCGCGCTCGCGCGCGAAGTGGCCGCGGGCACCGAGGCCGTGCGATGACCAAACGCGGACTCGGTCGCGGCCTCGGCGCGTTGCTCGGGGATCAGCGTCCGCCCGAGAATGCGCGCGAAGGCGCGACGAGCGAGGTGCCCGTCGATGCGATCCGGCCCAATCCGCGTCAACCGCGCACGACCTTCGACGCCGAGAGTTTGGGCGAACTCGAACAGTCGATTCGAGAACTCGGCGTGCTCGTGCCGATCATCGTGCGTCCGTTATCCGCCCAGCCCGGCGTGTTCGAATTGGTCGCGGGCGAGCGCCGCTGGCGCGCGGCGTCCGCCGCCGGCTTGACGACGATTCCGGCGATCGTGCGCAGCGTCGACGACCGCACGAGCCTCGAAGTCGCAATCGTCGAAAACCTGCAGCGTCAGGGTCTCGATCCGCTCGAGGAGGCGATGGGTTTTCAACACCTGATCGACGAGTTCGCCTTCACGCAGGAACGCGTCGCCGAGCGCGTTGGCAAGAGCCGCCCCGCGGTCACCAACGCTTTGCGCTTATTGGCTCTCGACGACGCCATCAAGGCGCGGCTGCGTCGCGGCGCCTTGAGCGTCGGTCACGCGCGCGCCTTATTGGCCTTGGATCCGGCGATTCGCAACAGCATCGCCGAACAGGTCGAGCGCGACGAACTCACCGTGCGCGACATCGAACGCATGAGCGCGAAGCGGCGCGAAAAAACGGCTGCGCCGCCTGCACGCGCGGCGCAGGCGCGCAAGTCCGCCGACCTCGAGGCGGTCGAAAGCCGGCTGCGCTACCGGCTCGGCGCGCCGGTCGGCATCGTTGCCGCCGCCGCCGGCGACGGCCGCATCGAAATTCGCTTTTCGAGCGCGGCGGATCTCGCGCGCATCGTCGACGTCATCCTGCCCGAGGACGCATGAATCGCCGGACCTTGTTTCTCCTCGCCGCGAGCGGCATGACGGCTGCGTCGTTGCCCGCGCTTGCGGCCGCGCCCGCAGCGCAGGCGACGCTGAGCCCCGCGCAGCGCGCCGCGCTCGACGGGTACCTCCGCGCGCTCGGTGCGGGTCGCTATGCCGACGCGTTCCGGCTGCTGACCTCGGCCGAACGCAAATACTTCGTCACCGCGCAAAACTTCGGCTCGGCCTTCGCCGCCGATCGCCTGACCATCGGCAAGTACAAGGTGCTGCGCGTCGAGCCGGCCGGTTCGCTCGGCACGGTGGTCGTCGTCTCCGAGAAGGTCTCGTTTTTCGATCACGCCCATCAGGCGACGGCGTCGGCGACGGCGCGCGTGGCCTACGGTTTGCTCGGCGAGGGCGGCGCGGTGCGCATCAAGGACCCGTATAAGCCGTGGAAGGCGTTCACGCCCGACGGCGCCGCAGCCGAGGTCGAGAAATTGCGCGCGATCGTGCGCAAGGTCTCGTTTTTCACCGGCCGCGTGGAATTTCTGGTGACGTTCATCAACGCGGGCGAGGGTCAGGTGACGCTCTTGCCTTACGGGCGCAGCGTGCTGCGCGACGATGCGGGCACGGCGTACCATCTGATCGATACCAAGGTCGCGGGCCTCACCGACCGCACGTTGCGCCTGGGCTTACCCCTTGCGGCGAGCGCGGAATACACGGGCGCCCTGACCTTCTTCACGCCCGACCGTTTCACGCCGCGTTCGCTGAGCCTGACCGTCGCGCCGAATCTGCGCGACGGCGACGACGCACCGTTCGAAATTCCGCTGCCCGCAATTTCCGTTCCGGCCTAGGCTCAACGCGAACCCGACGCCGGCGGCGGCTTCGGAAAGCGGCGCAAAACGGCGCTTTGTGGCCCAGTGCTGCGCGACAGGAGACCGGTAGGAGGGGGGCCAATGTCGGCTCGGCATCGACGGCGGAACTGTAAGAAGGCCGTCGACCTTTTTCTCGTTCACAACGGGAGTTCAACATGCGTCGTCTAGCCCTTACGCTGGTCGCCACGGGCGGTCTCGCCGCGCTGACCGCATGCTCGGGAGGCACCGGCCTCAGCACGGGCGGAAATCAAACGCCCACCGGCATCGTCTTCACCAACGGCTCCGGCCAGGTCAACGACTTCTTCGTTTCCTACCAGGGCAACGCGCCGATTCTGGTCGCCGGCACCGCGGTCAACGGAACGGGTGCCACGTCGACGATCATCCCCGACGTGAAATTCACCTGGGCCGCCACCTATCTGCCGGCCGGCACGACCTTTCAGACCGGTGGTTCACCCAACGGTCAGAGCACGTGCGGCGCCCCGGCACAGACGCCGCTGGTCAATTCGCTGCTGCAGCAGGGCAGCGGCGGCAATCCCTTCCCGTTCTACATCGGCTACACGCAACTCGCCGCGCAGCAGATTCTGCTGCCCAACCCGAACCCCGGCCCGAATTACGTGCAGCAGGCTTCGCAGATTTTCGTCGGTCCGCCGACCGTGCCGGTTCCCGATGCGAACAACCCCAACCAGTACGATGCGAGCATCACGCCGATTCTGCCGGCGACGGGCAGCACCAACTACTGTTTGCGCTTGGTTGCGACCGCCGTGGGCAGCGGCGTGCAGGGCGGCATCACGGTCGTCGTCCAGCCGTAGCTTTCCCGGCCGGGCGCGGCCGTTACGATGGTGAAGGGGTCGCGGTGACGCGGCCTCTTTTCGTGCTCGAAGGCGTCTACGCGCTGGTCGATACGGCGGTGACGCCCGATGCGGAGCGCTTCCTCGACGCGATCCTCGCGGGCGGGGTGCGCCTGATCCAACTGCGCGCCAAGCAGGGCGTCGAGCGCGCGCTGCTGCGCGCGTTGCTCGCGCGCACCCGGCCCGCCGGCGCGCTGCTGATCGTCAACGACGATCTCGACGCCGCGCTGGAGGCCGACGGCCTGCATGCGGGCCAGGAAGACCTGGAAGCCCTGCGCCGGCGCGGCATCGACGCCGCCGCACTGCGCGCAACGCTCGCGGGCAAGGTGCTCGGCGTTTCGTGCGGGCTTCCCGGCGAAGCGCTGCGCGCATTGGCCGAGGGTGCCGATTACGTGGGCACCGGGCCGTTCAAGACCACTGCGACAAAGTCCGATGCGGGCGATGCGATCGGCGTGGCCGGACTCGCCGCGGTGTGTTCGGCCGTGCCGCTGCCGGTCGCGGCGATCGGCGGCATCGACTTCGGCGACCTTCCCGAGATCGCGGGCGCGGGAGCGCGGATGGTGGCGCTCGTTTCGGCGCTGGCGCGCGCCGCCGATCCCGAGCGCCGCGCGCGTGAGTTCGTTGCGGGCTGGGCGCGCGTGCGCGCGTGAAACCCGTCGTCTGTGCGATCGGCACCACCGAGCCGTGGAGCGCCGCGGGCCTGACGCTCGACGTGCGCGCGCTGGCCGAACTCGGGGCGCATCCGTTGACGGTCGTCGCGGCCGTCTCCGCACAGGACGGCGGCGGCGTCGGTGCGCTGTTCCCGCTACCGCCGGCGGCGCTGCGCGCGCAGTTGGAGTCGATCGCCTCCGCGCCCATCGACGCGTTTCGCATCGGCGCGCTACCGACGCTCGACAGCGCACGCGAAGTCGTGCGCGCGCTCGCCGCGCGCACCGTGCCGAGCGTCTACGATCCGGCGTTTCTGGCCAGCGCGGGCGGGGCGTTGACCCGCGACGACGCGGCCGCGATCGCCTGGACGCTGATCCCGCACGTGAGCCTCGTGACGCCGAACCTCGACGAGGCGGAGGTGCTGCTCGAGCGGCCGGTGCGCGATCTCGCGCAGATGCACGCGGCCGCGAGCGAACTGGTCGCGCGCGGCGCGGCCGCCGCGTTGGTCAAGGGCGGACATCTCGAGGACCGGAGCGTCGACGTGCTCTGCGCCTCAGACGGCAGCGTCGCTCTGGCCGCGCCGCGCCTCGAGTTCCACCTGCGCGGCACGGGCTGCCTGCTCGCGGATGCGGTCGCGGTCGCCCTGGCACGGGGCACGCCGCTACGCGCCGCGGTCGAAAGCGCGCGCGGTTACGTTCGGGCGAAGCTCGCCGGAGGCATCACGCTCGCCGGCATGCGCCTCGCGGACGGTTTCTAGCGGTAGCTGTTCGTGGGCGCGCGCTGCGCGAAACAATCGCGGCAGTAGACGGGCTTGTCGCCACGCGGCTGAAACGGCACCTCGGCCATTTGTCCGCAATTGCTGCAGGTAACCTGGAACATCTCGCGCGCACCGCCCCCGCCGCCGCCGCGCGCTCCGCCGCCGCCCTGCGCACCGCGCGAGGCCTTACGCGCCGCGCGACAGTCCGGGCAGCGGTTCGGTTTGTTCGTGAAACCTTTGCTCGCGAAGAACTGCTGTTCGCCGGAGGTGAAGGTAAAGGGTGCGCCGCAGTCGGTGCAGGTTAGCTGTTCGTCGGTATACAATGCGAGTCACCTCGTTTAGGAGGCCGCTCTGAGCGGCTCCACTTCGCCTGAAGCCTATGACTCGCTACGTTCGTGATCGACCATACAAGGTTGAGGCATCGTGCGCGCGCGGTCCGGTTCTGCGTGGATACTAACACACGGCTTTCCCACGAGCAAGAGATGAGCGCAGCAGCACCAGAAGAGCCGTCGAGCGTCCCGGTCAAGCGGCGCATCATGTCGGGCATGCGGCCCACGGGAAGGCTGCACATCGGGCACCTCGTGGGCGTCCTCACGCAGTGGGTCGAGTTCGCCAAGGGCGACGAGGTCTTCTTTGAAGTCGCCGACTTGCACGCGCTGACGACGGCCTACGAACGCACGGGCGCCCTGCGCGTCAACGTCCGCGAAACCGTGCTCGACTGGCTTGCCGCGGGCGTCGATCCGGCGCGCGCGACGATGTACGTGCAGTCGCACGTGCCCGAGATCAGCGAACTGCATCTGCTGCTCTCCATGATCGTCCCGATCTCGTGGTTGCAGCGCGTGCCGACGTTCAAGGATCAGATCGGCGCGCTCGGCGCCGAAGTCGCAACCTATGGATTTCTCGGCTACCCGTTGATGCAGCTCTGCGACATCGCGATCATGCGCGCCGACACCGTGCCCGTAGGCAAGGATCAACTCTCGCATTTGGAACTCGGCCGCGAGATCGTGCGGCGCTTCAACTTCCTCTACGGCCCGACGCTGGTCGAGCCGCAAGCGACGCTGAGCGAATTTCCCGACGTGCCGGGCACCGACGGCCGGAAGATGTCGAAATCGTACGATAACCACATCGAGATCGCC